>ERZ1673752.337-NODE-337-length-83722-cov-25.965399_pt1 | contig 83722 bp, 65 predicted proteins | sample MGYA00580195_ERZ1673752 | MGnify/ENA primary metagenome ERZ1673752 (study PRJEB41218, sample SAMN15661744) | gut metagenome | host: Homo sapiens | place: Canada: London | collected 2015-08-20/2019-03-30 | study: EMG produced TPA metagenomics assembly of...
CCAAAGCTACGATGAGTGGGGTTGACAAAACATTATTGCCAAATGGATGTCCTACAAAATTTAGTTTTGATTGGGTGAACGATAAGACAATGAAACTTTCACTCGAGGGCTTTACCGTAGGCAAGATGCCATTGATTGTGTATTTCTCATGCCAATGTAAATTTATGCAACTCAATTCTTGGGAGAAAGATGAGTATAAAGGCGATGGTTGGATAAAGTTTAAGGGTAAGGACGGTAGCGTTACGGGAAATCCTAAAGATGATTCCGGAGTACAGCAAGGAAGTGGCGCAGGTGTAGAAGGTTATCTGAATGTGAAAACGAACCAGATTACATTCATAGTCGATTACAATATGATGAACGTGCGTTCCGAGTGTTTCTTGCAGACCATCGACAAGAACCGTATCAACAATTACGAAGCCGAGTTTGCCCAATACGAGAAGGACTTGGCAGCCTATAAGAAGGAACACGGATTGTAATACGTTACAAATATGACAATAAAGGAAGTGAGGGGCTGTGAGTGCTTTCACTTCCTTTTTCAAAAATAAAAAGAAACGATGCAGAAGAAAGGATTCTTATTCTTACTCCTTTGCCTGCTTTTGGCGATAAGCGCACAGGCACAGCGCATGGTAAGGATAACCATACTTGAAAAAGATACGCAGCAACCTTTGGTAGGGGCTACTGTGCAATATGCCACGAGCAAAGAGATGTTGGATGTTAAGAATATCATTACCGACATTGATGGCAAGGTGATATTAAGTACAGAAAAGGGAAAGGAACTATACTATAATGTCCATGCAACGGGCTTCGTCCCCGTAAAAGGAAGTGTGCCGCCACAGGAAAACAACATAAAGATTGTTATGCGCGAAGACGTGCTGCACCTGAACGATGTCGTTGTAACAGGTTCACGAACAGAGCGCCCCGTAAAACTGTCGCCCATCACCACACAGGTATTGGGCGGAAAGGCACTCGTTGATGCAGGGTACAGCGACCTACAACATGCCCTGCAACAAGAGACACCTGGACTCAATATTCAGAAAGTGGGCTTTGGCAACGAAATATCAATGCAGGGACTGGATGCCCGTCACGTTCTCTTTCTGCAAGACGGCGAGCGTATGACGGGCGAAATGGCAGGCAATCTCGACTACGAACGCTTTAACCTGCATGCCATAGACCGTGTGGAGATAGTAAAAGGAGCCAGCAGCACGCTTTATGGCAGTCGTGCCTCGGGAGCGGTCATCAACCTTATATCGAAGAAAACCAATAAGCCATTGGACATACAAGCAGGATTGCGTTGGGCGCAGATGAATGAACGCAATTATACAAATCCAAGTCCAAAGGATTTTCTCTACATGTTTGAGAAGAACAGCGACCGTCCTAACTTGCAGGCGTGGCTCTCTGCTGGAGTAAGACACAACGCCTTTACCTCTCAAACCGATGTGTTGTACAGCGTGAGCGATGCCTTTTACATGTATCAGGCAGAAAACGACAACAAAACTTATACAAAAGAAGCTAACCCTTTCCTCCCTCACGATATTACACTGAAAGGCATTGCTGCTCGGTCTCCTATGGGAATTGAAGGAACGGAACATGTCTCGGCAGCGCAAAAGTTGTATTACGAACCCAATAAAGATCTGTCGGTACAGGTGTATGGATCAATGTTTTTCATGAATTCATACGACCTCATACAAGATATGACTTTCTCACAGAGCCGCGATTTCATGGCAGGAATTAAAGCCAAATATTCGATAAAAGATTGGTTTACCATTAACCTTAGCATTCACAACGATTTCTATGACCGGTTCAAGCGCCATGAGCGCATAGACAAGCGTAAGAAAGTGTATAAGAGTAAGATATTCCAACCACGTTTAACATTGACAAGTAACTATTTCAGTGGACACAGCATGATATTTGGAATAGAACACACCACGGACGAACTCACCAGCGACCGTTTTGTAAATCGTAAGATGACCACTCGAGCACTGCACGAGACAGAATACTTCTTGCAAGACGAATGGACGGCAGACAACCATTGGATGTTGTCGACGGGCGTGCGTACCAACTTCTCTAAAGCATTCGGATTTATGTATATGCCAAAGATAGCTGTCAAATATTCGCCTGATGAACATTGGGCAGTACGTGCCAACTACTCCATGGGTTATCGAGCGCCCAGCATTAAGGAGCTGTTTTTTAACTGGGATCACCTCGGAATGTTTCAGATAAGGGGAAGTGAAGACTTAAAACCAGAGAAGAATCACTATTGCTCTTTGGGAGCGGAATATACCAACAAGGGCTTTTTCATGAACGTCAATGCTTATGCTAACTTCTTTCGTAAAAAGATAGAAGGCGTATGGCGTATTTACGATATGCAGTACAACTTCGAGTACACCAATCTCAACAGTCAGCGTCTCTACGGATTTGAGACAATCCTCAAGTGGCACTTCCTCGACCGATTTACCGTCAACGGAACCTATAGCTATGTTAACGTGAGCAAGCAGAAAGGCATACAAGTAAACACCACATCGCCACACGCTGCAACCGCAAGCATCGACTACGTATATAACAAGCCCAACTATCGACTGAAAACCATTTTCAGCACATCTCTCATGGGCGAAAAAAACTTCGATGTGCAAGACCGTGTATGGGTAGAAGAACACCGTAAGAGCTACGATGCCTATTTCCGTTGCACATTGCCAACCTATACAATTTGTAATCTGTCAGTGGTGCAGACGTTCTACAATAAAGTGAAGGTGACACTTGGCATCAATAACATCTTCAATTATATACCACACACCTTGGGTTCGGGCATTACCATGTTTAATGTTCCCGCCACTTGTGGAGCAAGGGGATATGTACAGATGGAGTTTCTTGTTGATGACATTGTAAAATCATTAAAAAGGAAGAAATGAGAAGACAAATATCCGTGCTTTTTGTTTTGACAATGGCGTTATCCGCATGTGTGAATTATGATGCCGAGGAGTTTACAGGCAAGACGTTGCCAAGAGTGACGGGATACACCACTGGTGTTACCAACGATTGGCTGTACATCAATTTGCGCACTGGCACAATGTTCAATCTTGATAAACCCAATAGCGACATCAAGGAAGGAGAACAGCGCAACCGCACCGATTGGGACATTGCCTTTTGTGGCTACCGTTTGCGAACCAACAGTGGAACTTCTGGAAAAGGCAAAGGCGGTGCTGCCGACTTAGGCTACGGCAGCTATGATACATGGAGAACGGTAAAACAGCTGCCAGCCAATTTACAATGGGCGGTGGACGACCATTCGGTGAGTATCACGATGTCGCAAAATGATTGGAACAAGTATCTCATCGCCAACAAGCTTGACTTTAAGCAAAATCCTTGGTTCGATCCCAATCGTGGTCCTGCAACGACACAAACCAACGCTAATCCCATATTGGCAAAAGCAATGACTTTCACAGGTCCACCGCCTGTCTATGCTCCCTCGTTTCACACCTATGTGGTGCGCACTGCCGATGGACAGCGATATTTCAAACTACAGATTATCAGTTGGTACAAAGCCGATGTGGAAATAGGTGATACGGGCGGACAAATAAGCTATTATTGTGATGAACTAAAATAAATATGAAAATGGAAAATAAAAAGAAAGTTTACTGGTGGCGCACCATCGCCTCATTCTTATTGGTGCTTTTCGCCATGCCCTTAGGTCATGCGCTGATGATATTGATGGAGAAATTCATGAGCGAGGGCGCCATGCACGTTGCTGGTTTTATGATGGGCTTGGCAGGCCTCATCATGGTTATCGTTGGTGTGTTTGTGAAGGGCGATACCCGACAAACGCTGTGGGGACTCTTCGGTGGACTGCTTTTCTGGACGGGTTGGGTGGAGTTCCTCTTCCTGTATTATGCCCGACGTTATGGCGTACCGCCTGAGATAGAGAATGGCGTGGTGGTGACGAAGCCCGAATACCTTATCATGCCTGCCTCGTTTGGCTTGTGGATGATGGTGATGACCATGTATGTGTTCAGCACAAAGAACGGATGCGACCTGATTACATGGATACAAAAGGTATGTTTCCGAAGCAAGCGCAAGGTTGTGGTGGTGCAACCCATGACGCGCCACACAAGCATCGTCACGTTCATGCAAGTGAATATGATTCTTTGGGCAATGTACTTGATGCTCATGTTCTGCTACGACAAGAATTTCCTTGGTGATCATCACCCCGTGACGTTCCTTGTGGGTGTAGGGTGTCTCGTGGGGGCTGTCTTCATGTTTCGCCACCAACTGCGCATCGCCGCATGGGGCGCGAACATACGAATGGCGATTGCCACTGTTATCATCTTTTGGACTCCCGTGGAAATATTGGGAAGAATAAACTTCTTCCAAGAGTTTTGGATAGAGCCTGAGAAACACGCATGGCAAATGCTTGTCATCCTCATCGCGTTTATTTTGTTGGGTGTTTATCTTTGGTTCAAGGGCAAACAACGAAAGAAAGTTGAATAACGGTAAAAGGAGTTGGGATGAAGAAAACAACATGGAGACGGCAACATAAATGGTTAGGAATTATCTTGGCTCCGTTCGTCATACTCTTTTGTCTCTCGGGAATAGTACTCAATCACGCCAAGTTGTTTCAAGACATTGATATCAGCAGGACACTGTTACCCTCAGAATATCGATATAGTCAGTGGAACCAAGGATTGTTTCGTGGTACGCAGAAATGGAGAAATAAGGTGTTGATATATGGCAACGCTGGCATTTGGTCGAAAGAGAAGGATGCCGACACGATAACCGACTTTAATCATGGGCTGCCCAAGGGTGCCGACCTCCGAAACATTCGTGGAATGACGGTCATGCCCAATGGCTGTCTATACGCCTTGAGCCAACGTCATTTGTATCGTTTGAATCCCCATAGCGTTTGGGAACAAGTTGATATTCTTCAGGGTAAGCATGAAAAGTTGAGCGATATTACGCGGAAGGGCGACTCGCTCATCATCACTGGGCGGTCTTACGTTTATCTGTCTCGTTATCCTTATCACGACTTCCAAAAAATCACCTTGACGAAAACAGGCAATGACAAAGGGAAGGTTTCGCTCTTCCGAACGATATGGCTTCTTCATGGAGGCGGACTCTTTGGTATGGCTGGCAAGCTCTTTGTCGATGCGGTGGGACTAATCCTCTTGTTTCTCTCCATCTCAGGCGTATATTATTCCTTTGCGCCTCGTTCCCGTTCATCGTTAGCAAAACGTACGAAGCGAGGACTGATAACATGGCACGACAAGTTGGGACGAGGCGCGATGTTCTTTCTGTTGTTGCTGACCATTACGGGCTGGATGCTACGTCCGCCTGCGATCATCGCCATAGCCTCTGGCAAAATACCGCCCATACCTTTTTCTTCCATGGATAGCGACAACCCATGGAATGGCTGTCTGCGCTCGCTGCGGTATGATGAGAATAAAGCCGACTGGCTGTTGTGTACGTCGGACGGTTTCTATACTCTTCGCCATTTGGGCGACACGCCGCAAAGAGAGAAGGTGCAGCCTCCTGTAAGCGTCATGGGTATCAATGTCGAACAACACACTCATCGCAACACATGGCTGATAGGTTCGTTCAGCGGTATGTATGTATGGGATAGAACGCAACAGTCCGTCACCGACTATTTCACGCATCAAAAGGTGCAGTCTGTCAGTGGGAGTCCTTTTGGAAGTCACGCCATTGCAGGCTTTTCATCAGACTTGGACGATGAGGACATGGTGGTGGATTATAAGAAGGGAAATTCTCGCCTTCGTATGCCTGACAGCATGGCAACGCTGCCCATGTCATTACGCAACGTTTGCATAGAAGTGCACACAGGACGCATTTTTACCTTTTTGGGCATGGCGTCTCTTTTTTACATCTTCCTCATGGGCGTGGCTTGTGTATGGTGCCTTTGGAGTGGTTGGAAGATACTTGGAAGAAATTTATCGCTGCCCACCCTTTTCTTCGATAAGAAAAGGCGGCAACACTCGCGCGGAGATTAGTGTTTTTTGGCTCAGTAGAAAAAGTATGGTGTTTCATTTTGCTATTGAGATTAACCCCTTGGTACAATAAATGGCCATGCGTGTTTTGAGGAGACGTTCGCCATGTACAACATAGGTGGGGCGAATGGGGCGTGTGTGCGCTTCAAGATAGCGATAGAATGTTTGCGCATTTTCGGTTTTTCTCTTTAAAAACCTGCTTGTCCCGAGCGCAGTTTTTGAAAATTTAGAAACAGTCAATTATTTGAACAAATAACCCTCTCAAATTCGCTTATTTAAAAATAAGTTTGCCTTCGTCCGAAATACGCGAAATATGCGATAGTTTGTAAATGACTGACATTCAGCGTCTTTTTAAAAACAGCCTTTATTCTCCTATTTTGTGGTCTGCGGTTGAGTATCAAATGGCATGATGATAAGGTTGTAATCGCAGCGTGATTGAGGCTCTTCCGCGCTGCCAATAAGGCCTAATCATGCTATGAGAAAGCACCAATCGCAGCACTCTTATGATTTTTGGTAATGCTCGACTTGGTTTTGACAAAAAAAGATAGCCCTTTTTGCTCTGGATGACTCGAAAATAATGATCAAAAAACAGTAATTATATTTTACAAGATAAAGAATAAGGAGTAAGGAGTGAAGAATGGGGAGCAAAAAATGAATGAAGATGGCTGCACTGGACTCAAGAAGCGTCTGAGCGCGGTAGAAATTTGCGCGTGCGAACTTTTGTGCCTGCGTCATGCCTTCCTGTTTTTAATCCTGTTTGCGGTTATACATGGTTACCACAATCGTAGGGACCTACGGTATTCCACCAAAAGTAAATACCTACTGAGCCATTTGCTCCCCCATTAAATATCAGCTCTGAGCCGTTTTTTGACATGCGAGGATGGAAAACGGGCCGGTGGGATTAGCCAAGTTGCGCTAAAAGGCTATTTTTTTTCTCCCCAAGATGTAAACGCCTCGCGCCCTTGGCCGTGGCGTTTGCCGCCCGAGCAAGTCGAACCATCTGTCAGGATGGCGGAAAGCGCCAGACGAGTGGCTTTCTGTGGACGGAATGGGAACCACGCCGGTGGGCACTATGTCCATGTGGCCCTCATAGAGTTTCGCGCCCTCCGCGTTCTCGATGGAGAAGACGTGCCGGCCTTGCCGTTGGGACATGAAAGTGAAAGCGACGCTGTCCGTGGCGGCGGCGCCGATATAGGCTCCCATGTACCCAGCCTTTTCCCCATCCACGTACAGAAAGAGTTGTCCGCTGAAACTGCCACCCACGTTTGTTATGGTGGCGCGGATAAATTGGTACTCACCAGCGGTCATGTCGCCGATAAGGGTCACATTGTCCACCCTGAGCCGTGGCTTGGGCTGCGATATGTCGCCGCGCCTGACAAACATCTTGCGCTCGCCAACGCTCAAAACATACGAGAACGCGTCGGTGTTGGTACATTTCATCCATTTGTCGTCGCCTTGGGTGCGGCATATCGGAGCTATGGCGGCTCCGTCGTGGCGAACGCCGATAGATCCCAAGGTCACGCCCTCCATTTTGGTCTCCTCGCCGGGCTCGAGGGTTTGCGCCCGCTCGATGAGCGCGCGCTCCAGCTTGCCACCCACGAACAGGCCCAATCCAACCTCCACGCGGATGGGTACCGCCATGATGTTTTTGTAAGAGAACGAGCAACGTAGGGGCTTGAAGTCTTGGGCAGGATCGTCGCGCTTGACCAATCGCGGTTTGAACGCGAGCTCGGTGACCTGCACTAATGGGCGTGTCACGACATGATCCTCGGGTTGCAGGCCTATGGCCGCCGAGTGAAAGATGGTGTATCCCTCGGTGTTGCCTATACCGTCGGGGGCGTAGGCATTGAGCACGGACAGGCGAAAGTAACCGTCGCGCGAGCCGCCCCATCCCCAGTTGACATGAAAATAATCTCCTTGGCGGTAGCCGTCGCACACAAAAGCGTGCGTGCCGTCTGTGGGCGAGGATGCCACGTATATGACCGGCCGACCGGCAGCCACCTCATTGTAAATCATGTCTGTCCACTCTTCGGTGGGATAAAAGTCTCTAATGACGAGCGTGGCGTCAGCGTCATAGCCAAAATAATTGACGAGGGCAGGCACTATGAGATTGTCGGGGGCGGTGGACCCATACGGCGAATAGTCCATCATGACCGCCGCGCCACATTGCCGCATGAGATAGGCCACGGCTTGGTTTTGCTCGTCGGAGCTGCCTTTTTTGTAGTCGTTGAGCATCTTGTCCCATTCAAAAGCGTGGCGTGGCATGAAATCTTTGCCCGTGGCGTGGGCTTCGTAACGGTCCGACGGTATGGGCCTCGTGGTCCGCGTGGACGGACATCGCTGGGCGAACATCACTTGCGCCATGGCCGTCGCCACGCATCCCGTGGGGGTGGGCTTGCCGTCCGCCATTGGGCATTGCAGATAATAAGGCCACAATTGGTTCCATTTAGACTTGACGATGGGCTCCACGGCGTGGCGCGCGGCCGTAGATGCCAACGCGGGGACGGCGCGACGCGGAGACGGCGCGCGACGCATGGCTTGTATATCTTGTTGGTACGACTTGAGCAACAGGGCCATCGGGGCGGGCATATCGCGCCGGTCTATTTGGCCGCTGTCCGCGTACCCAAGAATTTTGGGCGTTCGTTTGTCGCCAGATATGATGACAAAGCCCCGCCCACCGTCAACGTTAAAGACATAGTAGGAGGTGGGACGACCGTCATCGTCAGACTTGAAAGCAAGCGACACGCTCTCATGGGCTTGGGCCCGCGTCCGCGTATGGCGCGCCATGGCGAAAGCCTCTGCCTCGCGCCGCGCCTCGCCAGACGACACCTGCTGGGCGCGAAGGTAGATGCCCATAAGCAGGAACATCATGGTGAACAGTGTACTTCTCATGCGTAATGGATAATATGTGGGCCGTGTTTGTTGGGCGAACTCTATTTGTGCGCGTCTCGCTTTTCTCCTCGCCGCCGTGACATTGTCTACTTTTTATCGTGCCGGCGCCTCCCGCGAGCGCGTCAGGAGACACCGCGAGCACGATACCTTGTTTATTGTGAAATCAATATTTTCTTGCCGTTGTGGATGTAAAGCCCCTTGGCCGTGGGTTTCTGTATGCGCTGTCCTTGCATGTTGAACCACAAGTCCTCCTTGGGGTTGTCCATGTTGAGACCACGAACGCCAGTGCAATCAGAGTCGGTCATGGGAAAGGAATCTCGTCCTACAATTTTTATGGGCATCCAGCCCTTGTCTTTCATGGCTCTCATTTGCTCACTTGTGCACTTCATGTTGTCGCCTTCTTTTTTTAACAATAAAGCGTGCTTGCCATCGAGTTCCCCGGGGATTGTGGGCAGCGTGGCTACGAGTTTGTCCAAGGCGTCGCCTTCAAGAGGGTTGCCGATGACACTGACCACCTTAAGTTGGGGGCAGTTGGACATGTCAACGGTTTTGAAGTTGCAGTTCTCCATGTAGACCTGTTCCAAATCGGGCATGTCCGTTATCCTCATGTCGGTCCCAAGCCCCTTGCAGCCAGACATGTCGACAAGTTTGAGTTTTTTGCAGTCGGAGAACACGGCCTTGGTGAGCTTGGGGCAGAATGACACGTCAAAATAGGTAAGGTTGTCGCACTTGCCCATGTTCACGGTCTCAAAATCTTGATTGTTGTAAAACTCCACTTTTTGCAATTGGCTGTTCTCCGGTATCACGATTTGTTTCATGTGTGTTTTTACGACCTTGAGTTTTTCCACCGTCTCGGGTATCCTCAGCTCGTCACACCCCACGATACCGATAGTCACCTCCTTGAGGTATTTGTTGCCCGTGAGATCTATGTCGGTGATGCAATAGCATTGCCTGAAATCAAGTTTTTCCACGTTGCCCCTGATGATGAAGGTGCCCTCTCCCCATATTTCCATGTTTTCTTGGTTGCCATATCCGGGAAGTTCCCATTTGATGATTGGATCTCCCTCAAGAAACAAGTTGCGCTCGCGTTTGGGCGCAGGCGTGAATGTCATGTAGATAGGCCGTCTTATCGAGGGATCTACCTTTTTAAATTTCATGATCCCCATGTCTTCTTTTTTGGGTTTGGCGGTTGCCCGGGTGACATTTTGGGGAGAGTTGGCGTTTGCCATAGACTCTTGCGCGCAAAACAACGCGCAAGAGATCAGAACTGTGTAAAGAAATGGTCTCATAATAATTTTAAGTTTAAAGTGTTGTTATCAGTTTGAAGTCATTGTTACCTCTATTTGGTTACCCTGCGCCAAAAGGTTGGCCAACACGCTCTTGATGTCGTCGCGAGTTGTCTCTTTGACAATGTTGGAGAAATTTGTGTCAAGGTCAACACCATTGTAAAGGTCGTTGTATACCACGTATTCCCAATAATTGTTCATCCGAAGCACTTGATGGTACACCTTCAGCTCATAAGCCTTCACTTTGTCCAAGTCGGCTTGTGACGGTCCTTGTTTGGCAAGCAGATTGAGTTGTTGGTAGATGATGGGAATGATCTTGTCGTATTTTTTTGGATCCGTCCTGAACGCGATGCGCAGCAGGGCCTCGTTTCTTGGATGGCGTTCCAGGCTGCCGTTCACCTCCACGTTGTAAGCTCCGCCCTTGTCTTCTCGCACCTTGTCGGTATAGGCCATGCGCAACAGCTGGCCGATGGCGTCCATGAGCAAGTCGTTGCGGTCCGAGTAGGGCATGGTTCCCTTGATGACGATTGTTGTTATGGTAGACGGCGTCTTTTGACTTTTAATGAATTTCTTTGTGATCTTGCCATCGCGCAACCTCGCCCCGAACCGCCCGACATCCTCGCGCTCTCCCGTGGCTGGCAAGGACGCCATGTATTGGCACAGCAAAGGCCTGAGACTGTCCATGTCTATATTGCCCGTGAGGATGAGACTGAAATCGGCGGCATTTCCGAATCTCTCCTTGTAAATCTGCATGACGCGGTCGTAGCTTACGCGTCTCAATTTGTCTTGGCTCATCGACTCGAGCCTGTCGGTGCCATAGGCCGTGGCGTGCAGCGTATCGTTGTACGCTATGAGAGGGTTAACACAAGCGTTGGCGAGAAATTCCTTTTGTTGGTCCATGAGATTGTTGAAAGCCGCCGTGTCTCGTCTCGGGGCGGTGAAATAAAGGTAGGCCAACTGAAAAAGCGTCTCCAAGTCTTTCTTGGTCGCGCTGCCTTTCATGCCCTCTGTCTCATCATTGATGAAGGGCATGAGGTCGGCGGTGTTTCCGGCGAGTTTCTTCTCCAAGCCCGTCGCCGTGAAATCGCCTATTCCTCCCGCTGTCGCGCCCGATATGAGATATGTAAGGTTTGGCATGTCTTGGTTCGCATACATGTCCTTGCCTCCCTTGCTGAAAACGTTCATCAAAATCTCGTCCGTCTCGAAATCGGTCTTTTTGGCGTATACGCGCATGCCGTTTGAGAGCGTAATCTCTGTATACCCATATTTGTATGGTTTCTCGCGCACGATGCTTCCCGGTGTGGGCAGATGGGCCACGAGCTTCTCGGCGATGGCTTTCTCGGCGTATGGCGCATAGCTTGACTTTTGGGCTTGGGCCACAATTTGGCGTATACGGTCGTGGGATGGCAGAGTCACTCCCGCCTTGTCTGGGGCGTACAGCGTGGCCACCTCGTTTTTGTTGGTGATTATCTCTTGTGCCATGCGGTTCGCGTCGGCGATGGTGACGGTCTTGTCAAGCGCCTGCACAAGCTCCAACTCGTCCTCGGGAGCTATAATAGGCTCACCCTCAAGGAAGTTCTCCACGCATTGCTCCACAAAGTCGGCGTTGCGCCTGTCGTTCCGGTCCTCGTAATCCACCTTGGCGTAGTTCATCAACACGGCCTTGCCACGTTCCAGCTCGGCCGCGGTAAATCCTGTTTGCCTGGCTTGTTGCACGGCTCCCACCACGGCTTGGATGCCCTCCTCGACGCGTCCCTCCTTGAAAACGCCTGATATTTCGAACGCGTCTTTTGTGTTGGCCAAGAAGAAATGGCCGTCGCCCACTGACGCAGAGATAAGAGGCGTGCCGCTGTCTTGCGTAAGCTCGTCAAGACGGTCGTTGAGCATCATGCGCACAAGGCTGGTGAGGTATCCGTCCTTGTAATTCTCCACGCTCGCGCGCTTGTCCATTGGCGTGACGTCTCGCTTCATGTAAAGCGAGAAGTTGACGGTGGGCTGTTCTTTGTCCACGGCCGTGTGCACGATCATCCTCTCGTTGTCAGGGACTGGGAAGATTGGCCGCGGGGCCGCGTTTCGGGGCATTGGTATGCCTCCAAAAAGCTCACGTATTTTTTTCTCCATGCGGTCCACGTCGATATCTCCCACCACGATGACGGCTTGCAGGTCTGGCCTGTACCATTTGTGGTAGTAGTCCCTGAGGTCTTGGTAGGGAAAATTCATCACGATGCCCATATCGCCAATGGGCATGCTGTCCGCATATTTGCTGCCTTGGTATATGATGGGCATGGCCTCCTCGGCCAATCGTTGCATGGCCATCCCCGCCCGTCTCGAGCGCCATTCCTCTTGCACCACTCCCCTTTCCTTGTCTATCTCCTTGTCCTCGAGCAGCAGGCTGTGGCTCCAATCGTGCATGATGAGCAGACACGAGTCGATGATGCCCTCGCGTTTGACGGGGGCGGCCGAGATGTTGTACACCGTTCGGTCCACGCTGGTGTATGCGTTGAGGTTAGTGCCAAACTTGATGCCCACGCTCTCGCACCATTTGACGATGCCTGGGCGGCTGTCAGTGCCAGGGAAGTGCACGGTGCCGTTAAACGCCATGTGCTCCAAGAAGTGGGCCAAGCCTCGCTGGCGCGGCTCCTCAAGAATGGAGCCAACGCGCTGGGCGAAGTAAAAATCGGCGATACCCTTGGTTTGGGCGTTGTGGCGGATATAATAGCTCATGCCGTTGGCAAGCTTTCCATAACGGATGGTCTTGTCTATCTTGACGGGTGTGGCTTGGGCCTGAAAGCACACGGCAGACAGTGCGACAAGGGTTTGTATAAACAGTGTTTTTGTCATTTTTGTTTTAAAAAAGGTTCTGGTCTTGCGGTCGCGCCGCTTGACAGGTTAAAGGTTTCTGAGTTTCTTGGCGAAATAGGAAGGTTGGGCGTTTGGCACGAAATCCTCGGTGGAGTTGTTTGTGTCTATCCATTTGCCTTTCTCTCCGAAATTTTGGTCCACCATCCAAGTGCCGGGTACGTTGTTGATGATGGCCGACTCTTCCACGTACTTGTGTCCAACCCGTTTGCGTATCACCGCGTGGGTGTAGCGCGTCTCGTCGAAGTCCACGTGTCCACAATAAGAGTAGCCCTTGTCCAAGCGCGGTGACGTGAGCAGCCACTCGTGCGCCGCCGGCACAGACAGGTTGACCGCGTCGAGCACCCACTCGTTGGGCATATAATACTCATATTCGTTCATCGGGACAACAAAGTCTCCCTGCCTGAATATGTAGCCGAAATGATAGCGGAATTGGGTCATGTACGTTTTTTTGTCCACCATGGGGCGAGCTATGCCATACGACTTGACACCTCGCGTGTGGAACACGAAGCATCCCTCGAAGCCCCCGTACCAGTTGTCAAGGTTGGGCACGCCAGGCACGTCGTGGTCGCCTTCGGGGTGCGTGCAGCTGTCGTAAATCTCAAAGTCAGCTTTGCTCAAGTCTATGGAGTTGGGGTTTATGAGCGTGTGGTCCTCGGCGGTAATGGCGATGGTGATCTCCTCCCCAGGCTTCACGGGGACATCCTTGCCAGAGCCGGGTATGACATAGATGGTCACAATGGTCATGGCCTTGTCCATAATATTGGGCTGGTAGTCGTGCAAGTCGTCGCTGGTGAAGAAGGTCTCTATAAATGCCAAGCCGTCGGCGTACATCACCGTGTCGCTATTATTGCCAAACTTGATGTATTGGTCGTCGGTGTACATGTATCCGTCTGGCGTGGTGCTACCCGTAAAATATATCTCCGTGATGAGAAATCCCTCGTTGGCGCTGTACACGTTGAGAGCCAAGCGCGTATCCTCGACGCTGTCACTGGCTTTTATTCTCACGTTCTCCCGCGTGGCCTTGAGCGTGGCCTTGAGCGTGCGGGTTTTAACAGCATTCTTTTTGTTGGCCTTTTTGGTCGGGTCCACGATTTCCATCTTGTACGTCAGATTGCCGTCCACCTTTACGTTGTAGAGCCCCTCGGGCAACGATATTTCGTCAGTGAGCATCTCCCCTGACATCTTGAAGTGCGTGGCCTCGTAGGTCTTTTTGGTTTGTATGTTTGTTAGCTCAGCCCTGACGTTCGACGGTTTGGGGTCTTGCACGTCATATGGTATCGTGAGCGAGATGGTGTGTTTGACCATTCTTGCCTCTTGCTCTGGAATTTCGTCATTAACGCACGAGCAAAGAAGAACGACGACAACCATTAATGCGAGATGAATAGTTTTTTTCATGTGGATTGGTTGATGAGAAGAAGAGGACGGCTGCCCTCCTCCTCTCTGACTGTATATAATAAGATGTTTACATGTGTATTCTCCTGATGCCCGTCTTCTTCAATTTCATCTGCATGAATGTGGGGCATGAGTTGCTCACGAAATCTTCTGATGAGTTGTTGGTGTCTATCCACTTGCCGCCAAGGGACAAGTTTGGGTCTATCCACCATGTCGACTCCACGGGAGCTCCTTTGATTTTGGCGTCTTCTTCCACGTAATTGTGGCCCTCGCGCTTGCGCACCACGGAGTGGTTGTATCGTCCGTCATCGAAGTCAGTCACTCCACAGTGGGCATATCCTTTGTCAAGTGTTTCCGAGGCGCACAACCACTGCTGGTTTCCTCCGGCAACGGAGAGGTTCACGCAATCCACGACCCAAGCGTTTGGCATGAAAAACTCACTCTCCTTCATGTCCATCTCAAATCCGTTAAAACTGAAACGGTACTGGAACTGATAGCGGAAATTTTTCATATTGTGTTGATTCATTGACACCGGACTGACAATGGCATAAGATTTCACTCCCCTATCGTGAAAAGCGAAAGTACCTTCGAAACCGGGATACCAGTTCAACATGTTGGGCACGTTGGGCATGTCTTTGTCGCCTCCGACCTGGACTGAACTTTGGTCGCAAATCTCGAAGTCGGCTTTGCTCAAGTCTATGGAGTTGGGGTTATGCTTGGTATGGTCCTCTGCCGTCAGCGCGATGGTGATTTCCTTGCCGGGCTGTATGGGATGTTCCTTGCCACTTCCGGGTATCACGTATATGGTATTGAAGGTCATGGCCTGGCTCATGATGTCTGGCTGGTAGTCGTTCTTGTCGTCGCTGGTGAAAAACGTCTCCACGAACGCCAGTCCGTCGGCGTAAATGACCGTGTCACTGTTGTTGGCTATTTTCATGTATGTGTCGTCAACGTATATGCGTCCTTCGGGGTCTGTGGTGTGAGCGTAGAAAATCTCCGAGATGAGAAGCCCCTCGTGACGGTTGCGCACTTTCAGCCTCACATTGGTGTTCTTGTCACCTCCCTTTTGTATGTTGATGGGTGGCATGTCTGTCTTCACCATGGCCTCCACCTCCCTGATATTTTTTTTAATCATGGCTTTTGGCAATTTCTTCTTGTAGTTGTTCACATCGATGATATATTTCACCTTGCCTTGCATCTCGATGTTGTACGTGCCCTCCTGTATGGACAGCTCGCCCGTATATTGATTGCCTTTTTTTGTGAAGACGCTGATGGTATCCTTCTTTTGCGTTTCCACGTTGGTCAAGATGGCCTTACAGTCCACGAAGTCCGCATTCTTGGTCTCCGCCGGCACGTCAAAGGTGAAAGTATGGCTTACAATCTCCCTTGACACGTTGGATGATAAATTTTTGGCCATCCTCGAATCTGTGTTCAAAAATTCGTCCGCGTTGTCGCTGCACGCGGAGAGCAAGCCCATGAAGGCTACGACAGCCATAGATGTTTTTAATCGATTCATATACATTTTATTTTCCTTTGGTTATTAATTTGGTAAAACAATATTTCTTAGAAAGCCACACCTACAGTGGCCTTTAACTCGGCATGCACTCGGTCTGACAGTTTGGCGTGGCTACCCCCCACCTCGACAAATGGCCCCGCTCCTTTCCACATTTTGGGCTGGTACATTATTTTTATTCGTGAGGACACGCTTGTGTAGTTACCCGCCATCACGGCAAAAGTGTCGTCTGTCAACGCCGTGGTGAGTTTGTCCATCGTGGCGTATGGCATAACGCGCCTGCTTGATTTGTTGACCATTCTCGTGATGGCCGAGTCCCATTCGCAAAACACGCATCCCGCTATTCTCGTGACATATTGTAAATTCGCTTGGACGTAGGCCTTTCTCACCTCCATCAGGCGCTCCAGCATGATATAGCGCGAGCTTTGTTCTTGTTGTCCGGCCTTGGCCTCAAGGGTCCACCTGTGCTTGCCCCCTATGTGCATGGCGGCTCCCACATAATAATCATATAGATAATGTCTGTACATAGTCAGTGTGATGAGCGACTTGTACTCGGACCCCGAAGCGCTTCCGGCTATATGCTCGTCGCCCTGGCGCCGTCGCGCATCCATCGCGCCAAACACGCTCCATCCTATTCTTCCTTCTTGCTTCCAGCCCAAAAGCACACGCGATTGGTCAACGTACAACGTGGATATGGGTAACGCGTTGAGGTCTGTGAGTATCTTCTTGTAGGGCGTGTGGTGGTATTCAGCCGATAAAAAGACTCCAGAACCGCTCCTTGGGCGTAGGCGCAAGTCTGTCGCGAATCCCAACCCTTTGTAATAGCACGTGCGGTTGGCTCCCGCAAAGCGCAGGTAGTCAGTGCCCAGCCCCGTCATGTGGTACTCGGGCTTCACGCCCAGCTCGTTGTAAAATTCCACATCGTTCGTTTGCTTGTATATATTCGCGCCGGCGCCCAAACCCACCTTGTATCTCCACAAAGACACGTTGGCTCCCAAGGCCACGCGCAGATCTGTCACTATGCCGCGCGGGCGCGGGTCTATCATGCGGTATTCGTGCTCAGCCCTGAACTTGAGGTTCGCGCCTATCGCCCACCTGCCCATCGTCAGCGAGTACCCGCCGAAAAAGGCATATTGCTCGTTTCGCATGTTTCCGCCCACGGTATCAGCCATCACGTAGGGGTAAAGCAACTCATAGTCAGAAGTGGAGCAAAAACGTAAGTTTCGCTTTTCTCCCATTTGGTAGGAAGCCCCGCCCCACACCGTTCCTTTCTTGCCCAGTTTGAGGTAAGAGTCCACGTAGGCCTTTCCCAATAGGTGCCGATCGCCCATTTGTTGGATGAGGGCTTTGCTCTCATGGCCAAAGTCAACCTTAAGCCCCAACTCGGAGTACGATGTCCGGAAAGCGCCGTCCATGAAAGAGGGGTTGTCCCTGTATGCCGCGAGCAAGTTTATCCACCTGTCGTTGTGCTCGGCTATGGCGGTGGTGTCTTTGGGAGAGCACCAAGTCTCACAGGATATGCCGATAAATGCCGCCAATAGTATGTGCTTGCGTATGTCCATAAATTACATGAAGATAAGTTTGGCCTTGATCATGGTGGGATGATCTGTTATTTCCACATAGTCGGATGAGGAACGGAAATATTTCACCTCTTTATTTTTTTCTTTGTCTTTTTTGTTGACAAACTTAAGCGTTCCCTCCGCCTCCAGCGAGTAAGCACCTCGCATGAGATCCATTTGCACGCTCGAGAGGTTGAAAGTAGACGAGGAGTATTTATATCCATTGCTAAGGTTTCGCAGGGTTATCGTGCCCTGCATTTGCACCAGCTCTATGCTGTCCGGAATGACCACCTCCACCACGGCTGTGGTTTTGTAGTCCTCGTAGCCGTGCAAGCAACTTTGCGTTGTCATGGCCATGACCGCGATTGCGATGGCAATAAAAAATCTTTTCATAATTTTATGTTAGTTTCCAGTCCAAAATAGGGGGTGACATATCGGCGCAGCGTCATGCCCTTACGCACGTAATCTGGGTGCACATCCCACAGTTTGTTCACGAATAGGGCGATGCGCATCTTGTTGCCGAATAATTTCTTGGTGGCCTTGAGGTTGAGGTTCATCTCAAAAGGTATGGTCTGCCATTCAAACGCCGCCATGCTGTATTGGTGCCTCACCAAAAACTGTTTGTACTCATCATGCTTGTCGGCCTCGACGAAAGGCCTCACTTTCCCCGACTCATCCATGTATTGCAGGGGTACGTTCTCTTTTTTCATAGATTGTTCGCCAGTTACCCACACGCACTGCGCGGAAAGGCTGAAGCCCAATTTCAGTCGCGGTATGTCGGTGTCGAAAGTGAAATTGGTGTTTGTCATCTCTCGTATATAACCGTCGTCATCCTTGTATATGCCCACCAAGTTGAGCGCGGAGCCATTCAGACGCAACGATGGCTTGTACTGTATGGGAAGGGAGTTGTGATATTCTGTCCTGAACCACGCCCCCGTGATGGTTAGTCGCGTGTTCACGATGGGGAAGCGTATGGTGGACAAGGTGTACTCTATTCCCTGCTTAAACGTGCGACTTCCGTTGGAAGTGTCGCTGTAATAGCGCAGGTCGGCCACGGTCTTGTACGGCAGATTGTTTACGTCGGGGCGCGCCTTTACCGTCTCATGGTCTATGACATCCGTGTCAAACTCCCTGTAAACGAATGGCGAGAACACGTCCATGAACCTGAAGCCAGACTTCATGTCCTCTCTGAAATATGTCAGCGTGAGGCGGTTTCCGCCCCAATCCATGTCGCCCCTTATCTCCCATTTAAGGTTTCGCGCGGGGGCCAAGTGGTTATTGGTGGGGTCTATGACGTAAGTCATAAGGTACATGCGCCTGTAACTCGCGTTGGTATGGAAATAGTTCATCTCCACCAAGTCCATGTACACTGGCTCCGGGTAGAGCTGGTCTATGGTCGGGAACATGGTGTGCCTGCCCACGCCACCCGTCAGAGTGATGACAAGTGGGTCTTGCCCCAAGTCTATCTGTGGGAACGTCCAGCCCATGTTCACGCGTGGGTCCACGTATATTTTGTTTCTGATGTCAAATCTCTTGCCAAGTCCCAGCATGGTCTCGCCGCGTACTCCTGCTTCTATTTCGAGACGGTTGCCGCCTATGGCGAAAGTGGCTTGCTCCTCGGCGTATACGGACAGCATCTGCGTGGCGGGAATGTCTGAGTACTTGCGAGGCCTGAACGAGGCACCCGTATACACAGGGTGCAACCGGTCATACACTTGACCGGCCCCCAAGTTTCGATCCATGTCGTAATCCACCCCCACGATGAGACTGTTGGGATGTTTTGTTTTTGGCACGGCGAATGTGGCGTTGGCCTTGAGAAAGAGGTTCGTGGGCCTGCCGTCCACGGTGTGCGTAGCGGTATACCGGTATGGGGTGATGAACACGGCGTCGCTCTCTCCCTCCGTCATGGTCATGGCAGAAGGCGTGCCACTGGTCACGTTGACCCTTCGAGTGCGCGCCAGCCAGTCTTTTTGGTAAGAGTAAGAGGCCGTCAGCTCCAAGTCCCTGAAATAGGAACGCTCCTTCTTACTGTTGAGATTGAATGTCCAGCTCGCCGCGTACCGGTTGTATTCCGACACGTATTTGTCCTCGCCGCCGTGGTTAAACTCTGGGTCCACTTTCTCATTGTCAAACGATCCGCCATAGTCGAGGTTAAGCGCGGAGCTGATGTCGTGCGAGTTGGTGCTCCATGCCTTGTTAAATCTTACGGAGAACGTGAGCCGTTGGTAGTTCTCCAACGGGTTGCGCGGCTCAAACTTGTTGTTGAGGTAGTCCGCGCTGAAATTAATTGAGAACTTGGCCGGCTTCCACTCTACGCCCTTGGCTATGTAGAAGAGCTTGGAGTTCATGTCAGCCTTGAACCTCGCTGATATGTCGTTGCCTCCCTTGCGCCGTTTCACCTTGACGAGACCACTGGTGAGATCTCCATATTTGACAGAAGGTATGCCTCGCACGATGGTCACCTCCTGAATGTCGTCCGTTCCCAATGTGCGCATGTCCACGCCAGCGTTGGCAAAGTTGCGCTTCGTGGACGTGCGGTCGTCGGCTCCGTCCAGGTATTGCATGTTGCCGTTGGTGCTGATGGGCGCGCCGTCTATGATAAACCGCACTCCTTGCGATGTGGTGTTGTATCTCTTGTCCCTGACAGGCACCTCCCTCAGCTTGATGATGTTGGGCACGTTCAGTCGGGGGTCTTTGGCCCGCCCTCCTGGCAGCAGTTCGAGCAAGTCGCCGAAGCTTGACGGCTGCAAGTGGTCCATGGCGTGCCTCCTGATGGTCGAGGCGCTCGACAGCCCGTGATCCTCTTGCGCCGTCACCACCACATCGTTCAGCGTGTTCACCCTGGGCGCGAGGTAATAGGTGCCCGAGGCCCTGGCTCGCGCCTTGATGGCCCTGTAACTTATGTGCGATATTTTGATGGTGGTTCCGGGTGGCACGCTTAGGCTGAAACGTCCAGTCTTGTCCGTCACGGTGCCCGCCTTCTTTTTGCCTGTCACGCTAACACTCGCCCCCATAATGGGCGCGTTAGTTCCCTTGGCCACCACCCTGCCGTCTATTTGGGCAAAGAGGACGGTGGGGGCCATGAAGAGAGCGCAAGTTAGCGCGACATTTCTCATCACGCTGGCTAATGGTCTTGTTGTAGTCATGCTTGTCTTGGTGATCTGGATGGTTAAAAATGCTTGGGCTCATTCGGCCACGGGGTGTATGGAGAAGCCCGAGGCCCTGTAATGGGCAAATATCGGCGCCACGGCGTGTGGCGTGTGGTACATGGCCCGTCCAATAGTTGGGCTTGACGGCATGGCCGTCCAGTAATAGCCCACCCACTGCTCGTTGTACACATCTTTGGTTTCCCTGTCGTATCCTCTGCGGCCTATGTCTTTTCGCCAGCCGTCGTTATGCTTCCGGCAGCCTGATGCTGGGAAATACACTGTGGCGGCATGACCGTTTGCCCTGCCATTGAATTGCCATCCCCTTTTCCATGAACCAGAGGCGTTGATTTCCTCGCGCCCGGTAAACAGTCCGGTAAAATTAAATCCCGTGAAAGCGCCGGCCGACGGCAGGTGGAAGCCTGGCGGGCATGGGTCGTAAACGGTCTTGACCACCGGATTGTCATTGATGTCAGTGCCCGTGTTATCCATCGACCACAGGTTGAGCCATCCGAAATCCTTGCCCCAACTCTCGCCGTCTATGTAAAAGTAGGCGGGGTTCTGTATACTTTCCGCGATGGAAATGACATCGCCGGCGTTCTTGCGGTATTTCCCCCTCACGGCCAGATCTTTGTCAACGCCGGGGAACGCGTCTTTGCGGCCAAACTGATAAAACGTGGAGTAGCCATCGCGCTTGCTTCCACTTTTCTGCGTGATGGTGAAAACATCGGTTTGGCGGTCCGGACTGTCAGTCACTTGCTCTATCCTCACCCTCACCGTTCGCGCGTGGTCGTCCACGGGATCTTTCCACTCGGTGTATTTCCATCCCAACGTCTCTTTCGAGAACTTATAGGGCACGTTGTCTTGGTTTAGACATGTCACCACGTCAAGTGCGTCGGTGGGTGCGAACCACAAGTGCCACGACCATAGGCACACACCCTTGTTGTTTACCGCCGCCACCACCACATTGCCGTTCTTGATGCGCTCACGCGCCACGTCGAAGCACAAGTAGCTGTCGAGGCCCTGCCCTTGTATGGAGGCGTTAGTCACCAATGACGGCTCATCAGCCCATATCACCTTGACGGCCACTGCCGGTTGAGCCGCGTTTTGCGCATTGATGTATGGTGTCTCTATGGGCTTACCCTCGTGGTCCACGAAGTGCACCAGTATGCCCTTGCCCGTATTCTTGGTGACATAAGCTCGCTCGTTAGTCTTGTCATCGGCTATGGAGTTGCCGTACACAAGAGGCAGCTTGTAATACCCCGGAGCGCTGACGAGGTAGCAATTAGCCGTGTTTCGCGGCGCGGGGCTGCCATCAGGTTTGTGCGTCGACAGGTCATAGCGCTCCGCAGCGGAGCCACGCTCCGCAGCCTGCCGCAGCGCCTCGTTGCGTGGAGCGAGATGGTCCACGAGACGAGTGGGCGCAAGTTTGGCGTTGCCTTTTTCCACCTCCAGCCCACCCTCGCCGCGCGTCTTGCTCAGCGAGATGAGCCAATCGGGCTTCTCGTCCATGCTAAACACGTTGTCGTCGTTAGCGTCGTAGCCCGTCACGGCCCACGCCACCGGAAACTCTTGTTTCTTGTCCGCGCTCTGACGGTAGCTCTTGACAGTGTAGTTGCCACTCTCTGTCTTGTCGAAAGACGTGGGCGAAGGACTGCTCACGTCCAGCACGTAGGCCGATGAGACAGAGCGGTCGTTGGCGTACTCGTCGCCACACGACGCGAGCGACAGCGCGCAAGCGGCCACGAGCGGCCACGCCGCGCACTGCCACGCAAGGGGAAAAATGTCTGTTGTCATGGTTCTATACAAGCCGGGCGTAGGCAAGTTTTTCCTTGCCTGCCCGACATGAGGTCATTCTATTTGCTGATTACTATTTTTTTACCATTATAAATATAAACGCCTTTCGCTACAGGCTTGCGCACGCGCCTACCCTGCAGGTCGTACCAAGAGCCTTTGCCACCACGCGAGACCATGGCGCGAGACATTCCGGCCGGGACTTTTGTTCCCGCGAACGCTTCCCATTGAAAATACTCTTTGTCGCCAAGCTTTTGCCAAACGGCTTGCTTGGCTGTCCAGCCTTTTTCAACCACAGCGTCCACTTGGTCCTCGGTGCAGAGGTTCTTGTTGCCGGATCGCTCGTTGTAGACACAGAATTCGCGCTCCTTCTCGCCGTCTTCTTGTGCCAGCGAGTTGATAAGGTTGTCCATCTCTTTCCCCTTGATACCATTGTCCCACACAGATAAAAATGTCAGTTTGGGGTTGTGCTCCACGGTGAGACCTCGCAATTTGTTACCGCTGCATTCCAGCCATTCGAGTTCGGGGTTCTTCGACACGTCGAGCGATGTCATGTTGTTCTTGTTCACCCACAGTTCTTGCAATAACGGCAGGCAGGTCACGTCTATAGTGTGCAGGCGCGGATTCTCGCCGGCGTTCAGGTTGGTGATAAGCGGGCATGTACTCAGGTCAAGCTGCTCCACGTCACACCCTTGGACCGACACGGAGTTGAGAAGAGGATTCTTGGAGATGTCAAGTTCCTTTAGGTTTTTACAATAGCTGGCCCACACCTGCTGCAACTTGGGATTGGTCCCTATGACGAGTTTGTGTATGGGGTTTTCGTTCACACGTATGCAGTACAGGTCGGGGCAACCGCTTATGTCTATCTCTTGCATGTCGCAGTTGGCCAAGCTCACGTCCACGAAGTCGCCGCGCAACGTCACCTCGGGGGCGGTAACCCAAAGGTTGAATTTCTGGTCGGCCACACCTTTGGGCAAGGCGTTCTCCAACTCCCCACCCTCTATGGTGATGTCCTTACCTATGATGGGAGCCTTGGTGTTTAGGTCAGGGTCCCCGGGGTTGTCTTTCCTCACGAGGATGTCGCACCTGAAACCTTTTATCGTACTGCTCTCGGGATCGAACTTGCCGGTCTTGAACTTGATGACGCCCTTGCCCGACTGGGCACTTGCGACACCGCTAATCAACAAGGATAACATAAAAAAAAAGTAGAGTTTTTTCATGCGAAAAATTGATTTAAATTAGATTTTGCAAAGATACTAAAAAGACAAATCGCGCAAAATACCCAAATATTGGTAAATCATTATCATCAATTATAGGTATGTTCCACGCTTCGCCACCTCATCTTTAAATACATTCGCCCCCTTGGCATAGTATTCCCTTAGGGCAAGCGTGGCCACCCGGTTTTATATTAGGGCGCATGGGGGCAGCAAGCGATCGCGACACGCATTCCCCTCGCTCGCCTCCCAAGGTTCAAACGCGACAACGAAAACCTCCAACCACAAACCACCTCTATAAATATAAACAAGGCGCGGCAAGTGTCTTATTTTATCTTTGGGCAAGATGGCAACATCATCAAACAAAGATTTTAAGAATGGTAACGCACACAAACAAAATGTAAGTTAAATCTGCAAAATTCTTTGTGTTTTATTTGGTGTCTATCATAGAAACCATTATATTTGCGTCGTCTTAATGACATTATGAAACAACACTGATTGGGAGACTGTTCCAACCTTACTAACCTTTAAAGTATTAAATTGTAATAACTACTTTGTACTATGGAAGTTGAACAAGTATTAAAAGGCCTGATGTGGAAACACTCTGGCGAACCTGAATTTCTTCAGGCAGTAAAAGAGGTACTGGTATCTATTAAAGATGTATACAACCAGCATCCTGAGTTTGAAAAAGCTCATCTCATTGAGCGTCTCGTCGAGCCGGAACGAGTATATATGTTCCGCGTGCCATGGACAGACGACAATGGTGAGGTACACGTTAACACAGGTTACCGCGTACAGTTCAACGGAGCTATCGGCCCATACAAAGGCGGACTTCGCTTCCACGACTCGGTGAACCTGAGCATCATGAAATTCCTTGGCTTCGAGCAGACATTCAAGAATGCGCTCACCACGTTGCCTATGGGTGGCGGTAAGGGTGGTTCTGACTTCTCTATCCGCGGCCGTTCCGATGCTGAGGTAATGCGTTTCTGCCAAGCTTTCATGCAAGAACTTTATCATCACATTGGTCCTGACGAGGATATCCCAGCAGGTGATATCGGCGTTGGAGGACGTGAGATAGGCTTCCTTTTCGGCGAATATCGCAAACTCACACACCAGTTCCAAGGCATGCTTACAGGCAAGGGCATCGAGTGGGGTGGTTCTATCCTTCGTCCAGAAGCCACAGGCTATGGCGCACTCTACTTCGTAAACGAGATGATGCAAACCAAGGGTATCGACATCAAGGGCAAGACCGTTGCCATCTCCGGATTTGGCAATGTGGCTTGGGGTGCTGCCAAAAAGGCTACACAGCTCGGTGCTAAGGTCATCACCATCAGTGGTCCTGACGGATACATCTACGACCCAGCAGGCCTCGATGACGAGAAAATCGACTACATGTTGCAGCTCCGCTCAAGCGGCGAGGACATCTGCGCACCATACGCCAAGAAGTTCAAGGGCTCTAAGTTTGTTGCTGGTAAAAAACCTTGGGAAGAGAAAGCTGAGATCTATCTCACATGCGCCACACAAAATGAGCTTAACGGCGACGACGCTGACAAAATATTGGCTGCCAAACCATTATGTGTTGCAGAAGTTAGCAACATGGGTTGCACCAACGAGGCCATCGACAAGTTTGCTCAAGCTAAGCAGCTCTTTGCTCCGGGTAAGGCCGTTAACGCAGGTGGCGTAGCCACATCAGGATTGGAGATGACACAAAACTCTATCCGCCTGCACTGGACCGCAGAGGAAGTTGACGAGAAACTACACTTCATCATGCACTCTATCCACGAGCAGTGCGTGAAGTACGGCAAGCAAGATGGCAATTACATCAACTATGTCAAGGGTGCCAACGTTGCCGGATTCATGAAGGTAGCTAACGCCATGATGGCGCAAGGCATTGTGTAAAACCTTAGCGCGTGAATTATAGAACAACCTTATTATTTATAATTATCATCTTTACAGGCTTTACTCCCGTAGCGGCACAAACGCACAGGGGTAAAGCCTCTTATTATTCTAAAAAAGCCACTGGATCAAGGACGGCCAGCGGCGAAAGGTTGCACCACGACAGTTTGACGTGCGCCCATCGTTCCTATCCTTTTGGCACGATGCTCAAGGTGACAAATCTCTCCAACAACAAAGAGGTGGTGGTACGCGTCACCGATCGTGGACCGTTAAGACACGGGCGCATCATCGACCTGAGCTGGGGCGCCGCACAAGCGTTAGGCATGCTCTCACAAGGCGTAGCCATGGTAAGAGTGGAGCGGTTAGACAAGATTAGGCCACCATACCGAATGGATAAAAGCGAGAGAATACTACCATTGATAGATTTTAAAATGGCCGAACTGATTGACGGCACCGTAGATTATGTAGACGCGGCACCAGACCACAACTATGCCACACAAACACGCCATACGAACGCCTCAAACAATAGAGTCGACAAAAACGATCCGACAAAGAGCAGTATAGACAAAAGCAATAAGAAAAGCCACAGCACCATTAGCAAGAACAACAAAAAAAAGTTGGCTCAAGAGGTTGTAAGAAATAATCAAGCACACAAACCCGCCATGAAAAAACTGACAAGAATGGCCAACGAAAAACAAAAAACTAACAAATAGTTTGCCGAGCAAGTTTATACTTCGGCCTCACAAAATTAGCATCACTCTTCTTACACGCCTATACACCCATACCAACATGAAAGGAGAAAGCGGCTATCTCTTGGTTGGTATATTAAACTCATAGACTTTAGAGATGGCATTCGACCCTTGAATTACACTGGCACACAACTTTACTTTTCCCGTTCTTAACCGTGATCCGGCTTGAACGATAGCGGTGTATCTAATGCCTTTTCCCGGCATAATATTCTCTACATGTACGCTTGGCGAAACGTAAATATTACGATTGCCCGAAGCCTCAACCACGGTGGGCACCACGTCATATAAAGCACTGTTGCCTCTGTTTATCACCTCAAATATCAACTTGCACACCTCGCCACGCTCTATGACACCATTCTCGTTTTCATCTATGAAACGAGCGTTGCGAATTTCAAGCACTGGCATATATCTCAAATCCTCGGCCATGCCATCAATGCCCATTTCTTGGGGCATTTTCGCACACGGCTGCTGCACGCTGTAATTGCCCGTGTAGTCTTTCGAATTAAAATCGTACAACCTGTCATCGCCACTGTTTGTCTCGTCGAAACCACTGCCGTAGTTGACATCGGCGTGGCGTGAAGTGGCGCCGGCGTTTGCCTGATACATCTCGTCACGTTGCGCCCGAGCGGCCATACGCGCCGCACGATCACGCTCATAAGCCTCTATTTCGCGCTCACGCTTCTGATCAGCGGCGCTGCCAATGGCACCACCCACAACAGCACCACTGGCCATACCAATGATGGTGCCGATGTCAGAACCTCTACCGCCATCGATTATACCACCTATAGCCGACCCAAGGATAGAACCTATTTGGGCGCCACCATAAGCACCCGCGCCTGCATAGCTATCACAACCAGAAAACAACACGCCAGCTGCGACAAACAAAACAAAGGTCTTTTTCATAAAACTCTTCTTTTTAACCATTTACAAAGATAACATTAAAATATCAGATGCCGTGGATATTTTCCCTACTTTAACATAGGGTTATCCCTAAATCGTAGCTCTCTATAGCCATAAAAAGAAAAAAATATAACACTTAGTCTACTTTTGTTTGGCAACCAAAGAAAAAAAAACTATTTTTGTAAGTAGGTTTTTATGACCTGCCGCAAACAGCCGTACGCCTGTTTTTCGATTTGGCTGTCAACTTGAGCAAGGTGCATAGTGGGATATATGACCTGACGTAAGACGGCTATTCGACATAAAATAAGACTTGGTGATGGTAGCAAAGTAAGATGTAAAAAATGCTAATAGCTTATACATTTCATGATGATACCTTGTTAATTTTTAATCAAACATGACACAAACACAGCCACCAAATACCGTGAATGACAAAACCATAACAGGTGCCACAGAAGCCAACAACGATCCTGACAATTCGCCGTGGTACGCACTACGCATTTTTTGTTCGCACCAAAAAGAAATAGCCGAAACTCTCCAAGCGCATGGTTACGAGATTTTCATACCTATGGAGCTGGTTGGTGTGGAAGACTCGAATCGACATATCAAGCAACATCTACGGCCCGTGGTGCGCAATTTGCTCTTTATCAAGAAAAAAGACAAAGAGGCTACCTTACGCCAGCTCATCCAAGACATACGTTATCCCATAAGCGTCATCAAAAAAGAGGTGGGGTCTAATCTTTTTTACGAAATTCCGGCCCATCAAATGTCAGAGTTCCAAGCCATGTGCAACCCTGACATTCTCGAGAAACAATATCTCAGCGAAGAGCAAGCACGGCTCAAAATCGGCACCGAGGTGATCGTGGCTTACGGACCGCTAAAAGGCCTGCGGGGCAGGCTGGTGCGTTCCAACAAGCGCTATTTCCTGCTAAAAGAGGTTCCCGGCTTGGGCGTAATGCTCAAGGTGACACGGTGGTGCTGCAAAGCCATATAAAATGTATCATTCACAATTCACAAGGATATCCAGTTGCCGACAATGCGTCTTCCCATCGGCGTGAGCACGCTCTCGGGATGAAACTGTATGCCACGTACGTCCTTGTGGCGGTGGCGCAAGGCCATGATTTGGCCGTCGGGCATGTCGGCGGTTATTTCCAAACAATCGGGAAAGCCCTCTCTGCTCACCACCCAGCTATGGTAACGACCCATCAAAAAATTCTTCGGCACACCCTCAAAGAGCGGCTCTCCATCCACGTGCGAACCCTCGGTGGCCACGCCATGAAACACCGCGCCAAGGTTTTCCAACCGCGCGCCATACACCTCGGCGATAGCTTGGTGGCCTAAGCACACACCAAGAATGGGTTTCTGCCCTGCGTAACGGCGTATGACCTCCATCAATTGGCCAGCCTCTCGTGGCACGCCGGGGCCCGGACTTAGAATGATTTTGTCGTAAACCTCCAAATCGTCCATGACAAAACGGTCGTTGAGTAAAACATCCACATCAGCCCCAAGCGACCTGACCAAATGCACCAGATTATACGTGAAACTGTCGTAATTGTCTATAATCACTATCTTTTTCATACCATCGACGTCCTGCCATTTATCGTATCGGGCAATCTCAGCCCCGTACATCTTCTATAAAACGGCGCAAACTGGCCGTGTCTATCATCCCCGGCTTTGTCTCGAAGCAAATTCCTACATCCACTCCCGCGAACTGCGGATGGGCTATCTTGCGCACGCGCGCAGCATCATCGACGCCTATACCGCCACTCACCAAGAAAGGCACGTGGCCACGGTAAGCGTCCAACAACGTCCAATCGAATGGCTGATGGTCTACCACCTCGCCACCTAAGCCCTCAAAGACAAACATATCCACCACATCTTCGTAAGCAGAGCATTGCGCCAAATCGGCCGCCGCACCCAAGCGCACGGTCTTGATCACCTTGATATCTGGCGCGATGTCGGGCACCAAGGTGCGCCGCAAATTCTCTATCATCACATGGCTCTCGTCACCATGCAGCTGCACATAGCCTAATTTGAAAGCGTACACACGAGAAACAATGGTCTGCGGCATGTCGTCGGCAAATATTCCCACGCGGGTGGGACGCTTGCGCATATCTGCCGCTTGCTCCTTATCGGTGTACGGCGTGGCAAGCATACCAGCCTGGCAGTAATCAGGAAGGATGCCCGCTTGCGAAGAGCGCATGCGCACATTGCGAGGGCTGCGCTGGTTAAAAACCAATCCGATCATGTCCACGTCCAATGCCGACACCTCACGCATGTTATCGGCATGGCACATTCCAGATACTTTGATTATCATTTCAAATGGTGTTTATGTAGTACAAAGCTCATTGAATAACAACCACAAAATTAGTTAATTTTTAAGCGATACTTGCCTGTATGACAAAAAATCTTTTACCTCAAAGCCGTATTTCTTGTATTTTCATCCTAAAAAAAATCATTAAAAAACTTGCAAATTGATAAAAATACGCTAAATTTGCACAGTTTTGGTATTGGATACCATCATGGTAACGCTATCAAAGAAAAGACTCAAAGACTTGTGTGATACAAGTTGTTCTAACTATAAACCTGAAACTATTAACTTTAATCGATATGAATAACAAGCCAAAAAGCGAGACGACTATCGCCGAGAAACTACAAAACTCAATGAGGCAAATCGGCCAAATAGTCTACACCCGTAAGTTCTGGGTGGAACTAATCATTATGACAGTAGGTATGTTTGTGGCCGCCATGGGCGTTTATTTCTTCCTCATTCCCAGTAAGCTCATTATAGGCTCCATCACCGGTTTGTCCTTGGTTCTCGCCAAGTTGTTACCTTTCGTCTCCGTAGGCACGATGATCTTCATTATCAACGCCGTCTTGCTTGTGCTCTCGTTTCTGCTCATTGGCAACGAGTTTGGCGCCAAAACCGTCTACACCGCGTTGATATTGGGCCCAATGATTGATTTTATCGGATCCATCGTGCCCATGCACGATTCGATCTTCACCACCTACATAGCCGGGCAGGCCGTCGCCAACCCGTGGTTCGACTTGCTCTGTTTTGTCCTTATCCTGAGCGCGTCACAGAGCATACTGTTCAGCATCAACGCCTCAACGGGTGGACTGGACATCCTCGCCAAGATTTTCAACAAGTATCTGCACGTCAAACTTGGCACGGCCGTGATGTTGGCAGGAGGTGCCATTTGTTGCACCGCATTTGCCATAAACCCTGTGGAACTGGTCGTCATCGGCCTCATTGGAACATGGCTCAATGGATTAATACTCAACCACTTTATGGCAGACATCAATTCTAAGACCCGTGTATATATCATCTCCAAAGACTACCAGAAAATACAAGACTTCGTTATCAAACACATTAACCGTGGCGTTACGCTGCACGAGGTTATCGGAGGCTATTCTCACGAAAAACAAATACAACTCGAAATCGTCCTCACCAAAGAAGAGTTTTCAACCCTGATCGATTTCATGAGCAAGGAGAAGCTCTCCACTTTCATCACATCAGACATTGTCAGCGAGGTGTATGGCCTTTGGAACAAGAAAGGATTGCTGCGCACAGGCGAATACTAAAGCCATCACATCGTACGTTGGAGGCGACATATAGACAGCAAACAAGCTGCCACTCTATTTTTTATTAAACATATTATGAAATTAAGAAAATACCTGCTTTTGCCGGTCTTTTTTACCACTGTGCTCCATGCACAAGAAAGCACAAACGTGAAACTCTCCGTGGAGGCACGCGCAGACTACCAGCGAGAATCGATCGATGGAGTGAAAAATGCGAATAACACCGGTTTCAAAGGAAACATCTTCAACATCCTCATCAACGGCGACCTCTCGCCCAAATTCTCCTATAAATATCGACAGCGGCTCAATGGCATCAACAAAGAATACACTTTCTTCGACGCCATAGACTGGCTTTTCCTCACTTACCACGTCAACACCAACTGGACTCTGTCGGGTGGTAAATGGGCGGTGCTTTGCGGACCGTGGGAATTTGACCCCGCCCCCATAGATTGCTTCCAGCTTTTCGAGTTTTGCTACAACTTTCCATGCTACGAGTGGGGCTGGTGGTTGGGCTACCAAACCACCAACCGTAAAGACCAATTTTTCTTGCAAATGGTGGAAAGTCCCTTCCAAAAGGTATACAACCGGCGTGGCGGCAAGGCCTCAGACATGTATGCCTACAACCTGATATGGTATGGCAACCACGGCATACTGCACACCGACTGGTCTGTCAACTTCATGGAGTACGCTCCAGGAAGGTTTATCAACTACCTGTCTTTTGGTAATAGTCTGCACCTGACGCGCAATTTACAGCTTGGCTTAGACTATATGAACCGAGCCACTACAGGCCAAACATTCCTCTTCAAAGATTGCTCCATGACCGCTCGTGTGGACTACCAGCCCACGCCACAACTCAACCTATGGGCAAAAGCGAGCTACGACGTGAACCATGCGGGCAAAGACACCGACCCATCCAAGCCCACGCCAGAAAAAGCGAGCAACCAAAACAAGCCACGCGTAGACCTCGCCCTGTACGAAGGAACTGAGATTACGCGCGTAGGAGCCGGCATGGAATATTACCCTCTTAAGAACAAAAACGTGCGATTGCACGCCAACTACAGCTATTGCTTTGGCAAAAACACCAATCCCAACGGCTACTTACAAGACAAACATTCCATACTCGACCTTGGCGTGACATGGCACGTCAATGTCATCAAGTGAAATGCCCACACTCGGGCATAGCTATTGGCACGCCCACCCCACTCCATGCGCATAAGGCCCAATCAATATACGATTGGGCCTTAAACATTTGACCATTAAAATGTCATCTTAACTCCAGCCACATGCTCACAGTTAATCGGCGACGCATCTTAACAAACTGTTGATAGAGAAAGATGAGCAAAAAGAAGAGTAAACTAACAGGCGAATTGTTAAAAAAAGAATTATACTGCTAAAATATTTGCTATCTTGGAAAAGATAGATTATATTTGCTTTTGGGTTATTACGGCAATTTCGTTTAGTGATTTTAATTAATTTTTTTCAGCGAAATAGACCGTTATGAGGTTGGTAGCATCCTGCGCCAACCTCTTTTTATGTCGCCAAGCGAGTGGCCGCGCGGCCAGCTCACTTCACTATCTCGGCAGCCTCAAGCGGCCGGTTGGTGGTGATGAAATCTACCTTGAGGTCGCGCATCTGGCGCGCCACGTTCATGTCGTCAACCGTCCACACGTTGACGGTCATGCCCAAGGCGTGGGCCTCAGCCACCCATTGTGGGTTTTTCTTAAACTCATTGTAGTGGTAGTCCATGCCGTTCACACCCTTGGCCTTAAGCTGGGCGGGCGAGAGCTTGCCACCAAGATATGACACCGACGCGTCGGGGGCGAGCCGGGCCAACCGCTCACACGCATTCATGCTGAACGATATGTAGTCGGTTTGCTTCTCCATGCGCATGGCCTTGATCATGGCCACTACCTTGTCCACCATCAAATCCTCGTCGCACTTGTCCACTTGCTCTTTTATCTCCAGTACCATCTTGAGCTGTGGCAACTTTTTACCGGCCTTGAGATACTCCTCGAGCGTGGGCAGCGGCTCGCCGTTGGCCAGTTGCAGCTTGCGCAAGTCGGCCAGCTTGGTCTTGGCAATGACATGCCCTTGGTAGTCGGCGTCATGGTTCACGACGATCTCCTTGTCGGCCGTGAGCTGCACGTCAAACTCCGATCCGTACACGTTGATGGCCGCAGCAGCGCGCAACGCCGCAACGCTGTTCTGAGCGGCGCCTTCAGATTTCCAGTAGCCACGATGGGCCACCACTTGGGTTTGTGCCGAGGCCACGCTGGCAATGCCGAGGGCGACGACAGACAGTAAGAATGACTTGATATTCATAACAAGTTTATGTTTTTAAATAGATGGGGCAAATTGCTGCCGTTTTTCACCCGCAAAGATACGAATATATATGCTAACGAGGCAACTTTTTGGTCATTTTTAGGTTATTGGCGCACCGTTTGGCCATTTTTTTTTACCTTTGCATGAGTCATTAAAAAGTTTTAATATGCAAATCATCCCTACCGCCCTCGATGGCGTGGTTATCATAGAGCCACGGGTGTTCCACGACGACCGCGGCTATTTTTTCGAGGTGTGGAACCAGCGAGAATTTGATGAGCGGGTGCGACCCGTGCTCTTCGTGCAAGACAACCAGTCTAAATCCACCTATGGCGTGGTAAGGGGGCTGCACTACCAGCGCGGCCGTCACGCCCAAGGCAAACTGGTGAGGGCCGTCGTGGGCACGGTGCTGGACGTGGCCGTGGACATCAGGCGCGGCTCGCCCACGTTTGGGCAGCACGTGGCCGTGGAGCTATCGGCCGACAACCAGCGACAACTGTTCGTGCCGCGCGGCTTCGCGCATGGCTTCAGCGTGCTGAGCGAGACGGCGGTTTTCCAATACAAGTGCGACAATTTCTACGACAAGGAGAGCGAGGGGGCCATCGCGTGGGACGATCCAGACATAGGCGTCGACTGGCGTGTGCCGGCCCGGCAGGTGACGCTCTCGGCCAAAGACAGCCACCACCCGCGCCTGAGAGACGCGGCCGACCTCTTCAGTTACGACAACGATTTATACCTTTAAGACATGAACATATTAGTGACCGGGGCCAACGGGCAGTTGGGGCGCGAGATGCAGGCCGTGACCCGGGAGAGCAAAGATCATTACATCTTCACCGACGTGTGCGAGGGATACACGCACCTTGACATCACGAGCGCGGACGACATTAGGCAAATGGTGCGACAAAACCAAGTGAAATGCGTCATCAACTGCGCCGCGTGGACCAACGTGGACGCCGCGGAGACGGCCGGCGACATCGTGGAGCGGCTCAACGCCACGGCCCCGGGCTATCTCGCCGAGGCGATGGCCGAGGTGGGCGGACTGCTCGTGCACGTGAGCACCGACTACGTGTTTGGGGCCGAGCCGTACAACACGCCATGCCGCGAAGACCAACAAGGCACGCCCACGGGTGTGTACGGACAGACCAAACTGCACGGCGAACAGCTCATAAAGCGGTCGGGAGCCGACCACATCATCATACGCACGGCATGGCTCTACTCTGAGTTCGGGCACAATTTTGTCAAGACCATGATGGGCCTCACGGCCTCCAAGCCACAACTGAACGTGGTCTTCGACCAATGTGGCACGCCCACCTATGCGCTCGATTTGGCCGCGGCCATCTTCGACATTGTGGAGAACCGCAAGTACGTGGGCCACTCGGGCGTGTACCACTACAGCAACGAGGGCGTGTGCAGCTGGTACGATTTTGCTGTGAACATAGCCCGGTTAGCAGGCAACACAGATTGCGACATACGCCCGTGCCACAGCAACGAGTTCCCCTCGCCGGTGAAACGCCCCGCCTACTCGGTGCTTGACAAGACAAAGATAAAACGAGTTTTTGGCCTCGACATTCCCTATTGGACAGACTCGCTGCGGCAGTGCATGCAGCGAATGAAAGGCTGACGCGGCCGAACGCGGCACGAACGCCAAGCCAAGCGCCAAAAAAAATCCACCACTCGTAAGGGCGGTGGATTTTTTAGGCTTTGCGGCGGGCGTTATTTGCGCACAAACTTCTTGCCGTTTTGTATCACCACACCCTTGTAGCCGGCACCCACGCGCTGTCCAGCCATGTTATAGGTGGGAGCGTCGCTCTCATGGGCTACCTTCACGCCATGAACGCCAGTGGCGATAGGAGCGCTGATAGGCTGGATTTGGGCTTTACCTTTATAGACAGACAATATGCCCACGATATCCTGATGCTCGCCTGCGGACAATGTGAGACCGAGATGGAAACCGTCAAATATCTGCATTTTGTCAGCGCCAGACACGGCAAAGAATTTACCGTTATCTTCTACTATGCTGACATCCGTGAGTTTCACCAAGTCGTACAGGTTGGCTTCGGCTTCACCGATAGTGATGGCCTTGGGTTCCGCGGCGGCGCCGTCGACAATGGTGAGCTTGTCGGCGGTGGTGGCATCAACCTTTACGGCCTCGATTACATCCTTGTATATGTCGCGACCCAGCGTCACGGTGCCGTTGAGTGTCTGGTTGGCCTTGAGGGCAAGACCAGTGTTGAAAAACATCAGCGCACCCGTGGCATCGCGCACGAAAGCCTGCTCGATGCCATTCTTCGATTTCCATACGTATACCACCTGGGCGTTGTTGAGCGTGAGCTCGGCCACGGTGTTGACAGGAAGGGCCTTGAAAGCGGCGATGTCGGCGGCCTTCTCCACCTTGACAGGAGCGTCGGTGTATACCAAAATATTACGTATCTGTGTATTGGCCATCACCGTAAGCTCCACCGACGAGGCGTCGCCGGTCCACGTCACGTCCGTGGACTTGTCTTTCTCGTACGCTGACAACGCACCTACATTGACCGTGCAAGGCTTGTATTCGTATTTTTTCTGCTTATTTTTTCCTTCTCCCCACTTGGCGCTTTTGGGCATGTTGTGCAACTGGAACACGATCTTCGTGATATGGGCATCACTCGATGCCACGGTAAGCGAGCCGCTATACAGACGCAAACGAGGTGCCTTGTTCCATATTCGATTGGGAACACCGGTGCCCTTGGCGGCACTTACCGTCAGCGTTATCCGTTTACGGCCGTACTCGTCTTTGCCTCGGTGAAATCACCATCGCTAACCTTGTTTTGAGACATGCCTTTCAGCCCAAACATCTTGTAGCAATTGACGTCGTCGTCAAAATTAAATTTTGTCTGGGCGTAGCTCATGCCAAAAAACATGCAGAGCGTTACCAATAATGAAATGCGTAAAATTTTGTTCATAAACGTTATATTTAATGGTTAAAAATGTGTTATGATACAAAAATACGAAAGTTATTTTATTTTTCCAACCAATACGCCATTAAAAAAATATGAAGATTTAATATATTTCGCCGTAAACGTAATAAAAACCACCAGCGCGGCGTTATCACCATATATAAAAACAGCAGCCTATGAAAAATTCTACGCTCAAAGACCCAAGACCCTCTGACATGTCTATCTACATCGTGCGCAACATAGCCCACACCTATAGCGCCAACGACGCTCTCGACAACCCTACACAACAATGCATGAACTGACGAAGCCCCACACGCACCGAGCAAGGGCAGACCGCACGCGGCTCGCAAAGGGAGGCTTCAAACTCGCAATATGTCATGCGCAACCTAACATATCGTAATTCTCAAAATCTATATTTGTAATTGATTATTTGTTACCCAAATATCATAATCTTAATTTTCCAATGCCTACTATTGTCTCTCCATCCATGCTCTCGGCCAACTTCGCCAATCTGCGCGCCGACATGGACATGATAAACCGCAGCGAGGCCGACTGGCTGCACTGCGATGTGATGGACGGCACATTCGTGCCCAACATATCGTTCGGGTTTCCGGTGATGGAGGCCGTGCGCAAGATATGCGACAAACCTCTGGACGTACATTTCATGATAACCCAGCCCGAGCGCTACGTGACGCGAACGGCCAAGATGGGCGCGATGATGATGACCGTGCACTACGAGGCTTGCGTGCACCTGAACCGCACCATACACCAGATACACGAGGAGGGCATGCGGGCTGGCGTGGCGCTCAACCCCTCTACGCCCGTGGCCATGCTCGAGGATGTCATAGAAGATGCAGACATGGTGTTGCTGATGAGCGTAAACCCGGGATTTGGTGGGCAGAAATTCATTGAAAGCACTATCAGACGCACGCACACCCTGCGCCGCATGATAGCCGAGAGCGGTTCCAACACCCTCATACAAGTGGATGGCGGCGTGAACGGCGAGACGGCACCACGCCTTGTAGACGCAGGCGTGGACGTGTTGGTGAGCGGCAGCTACGTGTTTGGCGCGCCAAACCCGGTGGAGACCATCAGCAAGCTGAAAAGCCTGCTACCCGCCAAACGGCTGTGAAAAACGCCGTGCGCACTAACCACACTACCTATCGCCTCTCTTACAAGCTACATCATCTGCAGGTGCACATGGTGCTCACGTGCCATGCGCCGCATGTTGAGCAGGGCGTAACGCATGCGCCCCAAGGCGGTGTTGATGCTCACGTTGGTGGTGGCGGCTATCTCCTTGAACGACATCTGCTGGAAGAAGCGCATGAACACCACCTCACGCTGCGTGGTGGGCAGGTGCTCCATCATGCGCTTAACGTCGGCAAGCACTTGGTCGTTGACGTAACGGCTCTCCACACAGCTGTCTAACAGCATGTCATGGCTGATGTTAGAGAGGTCGTTGCCCTCTGTGGGCTCCGTTATGTTATCGGCCTTTTTCTCTCTATACCAATCCATTATCACATTGTGAGCCACACGCATGCACCATGAGCTGAACTTGCCGGATGGCGCATACTTGCCATTTTTGAGTTTGACAATGATTTTGACAAACGACTCTTGGAACAGGTCGTTGGCCGCATCTTGGTTGCGTACCACATACAATATGTATGAAAAAATCTTCGATTGGTTGCGCGCCAACAATATATCAAACGCCTGATTGTTGCCGTTCATATAGCATAATGCCAACTCCTCGTCGGTCATCGTTGCGAGATTCTTCATTTTCTTAACGTTGATTGATGAAGTAAATGTGCATCGATAGGCAATATTCTAACAAAAATGGTGAATGGTTTAACAAGTGCAAATATATAACTTTTCTGTCGCTCCGCCAAATGTTTAGCGTAAAAAAGCAACAACCGCGGCCCACAAAACAATGTCGTGGGCACGCGAAACGAGCGAGTGTGACGTGATGACGACTATAAACTGTCAAAACCATCTTTGAAACCGATGGCAAACAACACGATGAAATACAGCGTGATGACCACCAAGCCGCACCAAAAACCTATCTTGGTCCACTTGCCTGCCGACTGGCTCTTTTGCAGGGCCTCTTCGTACCGGCCAGCCGTGTAGGCTCCGCTCACGGCAGCGGCGTTGACGATGCCCACGATGCCGAAAGGCAGGCAGCAAAACAATGTAACCAAGATAGACTCGGCGAGCCACGTCTTGGGCATAGGAGGCGTGCCATAAGGCTGCTGCGGCGATTGATAACCCGTGGTGGAGGTGCCACAGCTACTGGTGGGGATGGGGTCGGCCGCAGGATGTGCGGTCTGGTTGGTGTAGGAAGCGTTGGGGTCGCTCGCGCCCATATTGGGCTGCTCGTTGTTAGACGAGGGCTGGCGGCCATCGTCATAAAAACGACCGTCGGCGGGGGTAATGTTGTTTTGGTCCATAGTTTTTATTGTTTTATATCGTGATTGTGTTTGGGTTGCAGCTCACAGTTGCAGCGCGTTGCGCGCCACCCACCACAGGCATGTCACGGCGAGCGTGGCATAGATAGCGGCTTGGCTGTTTATGCGGCGGTAAAGCCTCGGCCACCGCTCGCGATTGGTCTCGGCCACGAGTGCCGTGGCAACGAAAGGCAAAGAGAGCGTCAACAGCAAGTTGTAATGGGCAGCACGGACTATCTCTCCGTGAAGCAGGCTGTGCAAGGCGCGTTGCGAACCACACCCGGGGCATCGCAGGCCGGTGAGCGTAAGAAATGGGCATCGGGGAAAAAGGTGCGAGCTGGTGGGATCGAAAGCGAAATACACCACGCCGAGCGATATTACCACCGAAAGGACAATCCATAGGGTGTGTCGTTTCATCTTGCTGCCTTTTGTCGCGCTCCACCCTCACCCTGCCATCGTGTCGCCTCACACTGAGCAGGCGCACGATACGCGGCGAGCACGATGATTGGGTCTCATCACTATCTCTGGTGAAAAATGGGGCGACCCAGCCTTGAGGGCTGGGTAAGCACGGCGACAGACGTTTAGCGTTTGCCTACGAGTCCGTCTATGATAGCCACGCCTGTCTGATCGCTGTGGATGAACATGTTGAGAATGCCACGCACAGAGGCCTCTTCCTCCACTTGCTCGTCCACATACTTGTCCACCAAGTTCATGGAGGCGCGATCGTGCTGGGCCTCGGCCTTCTCTGCCAACTGGTATATTTGCTCTGTGATATGCTGTTCATGAGCCATCACAGTATCGAACAGGCATTTAGGGCACTCCCAAGTAATCTCCACCTTGGGCAGCTCGGTGAGGGTAACCTCGCCACCGCGATCGGTCACGAAATTGGCCATCTCTATAGCGTGATCCTTCTCTTCCTCGCTCTGCTTGAAAAGCCAGTGCGCGAAGCCTGGCCAACCTTCTTTGCGGCACCAGTATGCCATCTGGAGATAGAGGTGAGACGAGTACAATTCTTCTTTGATTTGCGCGTTAAATGCGTCTTGCATAGTTTTGTTAATATCCATAATATGTTATGTTTAGAAAATTTCTATATAACGACATCCGCTTGGCGCAATGCCATCGCTGCGTTGTCCGCGCCGAGTCGCATCCCTCACGCTCGACAGGTCGAGGCGGAGCGCCAAATGGTTTTAGCCACGGAGAAAGCCACGCGGAGCGTCGATGGTGGCACTACCAAATGACGGTCTGACGACAGGATGTTGCAATTGCAATATTAAGCAAAATATTTCTAATAATCGACATTCTTTTAATAAAATAGTTAAAAAAATACATTTACTTGCCTCTTTCACCTCATTAGGCGCGATCGGGGTTGGCAAAACCTTCACACCCGGCACGTGGTGAAGAACGCATGCGAACAACCGACGGCCGGTGCGCTGATGGAATGGCGATGGGCTGAAGAGTAGTCAACCTTTGATAAAGTGTGGGAAAAGCTCCTCTCCATAGTTCGGTCTATACCGATAACCATCCAGCTCAAAACCGTGCAACTCCTCGATGGTGCATGGCCTGTTGAGCAATATGTATCGTGTCATGGCGCCCCTGCAACTCTTGGCGCGCACGACGACCGTTTTCAGGCGCGAGCCCTCGTCCTCGTAGAACAATGGCTGAACCACTGTCAGCTCTTCTTGCACACGCCGCCAATCGAAAAGACGTTTCATCTCTTCGGCCGCCAAGAACACCAATATGCCATCGTCGGCCTTGACACTGTCGATGAGCGCGCTCGTGAGGCGCGTGCGCCAATAGTCGAAGAGCGTTTTGCCATCGGTTACCTGTAGCCTGACGGAGCCTTCCAAACGATAGGGCATGATGGTGTTAAACGGGCGCAACAACCCATACAAGAATGAGCATATCCACAAATGCTCGTTCGCGTATTGCTGTTGGCCGGTCGAAAAGGTCTCGGCTTTGAGATGCTTGAACACCTGCCCATGGTACGCCAGCGCGGCAGGCATGCCGTAGCCAGACAGTGAGGCTGCCCCACCGGCGTGGGCAACGATACCTTGATAGCGCAAAAGGGTCTGGGCCGCTATTTGCGTATTGCAACGCAGCGCTCGCGCTACGTCTTGCGCCGACCAACGAGCCATCTCGCCGGCTATGGTGTGGGCCTCGGCCATAAAACGGGGACGACTCATGGGAGGTACTTGGGGATTGGTGCGCTCGATCATCGTCTTGGCGCAAGATATGATGACTTGCATGGTTCTGAGATTTATGTGTTTGCTTCACAAAGATAGCAACTATAAATCAATACGCAAGCGGGAGTGTGTGATTTTTACCATGTTTGTCGCCACGCTCCCCTACCCCACCTCACCACATACTCTCTCCGACAAGCCACGTCGACAATCGCCCAGCGGCAACCACTCGTGCCCGGCATGTGCTGGCGGCATTAGATAGCGATTAGAAAGTTAGGATGCGAGCGACTGTTTAAAAATAAGGCTTAGGCACGCCCCGCCTGCCCATGGTGCGATTAGGTGCTAATCGCTATGCGTTTAGGCACCAATCACGGCGCGTTTAAGACTTAAACGGCGCACGATTAAATACTAATCACTACGTGATTAGATAGTAATGGCAAGACTTTCGGCGTTGGTCCCTATTTTTTAGCCTATTTTTTCAGCACATTTTTAGTGTACAAAAAATGGTTGTCGACGAGGGGCTGACAAATTGTGCACGAATGCCTTCCAGTGTTAATCAAGGTAGACGGATGATTGGTGCTGCTACCAATTGCATTTTACAGTATAACATAATGATTACAAAGGCATTACAAATATGAACGCTTCAACATTTAGGGATATGGATGTATGCTGTTTTTGGGTCGATTGGCATGAAGGTACCGAGTGCTCAAATATAGCGAAAAACATGGCCGCGCATGCTGTTTTTTGAGAAAAAAGCCTGCTTATTTCTCGAATATTTTGAGTGAATAAGGTCTTCGGCCGAAAATAATCGCTATTTGAGGCATCTTTTTAGGCATGGGCAAAGAATTGGAGAAAAAACGGCACACTCTTGCCATTTATTACGCATAAATAATGGGAATAGTTCTACATATAATCATTTTTGTAAATAAAGAAGAACATACTCCCTATATGTCGTCATCTTTGCGATTTCGGTTTACACCCTACCCTACTAATATGTCGCACTTGATCATAATGCACTTATTACAAATTAGTTGCAGATTGTCATATTTAGATATATATTTTGTCACCCAATTGCTGAAGCAAACAATATAGCATACTTTTATCCCAATTATGTCAAGATATTGTCAAAAATACATCATCATGCTCCCAATTTGTCGTCAAGAAACTCCCTATATGTCGCGATCTTCTGAAACATGCTACTAATATGTCGCAGCAAACTTACTAATATGTCGCACAAATGCTCCCTATATGTCGCACCACCTTACTAATTTGTCGCCGAATATAGTTGTAAAACACAATGTATCAATAATTTACACAGTCCTACTAATATCAATGAACTAAAGACATATATAATGATATAATAATCTTATGAAAAATTTATTTTTATTTTTTTTGTTATTGATTTTGTCACCGTTGTGGAGTTGTGTGTATAGTTTTATCCATTCTGTTATATAAATACATATAAAAATATAAAAAGATAAATTTATTTATATTTATATGTACAGTTATTTATATTTATCTATATAAAAATATAATAAACTTTATATCTATTTGTTTTTATATCTTTATATATATTTATATTTTACTATTGTTTGTTTTTTCATTTATTATTGTATATAGTATCAGCTTTGCCATTTTTGATGGATCACTGTCTGATGTGTTATATTTTTTTTATTTATTTGGATATTCAATTTAATATGTTTTTATTTGATTATATTATTATTATAGTATTTATTTATTTTCATATATTAATAAATATATAACTTTCTATGTTTTTAAATATATAATCTTTTATGCTTTTATATTTTCTAATCTTTATTTATTAGTATTTTTATATGCGCGTACATTAAAATATTAATTTATAAATTTGTTTATATATATAAATATCAATGTTTGTGAGTGCTCTTTGTTTTATATATAGATATTTATAATTTAATATATAAATATATTTTTAATTATATATGATTTTATAAAATATTGATAATGACCGACTTGAAAATTTTATACTTTGCCTTCCTTGCTATTGTATTCGCGTGTGTATAATTATTTTATTATATAAATAAATATAAGCACAGTTATATTTGTATATGTGTATATATAAATACAATTAATTATATATTTTAAAAATTGAATAATTTAAAATATTTATGTTTAATAGCATATTTAATTTAAAATATGTTTGTACGAACAAATAAAAATGCTTATATTTGCACATAGATATATTTGTTTATCTTTTTACATTAATATATAAGATGATATGAAAAATCGCAAGATCGTGTTCGCCAATCAGAAGGGTGGTGTAGGAAAATCAACCCTGTGCATACTTTTTGCCAACTATCTTGCATGGAAAAAGCATGATGTTTGCATTATAGACACCGACCTGCAAAAGTCTATCTCGATGCAACGACGCAAGGACATGGAGATATACGAGGGTATGGAGGAACCGTACACGGTACAAGGGTTTGACGTGCAAGACCCCGACACCATGCACCAACTCATGGAGTCGGCTTCTGAGACGGAGGGCTTTGTGCTGTTCGACTCGCCGGGCAACGTGTCCGAGGACGGTTTGGTGCCCATGTTCACGGAGGCTGATTTTATAGTGTGCCCATACGAATATGAGGAGAAGACGCTCGATTCTACGGGCACTTTCGTACAGGTTATCAACGCCTTACGCAGCGCGGTGCCCGAGATGGACGCCAAATTGTTTTTTGTGCCCAACCGCATAGACGTTCGTATAGGAACTGCTGACGAGCTGAAAATGTGGAAACAGACAGACGCCATATTCAAGCAGTTGGGGTCGGTGACACCGCGCATCACCGCACGGGCGGTGCTTAAACGTATCAATACGTTTGAGATTTCGCCGGCGCAACGTGAGGCTGTCAAGCCCGCTTTCGACTTTATGATACGTCGCATGAAAGAGTAGGGTGGGGCGCAGTCAAAGCATTGTCTGTCAGAGCATTGGTATGTTGTTGGCAAATCGTGGTCCGACGCGTGCTCGTGCTTGTTTATAGAATAGACGCGGCGGATGAGACGGCCAGACGATTAAGGCCCGCTGACAATGATTGGCACATGGCTTGGCATACATGTATCACGACGCTCGTGAAATGATAAAATCGTCAAAGCAAACTGCGTGGTGCCCCAAATATAAATGTATAAGTGTAAATACATTTTTAAATATTTGTGCAGACGCATATAAATATAAAAATATAAATATATAAAAATATAAACCTATGGCTAAAAAAAGAACAAGAGTGGTGCTTCCCGGAGGAATACAGGGACTTGTACACGACCTGCAAGAGGGTACGTCTAATTACGCCAAGCGAACGATTGATGATAACGCCAATGGCGCAAACGAAGAGCAAAAAAAGGCAGAGGCCAAGAGTGCTGACCATGAGGAAACGATGGTGACCGAGCCAACATTAAACGTGTCTGAGAAAAAAGAAAGCGGTCTCGCCAACGTCGAGGAGGGTGGGGGAGCGGCCCAACGCCCGACGGCTGACGTTGCTGCCACACAGGCGTCTGTTGGCGTGTCAGACTATATGCGTAACGACGTGTCGAAATCCGAGACGACGGAGGTGCAACCACGTCACGACAGTATGCCTGATGACAGCGCGAACGCTCGGCATGACAGCGTGGTGGCGAACGATGGTGAGCCCCAATCAAGTGCGTGGCAAGAGCAAAGGCAGGTGGCAAGCCATCGCCCGGAATATCCCACAGATACCGAACGCATATCGCCAACGTCTCTCCATGACCATCAACAAGCGAGCGCCCCTGCCGCGCCCTCTGGCTATACCCCTGCCAATTCGGCCAGTGCGACAGGTATCGCCACCTCGCCAGCCGATGGCCGAGGCCGTCCACCCAAAGAGAATACCATGAAAGAGTATCACATAGTCAAAGACGACTCCAAGGACAGCTGGGATCTTTTTCTCGATATGGCGCAGCAGTACAAGACCGGCGGCGGCCGTCTCGCCACCATATATATAGATGAGAGTCTCAAGAGCGTGCTCGACAGGCTCAAATATGCCGGTTCGGAAAAGTTCCCCACGTCTGCCATCCTCAGTTCCATTGTGGCCCGTTTTATCTACGACCATGAGGAGGAGATTAGGAAAGAGCTGTATAGCGGCAGCCTGATATGACATGTGGCAAAGGCATAACACGTGTCAAATGACATGTGCCGTGCTTATTGTATGCGCGTGGTTATCGTGGTGGGAGATAGGCGCAGCCATCCCATCACCCTCTCGCTCTCTGGCCATACCGCTAACTGGATGATCTGCCGCGCGTCAGACCATGCGGGCGAGAAGCTTAAACTCGTGGATCGCACACGGGGCGTGACTATCTTGCCACCTAAATCTGTCACCACATTTGTTACGCGGTGACAGATTTAGGTGGTCTTACTTCGTCTGGGGTCGAACCCACAATGTCGTGGGTAGAGTTGTTGTTTTTCTTTTGATGGCACCGATTGACAGCGCGACTGCTATCCACAATTCACAATTTTCATTCCACATTTTATAATTTTTAGTTAATATAAGAAAGGTCATTTTGGTGCTCTTGGCTAAGGTGACAATCTCTGCTTTAACTATACTTGGTGTTTCAATTTCTAAGATTTTAGGGTAAATATTATAGTTTCTCTAAAAAAGTATCCTTAAAAAGTTGTTAGTAATAATAATTCTGTCTACCTTTGCAAAAATTTATAACAATCAATGTTTCAGCACATGGGCAACAGTACCTTTCACCCCATCGTTGCATTTTTACGTTATAAACGCAAAAATGAGGAGGCAATCACGTTAACATGCGTTATTACCCCCCCCGATTATTGTATTATATTAACACTCTCTTCTCTCTTGCTTGCCTTTCTTGCAAAGGTAAGACTACTTATTAGTGCATGGTTTCACAGGCAGCCGTGCACCTTGGCCGTATACGCCTGTCGCACACAAGAAATTTACAAAATCCATAAACTTTTCCAATGATGAAACAACTTTACTTGCTTAAAACAAAACGGCGCGGCATCTTCCTCGCCTTGCTGCTGCTCATGGCTCTGCCCATGGCGGCACAAACGGCTGGCGAGAAATTACCAATTATCGATGGACTGTATTACAAAGTGCTGAATGTGGCGAACCGCACCGTCGCGGTAACATCTGATTTCGATTTTAATCCATACTCCGACATAGAGAAAGGCCAGTATTCAGCCTATAACGGGACACTGAGTGGAACTATAACCATCCCCTTGACTGTAACAGACACGAAATACCACATCACCTGGACGGTGACCGAGATTGGCGAAAGGGCTTTTCAGAATGAAAAGATCACGGGGGTGACATTTACTAATAACATCACAAAAATTGGGAGCTGTGCATTTCTCGGGACAAGCTCATTACCCCAAATCAATTTCCCGTCATCTCTGAGATACATTGAAAACGGCGCTTTCTCTGCGAGTGGCTTGACCGGCGAAGTCAGCATCCCAGGCAACAATACGTTTATAGGTGCCAATGCTTTTCAGTCATGCGTCAAAATAACGAGTCTGGACATAACAAAAGTGAAATACCTGGGATCTGGGTGTTTCAGGAATTGCTCTGGGTTGAGTAATGTAACAGTTCCAGTATCTGCAAAGATTGGGCAAAAGCTCGCTGCGACATTGAGTGACTATAAACTAACTGGTAGTGCCAATGAAACATCAGGTGATTTTGCCTTTGCCGATTGCTATAACCTGACAAAAGCAACCATCGAGAGCGGCATAACCACAGTCCCTAATCACATGTTCGCATATTGTGGCGACTTGAAAACCGTCACTGTCCCCTTCTCGGTAACAAGCATAGGAGGTGGTGCCTTTAGACAATGCTTCAGTCTCAGCTCCATTGACATACCGGAAGTGAATAGTATAGGGAGCGAGGCCTTTTGGGGCTGTTTCAATTTAAAAGGCGACCTAGTTCTTTCCAATAAAGTAAAAAATTTAGGAGACCTGGCCTTTGGATACACCAGTCTCACGGGGGTAAAATGGGAAGGTGTCGACGGCTGTACGATAGGCAATAATGTTTTTTCGGGCTGTCACTTCCTGGAATATGTAGACCTGCATACACTGACAAACCCAACGGTAGCGAATAATCGATTGAATCGGCATACAGGAACTTCGATTGATAATCTTGCAGGTGGATTGCTGTCGCGCACCATCGTTTATCTTCCACAAGGAGAGAACTTCACCTTCAAGGATGGAGAGGACGTGAACTTCGTTAAAAGCAACGGCACTTGTACCAAACTGAGCGTGCAGGATGGCGCCGACTACGAGTTCCCTGTTGGGTTCACGGCAGCCACGGCTGTCTATAACAAATGGGAAGTATTTTTATGGGATGATGAAGTTCTGATAGGTGAATTTAACAACGAAAATACATATACTGGTGTTAATTGCGATGAATATGACCAGAACAACAATATAGCGCCTCTCATCACCTACCGCGACTTCTCGGGCATCAAGGCTGGCAAGAACTGCTTCACCATGCTGCTGCCCTACGCGATAAAAAAGCGGCCGAAAGGCATCCGCGCTTACGAGCTACACTTAAAAGACAACTATAACCCATCCGTTCAGGGAGAAAAGGAATACACGCAATATTACTTGTTCACTTCGATTCATGATGAAAGCGTGCTTGAAGCCAATAAGCCCTACCTGCTACGCGTTGTAGATGGAAAAGAGCACAGTTCTAAGGATTTTGGCGCTGCTAACGTAGTGATTGCGGCGTCGGGCAGTACCAAGGTAAATGATGATGGCACTGAAGTCACTCAAACGTCTTCAACCTCCGCTTTGCGCAACGTCAATGCCGGCACGCTCAAGCCACAAGGCTTCTCTCCCATGAATGATCAGGGCTACAACTTCGTGGGTGGCACCGAGCGTCTTAACAACCAATTGGCAGTCAGTCTCCATACGTGGCTGCTGAACACAGACTGGATGAATATTGACGTGTGGAGACAAGTGAAAAGTGGATCTAGACCCGTTTTTCCTGGCTCTGATTTGCAGCAAGAACCAGCGACAGCGGCGCCGTTCCGTGGTTACATCCAAGTAATTAACAATGCACCGGGCGGAGCCAAGCGCTTCGTCATCCTCCGGGAAGATGAGACAACGGGGATAGACAATTTGCAGCAAGGCAAACCACTGACTGGCGCACAGCGCATCTATACACTCGACGGACGCTACGTAGGCACCAGCTTCGACACTCTGCCCAGCGGCATCTATGTAATCAAAGGAAAGAAAATAGCAAAATAACGCAAGATGAAAACAGAGAACATGAACAGTAAGACATACACGAGTGGCAAGCGCACTTACATCAAACCCTATATCGACATCATCAAGATGGACACAAGCTATGGCATGATGGAAGACTTGAGCATACCCGAAGACCCCAACACCCCAGCCATTGGCGACGGCAACGCCAAGCGTTTTGAGATGGACGACAACATGTGGGACGACAATTTCGAGGGTAAAAAATAAGCGACGTTTGACAATATAAAATTTGACAATTATCAATTAACAATTGCCGTTCGGCACGTCTCATGCGTACCGAACGGCTTTGTTATAATTGTGAATTGATAATTGTGATTTAAAAATCATTACGCGTTGATACCAAGCGTGGTGGCTATGGCCGTGAGCACGCTGATGAGTATCTGGATAATGATTTTCCACGTGGGTTTGTTTTTCATGGTATTGATATTAAAAGGTTGGAATGAAGGGCGGCCTCGCCGTATGTGATGGGTTGGCCGCCGTGTTTGCTCACTGTCGCGAGAGTTGTCAGCGGGGCATTGGCCTGATTTGGCCGGCCCACGCGTGAGCTCCCGTTCGGGGCTGCCTATTAGGCAGGTTTGGCGGTTGTGGTGTCGCTGTTGTTGCCGGGTTTGGCGTCAGGTTTGGCGCAGGTGTTGTTCCTACTCATAGGAGCCTCCTTGGCAGTAGCTCCTTGCAGGAGAGGTTTCACATAAAACCCGGTACGGTTGCCAGCCTCGTTCACGCCAGTGACATTGAATGTACGCATGGGTGTGTAGACAATGTGGTAGCCTGATATGTTGCTGCTGTCAAACTTGTCGAAACTCTCGGCAGGTCTGGTGGTCATGCCCACGCGAAACGAGCCGATGCCGTCGAGGGTAACCTTCTGCGAGTTGAGCAGGTGGTTGCGCATGAACACGGCAGTCTCTGCCAGTACGGCCAGCACGTCGGCATAGGTCACGGTGGTGGCGTGGGCTATCTCGTCGGCCAGTTCCTTGGTGGAAATCTCGTCCAAGATGACGGCACGGCCATACCATTTGCCACGGTTTTTACTTTTCTCTCGGTTGTCTTGTACTTTACGATAACGAATTGACATAATGTTTTTCCTTTCTTTGTTTTAAGGGTTAAACTTGTTTTTCATGGGTCTCACAGCATTTCTTGAAGCTTCGTTTGTGTCTGTTTGACGTTGCAAAGATACGGCCATCGTCTTGCGCTTCAAAACGTCTTAGCCCTCCACATAGGCCACCTTCTTGGCCATCAAGCGTGTCGATCAGAAATTGTCAAACCTCTATGGGCAGGCTGTTTCCGCCGATGAAAATAGCTGACAAAAGGTAGCTCAAAATTCGTGTATTCTTGAGCGAGCGCCCCTTGGCTCGCAAATACGCCCAAAATGAGACATTGTGGCAATCGGCTGTGTGTGAGGATATTACGAGCGTGGCTAAATTATTTTTGATAAAATTCGATTTGCAAAGCTCGCCATTGAGTATTTATCGCGCCTTGTTTAAGCACTTTTCACGGCGCCATCAAGACCCAATCGGCTCGTAATTGGGCCTGATACGCCGTGCCAATAGGTGCCAATGGCACAGCGCTCATGTGGCGCGTGCCAAGCGAGCGTCTTTTTTTTAGTTGAAATTCGTGTTTTTCGCATCTGCAAGCAACGTGTTGGAGGGTCTGTTTTTTGGTTTGTTTTTTTTACATCTTGAACGACCCGCGCGGGTAGTTCAAGATGAGTGTCGGACAAGTTTGACGTGGAAATTACATTTCACAGTTTTTCTAACTAATCTTAAACGCTTAATGTTTTTTTGGAGTTAAACACGCTTCGTCCTAACTTTGCCCACACCAAAAAGAGGCGCCCTATGACAAAAGGAATGGCGCTCGCAACTAAAAAAATATCACGATGAACATGGAAAAAACTAAAAACACAATTTGCGCGCCCCCCATAAACGCCGCCGCGTCGCCCATGGCGCGCATCTTGTCAGACGTGCGTTGGCTTATGGCCCAGCCACGTGGCTCACTCGTTTGGATGGGCACGCAGCGCGACTTGGTCGAGATGGTTAACATAGCGTGGATGCAGCGCGCCGTCATCGACTCGCAAGGCCGCCCATGCACTCGCAAGGCGATGGCCGACAGGATTTTCTCTGTCGTTGGCCGGCCCACCCCCAACCATATAGCCCGCATCGTGTCGCGCATAGGCGAGCGGTGCTCTCCAGATTTATCCATGCTCGCCCGATACGCCCGATTGGCAGGCGAGCGCGACATTATACATCACTTTATAAAATAATCAAGAATATCATGACAGATCAACAAAGAAAACATCTATCCGAGCATTTCACGCTCTACGAGATGGTACGCTCGGGCATGGCCATCGAGCGCGACATTGACAACATGCCCAATCTTAAGCAGGAGCAGTCGCTCCGTCTCTTGGCCCAAAACGTGCTGGAGCCCCTTCGCCGCCAGTTTGGGCCGATCGTAATCTCGAGCGGTTTTCGCACGCCGAGGCTCAACCTCATGGTGGGTGGCGTGTCCGGGTCGCAGCACACCAAGGGCGAGGCCGCCGACATTGTCCTGCCCGACGCCGATACGGGGCGCCGCATGTACGCCTTCGTGAAGGCCCGCGTCGACTTCGACCAGCTCATCTGGGAGCCCATAGGCGCATCCGTGCCTCGTTGGCTTCACGTGAGCTACACCGTGCGACACAAAAACAGGCGCATGGCTCTTTGAGCCGCGCGCCTGCCGTCACCATTCCACCGCGTTAACGTTTTTCAAGCCCATGTGCAAGGCCGCCACTCTTTCGTAGTCTATAAATCTCACTCGCGACGCTATGGCCTTGTATGTGTCTGAGTGGGCCTTGTCCTCAAACTCTCGCTTGCGACTTTTGTCCGCGACTATATTGAAAGAGGCGTTGAAATCTTGCAGTTCGTTGAACTTGTACAATGAGTTCTTAAAGTCGGTGGTGTGTTCCACCTCAAAAAAATCGGCTGGCATCATGCGTTCGTTAAACCACACCACGTCTATAGTCCTGGCTTTTCTCAACAGCCGCTCGTAAGTAAATGGGGGCATGTCGGTGTCGTCGGCCACGTCGCCCAACCTTTTGTCTATGAAGAGACGGTTCTTATCTTGTGCCGGCACGTAGGTGGTTTTCTTCCTGAGCTTGCCTATTTCCACCAACAAGCCTTGGTAATTTTTCATTGCGCCGCGACATTCCTCTCGCCACGAAAAACCCGCGAACGGCATTTTTCACCTTGATATTCTTGCGTAAAAGCGAAAAAGATGATACATTTGCCAAGCGGCCATGATGGCGCGCGGGGCGAAAGGTATTTGCCCACGAAAAGAATACCCCCACTAAAGACATTGACGTGATGACAGGCAAGCAAGCTCCACAAACAGACCAAGTGACAGATAATAAGGGCACCGACGTGAGCGGGCGGGTTTCCCGAGGCAAGCGCACGCTGTCCGCCAACCAGATAATCTTTTTTTTCAAGCGAGGCATTTGGCAGAGAGGCACCGTGTCGTTTCGGCAAGATCCTTGGGTGTACATGGCCCAACGGCTCTACATGGTGTTCAAGGGGCTGTTTGTGGAGAACCATTGGGGCTACGCGGCCCAGCTCACCTTTAACACCATGATGGCTATCGTGCCTGTGTTCGCCGTGATTTTTGCCGTGGGGCGTGGCTTCGGCTTCGAGGATTACATCTCCGAGTGGGTGCGCCGCATGTTCGCCAGCCAGCCATACGTGGCCGACGCCATCATCCGATTGGTGGGCCAGTACATCAAGTACACCCACCAAGGCGTGGTTATCGGCGTGAGCTTGGTGTTCATGCTCTATAGCGTCATCTCGCTGTTCAACAATGTGGAGAGTGTCTTCAACGGCATCTGGGCGGTCAAGAAAGAGCGATCGTGGGGAAAGGCGGCGTTCGACTATGTGTCTATCATCTTTCTCGTGCCGTTGGTCATCATCTTGTTCTCAGGCCTGAGTGTGTTTTTTTATAGCGTGCTTGGCCGTCTGCCCGACTTCCAATTGCTCACGCCGCTGTTTCGCGGCATCATCGGTTTCGTGGTGCCCTTGGCTGTGCTGACGCTGTTTTTCACCTTGTTTTACACCTTCGTGCCCAATACCAAGGTGCGACCCTCTATGGTGTGGTTTCCTGCGTTGTTGGCCGGTTTGAGCTTTATCGGGCTGCAAACGGTCTACATCCATTTCCAAGTGGTGTTTACGAGCTACAGCCTTATTTATGGGTCGCTGGCCGCCTTGCCGCTGCTCATGCTGTGGATGCAGATGTCATGGTTTATCTGCATCGGCTTTGCCGAGCTTGGTCGAGCCAACCAAGAGCTCACCGACGGCCATCTCGTGGAAGACCGCGAGGACAGCCTTTTGGAGCGTTTGGGCAAGGCCTCCATGGTGCTGAGCCACCTGTGCCATCGGCAGCGGCTTGGCTATGGGCCTTGCGACGCCGACCATTTGCTCTCGGCCACCCATTACAGCTACGCCCAGTTGACGCGTGCCCTGCGCGCGCTCGTCGACGCTCGCCTTGTGGCCCACACGCACAGAGACGATGGCACTGACGTGTACACCCTCAATCGCGACGCCTCCGACCTTGGCATGGGCGTGGCCGTCAGCGCGCTGTTGGGCCGTCGCACCCACGATGAAGGGCGTGATAGTGATGCGCGCCCATCGCGCGAGGTGCGCCGACAGCTCGACGCCATGCTCTCTGAGTATATCGACGCGCTCAATGGTGTCAAAGTGTTGCGGCTGGCCGAAGAGGTTCGCGACTGGCGCGCGCGGGATTAAGCCTCCGCCAGCCAGTCACGTGGGTCAGTGGTCGTGTTCGCCGGCGTTCACCAATTTGGCGTTGATGAAGTAAGCCCCCCGTGTGGCTATGCGCGCGTTGGCTGGCAAGTCGGCAACGGGCGTGACGGCGCAGTAGCCAGCCTCGGTGGTGCCTCGTATCACCTCCACTTTCTTGAAGGTGGTCGCGCCACGCTTGCCACTGTTTGTGCTTGCCGCCCCCTTGACCACGAACACGTAGTCGCGGCCACTGTCCTCCACGACGGCGGTTGTGGGTACGGCCGGCGTCGTGGCTCGCGTGAGGCTCACTATGCCCGTCACGTTCATGCCGTCTATCAGCCCCTGCTTGTTACCTTTCACCCTGCAGTGCACCGCCACTGTCTTGCTCTGGCCCGAGAATGACGAGCCTATGCTGTACACTGTGGCGTCGTACTCGTCGACGGGGTTGTTCGTGATGGTGAAATGCACTGTCTGGCCTATCCTCACCTTGGGCAGGTCTCGCTCGAAGATTTGCAGGTCCAAATGCAGTGATGAGTTGTCTACCATGTCCATGACCGGTTTTGATGGGTCTATGTAGCTGCCCACGGTGGCGTACACGTTGCTCACTGTGCCACTGATGGGCGCCCTCACGACGAGGGTGGTGCGCATATTGGCGTTGGTGAGCGTGGCAGGGGCTATGCCCATGAGCCTCACCTGTTTTTCCAAGGCCGCTCGCTCGGCCCGCAGCACGCGCAGCTCGGCGAGGGCCTGTTGCAAGTTTCTGCCCGTTCCGGCGTCACTTTCTCTCAGCGTCTTTTGCCTTTTCAACTCCTGCTCGGCCATTGCCAGTTTGCCCTTGATGGCCAAGAGGTCTTTTTGCTGCTCCACAAACTCGGGGTTTGATACCGTGGCCACCACCTGCCCGCGGCTCACGTGGTCGCCCACCTGCACCAGCAGGCTTTTCACCACGCCACTGTACAGCGTGCTGGCGCTGGCCTTGTTGGTGTTGGGCACCATGAGTTGGCCGTTGGCCTTGAGCGTGGCCGTCAGCTCTTTTCGCTCCATGTTGCCTGTCGTCACGCCAGCAGCGCTCATTTGCTCGGGGGTGAGTGTGGCCTCCGTGCCATGCCCCTCGTGGCTGGGCGCCGTCTCGCGGGTGCTCTCGATCTCGTTTTCCTCTCTCGGCGCCTTGTTCTTGAACGCCATCACGGTCAGGCCTATGGCTAACGCCGCCAGCAGGCCCCACTTGGTCTTTGTGTATTTTCTCATTGTCTTTTTGGGTATTTCAAATATTTTGCGTGTTGCCATTTCTTTTTGTTCGTCTTGCGTCGCTTTTTGCTCTCGGTCGGCCCCGGCGCCCGTCACTTGCCCATGAGGGCCAGCGTGTCTATGAGTGCCGCGTCCACCTCCTTGACGCTCGTGAGCAGTTCTATCCGTGTGTCGGTGACCGCCTGTATGGCGTACAGGTACTCCACGTATCCTGTCTCTCCCGCTTGGTATCCCGCCTTTGCGGCCTTGAGCATGCGCTCTGCCGTGGGCATGGCCTCGTTGGTGTAGTACGCGTATTTTGCCAAGGCCGTGGCGTACCTTCGCTTAGCATTCGCGAGGTCGGCGTCAAGCTGTCTTTGCCTTTGCCGAGCCTCTGTCTCCTCCGCCTCCTTTTCTCTCTCCAAGGCTCTCCTGCGGGCTTTGGAGGCTCCTGTTGGCAACGGTATGGCCAGACCCAAGCTCACGAAATGATACCTCTGGCTGGTTCCCACGTACTGTTCCACGCCGTTGATGGTCTGCATTCCGGCCAACGATTGGTTGGTGTATCCCACGGTAAACTCAGGCATGGTGTTGGCTTTCTCCATGTTTATGCCCAGCTTGGCTACCTCCGCCTCGTTTCTTGATATCTCCACGTAGGGGTGGCTCGGCGCGCTGACGGTGTCGGTGTCAAGGTCGGCGGTAGTCATGGGGCGGTAGCGCCCTTGTTGCGCTATGTCGAAACGGCCCTCTATCCCGGCGATGGCTCGAAGCGTCTCCATGGCGGCGGCGTAATCGTCATCGTTCTCTTTGGCGCGCAAGGCTATCTCGCCCCGCTTGGCGCATGCCGCGTCTATGTCTGTTCGCTTGGTGTCTCCGGCGCCGAATCGCAGTCGCGCCACGCGCTCAAAGTCGGCGTACAAGCTGTCCAAGCGTTCCAATTGTATTTTTCTTTGTCGCAGGTACAAGGCCTGGCAAAAGGCCGTTCGTGTGCCTCGTCTCAGCTCCACGGTCTCGAGCCGTTCCTGCGTGCGCTTGGCTTGCGTCTGTGCTTGGTACAACTTTCGTCTGGCCGCGAACACGGTGGGGAACGGTATGCTTTGCGTCGCGGACACGCTGTAATCCTTGTTGACGCTGCTATACTGCCCATATTGCGCTCCGATGTCCAGCTTGGGCATGTCGGCCGCGGTAGCCTCGGCCAGTCTCGCGGCCTCGGCTCGCAGTCTTGCGGCACGCGCGGTGCCGTTGTTCTTGATGGCCATCTCCGTGAGTTCGCCTATGGTGTAGGCCCGAGTGGAGTTTTGTGCCATGGCCGGGACTGCCGTGGCTACGAGCGCCATGACCACGAGCGCCGTCCGTCCGGGCGTTCTCACCACCCATGCTCGGCGCTTGGCGTAAACCGCGAGGTATAGCAGTGGCAGCACGAACAGCGTGAGTAGGGTTGACGAAACCAGCCCTCCTATCACCACCGTGGCCAACGGTCGTTGCACCTCCGCTCCCGCCCCTTGGCTCAAGGCCATGGGCAGGAATCCGAGACTGGCCACCGTGGCTGTCATGAGCACAGGTCTCAGGCGTGTCTTGGTACCCTCCATGATTTGCCTAAGTGGGTTGGATATGCCCTCGGCCCTCATCTGGTTGAACGTGCCGATGAGCACCACGCCGTTGAGCACGGCCACCCCGAAGAGCGCGATGAAGCCCACACCCGCGCTTATGCTGAACGGCATGCCGCACAGCGCGAGGGCCGCCACGCCGCCGATGGCCGCCATAGGTATGGCCGTGAAGATGATGGTGGCCTGCTTGGCTGACCTGAAGGCAATGTACAACAGCACGAAGATGATGACCAGCGCCAGCGGCACGGCCACGGCGAGCCGCTCGTTGGCCGCCCGCATGTTCTCAAACTGTCCGCCGTAGGTGAAGTAATAGCCTGATGGCAATTTCACCTGTTGGTTCAGCCGGGCTTGTATGTCGCGCACGACGCGGCTCACGTCGCGTCCGCTCACGTTGAAGCCCACCACAATACGTCGGCTTCCATTCTCACGGCTCACTTGCGCCGGCCCCATGCGATAGGCCACGTCGGCCACTTGCGACAGTGGCACCAGCCCCACCGGCGTGGGCAATACCATGCCTGCCACGTCGTCTATGCTGCCACGGTGCGTGCTGTCGAGGCGGGCCACCAAGTCGAACCGTCGCTCGTTCTCAAACACCACGCCCGCGCTCTTCCCCGCGAAGGCCATTGACAGCACGTCGTTGGCGTCGCTGATGTCTATGCCGTAGTTGGCCATTCGAGCATGGTCGTAGGTCACGTTTATTTGTGGCAGGCCCACGGTTTGCTCCACCTGTGGCTCCGTGACGCCGTCCACCGACCTTATGGCGCGAGCCACCCGCTTGGCGTACTCGGCCAGCGTGTCCGGGTTCTCGCCGAATATCTTGACGGCCACGTCTTGCCTTACGCCCGTCATAAGCTCATTGAATCGCATCTGTATGGGCTGGTTTTTCTCGAAAAACACGCCCGGGATGTCCTCCAGTCGTTTCTCTATGTCGTTGGCCAGCTCATCGTACGTGCGCCCGCTCTTCCATTGGTCGCGCGGCTTGAGTATGATCATCAGGTCGGTGGCCTCGGGTGGCATGGGGTCGGTGGGCACCTCGGCAGATCCCGTCTTGCCCACTACCATCCGTACCTCATCAAATGACCGGATGACGCGCTCGGCCTGCATGCTGGTCTCCATGCTCTGTTTCAGCGACGCTCCTTGGGGCAATATGCAGTGGAAGGCGTAGTCGCCCTCTTGCAACTGTGGAATGAACTCGCCGCCCATGCGGGCGAAGGTGAACAGCGCCATGGCCAGGAGTGCCACGGCCGCGCCTACCACCCACAGCCTGAACCGTATGGCTCGCGCGAGAAGTGGTTGGTGGAATCGAGCCAGCCGGTCCATCAAGCGGTCCGCGAGCGTGCGCCCGGGCTTGTGTGCCCTTGGCAGGAAGGCTGCGCTCATCATGGGTATGTACGTCATGCTGAGCACGAGCGCGCCAATGATGGCGAAGCTCACGGTTTGCGCCATGGGTCGGAACATTTTGCCCTCCACGCCCACGAGCGTCAGTATGGGAATGTAGACCATGAGGATGATAATCTCACCGAAGACGGCTCCGCGCAACATCGACGAGGCAGACCTGAGCACCTCTTGGTCCATCTGCTTGCGTGTGAGTCTCGTCCCGGCGGCGGTGGCGGCGAGATGGCACATGGTGGCTTCCACGACAATCACGGAACCATCTACGATAATACCGAAGTCTATGGCCCCGAGACTCATCAGGTTGGCGCTCACCCCGAAGAGATTCATCATGCCGAGGGCGAAAAGCAGGGACAGCGGTATGGCCGACGCCACGATGAGACCACCCCTGATGTTGCCCAGAAAGAGCGTTAGCACGAAAATGACGATAAGCGCGCCCTCCACGAGATTGGTCTCGACGGTGTTGATGGCTCGCCCCACAAGGTCCGAGCGGTCGAGGTATGGCTCTATGGTCACATCGTCTGGCAGCGACCGTTGGATGGTGGGCAGCTTGGCCTTGACTCGTTTCACCACCTCGTTGCTGTTCTGGCCCTTGAGCATCATCACGATACCGCCCACGGCATCCACCTCACCATTGTAGGTGAGCGCTCCGTATCGCACGGCGTGGCCTATGCGCACGTCGGCCACATCGTTGATGGTCACGGGTGTGCCTTGCTCGCTTCTCACGCGTATGCGGCGTATGTCGTCCAGCGATTGCACCCGCCCTATGCCACGTATGAAGTATGCGTTGGGACCCTTGTCTATGTAGGCGCCGCCTGTGTTCTCGTTGTTGCGCTGCAGGGCGTCGAATATGTCGGTAATGGACACGCCCATGGCGCGCAGCCTGTTGGGGTCTACAGCCACCTCGTATTGTTTCAGCTCTCCGCCGAAGCTGTTCACCTCGGCCACGCCTGGCGTGCCGTAGAGCTGCCGCGCCACTATCCAGTCTTGCATCTCGCGCAGGTCTTTGGACGAGTATTTGCGCTCGCTGCCGGGCTTGGGGTGTATGATGTATTGGTACACCTCGCCCAAGCCGGTGCTCACGGGAGCCATCTCGGGCGTGCCCAGTCCCTGCGGTATTTTCTCCTCGGCCTCCTTGAGCCGCTCGCTTACGATCTGGCGCGCGAAGTACACGTCCACGTCCTCGTCGAAGACCGCCGTGACCACGGACAGCCCGAAGCGCGAAATGCTTCGCGTGTGCTGCAGTCCGGGCAGCGTGGCTATGGCCTGCTCTATGGGCGCCGTGATCAGTTGCTCCACCTCTTGGGTGGCCAGCGTGGGCGACGACGTGATGATTTGCACTTGGTTGTCGGTGATGTCGGGCACCGCGTCAATGGGAAGCCGCAGCGCGCTCCACACGCCCCACGCCACCAAGGCGACGGTCATGATCGCCACGAGGAGCTTGTTGCGTATGCTGAATGAGATGATTTTGTCGAGCATGTCTTGTTTTTTTGAATGCAAAATTACGCCTTTCCCAGTGCAACCGGGTTGCAAACATGTGGCGTGGCTCATTTTTTTGACTTGTCCGTGCTCTACGCGTTATCTCGCCGCGCTTGATGCGCCAATATTTTGAGACCTCTGCAAAACTCTTTACTTTCTTTTCCCATATCAAATATTTTTGTACCTTTATGGAGCGACGGAGAAGTTGAAGATCAGGTTAACGACCGCCTGTCTTTTAGTCGCTTTGCAGGTCTTGGCATGGAAGATATTGTTCCTGATAGTACTACTGTATGTCGTTTCCGCAATATCTTAGTTGAGGCAGATTTATACGATATGCTCCTTGATGAGTTCAACAGGCAATTAGAAGCTAAAGGTATCATTGTAAAGCGTGGTGCCATTGTTGATGCCAGCATTACGAATACTCCCCGTCGCCCCCGTGGACGTAAGAGCTATGAAGTCGTTGAGGATAGAAAAGAGGGTGAGAACATAGAGGCTTCGGAGAAAGCGATGCTCAAAGAAGTTGTCAAGCCTAACGTAGATACAGAAGCTCGTTGGGTAAAGAAGATGGGAAAGCTCCACTTCGGTTACAAGCGTCACACGGTAACGGATGAAAACGGAATGGTGCTTGCCGAGGAAACGACAGCAGCCAATGAAAGTGATATTAAACACTTAGAAACACCCCTGAAGAAAGCTAAATTGCCACGGAAAGCACTTGTCTATGCCGATAAAGGATATAATTCGACGGAGAACAAAGGAACCCTCAAACGTATCTTGAATAAAGCTGCAAGTGGGTATCTTCACTTTGTTTGATGGATATAACAAAATAAAAGGCCATAAGCTCTTGTAATGGCTTTATGTAGTTATAGACAAAACTTTTATATTTCAATAGATTTCCTAACATAACTTTGCTTTTAGAAGGTTCCAAGAGTGTCAAAAACTCCCTAATATCCTCGGAACTCTTGCTGAACTCAAAGAAAAAACAAGGATGAAAAATAACCCCAAAGGCTACATTATTGGTACCTTGAGAGGAAAACTACAAGATTTATTCAAAAATTAATACCTAATAGCTGTTTCTTTAAATATAATTTCTTATTTTTACAGTATAAGAAAATCTCTATCTATTACAGAAATGATGGGAAACAGAGAATGTCCATATTGCCACAAGAATATCTCTATAAGCAGATGTTCTCATTACTTTTTACACGGTACTAATTATAGTATTCGGTGTAACCATTGCAATCAAGAAGTAAAACTTTTAAAAGAACCCATTTCATTTAACTACTGCTTTATCATAGGCTTTTGTATATCATATAATGGATTTATGTCCTTTTTCTTATACTTTCTAAAATTAGATTTCATAGAATCTTTACTCTATACTTTACCCATTATCATTGTTTTTTTATTAATTACAATGATTTTAACTTTAAAACGAATTATCTTTATGAAAAAATAGACATTTAAATCTTCCTTTAATTATTAACTAGTTGACCCTCAAAAATGCGATGTCGCCTTTTTGAGGGTCGACTATTTATATTTTTCAGGCAAACCATTTTTCAAAGCATTAGCTTCAATAACTATTCCTACGCTATTAGTTATGCGCTATTAGTTATGCTTATATATTATGTAATTAACTAAAAAAGTAGTTATTCTCTTACCCAAATATGATGCGTTATAGGTAGTTTAATCACAGGATAAAAAGTGACAACAAGTCCTTGTAAAGAACCATGGAGGTAGGAATATTAATCATCTAATCCTAATCTGTTTGTACTCCCTCATTAGTCTATCGGAGGTGTTAGGATTGTTATGCCTGTAGTACCGCCAGTATTCTGCATCTTCCATCACTTTCTCTGCTCTTTCTTTTTGCAACCCTGTCCATGACACCAAAAGTTCACCAATGGAAACAAAAAAGGAGCTACGTTAATGTAACTCCTTAATAATAAATGTAGCGGGGGTGGGACCCGAACCCACGACCTCCGGATTATGAATCCGACGCTCTAACCAGCTGAGCTATCCCGCCATCACTTCTTTTTGTTTCTGAAAAGCGTGTGCAAAGTTATTACATTATTTTTTCATTTCCAAATTTTTCCAGTAATTTTATCGTCGTTTGTCATAAAATAACTATATTTGCGCACATTAAATATATAATAGCAATCATTCTATCCTTATCCTAAAGGCAAATGCTTTGAAAAAATATTGAATGGAAAAAACCAAGATTACCATTGAGCGCACTCTTCGCTCACGTTCTAAATCTATTATCTGGAAACTCATATCCACCCCCGGAGGCCTTTCCAGATGGATAGCGGAAGAGGTGAGGCAGGAGGGTGACGCACTCGTTTTTACATGGGGAAAACCTGGACAGGAATACGAGACCAGACGCGCCGACATTCTGAAAATAGTGAAAAACCAATCGCTGAGGTTCCGTTGGGAAGACGAGGATGACCCATCAGCCTATACCGAAATAGCATTGGTGGCACCAGATGTCGCTGATGAGTTGGCACTATGTATCACCGATTATGCTGAGCCCGACGATGAGGACAGCATGACATACATGTGGAACCATGACCTTGATCGCCTGCAATATAAAATGGGCGTTTGATCCATCAGCGATGGGCAAGAAAGATAATTGTATAGCTGGCCTGTTGTTAATAAAATTTGAATAACCTCTGGCTCTATTAAAAAAATGATGTATCTTTGCCATATATAAAAAGATTATTATGATTTGGACTATTGTTGTAGGTATCGTGGCAGGCTTAGTGGCGTGCCTGATTATGGGGCACGAGGGTCAAGGGTGCCTGGTGGATCTGCTTTTGGGTCTCGTGGGCGGCTTTGTAGGCGGTAATGTGCTTGGCTGGATTGGAATTGAGTGGCATGGCGTGATAGGCCAAATAGGCACGTCTGTAGTTGGTGCCGTCATCATTTTGTGGTTGTGGGCCAAGCTCAAGAAGTGACATTCTCGCACTATTTCATGATAGTGGTACGTACTCTGAAAGATTGTTCTTGATGAGAAATAGATTTGGGCTAAGTATCCTCGCGTTTATTTTTGCGTTGGCAGCCATTGCGGCTGACGCAAAGATTTGGTCTGCTGATAATATCCCCATGGTTCATCTCCAAGACCATAACAGATACGTATGCGACCCAGAGAATATCTTGACACCGGCCTCGCGCGATTCTTCAGACTTCTATCTCAAGAGATTACATTTGGAATGTGGCGTCCAAACGGTTTTTGTCGTGGTGGGCAATGTGAAGAACCAAGATTGTTTCCGATTGGCCGAAGATTTGGGAAACCAATACGGTGTAGGTACAAGCAAAGAGCGGCGTGGCTTAATAATCGTCATAGCGGTTAACGATCGCAGATATTTCATCGCGCCCGGAAAAGGCCTTGAGGCAGATTTGACAGATGTTGAGTGTGATGACATAGCCAGGGCTTGCATCGTTAAGAATATGAAAGTAGGCGATATAGACCTTGCGGTGTTTGAGACATCCAAAGCTATATTTAACAAATTGGCAACCGGGAGCACTGGCATTAAACAGGTCGATCAGTCTGAGGAGACAAGTTTGACAGACTGGTTGGTCATCATATTTCTACTTTTGATATTTTTTGGTCGGCCCGCGTTGCTGATAATTTGCAGCATCCTTGAGAAGATGGGTATAATAAAACCATCGCCCCGAAAGAAGCGTCATCGCCGAAAAGACAACGACGATTGGTTTCCACCCTTTATCTTTGGCGGAGGCGGAGACTGGGGTGGAGGTTCCAGTGGCGGCAGTTTCGGCGGCGGCAGTTTCGGCGGCGGTGGCGCTGGCGGTGGCTGGTAGACGCACAAAAGGCATTGCTGATATGAAAACTTTTAAATTGTTATATAGATGAAAACTAAAAAATCTTTAGCACTTATCGTCGTAGTACTTATTGTCCTGCTATGTTTCGGGGCTTGTAGCTCTTACAACGGATTGGTAAACAAACAGGAGGCTGCCACCACCGCGCTGGCTAATGTGCAGGCTACCTACCAGCGTCGCGCGGACTTAATTCCAAATTTGGCTAAAACAGTCCAAGCGTATGCCAAGCACGAGCGCGAAACCTTTGAGGCCGTGACGCAGGCGCGTGCGTCGGTGTCGCAAATAAAACTGGACGCTGATAATCTCACACCCGAGGCACTACAAAAGTTTCAAAACGCGCAAGGAGAGTTGTCGCAGGCTTTGGGCAAACTGATGGTAGTGGCGGAGCGCTACCCAGAATTAAAAGCGAATGAAAATTTCAAAAGCTTACAAATCCAACTTGAAGGCACCGAGAATAGGATTAACGAGGCGCGCCAACAATATAACGAGGTGGTTCAAGATTACAACCAGAGCGTTAGGCGATTTCCCAATAATATATTCGCAGGCATTTTTGGGTTCAATCGCATGAGTAAATTTGAGGCTTCGGCAGGTGCTGAAAAGGCACCACAACTTAATTTTGATTGAATGAAGCGGTAGGCGACAAGCGGGTTTTTCGTTGTAAAAACTTACCTTTGCAGTCGTTATGTTGATACTTCTCACTGTTTTTGGATATTTCGCCGTATTGTTGTGTTTTAGCAGGCTCACCACTCGGCGCTCGGATAACGACACATTTTATAGGGGCAATCGCCAATCGCCTTGGTATATGGTAGCGTTTGGCATGGTGGGTGCCAGCATCTCTGGCATCACGTTTGTGTCAGTGCCCGGTATGGCGATCAAGACCGATATGACCTATTTGCAGATGTGCTTGGGTTTCATACTCGGATATTTCATCGTGGCGTTTGTGTTGCTGCCCTTCTATTACCGGCTCAATCTCACCACCATCTACGCTTGGTTGGGCCGTCGGTTGGGCCGTCGGTCATACCAGTCGGGTGCTTGGTTTTTCCTTTTATCCAAGATGACGGGCGCCGCCGTGCGCTTTTATGTGGTGTGTTTCATCTTGCAACGGTTTGTGCTTGGACCGGTGGGCGTTCCGTTTCCACTCACAGTTGTTGTTATGGTGTGCCTTATATGGCTCTACACACGGCGCGGTGGCATCAAGACATTGGTGTGGACCGATACGTTGCAAACGGCCTGCATGTTTACAGCGCTCATCCTGATTATTCTTCATGTGGTGTCCAAGCTGGGGTTCACTCCAGTCGAGGCCTTGTCAGCCATAGCCGCCGACGCCCATAGCAGGGTGTTCGAGTTTGACGATTGGATGTCGAGGCAGTATTTCTGGAAACAGTTTTTTAGTGGAATGTTTGTCACCATCGTGATGACCGGACTTGACCAAGACATGATGCAGAAGAACCTGACATGCAAGACACTGCGCGATGCGCGGAAGGATATGTGCGCGTATGGTTTTGCTTTCTTGCCGGCCAATGCTTTGTTTTTAGGCCTTGGCGTGTTGTTGATGATGCTTGCGCGCCAACAAGGCTTGGCGCTCCCGACTCAGGGCGATGACTTGTTGCCCATGTTTGCGGCTACAGGCAGGTTGGGCACGGTCGTCGTCGTGCTCTTCACCATTGGTGTCTTGGCCGCCGCGTTCTCCTCGGCCGACTCAGCCTTGACAGCTCTCACCACTTGTTTTTGCGTGGATATCTGTGGCAAACCCACTGACGAACGGCTACGCCGAAAAGCCCACATTGGCGTGGCGGTGGTGTTCACGCTTTTCATCATGCTGTTCAAGGCGCTCAATTCCACGAGTGTCATTGATGCCATCTATATTCTTTGCTCTTATACCTATGGGCCGCTCCTTGGCCTTTTTGCCTATGGCCTGCTCACTCGTCGCCCTACGCGCGACCGTATGGTACCTTATATCTGTGTGGCATCGCCATTACTTTGTTATGCTATCGACAGCTTAACCCTTGCCACCACGGGCTACAAATTTGGCTATGAGTTGCTCATGCTCAATGGCATGCTCACCTTTGCCGGTTTGTGGGTTTGTGGGAGCGGAGCCATTCCAGCCTTGTGGCGCCGCGTTGAAGAGTAGGCGTAGCAGCCTGCTCATGTATAGCTGGCGGTTTCTCACTCGGCGGAGAAGTCGGCGACGAGCTGGCGATAAGCGTGGTACAGGCGTGTCTTGGATACGATGCCTTGCAGGTGGTTGTCAATATCCACCACAGGCAGTGCGTCTGCGTTAGTGTCATCAAACTTGGCCATTACTTCTTCCATGGGCTCATTGTCGTACAAGATGGCCGGAACGGGCACCATGAGTTGGCTGACACGGAAACGATGGTACAGTTCGGTGCGGAAAACATAGTGCCGTATCTTATTGATGTCTATCATGCCGAGCAGGTGCTTGTTGTCGTCTACCACAGGGAGGAGCATGTCGCGGCTGCTCGTGAGCACGGAGATGAGTTTGTACATGGGCATCTCTGGTGTGACAGTTGTGCACTCTCGCTCCACCACAGATCCCATGCTGAGCATGGTGAGCACGCTGCGATCGGTGTGATGAGTGAGCAATCGCCCCTCGCGTGCCAATCGCATGGCGTATATGCTGTGTGACTCAAAGATATTAATGACCATGAAACTCACCACCGACACGATGATGAGGGGTACGAACAATTGATAACCGCCCGTAATCTCGGCTATGAGGAAGATGCCCGTGAGTGGCGCGTGCATCACGCCAGCCATCACGCCAGCCATGCCAAGGAGCGTGAAATTTTTCTCGGGCAGGTACATGCCTATTTGCTCCTTGTTCCAAAAGTGCGCAAAGAGAAATCCGGCGAAGCCACCCACGAAGAGCGACGGCGCGAAAGTTCCGCCGCATCCGCCTGCCCCATTGGTAGAGGATGTGGCCACGATCTTGGTAAACATGACAAGCGCGACATAGACCAAGAGCAGCTCCGGATGCCCATAAAAGAGAGAACCGTCCATTATCTTGGACCAGTCGGCCTCAGTTTGGCCCTCCATGAAGATGGCGATAGCATTGTAACCTTCGCCGTAGAGCGCCGGGAAAAGGAATATGAGTGAGCTTAGCATCAATCCGCCCACTAAAAGTTTGGCGTAGAAATGATGGCGCATCTTGGCGTATTTGCTCTCGCAAAAATTCATCATGCGCATGAAATAGAGGCTCATCAGTCCGCACATCACGCCCAAGAGAACGGTGCCTGGTATGCGCTCCACGCTCCATGCGCTGTCAAGATGAAACGTGAAGAGTGTGGAGGTGCCCGTGAAAAGGTATGAGAAGATGTCGGCCGTGATGCTCGAGATAAGGATTGGCACCAATGAGGCCATGGTGAGGTCTATCATCAGCACTTCCAAGGTGAACACTAAGCCTGCGATGGGAGCCTTGAAAATGCCTGCGATGGCCGCCGCGGCGCCACAGCCCACCAATAGCATCACGGTGCGTTTGTTCATGTTGAACAGTCTGCCAAGATTGGATCCGATGGCCGACCCTGTGAGCACAATAGGCGCCTCGGCTCCCACAGACCCGCCGCATCCGATGGTGATGGCCGACGCCACCACGGAGCTCCATGTGTTATGCGCTCGTATGAGCGAGTTTTTGGTGGCGATGGCGTAGAGCACTCGAGTAATGCCGTGCGAGATATTGTCACGCACTACGTATTTGATAAAAAGCGAAGTGAGGTAAATGCCCACCACTGGCACCACAAGAAAGAGCCAGTTGGCTCGTTCGGTGAAAAATCCGTAGCTTAGTAGTCGCTGTATCAGCTTGATGAGACCATGGAGCATGAAGGCTGCCACGGAGGCCAAGAAGCCGATGATGAACGCAAGGATGTAGGTGGCTTGCTTATTGGTAAGCGTGTTGTTTTTCCAAGCTATGAGTTTTGCTATCACTTTCTTGCTGTTGTTTTGTCGATGCTAAGAACTTAGGGTGCGCACCTTGCCACGAGATGGTGGACTTGTAAATGTGAAATACTATTTATCTGATGATGGTAACCTCGCCAGTGGGACCGAGCTTGATAATGGAGCTGGGCGTGTGCGGTTTGTGCTCGTTGCGCCTTGAGAAGCATACGTAGTCCACACTGTCTAACAGCTCTTGTGAGATGTCTTGATAGTTTTGGGCGGCTGGCTCTCCGCTGATGTTGGCACTGGTACTGACAATGGCTTTTTGGAAACGATAGCACAGTTGGTGCGAGAAAGGCTCGTTAGTGATACGCAGCGCTATGCTGCCATCGTCGGCGATAAGATTAGGGGCGAGGTTCACGGCACCGTCGAGGATGATGGTGGTGGGCTTCACGGCAGCGTCTATGAGGTCCCAAGCTATGTTAGGCACCTGGCGCACGTATCGCTGCAATCGTGCGTCTGAATCTACGAGGCAGATGAGAGCCTTGGAGTCGTCGCGCTTTTTGATGGCATACACCTTGGCTACGGCTTCGGCATTGGTGGCGTCACAACCGATGCCCCACACGGTGTCGGTGGGGTATAAGATAACACCACCATTCTTTAAGACCTCGACGGCCTTTTTGATATCTTCTTCTTGTGTCATTTTTTAAAGGATATATAGGCAAAGTTACAGAAACTTTACTTATCGCCCAAATGTTTGCGAGTTTTTTTAAGGTCGTATTGACTTGACTTTGCCCAAGTTTTGAAATTCAAAAAAAGCGATGAATATCCTTTTAAATCTCAAATGTTTTGTTATCTTTGCAGAAGATTGGCATCGCCTCGGCAATTGAGGCTTCGCTTCATTGCGCTCTGCTTGCGCAATCTAATTATGGTAAGAGACTACGCTAACTTAAAAAAGATATAAAATGAACGAACAAGAATTGATGAAACCGTACGTCATTGGCTTGGACCTTGGCGGTACGAACTCTGTCTTCGGGATTGTAGACAGTCGAGGCGAGATAAAGGCTACGACAGCCATCAAAACACAAGGCTACGATACTGCGGAAGAGTACGTGAAAGCGGCGGTAGAGGCTCTCAATGTCATTATCTACCAAGTGGGTGGCATTGATAAAATCAAGGCTATGGGTATTGGCGCGCCAAACGGTAATTTCTATACCGGGACAATAGAGTTTGCGCCCAATCTCGTATGGGGACACAATGGTATAGTGCCTTTGGCCGACATGTTCTCGAAAGTGCTTGGCGTGCCCGTTGGACTTACCAATGATGCTAATGCGGCCGCTATTGGCGAGATGACGTATGGCGTGGCGCGCAGTTTGAAAAACTTCGTGATGATCACACTTGGCACGGGCGTGGGCTCGGGCATTGTGATAGATGGGCATGTGGTGTATGGCTCTGACGGTTTTGCCGGCGAATTGGGTCACGTCACGATGGTACGTGAGAATGGTCGCTCATGCGGATGTGGCCGCACAGGTTGCTTGGAGGCATACTGCTCGGCCACGGGCGTGGCACGCACAGCTCGCGAGATGTTGAGCCAGTCTGATGAGCCTTCGTTGTTGCGCGAGCTTGACGCCGACAATATCACATCGCTCGACGTAAGCATTGCCGCTGGCAAGGGCGATATGATGGCGAAAAATATTTTTGAGTTTACGGGTGATATGTTAGGTCAGGCGTGCGCGGATTTTGCTGCGTTCTCGTCGCCAGAGGCATTTGTATTTTTTGGTGGATTGGCCAAAGCGGGCGAGCTTATCATGGAGCCTATACGTCGCAGCTACGACAAGCATGTGCTTAAAGTGTTCAAGGGCAAGGCCAAATTCTTGGTGAGTGCCTTGGAGGGCAGCTCGGCAGCCGTGTTGGGAGCGTCGGCTATTGGCTGGGAGCTGTAAGCGTTGTCTGTGTATAAAGCAAGGCGCCAAGTCTCATTGAGGCTTGGCGCCTTGCTCTTTGGTGAGGCATGGGGATGGCTCAGTAGAAAAAGTATGGTGTTTCATTTTGCTATTGAGATTAACCCATTGGTACAATAGTGCCCGTATGTTTATTGAAGAGATGCTCGCCATGTACAACATAGGTGGCCGAATGGGGCGTGTGTACGCTTCGAGATGGCGACAGAACATTTGCTCATTTTCGGTTTTTTTCTTTAAAAACCTGCTTATCCCGAACGCAGTGTTTGAAAAATTAGAAATAGTCAATTATTTGAACAAATAACCCTCTCAAATTCGCTTATTTAAAAATAAGTTTGCCTTCGTCCGAAATACGCGAAATCTGCGATAGTTTGTAAACGGTTGACATTCAGCCCCTTTTAAAAAACAGCCTTTATTTTTCTATTTTGTGGTCTGCGGTTGAGTATCAAATGGCATGATGATAAGGTTGTAATCGCAGCGTGATTGAGGCTCTTCCGCGCTGCCAATAAGGCCTAATCATGCTATGAGAAAGCACCAATCGCAGCACTCTTATGATTTTTGGTAATGCTCGACTTGGTTTTGACAAAAAAAGATAGCCCTTTTTGCTCTGGATGACTCGAAAATAATGATCAAAAAACAGTAATTTTATTTTATAAAATGAAGACTAAGGAGTAAGGAGTGAAGAGTGGGGAGCAAAGAATGAATGAAGACAACTACACCGGATTCAAGAAGCGTCTGAGCGCGGTAGAAATTTACACGTATGAACTTTTATGCCCACATCATGCCTTTCTGTCTTTAATCCTGTTTGCGGTTATATATGGTTACCACAATCGTAGGAGGACCTATGGTGCCCCCAAAGTAAATACCTACTGAGCCTTTAGCTCCCCCATTAAATATCAGCTCTGAGCCATAGAGATGGCGTGTGCGCGTCAGCGTGCCCAAATAAGTTGTCTGCAGTATCGTCGGTGCCCTATGAGAGATGGGCCAAATCTATGTCATGGTTGCCATTAAGGAAGTCGCGGGCGTGCATTCTGCGCTTGCCAGCCAGTTGCAACTCGGTGAGCTCCAGCCACTCGTCGGCGCAAGCCACGAGCAGGCGGTGTCTCTCCACGCGCATACTGCCGGGCTCGTGGCCTGTGGCGGTGATGCCCGTTTTCAAGGTTTTGAATATTTTTAGAGTGAGTGCTTTGTCCGTGCTGTCTTGGCAGAGTGTGGTCCAAGCTGTGGGGTAGGGAGACAAGCCGCGTATGAAATCGTACACTCGCTTGGCGCTTTGGTCCCACCGCACGCGACAAGTGTCCTTGAAAATCTTGGGCGCGGGTTGTAGCTGGCCTCCTGTTTGGTAGCTATCTTTGTCCCATTGATCTTGCGGTGTGGACGCTATGCGCCCGCCGCTGTCGATGACACGGTATAGCGTCTCCACGGCGATGTCCGCTCCGAGGGCGGCCAATCCGTCGTATACATATTCCGCGTCGGCATCATCAGGAATGGAAAATCTTTTTTGTAGGATGATACGTCCGGTATCTATGTCGTGGTCAAGAAAGAATGTGGTAACCCCCGTTTGCGTTTCACCATTGATAATGGCCCAATTGATGGGAGCCGCTCCCCGATACTGGGGCAACAAGGCCGCATGTACGTTAAACGTGCCGCAAGGTGGCATGCTCCACACTATCTCGGGCAACATGCGAAAGGCTACCACCACTTGGATATCGGCTTTGTAAGTGGCCAGCTCGCTAATAAATTCGGCATCTTTCATCCTCGCAGGTTGCAACACAGGTATGCCATGTTTTATGGCGTACTGCTTCACGGCTGATGGCTGCAAAACGTTCTGGTGACGGCCCACTGGCTTGTCGGGCTGCGTCACCACCGCCACCACGTTGAACCGTTCGTTGACAAGTCTGTCGAGCGTGCTCACTGCGAAGTCTGGCGTGCCCATGAATACAATTTTGAGATCCTGCTTGGTCATTGTTTGGTGTTTAAAAAAGGTTGCGCTGTCGCGAGCGGTGGTCTTGGGCAGTGACTTGCCTCATCATTTCCACCACCATTTTTTGCGCCTTGTGCGCTCCTCAGAAATGTGTCCCATGGCCTCGCGCATGATATCGGCGTATGTACGGTGCTCAGAGATAATGCGGTATATCTGTCCCCAATCGGGCAATCCGCCGATACCACGGTCGTCTATGAAATAATCCACTTTTAGTTTGCGGCTGAAGTGGTTGTTTTTTTCCACCTCCTCCTCGGGGTAGTCACGGTTCACGGCCCAAAAATCCACCCCGCGCTCATGACACCAGTCTATGGCCTCTTGCAACAGATGGCCCTCGCGTACGGTCCAAAGGATGAGTCGGTGATGGTCGTTGATGAGCATGCGCAGGGTATCGGTGGCAAAAGGGCGCTCCTCGCCGATGTGTGGATAGCGATGCTCCACGATTGTGCCGTCAAAGTCTACCGCGATGGTTGCCATGTGCTTTGGGGTTATTTCTTGATAGAGTCGTCGTTCACGTCGCCATAGTGGCTTTTGCTGTAGTTGCCATAGCTACCGTAACTACCGTATGTGCCATGATGGCCGTAGTTGCCGTAACGCCGGTAGCGTCCGTAACGGCCATAGCGTCCATAGCCATAGTAGTAGCCGTATTTTTTCTTGGACATGTCTATGCCGTTAATGACAATGCCTATCTTGGGCAGCTTCTTGGTGGCGGCAAGATTGTTGATGAGTTCAAAGCTCTCTTTGGGTGTATAGTCGGCTCGGCAGGTGTATACCGTTAGGTCGCACACGTTGCCCACTTGTATGGTATCGGTCACGAGGCCCACGGGTGCTGTGTCCACGAGAATGTAGTCGTAGTGTTGGCGCAACTCGGCGAAAATCTCACCAAGACTCTTGCGCGATACGAGCTCGGCGGGGTTGGGCGGAATGGGTCCAGCCATGAGCAAGTCAAGGTTGTTGTTGATGCCCGAGGGCAATATCTGGCTTTGTATGGTCGCCCAGTCGGGGTTGTCCCTCACGAGCAAGTTGGTGATACCGTGCGAGTTGTCGTTTATCTCAAACAGTTCGGCCAATCTCGGTTTGCGTATGTCAAGTCCCACCAATATCACCTTCTTGCCTAACAGCGCGAACGACACCGAGAGGTTGGAGGTGATAAAGGTCTTACCCTCGCCCGAGATGGTGGATGTAAACATAATGACCTTCTGGTCACCAGTGAGCATGAATTGCAGGTTGGTGCGCAAAGAGCGGAATATTTCCTCCATCATGTTGTTTTTGTTCTCGTGCACCACGATATCGGCTTTGGTCTTGGCGGTTTCCGATGCCACCGCCACGTCGGCCAGAATGGGTAGCTTGGTGAGCCGTGCCACGTCTTCGTGTCCCTCTATCTTGTAATGGAAGAACTGTATCAAGAATAATATTAAGGCAGGCAGCAATAGTGCCACGAGCAGTGCCACGAGCAGTATGATGTTTCGGTCGGGGCTTACCTGTCCCATGAAGGTGGGTTGGTCTATGAGTTTACCTTTATCGGCGGTGGCGGCGAGCGATATGGAGTTTTCCTCTCGTTTTTGCAAAAGCATGAGGTAAAGCCCCGATTTCACTTCCTGTTGGCGACCTATCTGTGTGAGCATGCGCTCCTGCTCGGGGTTTTGTCCCACCCTGCCTTGGTACACGCTGTATTGCGATGCCACCGAGTTGCGTTGAATGTTCATGTTGCGGCGCGTCTGGTTGAGAGATCGCCTGATGGCTCCTTCAAGTTCGCCTATCTGAGAGGTGAGTGGCGTTACACTGGGCGACGACTCGCTGGCACTTTGCAAAAGGAGATTACGCCTTTGCACCAGCGTGTTGTAATTGGATATGAGCGATGTTACCGATTGGTCGTCAATGCCCACGTTTGAGGGCAGCGGCTGGTTTTTGTTGGCGGGGTTGTTCATGTATCTCACCATCTCGTCGGCCAATTGCACCTGCGTGTTGGCCTCGGCCAATTTTTTCGCATACTCGTCGGCATTGCCCATGGCCTGCCCTGCGTTCATGTCTAATTGTACGATGTTGTTGCGACGTTTGTAGCTCTCGAGTTGTCCCTCGGTGTTGCCAAGCTCCGCGTTTATCTTTTCCAAGCGGCCGTTTATAAACTCCTCGGTTCGCATGGCCACCTCATTTTTGTCCTCGTTGGCCTGTCGGTTATAACACAGCGCGAGTTGTTGCAGGTAGTCCATGGCTCGCTGTGGGCTCTCGTCCTTTACCACTAATTGGGCAATTGTGGTCGATTTGTTGGTCTGGGCCACGTCCAGCGCGGCCACGTATTTGTAGGCGGCCATACGTGGCGACGTGATGGTCACTTTCAGTTTCAATCCTTCTGACATGGGGGTCATGCCGTTCAGGCTAAAGCTCAGTATGCCTGCGCGGGTGCCTATGCTGGCCGGTAGTTGCGCCAGCGTTTTGTCTATGGCGTAGGGGCCGTTGACTTTGTTGTCGCCAATCGACACGTAGTAGGTACCTTCCACGTGGTATTTGGAACCTTCTCGCTCTATGGTCAAGGAGATTGGGGCGTTGAGTTTCTCCAAGTGCTCAGGATCGACGTCTACGTTAATGGGCTGCGTTTTGTAATTCAGCACCTCTTTTACCTTGCCCATTGAGTAATAGTTGGTGTAGAGCTTCAGATCTCTTACGGCCTGTTGGGCCAACGAGTGTGAGGTCAATATCTCCATCTCGTTTTCAATGCCGGCCGAATTTGAGATCGTTCCGAACGTGGAACTGTTGAGCATGCCGCGTCGGGTGTTGGTGTTGTTGTCTTTAATGAGCAACTTTGCCGAAGCCTGATAAACAGGTGTCTTGTATCGCAGGTATATGGCTGCGGTACCGAGACAGATGATGATGGATAGCAAAAACCACTTCCAGTTGAGGATGAGCGTGGTGTAGATGGTGGCGAAATCGAAAGTCGAATTTTCGGCTTCGGGCTGTTCGGTGTATTCCGCTACCTTTTTATTGTTTTCTTCCATTGTATGTTTTTTGTATTTTTCTCTTTATTATGATAGTCGCTTGTTTTCTTCGGCCATTTTCAATAGATACTTGCCATAATCGTTCTTGGCCATTGGCGTAGCCGCCTCAATGAGTTGGTCAATCGATATCCAACCCTGCTTGTAGGCTATTTCCTCTAAGCAAGCCACTTTGAGCCCCTGCCGTTTCTCAATCACCTCCACAAAGTTGCTGGCCTCGGCCAAACTGTCGTGCGTGCCCGTGTCAAGCCAAGCAAAGCCTCGTGGCAGTGTTTTCACTTTCAGAGACTCTCTCGCCAAGTATTCCTGATTGACCGATGTTATTTCCAGTTCGCCTCGCTCGCTGGGTCTAACGTTCTTAGCTATGTCTACCACGCTGTTGGGATAGAAGTATAACCCCACTACGGCGTAGTTGCTTTTGGGTTTTTGGGGTTTTTCCTCTATGCTCAGGCATGTGCCGTCTGTGTCAAACTCGGCCACGCCATATCGCTCGGGGTCGTTCACGTAATAGCCGAAGATGGTAGCCTGATCCTCGTATATGGCGGAGTTCACGCTCTCTTGCAGTATGCGCGTGAAGCCCGCTCCGTAAAAGATGTTATCGCCCAGCACTAAGCAGACGCTATCTTTGCCTATGAATTTCTCACCTATGATGAAAGCCTGCGCCAAGCCGTCGGGCGATGGTTGCTCGGCGTATTCTATCCGCATGCCTATCTCGTGGCCATCACCGAGCAGGCGCTCAAAGCCTGGTAAGTCGTATGGTGTGGAGATAATAAGCACGTCACGAATGCCAGATAGCATCAGCACTGACAGTGGATAGTATATCATCGGCTTGTCGTATATTGGTATGAGTTGTTTACTAATGCCCTTGGTGATGGGGTACAAACGCGTGCCCGAGCCACCTGCCAATATTATTCCTTTCATTTCTTCAGTACGTTAATTATATGAATTATATGTTGCGTGCGTGGCCTGTAGCTTGTGTGCGCACGTTTGGGAGGTATCTGTTTGATAGATAGATACCAATAGTTATGCGCAAAGTTAAGTAATTTTATCGACATACGTAGTCACAAATAGATGAAAAATCCAATGATGACGTTTTTTTTTGTCACGTCGTCATCTTTAGTGTTGTTAGTGGGCATGTTTGTGGTGGCCACATGTGGTTGTTCGTTCGCTACTCTGCCGTCACGCCGAGATGGCTATGCCTGCCGCTACCGCCATGCCATACACTATCATGTTGCGGGCTGTCTGCCCTAACAAATCGTTGAGCTTGTGGTCGCGCTCCATGCCCCTCAGCCGCCGATATGCGCCTATGTGTAGCCACAGGTACGAGACGATTGGAAGCACAAAGCCGCCGGCGTGCCCCCCAGCCACGTAGGCCACACCCAAAGTCACGGCAGCCACGCCCACCCACAGGTACAGGAGCCTGCCTGCGTTGGGCCCTATCCGAGCCACGAGGGTGAGTTTGCCGTCGCGTATATCGTTGTCAATGTCTCGATAGTTGTTCACTATCAACAATGTGTCTGTTACCAGTCCGCAGGCCACCGCGCCCACCACCACCTCGGCGCTCACACCGCGCTCGTGAGGTGGAAGACTCAAATAATATGTGAGACACACGGGCACGAGTCCGAAAAAAACGATCACCAGCGCGTCTCCTAAACCCATGTAAGACAGTTTGGTGGTGTACAAGAAGCAAAACGCCACGCATGCCACCCCCACGCCCACCATGGGCCAGCCGCCCAGCCATGCCAAGGGCAGCCCCACGATGCACGCCACGGTCGTGACGATAGCGATGGCCCGGCGCATGGCGTGGGCCGACACCCACCCCATGGAGCAGGCTCGGGGCGGCCCTAAGCGTGTTGCCGCGTCGTCATTGCCCCGCCTGAAGTCGAAGTAATCGTTCACAAGATTGGCGTCCACCTGCATCGTCATCGCGAATAGCAGGCAAAGTCCGGCGGCTCCCCACGCTATGTGCCCGCCAGCGTCGGCCCACGCCAGGGCCACACCTATCATTACAGGCACAGCCGCCCCGGACAGCGTCTTGGGGCGAGCGGCGAGCGCCCAGGCACGAAAAGAATTGGTCTTTACGTTTGTTTCGTCCATCATAATGTTGCAAAAATAGCCATTATTTGCTACATTTGCAAGTGAATAAACATTTTAACACTCCCTGTATGCAAGTGAACTTAGACTTGATGGCTTTTGTGGAGACCGCCATCCTCCCTAAATACAACGCTTTCGACCGCGCCCACGGACTGGCCCACGTGCAGCGCGTCATCGCCAACTCGATGGAGCTGGCGCGCCAATTGGGCGCCGACGTCAACATGGTGTACGCCATAGCGGCCTACCACGACCTTGGCATGAGCGGCCCGCGCGCCATACACCATATCACGGGCGGCAAGATACTCGCCGCCGACCGCAGATTGGACAGGTGGTTTTCGCCAGACCAAATAAGCGTGATGAAAGAGGCCGTGGAGGATCACCGGGCCTCGGCCTCGCGCGAGCCGCGCAGCATATACGGCAAAATCGTGGCCGAGGCAGACCGCGACCTTACCCCAGAGGTGGTTTTCGCGAGGGCTGTGGAGTATGGACTGGACCATTATCCCGACTTGGACAGGGAGCGGCAATGGCAGCGGTTCGAGCATCACATGGAGCAAAAATACAGTAGCGAGGGTTATATCAAACTGTGGATACCCAACTCGCCCAACCACAAGTATCTCACCGCTGTTCGCGAAGTGATAGCCGACAAGACGTGTTTGCGCGCCGTCTTTGACCGTGTCTACGACAGTCTCAAACTCGCCGATGGTCGATGAGCCGCCAAGACCAGTCGTTTCGTGGGCAGCTCATCGTCTTTTGTCTCTGAAAAATGCCTGCATCAAGGCCTTGCACTCCCCGGCCAACACGCCTCGTGTCACGGTGGCCTTGGGGTGCAACGTCATGGGCGCGAGCCGCGTGTAGCCACGCTTTTCCTCGTCCGCGCCATACACCACGCGGCTTATCTGCGCCCATCCCATGGCGCCAGCGCACATGGCGCATGGCTCCACGGTCACGTATAGTGAGCAGTCGGGCAGGTATTTGCCCCCAAGGGCGGCCGCCGCGGCGGTGATGGCAAGCATCTCGGCGTGCGCCGTCACGTCGCCTAACGTCTCGGTCTGGTTGTGCGCCCGCGCTATCACGCGGCCTTGACACACCACCACCGCGCCTATGGGTATTTCGCCCTCACTATACGCTGCCTCGGCTTCAGCGAGTGCCATGCGCATGAAACGCTCGTCAATGTTTCGCTCTTCGTTCATAGTTTGTCGTTATTTCTTGCCACATATTAAACCTCAGTTTCAAAGGTGCGTGGATCGTGGGATTGTCGCGCGCGGTGTTGCCCGTAGGGGCGTGATTTATCACGGACCGTCAATATGGTGCGCCAATGTTCATAATATATTTTTTGTAGATGACATGGCATGATGGTGGTCGTGCGCCCATGCGCCAAAAATGATGTCATAGCATAGTTGGAAACATTCTGCGTCTCTTTCAAGGCGTAGTGGCTTGTTTGTGCTCATGTTATTGTCAGAAGATTGTGTTGGAGGGTTTTTCCATGCCAAAGGTGAATTTGTAGGCGGCCCGAATCATGAAAAAACGGTTCAGCGAGTTGGTCCAAGTCTCTGTGCGCCCTTGCGCGTCGAGCGTGAACATGTTGTTGCTCAAGTTGCCCAAGATGTCAAACCCATCTATCGACAGGGCCAGCTTGTCGTTCATGAACTGCTTGGTGAGGCGCATGTTCCACACGGTTTCGTTGGTGTTCATCTGTGGATCGTTGTAGCCTCGGCGTATATAGTCCACGATGCTTGTGGCGCATTCCATGCCCCAAGGCAGTTTTATGCTGCCGCTCAGGCCTACGTTGCAGTCCCATGCGCTCACCGCTTGGAAGTCGTTTCGGTCGCTCGTGGCTCGCTGGTGTGTTATTGCTGTTTTCAGTTCTGCCCTCAAATTGTCTGACAGTTGGTAGCTCACGTTGAGGTTGTTGGCAAGGGTCCAGTTGTGTACCTCGTTGCGCTCGATATTCGTTCCCTTAACGGTGGTGAGGTCCACGCTGTTGCTATAGTTGGCAGAGAAGGCTTCTTCCAGCGTGATGCGTTTGCGTCTGTCTATTGGTGTGGAGGTCTGCAGGGCGGCTCCAGCGTTCCAGTTGCCGTTGATGTTTACCGGTCGGGTGGTGGTGATGCCTGTCGCTTTGTCATACACGTTAGCCGTTGCGATGGCGTTCTGGATGATGCTGGCGTTCATGCTGACGCTGTAGTTGCGTTGCGAGGCCATATTGAAGATGGACGCCATCATGAAAAGGCCGTGCGTTCTCGATTTTTTCAGGTGCTCGTTGCCGAGGGTCACTATCAAGGGGTTGGCGTCGTCGCGTATGTCGAGCATGGAGGTCAGCGACGGTTGTTGCTGGTTGGTGGAATAGGTGACCGAGGCTAATCGTAGGCCAGTGGAGTCGTTGAAATGGTAAGTGAAGTTCAGCGTGGGCTCAAAGAGCAGCGAGTGTCGTTCCTTGGAGTAGCTTTTGTTGCGGTAATATTCTATCTTCTCGTATCGCTCGCGTATGGGTAGCGTAAGCTCCACGACATATTGCGGTCGGCGCGTTCCGTCGCCGTGGTTGTAGTTGAAGGTCATACTGGCCGTATGCTCCACGTTTCTCGTTCGGTTACGATAGCTGTTCATTCTGTCGAGCGCGCTGGTCAGGGCCTCGCGCGTGGAGGGCAACACGCCCAATGCGTAGGCCGAGTCGGTGTAATGGGCTAATAGGTCTAATCGGTAGAGACTGTGGTCGGTGTCACTGTATGTCTGTCTGAACTGATAACTTGGTCTGATATAGATGGATGCCGTGTTGGTTGTGTCCATGTTTATCAGGCGGGTGTAGTCTATGTTGGCGTTTATCGAGTAGTTGTGAATAGGTGTTTCTTCGTATTGTCTGCGATGGTCGTTCGTGCCTTGTGCGGCCATGTAGTCTATGTGGTTCAGGGCGTGGCTGTCGTTATTGGTCCGTTCATAGTTCGCGCTTGCCCTCATGGTCAACATGTTGTTCCAGCTGTTTTCTTTGTCCTTGCCAAAAGCTATGCGGTCGGTAAGGTCGGCGTCATACGACAGGGTGTTGGTTTGGAAAAGCCGGTCGTTTCGCACGCGGTTGATGGTCATAGCCAATAGGCGCTGGCCAGACTTTGGCATGAACAAACTGTCAAGGGTGGCGATTGCGCTTGGTTTGGCATTGAGGCGCGCGGAGCGACTGTTGCTCCATCCATTGCCTTTGCTGATGTTTATGGAGGAGTTTCCCGAGAGCATGTGCTGTCCCGGTGTCAGGCTGAAATATAGCCCCGTGTTCCATGCGGTGTTTTTGTTGCGATTGGTCGATTGTGCCAAGCCATAGTGGTCTCCGCCGGTCAGGAAGTTTTGCGACGTGATGCGCTGTGTCGTCTCGTTGTCTGAGCGTGAGAGTGCGGTCGTACACTCTATATAGTTATCTTCGCCGGCCCCCTCGTAGCGATAGGTCAGCGTTCCGCTTTTGGTGTCGGTTAGTCCGCCTCCTGTGTCGGGTGCTGTCTCCATGTCGACATCCTCGCCGGGTGTGCCGCGGTCGTTCATATTGTTGGCTGCCGCCGTCACGGTGAGTCGCGACCGTTTGGTGTATCGCATGGCGAAGAGCTTGCCATTGTAGCGTCGGTCGGTGCCGCCGGCCATGTCTGCGTTGCCTATCAATCCTTGGTGATATTGCTTTTTCAAGCTCACGTCGAGCACGAAAGTGCGATCGTTCATGTCACGCCCCATCAGTCGGCTATCCTGTCCGAGCTTGTCATAAGCCTTTATTTTATCCACGGTGTAGGCCGGCAAGTTTTCCAAAGCTTTTTTGGCGTCACCCTTGAAGAAGTCGCGGCCGTCTATAAGGAGCGAGCTGACGGTGCGCCCGTTCACCTTGATGAGTCCGTCTTGCAGCGTGGCGCCGGGCAGTTGCCTGATGAGTGCGTCGAGCATGGAGCCTTGGCTCAGCTTGAACGCTGACGCGTTGTAAACCAAGGTGTCGCCGTGCATCACCATTTTTATCTTGGTGGCGGTTACCGTCACCTCGTCGAGCATGGTGGCTGCGGGCTCCATTTTTACCGCGTCTATCACTTGCTCATTCACACGGTCGGCCATCTCCACCTTGACCGGGCGGTACAAGGTGGTGTAGCCCACCATTGAGAAGCGCAATATATAAGAGGTATGGTTTGTCACATCTATTTGGTACATGGGCGTGTTGCCGTACCAATAATTGTTCTCAGTGGTGATGGCCGAGCCCACCACAGTGCTGTCCGCGGCCGAGAGCAGTTCCACGCGCACGCCTTTCAGAGGCTGACGGGTGTCGGCTCCTATCACCCATCCCAAAATGTGGCGTGCCGAGACGGTGGCGCACAGCATGGATGCCAATATTGCCAGCGTGAGTTTTGCGATAAGGGAAAAAGAGGAAAATCTTGACATGGTTCAGGCTCAAATTATCAGGATAGTGGGCTTTTGTTTGCGTGTAAGCTCCGACGCGAACAACAACACCACGAAAAAGCCTATGAACGGTATAATGAACGGCATGCTCATCATGTGCGTGGAGTCGGCAATGAGGCCCATGAGCAGAAATCCGCAGCCACCGATGGGTGTCATCATGAGCAGCGACGACGCGCTCTTGGTGAGATTGCCCAACCCCCGAAGCGACAGCGAGAAGATGGTGGGAAACATGATGGCCTCGCAAACGTAGTTGAGAACGAGGGCCACCATCGACACGACACCAAGGTTGAGCATGACCACGCCTACGCATGTTACGCTGCCCGTGGCGCAATATAGCAACATGCGTTCTGGTTTGACGCGCCGCATGGCCCAGCTACCCGCAAAGCGTCCCACCATGAACAGCCCGAGTGCTACGGTGAGGATGATGGAGGCGGTGTTGTCTGTCATCCAGCCTTTGGCCGTGACATAATTGATGAAATAGCTGTTGATGGATATCTCCGCTATCTCGTAAGCCAGTAGCGCGAGCAGTCCAAAGACAAACATGGGATGGTGATGAAAGAGCTTCATGATGCGAGTGCCCTGGCTGCGGTCCTCGGCGGTAATTCGGTGTTGTATCTCGGGCAGGTCCACCCGTGAAAATACCACCGCTATGATCAGCACCACTATGCCCAGTGCGGTGTATGGAATGACAATATTGCCGCCGCTCTCCGTTCCGTTAAAAAGAAACTGCCCCACGATGAATGTTGCCGATAGCGATCCCAAGCCGTTAAACGATTGTGAGAGGTTTAGCCTGCTGGTGGCGCTGTCGGGGTGTCCAAGCTCTGTGACGTAAGGATTGGCGGCTGTCTCCAAGAATACCAATCCGCAGCCGATGATGAACAGCGCACCCAAGTAAGCGTAGAACGTTCCGGCCTCGGCGCCGGGTATGAAGAGCAACGACCCGATGCCGAATAGTGTCAGACCGAACACCACCCCCATGCGGTAGCCTTGCCTATTGATGAACCATCCGGCCGGGATGGCCATGATGAAATAGCCCAAATAGGTGGTCACCTGTATCAACGACGATTGCGTGATGGTAATGTCCAGGGCGTTTTGGAAATGCTTGTTGAGCACGTCTAAAATGGCCCGGGCAAAACCCCACAAAAAGAAGAGCGAGGTAACGAGCGCGAATGGCAGCAAATATTGCTTGGTGGTTATTTTTGAATGTTGGTCTTGCATCTTGTCAAAATCGTGTCTTGAATGGTCGGCCGTCAGCCACCTGTGTGGCCTGGCTTGTATTATTACAACTCACTAACGGCCCCTGATATTGTGGTTTCTTGACAAAAAAAGATGTTTTTCTCGGATTTTGGGAATGCGTTTTCTTTTTCTTTTGACGTCTTGGTAAAAATAACCGCGAGGCCATTGTGTTGGCTTCGCGGTTGATAGGTATTTTAGTGCCGTTTTATTCGGCGTGTAGGTCATGCCCTTTCGTGTAGGCGTCAAATCTTGTTATGTGCCGTGAGCATAGCTTTGGGGTCGAGAATTTCGTCCACCTGCTCCTCGGTGAGCAGTTTTTTCTCCAAGACTATCTCGTGCAGACTCTTGCCTGTCTCCAAGGCTTCTTTGGCCACCTTGGTGCTGTTCTTGTAACCAATGTATGGATTTAGGGCGGTCACGATGCCGATAGAGTGTTTCACGGTGTCCATATTGTGTTTGGCGTTCACCGTGATGCCCTGCACGCATTTTTCCCTCAGGGTGTTCATGGCGTTGGTGAGCCACGACACGCTCTCGAACAAGCATTCCACGATAACCGGCTCCATGACGTTGAGTTGCAGTTGTCCGGCCTCGGCAGCCAGTGTCACGGTGGTGTCGTTACCTATAACCTTGAAACACACTTGGTTTGTCACCTCGGGGATTACGGGGTTCACCTTGCCGGGCATGATAGACGATCCGGGTGCCATGGGGGGCAAGTTTATCTCGTTCAGACCGCATCGTGGGCCTGATGCCATGAGGCGAAGGTCGTTGCAAATCTTGGATAGCTTGGCGGCCAGACGTTTCAGTGCGCCAGAATAGCCCACATAATCGCTTGTGTCTGGTGTGGCGGCAATCATGTCGTCGGCCTTCTTAAATTCGTCGCCAGTGTATTGGCAGAGAAGCTTTGTCACCAAGTCGGCGTAGCCCGGAACGGCGTTCAGTCCTGTGCCGATGGCAGTGGCGCCCATGTTGATGGTGAGCAACAGCTTGGCGTTGTACTCGATATGGGCTATCTCATCTTGCAACGTGTTGGCGAATGCCGTAAACTCTTGGCCGGATGTCATGGGCACGGCGTCTTGCAGTTGGGTGCGCCCCATCTTCACGTCTTCCTTGAACTCCTCGCCTTTGGCACGGAAAGCGTCCGCGAGTTGTTTCAGGCTCTTCAGCAAGTCTTTGTTCATGCGATACACGGCGTAGCGCAATGCTGTGGGGTATGCGTCGTTGGTCGATTGTCCGCAGTTCACATGGTCGTTGGGATAGCAGTGTGGATAGTCGCCCTTCTCATAGCCCATGAGTTCCAATGCCCTGTTGGCTATCACCTCATTGGCGTTCATGTTCACCGATGTACCGGCTCCTCCTTGCATCATATCCACTGGGAAGTTTTCCCAAAGTTTGCCGCCTATCACTTCGTCGGCGGCCTTGCAAATGCCTTCCGCGATATTTTTATCCAACGCGCCAAGCTCCGCGTTGGCAGCGGCGGCGGCTTTCTTGACGTAGGCTATCGAGATGACGAACTCTGGATAGTCGCACATCTTGGAGTTGGATATTTTATAATTGTTGATGGCGCGTTGTGTCTGCACGCCGTAATAGGCCTCGGCGGGTACTTGCAATTCGCCCAAGAGGTCAGACTCTACACGGAATTTTGCGTTTTTTTCCATAATCGCTTGATTTAAGTTTGAGATGTTGTGATATTAAAAAGAGATGAGGAGACGAGCGTGAGACCTACTGGTACTCAATGCCGTCTCCTTGTTAGGGTATGGGGCTTAGAAAGCTTTTGTTCTGTACGCGAGGCCCAATTCGCCGCCATTGGCACCGCAATTGGCCAACGGGCTCTTGCCGTCGAACTTCTTGCGGTGTTTTTTCGGCTCTGCCATCTCGTCAGCGCTGGCGGTCTCGTGCATGCCTTTGAGCGCACCATGCCGACGCCACCCACTCGTGCGCCGATCAATATGAATGCGAGCGCGATGGGCAATTGTGTGCTAATCAGAGTGGTAGCCATGTTTTTTTTCTTGTTGTCTTGTTTAAGTGTCGAAAGGTACTGATTATTCCTATATGCTTATAATTTTGCCATGTTAATAAGTATGAATATTAAATTTAATTAAGATTTGTTTTTGAGGCCATGTTTTGTTTGAAAGATTTTGTCAAGATTTCTTTTGGATAGAGATACGGCGTGCAGGATAGTTTTTTTGGAACTAAAAAGCCGCGGCATGCGTCTTTTTGTCTCGGCAAATGTAACAAAATGCCAACAAGTTGTTTTTCCTGATTTTTTTCGCGATTGCTTCTTTGGAATGTTTTGTTAACATTGGTTTTTATAATATAATAAATATTTTAATAGTTTCTATCTGGCTGCTTACGGTTTATAATCAGCATGTGAAAGGCATGCTTTTTATGGTATGATAGCAAAAAAATGTCGCCGTGTACAAAATGGTGGAATATACGAATTGCGTTTAATCATTTTTTTATTTCTTGGCTGATTCCATAAGCAAGTGTTATCAAAACGCCTTTTGTAGAGTTCCAACTGCATGCGAGGTCGGATGATTCGTTATAGGCGTCCCAGTTGACATGGTCCACATAGGTGTAACCGCTCACGATACTGGCGCCGATTTTCGCACCGAACTCAACCGTGGCCTTCGCCTTGCCCCTGACAATGGGACGGAGATGCGGCTGGTAGATGCTGATGATGCGGTCGGCACATCTGCGGACGTTCTGCCCGAACATCATTTTTTGCTGTTCATACATCTTGAACGCTGCCTGAAGACACTTGTAGTCATGGCGGCTGAAGCAAGCAAGAAGTGTGCTTGACTGTTTGCCCAGGAAGTCAAGAAACAGCCGGAAGTCTGCCTGCAGGCATCGTATCTGGATCAGTTTTGTCTTGTTAGGCTGGTTCTATAAATTAGCGTTGTTAGATTTTGAGCTTTTTTTTGAGGTCAAAATGCAAGAGAGTGAAGGAGTGT
>ERZ1673752.342-NODE-342-length-83407-cov-16.887465_pt1 | contig 83407 bp, 74 predicted proteins | sample MGYA00580195_ERZ1673752 | MGnify/ENA primary metagenome ERZ1673752 (study PRJEB41218, sample SAMN15661744) | gut metagenome | host: Homo sapiens | place: Canada: London | collected 2015-08-20/2019-03-30 | study: EMG produced TPA metagenomics assembly of...
CTGTATTCTTCTGTTTTCTTCATTGCAGCCATTTCTTTTGCACAAATGGTATATGTTACGTTGGTCTTGTTCTCCTCATACTGCCGGATCTTTCTATCAAGCCAATGATTGTATACCATTCTCACACAGCCAAAAGTCTTAGCAAACAAAATCTTCTGTTCATCATTGGGATATATTCTGAATTTATATGCTCTGTTTGCCACCATGCCACTTCCTTTTCCTCGAAAACCACCTGTGATACTTGAACACAAGCGCAAGATGATAGTATAGTAAGAATACTAAATGTGCGTTATTATCTCAATTTTTTATTATCCGACTAAAGATACTATACTATAATTAGGATGCTCTATCAAGTAGGTAGCAGACGCAATTCATCTCCCACCTTAGAGGTCGGAGTCTTCTTGCTGTAAGAGGATAAAATTTACATTCCAATATACTTTATATGCCAAATATCCCATGCAGTCAAGTATGTGCAGATTTTTGTACAAACAGAAACTCCCAAGCATATTAAAAAATGCATTCTATAAAATGAATTTATTTTCTTTTTCATTTTAAGATGACCGGCAGGCAAACTTATGTTATTATAGTTTTTGGGATTATTACTTTTAATTATTTTATCGTTATTTATGGAGGGTATTTTTTTGAGTAATGTACATTGGAGGAACATTATGACAGAAAAACTGGAAAAACTAAAACAAGGCTATGCGAACTTAAGCGAATGGTTAGAACATATCATGGCCGCCATCGTTCTCATTGCCATTGTCATCGCCATCTGCTCTTTATGGGCACCATTTAAGGAATTCCTGCAGACTCGCTCTGAATCAGGGGCCTTTCTTAAATATATGGCAAGCGTATTTGATATCGTTATCGGTATTGAGTTTTTCAAACTCTTATGCAAACCCCGGAAGGATACGATGCTCGAAGTTCTCATGTTCGTAATCGCACGACATATGATTATTGAACATACAACGGCATTTGAGAATCTGCTTTCTATTATTGCTATTTCCATTCTGATTATCGTTGACCGATATTTCTTAAAATCAAAAACATTGAATTAAATAGGAATTTGCCGGGATGAGTAAACAGACGAACCCCCAGAGAAAATATACCCTATATCTGTGACTTTAGTCGCGGCGGTTTGAATATTCGCTTAAGTGCTCGTATCCAAACCTTGCTCCGAGGCCACAGATATAGGGTATATTTTCTCTGGGGGTTCTGCTTGTTTCGATCCGGCAAATTTATTAAAAGATTTGGGGAAGAAGACAGGAGAGATAGAAATAATCCGGGAAATTAAATCTCTCAGGATTGACATACTATTAATTAATAAGAAAAAAGAGTATATTATCGGTGTACTATTACCAATAATCCATTCTCAGCAAAAATATCATATATTCATCTGTTTTGATGTGTTTTCAGCATACTACAACACAATAATCTGTGTATCCGTCCTTTAGAAATTAAATTTTACAGGATTGATACAAAACCTAATAAAAAAATCAAATTTTCAGCGTACTACAACAATAATTCGGGTCAATCTTTCAAAAAAACTCCACAGGAAGCCAAAACCTTCTGGCGATTCCCCAAATCACTCCAACAATAAATAGCAATTTTCCTTCCACAGCCAAAGCACAGCCCCCGAAGAGAGTCTAACCCCTATATTTGTGGCCTCGGAGCAAGGTTTGGATGCGAGTACTTAAAGCGAGCATTCAAACCGCAGCGACTAAAGTCACAAATATAGGGGTTAGACTCTCTTCGGAGGCGTCTCTTTGCCTGCGGCAAATTCCTATTTATTATATCCCTGAGGATTATTCTTCTGCCAATTCCATGTATCCCGGCACATATCCTCTAATGTTCTCTGAGTCTTCCATCCAAGAATCTTCTCTGCCTTTTCTGCATTTGCCCAGAATTCTGGAAGATCACCAGCTCTTCTGTCACCAATCTCATACTTAATCTTAATGTCATTTGCAGATTCAAATGCATGGATGATTTCTAATACACTGTAAGGTGTACCTGTTCCTAAGTTAAATACTTCCACACCTTTATGCTGTGCAGCGTATTCTACTGCCTTTAAATGACCATTTGCCAGATCCATTACATGGATATAATCACGACGGCATGTTCCATCCTTTGTAGGATAATCTCCGCCATAAACAGTCAGATAATCTCTTCTTCCTACTGCTACCTGTGCGATATATGGCATCAGGTTGTTAGGAATACCCTGTGGATCTTCACCCATTCTTCCAGATTCATGTGCTCCGATTGGGTTAAAGTAACGAAGAAGAACTACTGTAAGTTCCTCGTCAGCTTTCGCTGCATCTTCAAGAATCTCCTCCATCATAACCTTTGTCCATCCATAAGGGTTAGAACAGCTACCTCTCTTCATTGTCTCAATGTAAGGAATATCATTCTCCTCACCATAAACTGTTGCGGAAGATGAGAATACGAACTTCTTTACTCCTGCTTCTTTCATACACTCTAATAAAGTAAGGGTTGTATCAATATTATTTCTGTAATATTCGATTGGTTTCTGAACAGACTCACCAACTGCTTTAAGACCTGCGAAATGAATAACACAGTCAATCTTATTCTCTGCAAAAATCTTTGCCATAGCTACTTTATCTTTTACATCTGCCTCATAAGAAACAACTTTCTTACCAGAAACTTCTTCAACACGATTCACTGCTTCTGCACAGCTATTACAGTAATTATCTACGATAACTACGTCATGTCCTGCTGTTAATAATTCCACTGCTGTATGAGAACCAATGTAGCCAGCTCCCCCTGCTAATAAAATATTCATCCCAAAAACTCCTCTTAAATACTTTATAAATTTAACAGTTTCTTTTCATCAGATGGCAACGATAATTGTCGTTTGCTCCATCTAGTAAAAGTTTACCGCAAAGTTTAGTAAAAATCAAGAGGAAGTAAGAGAATTTCTGATTTGTCAGGCTGCGGAGCAGACGAACTCCTGAAGCGAAATAAAGCATATTTGTGACTTTAGTCGCTGCGGTTTGAATGTTCGCTTAAAACGCTCACATCCAAACCTTGCTCCGAGGCCACAAATATGCTTTATTTCGCTTCAGGAGTTCTGTGCGCTGGCAGCTAAGAAAACCAGTCGGAGAGATTTGGGGAAGAGGACAGAATATGTAGAAGTTCCGGGAAATGAAATTCTATAGGATTGACACTTGAACCAGTGCCATAATCGTATAAAAATCACAACCTGTTGAAGTCTCCCTCAAATCTTTCTCAAAATAAATTCTGAGTTTGAATAGGCAGCCAAAGACAGCTCTCAGTAAATAAAATAACCTATATTTGTGGCCTCGGAGCAAGGGTTGGATACGAGCGTGTGTAAGCGAGTATTCAAACCGCCGCGACTAAAGTTACAAATATAGGTTATTTTATTTACTGAGAGCGTCTCCTTTGCCTGCGCAAATCAGAATACATCCAAATCTTTGCCATTAACCACATAACCTTCATAGCCAGCCTCTCGTATCTCGTCAAGAATAGCTTCATCCCTCCATGCCATTTCCGCTGCAAGATTCTTACGGTTATCCTGAATATTCATATGATAAATACGGTGGTAGGTTACGAGAAGCTTGGGATTGGCTTTTTTTGCAACCTGGGCGAGGTCTGTGCTTAATGTATGCACCTCGCGGTGATATTTCTGCCATTTTGGTTCACGGCAGGATATTCCGGCGGCATATTCTACTTCGTGAAGAAGAATGTCGCAGTCTTTGGCTTTTTCTGCCACGATATCAAGTGGGGCTGTATCGCCTGTAATCACAATAGTTTTATCTGGTGTTATAAACTTGTATCCATAACATTCTAAAGTTCCGTGACTTACAGGAAATGCCTCTACTGTTACACGGTCATCTTTATAAATAATTCCAGACTCGATTTCTGTGACTTCCACTCGGTATCCCGATTCATTTGCCTTTTCAAATCCGTTAATTCGGAAATCAATATCAGTCTCATAGGCTTTTAAGATATGATCTGTCATATGCTGCATTCCCTTAGGGCCAAATACTTTGAGTGGAACCGGACGCTCTAATACCCACGGGGTAAAAATGAGGTCTGGATATCCGGCAGTGTGGTCTGTATGCAGATGTGTACAGAATGCCACTGTTAAAAGATCTGGTCTTAACGCATCAATTCCATTAAAGTAAGCTGCGGAAGCCTGTCTGACTACTCCCGGCCCAAAGTCTACAATATATGCCCTGTCTCCTACAACTACTGCGGAAGACGGACCATTTGCATTCGGGCAGGCATTAGGTGTGCCTGTACCTAAAAGAACAAGTTTTGTTTTCATTTTATTGTATCCTTCTCTATTTTGTATTTTATATCTTTTATCTTAATTTATATTATGCTTTCCCTACATTTTCAATTGCTAACTATATATAAAATTATCAGAACACTACTCCGCTACTTCTTCCCCAGAAACATGCTTAATAGATATTCCAGTAAATCCATAAATAATACTGAAAATTGGTGTTAAATACAGCAAGAACAAATATGGGAAGAATGCAGACCAGGCTACACCAAGTGTTCCTGCCATATATACGCCATAGCCATGCCATGGAATCATTGGGCCTGCCATTGTTCCTGAATCTTCAAGACAGCGGGAAAGGATTTCCGGTGCCACTTTTCTTTCTTTAAATACTGGTGCCATTAAGCGGCCTGTCAGTACATGAGACATTGGCTGGGAACAGCTGATCAAACTTGTGATATAGCCAACAATTAAAGTAACTAAAATCATAGAACCATCACTGTTAATACGCTTTACAACCGCATTTAAAATGTGCTCTAATACGCCGAGTTTTTCAAGCATACCTCCCATACCAACAGCAAAACTGATGATGGCAACGTACTGTAACATACTTCCCATACCACCACGATTTAAGATGGACTGAAGTACCCCTTCCTCAATTGTAGTTGTATATCCACTATATGCAGTCTGAATAATACTCTGTAATGTCGCATGCTGTACAAAAAATGAAACTGCTCCTGCTGCAAAACTTGAAATTCCAAGTGCCGAGATTGCATTTACCTTACAAAGTAAAAGCACGATAATTAAGATTGCAGGAATTAATGTTACCGCTCCAAGATGGAATTCTCCATTTAATTCTGTAATATAGTTTGAAATATCTCCTGCTGTATAACCACCGCTTGTCTGCTGGATTCCTAAAACAGTAAAGATAATTAACGTAATGATATATGTAGGAATCGTTGTCCAAAACATGGCACGGATATGATCACCTAACTTTGCACCTGCGACAGCTGGAGCTAAGTTTGTTGTATCAGAAAGCGGGCTTAACTTATCACCAAACATTGCACCACAGATAACTGCTCCGGCAACCATACCAGGATTAATTCCCATCGCATTGCCGATTGCCATCATTGCAACACCAGCACTTCCAACAGAACCATAAGAAGTTCCTGTTACAACACTAAGTACAGAACAGAATAATAATGTAAGCGGCAGTAACCATGCCGGGTTAATCATCTTAAGCCCCCAGGCAATAATTGTCGCGATCGTACCGCTCTGTAACCAGGTACCAATCATAACACCAATCGCCATAAGCAGACAAAGTGTCGGAACGACCATACGAATCGCATCATATGCGCCCGCAACAACATTATCATATGGAATACGAACAATCTTGCAAACAAGATAAATAAAAATCCAGCTTGCAAATAAGCCGATCATCGGTCCGCCAGTCTTTAAACGAATACAAACTGCAACCGAAAAAATTATCAATACAAGCAGTAACAATGACTGCGGTAAATTCAGTTTCTTTTCTTCTTTCATCACTTTTCTCCCATTCTGTCAGATTCTCTACTGTCAACAAAACAATTACATTCTATACAAATCGTAACCTTTTCAGAAACAATACTTACTGTAAATCTATATGTAATTTTATCTTCCTGTCTGTATGAATCTTTATTTCGCCTCTTTAACCTATTACGATTTAATGTGTTAAATTGCAAAAGACGAACTATATTATAACCCATAATAAGCGAAAAAGCAATGTCCTATTAATGAATATGCAAGAACTACAGACCACTATTTCTCATACTGTTCTATCACACATTCATGTTTCTTCGTCTTTTTATCATAATTAATTCCAACTAATAAAATATCACCTGTATACTGTTCTATTGAAGCTGGATATTTTCTATCTTTTATCTGCTGTAATGCACTCTTCGCACTTTTATTCCACTTCAATTCAACGACAAGTGTAGGATAATCGTTCCTATACTCTGGCTTAGGAAGAAATACGAAGTCTGCAAAGCCTCTTCCTGTTGGTAGTTCCTGAATCGGCTTAAAATAGTACTGCATGGCACTCAAATAAGCAATGGCAAGTACACTACTTAAAGAATTCTCGTCATTATACTGAATGACCGATGCATATTCCGAATGAATCTTTTCAATTTGATCTGCCACTTCTTCCGTATCCATATCTAAGGTAGCATTAAGAATCTCTTCTGATGTCTGTTGAAAAATAAGCATCTCATTCCAGCTCTTACTCTCAACTGCCGTGATCAATTCCTGACGTATTTCCTCATTAGGAACAAAGGCTGTCCTCCGTTCCTGATTATATCCTAAATAGCCAAGATGAATTAAATAAGTCAGTACATCATCTTTTGTTTTCATACTTACTATATCATTCTTAAATGTTGCTATATTTATTCTGATGTCTGCTCCTGAGAGCATCTCAATAATGGCTGCTTTTAATCCCTGATAATCCATCATATATGCAAGAAAATATTGACTAAATCAGCAGCACTAGTTTCAAGCAAAATCTGTATAGAATCATTTGATTTCAAATCTCTAAAATCTATGGGATTCTGACTATTCGTAGCATAAGTAATATCCTTTACAATATCTTCATCATCATTCACTTCATATAATCTCACTAAAATATAAACCTGCGAAAAATCAATATTCGGATGCTCTTTCAATGTCTGATAGCTTCTGCAATATCTATATCCAAATAAGAGGCCACTCCCAGTAATAAAAAAGCCTTTGATCGTTTGTGTTCAGCATCATCCGCAGAAAACAAATCTGGATTATCCGCCAAAATCTTATATACCCTTTGATCTATAATTTGTTTTGCAATATCCACGTATAATCACCTACTATTCGTCATATTGTCTATTCGATTATTTTGATTTTATTAGTTGTTCAAATTTTTAGGTTGGAAGATGTCTCTATGTGTTTTGTCTATTAATTTATATATATCAATAATATTATCATAAATTCTATTGGTATACTATCGAAAAGTAACACATGTTGCTCCGATTGGCATTTTCCTCATATTGCATTATTTCCATTGGCAAAATTTCTAAGTACAAAAATGTATTTCGTTCATTTTCAATCTTTCTACTGCTACATTTTACCTATATATTCATTCAATATTTCAAATTGTCTAGCGTCTAAACTGGTCCTATCATTACATTTAATCCTAATTTCAATAGCACTTTTAAAATAATTATTCTTATTTCGATTCAAATATTCTTTCAATGCTGCAAGTTCTTTAATGAGATTCTCATTTTTCACGCAAAACCACTTACATAAAAAATTGCAATTTCTTTCTTGATTTCCATTATCTTTGCACTCTTGACCACAAACCAAAACTATTCCTTGTTGAGATAATCTATTTCTATCAATCCCCACTTTCTTACATGTCCTACCACAGGTGAGCGCAGACATCTGAGATATGTTTACAGGAATTTCCAAAACTAATTTTTCAATTATATTTTTCGGAGCCAAGACATGAGCATTATCAGTAATCTCATACTCTGTTCGGAGACTATATCCTTTTGTCAATAAATGTGAAATCCAGTGGAAGGCCGATTCCTCTGACATTTGTTCCACATTATGATATAATATCGGCTTTGATACTCTATAACTGCTCATATCTAATAAATCTGCAAGACGAAGAAGTATTTTATCAAATTTTATACTTATAAGCTGTTTCGACGCTACAGATTTTATACCATAAATATCTCTCTCATCTGCACCGTGTGCCTCTGAAACTTCTGCTACTAATTCTCGCATTGATGTATCCAAATAATTTAATTCTGAGCGTTTCCGTATTTCTGCTGCACTATCATTTGCATGTTTACTACGAACAGCTTCCTCAAAATAATTATCTATTTTTCTATAACTATCCAACATATATTTTTTTACACTTAAAATATCAATGTCATTCCCCTGCACATTTTTCGTTAAATTTGCTTTATTAAATTCTTCATTATAACTATCTAATAATGTTTTTGCTAATTCATCTGCCTTATCTGTATCCAAAAGAAAGCTGTCACAAGCAGGTATCTTCACCATGGATATATCATGTAAATAGCAAGCAAGAAATAATATATAATAATCAATTGAAGATATCTTCAAAAAATCAATTGTGTTGATTAACTTCACTATATTTTGTATTAATACAATTGCATGTTCTTGATTATGTAAAGTATAGAAATACAAATGTTTAGACCCATTTTTCCAGACATCACAAATATACTTATGTGTAACTATCAGGTTATCAATTCGTACTGGCTCTTTCACAAAAGAATAAAAAATTTCTATAACTCTCATAATTGAATAATCTACAGTATGTTCATTTTGACCATTATCCAATAATATTTCTCTTTTTTGAAATTCTTCTATATTAAATAATGGATTGCGTAGAAATGATAAAATTCTAAGTTCCCCATAGGTTAACCCTTTTTTACTATTCTTTGCTAAAATTGGCTGATCTGAAATCTCAACATTAAACAAATATGAGTAAATAGCATTCATAACCATTCTAAGTGTTCTTTGTGTGTTCGCACAAACAACTTTCATCTTATTGAATAATCCATTCTCATTATCCAATAAAAATTTTAAAATATCTTCATTTTGCATTTTCTGAAAATCTTTACAAAAATTATCTACAACTTCATAATGTTTATTAGCATAAAGTTTTAGTTTAATTTGAACTAATTGTTTTAAGCTTTTATAGGGATCATCATAAAGAATTCTTAAATACTCCTCAGATATCCCTTCCTCCCTCTTTATTAATTCTCTATATGTTTGTTCCAAATAAGAAAAATCTGTCTGCCTCTCTCCAAAACATAACTCATCAATTTGAACTACATAGTTCCTTAACTTAATTATTTCATTTTTATCTGCAAATATTTGATACATACCCACTGCCGCAGTCCATATATCAGCACTATAAGATTTCACAAAACATTCCAACACCGTTTTGCTTTCTTTTTTAGACAACCTCTTTTTAGTTTGAATTTTTTCCAAAATTTTATTATTTCCTTTCAGCAATTCTTTTCCATAAATAATCTCTTTTAATTCCTCTTTATAAGCCTTTGTAGATTTATTTTCTGGTTGGCGCATTGCTGCTAATTTTTGCTTCCTATATTCAAAAAATTTATAATATCTCGTAAGTCTATCCTTAAATTTTTTTGTAACATTTGAATCATTCGGTTCTTCACTTTTCTCTAACTGCTCACTTTTTATCTTAACTTGTTCAGATAATACAGCAAATTTCTTTTCAAGGTTTTTATTCTCTTCATCCGAATGCATTTTAAAAAAATCACTTCCTGCCTGAGACATTTGTCTGCTTATGCTCTTTAAATATACCTCCCCCTCATCAAGACTATCCAGTCGAGTATAAGCACTTTTTTCCTCTAAATGTACATGTACCCCATAAAGATAACTCTCATAAAACTCTTTAGTTTTACAAGGATAAATTTTTAAATTCTCCTCACTATGCTTTTGTAAAATTTCTCTTTCTTTTGCCTCAATCTGTTTATTAATTTCTTTTAATTGCTCTTTAAATTCTGTTTCTATTACATCATTAGTAAAAATAACAGAATCATCTACATAAAAATAACTCGCTCCAGAAAACTCATTTCTAAAAATTCTAGAAACAATTATCATATATATATTTCCAAGAAAATAAGATTGAGGTAATCCTTGAGCAATTCCTCTTGCAAATTCACACTGCTTTATATTTCCGCATACATTTATATCTTTACTTTTTTTTACAGTTTCTTTATTATTTGTTTGTGATTTAAAAGCTTTATAATATTGCTTCAACATCTTTTCATCAAGTTGTGTCACAAGCTTGCAAAACAACAATTTTCTCAGCAGCCTTTTCATAAGGTTCATATCTTCTTTTTTCAAGTGTGCTGGCAAATTTTTAACAATATAGTGATATATAATAATAGGATTAATTGTCGGAAAAAAGTTTTCAAGATCAAGTGTGACCTCATATTTATACTCTAATGATGTATGATACTTTTTTAATGCATCATTGCTATTTTGATTATATTTTTGATATTGCTTCTTCCACGATTTAAATAAACATTCCGGTTTTGTTGATACCCTGTTCCCGTAAAAATCAGAAGGAATTAATCTACTTAGATTAGAAAGCAACAATTTATAATCTTTCTTTTCTGGTATTTCATAAACAAATAAATGAAGCATAGCCACAATAGCTATTTGTGTAATTAAATCGGTAGTATGTAGCGGCCTAAACTCGAGACCATCCTTAGACATTTTTTTAGGCTTAAAATATACTTTTACCTCAATAAATTCTTCATCCTTATTCAACAATTCTTCAATTCTTTTTCTTACCTTTAAAATCACTTTATTAATGACTTTTTTATCAAATTTATCTTGTAAAGAATGATACAATTCACGATCATTTGCATCCAGTAAATCGTATTCGAACACATATGAATTTAGTGAATAAATAGATAAATATATATTCTCATCTGATAATAAATATTCTCTATATCCCATATTATCTTTTGATTTCATTTGTTTTTACTAATCTCCTTCGGATTTTTTAGATGAATATTTGTCCAAAAACAACTTTAATTCTTTCCGAATTTCTTTTAATCTACTATCTATATTTTTCATTTCATATATTTGCCGAGAAATATATCTTCTCATATTATAAAGAACAGCACACTCTATTTTTATCTTATCGTCACATATCAAATCAGGACCGCTTAGGGTTCTCCTATTGCTTTCTCCTTTTTCATCTGTTTCTAGCAACCAATATTTATCAATTTTTATAGACACATTAGGATATTCCTCTCCTATACTAAATAACCCATCCACAATCTTATACTTTTCATAAAAAGCTTCTATAAACTTCCAGAATTCCTCATTAAATTGTTGTAAATATGTTGTACTATAAACATATTCCGGATTTGCATGACATAAATATGAAGAAAAACATTTTATTCCATTATCAAAAACCTGCATTATATTTTGATCTATTTTCTTTCCAATTTTTTCATACAATTCACAATATGCTTTCCATGTCTTTACATCCATATTATCGTTCATTTGCATCTTCTCCAGTTATTAATCTTCTTTAATATCACCATTCTCATACCATAAATCAGAATATAAAAGTTTCAAATAATCCTGAAAATCTTTTTTCCAGTTCTCATAGCTTCGATAATCGCTGCACCAATCCCCTGCATTCATTTTCTCCAGACATAACGATGCCTCTTCCTTCCCTTGTAATATTCTTTGATACAACTCTTCTTTTGAGGATTTTATTATTTCTCTATAATCAGGAAAACTTCCTGGTTGTATAAGATATTTACCTACTGGTGGATTATTATGCATATCTTTAATCATTTTCTTTTCTCCCTTTGTTAATGCCAACTCTTCTATTTTTAAAGGAAGAAATGGAGGAAATAAAATCTCTTGTTCATTATAATAAATATACTCATCTTCCGTTAGTTTCTGTTGAAAATCTATATAAGGGCTTTCTCCTGAAACTTCCACTTCTAAAAGTATTACCTGATTTTTATTAGCAAATTGCGTTCCGTATCCCCCTTTTGAACAAGAAACAAAAGATTGCGTACACCCTTTCTCATATGCATTTAAAGAATTTTTTCTATCCACCCGTCTTGCTCTAAATGAGGATACCTTCTTTTGTTTTTCCATACACATAAGTTTAAAAATACCTGTGTAAATTTTAATTGTATCCTTTAAACGTCTAACAAATACAGGGTTTAATTTATTCCCTTCCTTAAAAATACGCTCTTTTTCATTTTCATATCCATCAAAAAGCAATGCATTTAATGTACGATACGCAGTCTTATCGCTCCATAAATCATCTTTGCAAGTATCTATTAAGACTCCATCATCTGTCCTCTCTCTAACATCTCCTCCATAAAATCTCAGCATATCTATATTTTTTCTTTTTTGCATATCTTATTCTCCTTATTTGTAAGCGATACTCAACAAACCGCATAAAAATTCCACAGAAAGCATTCAGCTAAACAGGAATCCTTCCTCTGTTTTCTGGTAATTCATTTTTCTGTTCACACCACCTGTGCATCTTTCTTTTACAAAATCACTCCATGGCATTAATGCCTCTATGCCTGCGGGCGAATCTTTGTTGTCCGGCATATATAGCAATAATGTATCCGTCACAGTAAAGATAGCCCGAAAAGCCTTCCAGGAACTCTTTCGGATATTCCCCTTTCCTTCCCAGCTGATATTCATAGAGGACAATCTGGCGTTCTTCCGTTCTCCCTGTCAGATAGATTCACATATAAGAACGGGCAGTGGCCTTTTTCCCTTCCTCTTTCAGCACCTGGCAGGAAGCCTCATCTGCATGCAGATACATAGCCTGCAGCAAATATCTGTGCAGCTGTTCATAGACCGGCTTCAGGTATATTCTTATATAATTCTTTTCTGAATGTCCGCCTCTGATATTTCCGTCTATGGGAAGTTACTGTAGCCTCTTTCTTTTCTAGGTTTTCACTGTCAGCATCTTCTTCCGTCTCTTCTTCTTCCGAAGGAAGAACCTCACTGGAACTGCCAAAAAGCTTTCTCTGGAATTCACGGACAGTCTCTTCCAAATTAGCGATAATTCCACGTAGCTGTACAACGAGTTCACGTAAGTCTTTGATTGTCTTAGTCTGTTCATCAATCTGAGCAGACTGCGTTTTATTAACTGCCTGCAGTAGTTCTATCATTGTCTCTGGGCTTACCTGTGCCATATGGTATCCTCCCTTCTTCTTTTTATTACTCTTATTATATGGAAAAAAAGAGGAAACAGCAAGGCAGTTCTTTTTATTCTTTCTGATATATCCTAAAACTCTTTTTTCTTTGTTTTTCTGATTGCCTTAGGCAGTGAGACAGAAAGGCCTTCTAAAAGCCACCTGTATTCCTGCCGGGTCAGTGTCCTTACTTCAGAAGCATTGCGGGGCCATTGAAAACGCCCACTGTCAAGGACTTTGTATAATAGGACAAAACCGGTCTGGTCGAAATATAAAGCTTTCAGCCTGTCCGCTTTTCTTCCGCAGAAAAGATATAAAGCATTGGCATAAGGATCCATCTTAAAATCATCACGGATAATCGCCATACATTGATATTTATTTGATAACGTAGGTACTCAACTTTCCACTTCCTTTTTGCTCAAGTTTATCAACTTCGCAAAGCTCTTTAAGCAATCGGAATGCCTTTGTTGTTCCTGCGCCAATCAAATCTTCGACTTCTTTTCTTGTTATGCTACCATTCTCCCGTGCATACTGAACGATTAGACTCTTCTGCTCATCCAGTGAAATATCGTTGTTCGCGTTCTCTATTTCTTGTACCTCAGCTTCTTGCTCTTCATTTCGATTCGGAAGTGTCACCCGAAAAACGCCCTTTGCTGTTTCAAACTCTGGCTGGAATGGACAACCTTTATACGCACGCTCAATTTTTCCAATTCCTGTACCATAACTCTCAATCAATCTCATGCGGTAGAAAACAGCCGCAAGGTTCGGATTTCTCGATTGTGAAACACCAAGAAAAATAGATTTCAGCTCCAAACCTGATACAAGACCTCCAAGAGAAACAAATTCGATTCTGTCCTCATAGACATTGACCAGATTGCTTCCACTAAAAGAGTAATCACGATGAACGATGCTGTTCAGTAAAGCCTCTCTTACTGCTTCCTCCGGGTAATCTCTTCTATCAGTTCGATCCAGCCCTGAAAATGTTGCTTTCGTTTTATTGACTAAATCAATAAACTGGTAAATATCTTCAAGCTGCTTTAATATAGAGCCCTTAAATTCCTTTCTGTCTCGGAATAATTCCTTATCTGTTCCTTGAAAGAGCGCAACCTTCGTTGTTGTTTCACACTGGTCTGATAGCAGCAATGCAAGATTTGTATATAAGCCATCTTCACCAATCAGCTTGAGGGTCCGCATTTGCGATGGCCCGATTTCGATAGACCTTCTCTGCATCTCTGTTTGGAGAGTATGAAACGTCAATTCCTGATTCATACTTCGGCACAGTTCAAAAGATCTACCACTGTTTTGAATAATCATCTCCCGGATTCCCTCTTCCGTCATTGGCTGTGTAGAACTTCCTTTTCTTACGTACACTCCACCAGGCTTCAGGCCTTTTTCACGAAGATAGTACGGTCGATTCGTTCCTGTTGTTACATCTATTTCGATAACTTGCTTTTCTTCTATTTCAACCGTGTTGACTCTAACAAATGGCATTATGTCTGGTGCCAGCGAATCCTTCAAAGAATTCACGATTTGGAGCATCACACCATCCGGATCACTAATACCCAGAACTACTCCATCTTTTCGTACACCGACATAAACTGTGCCGCCCTCTGCATTTGCAAATCCCATCACTTCCTTTCGGATGTCAGGGACATACTCTTGCTTAAATTCGATATTCTGGTTTTCGAATGCTAACATCGTCTGATCCTTCCTTTCTCGTTTCTTTCTTCTTTCTTTCTCATTGTAAGAAAGAAAGAAAGAAAAGTCAAGAGCTCCATAAATATTTCTGTTTCTAACAAGTCAAAAACGTAAATAGTTTCACTTATCTTTGACCGACAATCTATCACTCGGTAAATTACAACTAATCATTCATGAATTTCTAATGGCAAACCATCTGGATCATGGAAAAATGTCATTTTCTTTCCAGTATAATCATCTAAGCGTACCGATTCTGTTGCTATTCCCTTTGCATTAAGTTCTTTAACTGTATCAGCAACGCTTTTTACCTTAAATGCCAGATGTCTCAAGCCGAGTGCTTCCGGATAATTCACACGGGCCGGAGCATCTTTTATAATAAATAGCTCAATCTCCTGCTCTCCGCAGGCTAAATCTATTTTATAATCATCCCGTTCCTTTCGATAATTTTCTCGGATTATTTCAAAGCCCAGTAAATCAACATAAAAATGTTTTGATTTATCATAATCGCTTCCTATGATTGCAATATGATGAATTGTGTCAAACATTGATTTATCCTCCATCGTTTTCTTCCATTTTTCTATAAGTTTATCACAGTAAGATTTTTATGAAAACACATTAAATATGGACTGCTTTCATTTTTGCCGCTTCATTTCTCATATCTTCCATCGCTTTACACATTACCGCCACCCTTTCTCATCTTCTTTAAAATAATGCACATGGTCAGCCAGCACTTCATAATACATATCTTTCGCATTTGTACCGGCAAAACCATAAATTTCCTGTTTTCATACTTTCCAAAAAGAGGTATTATATAAAAAAACGCAGGAGGTATATTCAAATGAAAGCACATAAATATTGGTCACTTGGAGCATTCGCAGCCATGATCGGAACCTTTTATACCGGCTATAAAAACATGAAAACGGCTCACAAATATTTTGCTTGCAGCTCTCTTCTCTGTATGATTATGGCTATCTACTCCGGTCATAAAATGATTTCTGGTAAATCCAGAAAGAAGAAAGATTCTGTTTCTGAAGAAGCTACTACACAATCTGAAAAATAACGAAATTTTTCTTCTATGCTTATGTAATTGGAACGCATACATAAAAATGACTCCCCATGAAATATGCTTAATATAAATCATGTGGGAGTCTTGTTATTATACCAATCTTAATGCGATATACAGGATGACTGAGTTATCCACCTGGTCTTCCACCGCATATGGAACTTCTCTGTTCATTCCATAAACGCTGGAAAAGGAGGCATAGCATATACCAGGTGTACTACTAGATGCCTGCGGCAAGCTTCCAGAAGTGCTCGATCTGCAATACTTCCTTTCACAAGCATCAATCCGATTGACATACTTATCATATATTGTTTATGTTTAAAAGTCAACGCTTTATGCGTGAAACTTTACAAAAAATTGGCTTTTTGAAGATATTTTGTATAAAAAAGTGTATAAACATCATACATCAATGAGCTTTAACAAATAAATTGTGCTTACTGTCAAGATATGTTATACTAGCTACATCAACTCAAAAAGCATTCTGTAAGTGATTTATCTTGCTTACAAACTTATTATACGAGGAGTATCTCTATGATCAACTTGAACGCATGGTTTCAAAAGCATGACCTTTGTGCAGAAAACATCCTATACATTTACCGCAAAGACCGCAAAACAGTCATTCAACGCACGGACGGTGCGGAATTTGCACTGTTCGTACCGGTACATAGTATTCTATCTACTTTGCCGGAGAAGAATTTTTTGAGCATCAGCAAGGGGATTGTCGTATGCCGTAGCCACATTGTAAATATCAGCAACGATGGCGTTTATACCATGTCGGATGGCCGCACTTTTCAAGGGCGCAAGCGCGATATGAGCAGCCATCGCCGTTTGAGTGCTGAAATAGGGTTGACAAACACGAAACACCGCCCCCTGAGTATGTTGGAAAAATGTAGCCTGTTGGACAATATGCCTCTGGCATTCTGCGTGATAGAACTTGTCTTTAATGAGGACGGCCACGGCGTGGATTTCATTTTTCGCTACTGCAATGCGGAAATGGCGACTGTGGAAGGGGTTCCCGTGGAAGAAATGCTTAACCGCTCTTTTTACAAAGTATTTCCCAATGGTGATAAAAAGTGGCTTGTATCGTATGCAGATGTAGCATTAAACGCTACAAAGCACACACTCCATGATTACAGTCCCGAGATAGGCAAGAATCTTATCATCCACTGCTATCAACCCGAACCCGGCTATTGTGCCTGCGTACTACAAGTGACGGATCAATAAAGCAGCAGGAAAGCATCCCCTATTTTACAAGAAACCTTTTAATATATCCATGTTAATCTAATCACTTACAGGCAATAAAGCAGGGATTTATCTCTGCTTTCCTATTTTCTTCTCTATTGCTTCCGGAACTCTGATCAAACGTAAGCAGGTAATCATCCGTACCTTGACTAAAAAAGCCGTCCCTCTGGACGGCTCAAAATTTTATTTTTTCGGTTTAGTTTTTGTCTCTATTTCTTCTGGCAGTTCTTCTGCCCATGGAAGTAAGCTATCCAGTTCCTCTGACTTTGGAAATGGTCCAAGCTGGCGGAGTCTCTCTAATACATACGTTAAGTAAAGATATGGTTTTAATCCATAATGGTATACTTCCTCTCACGTTTTGAGAAGATTGTATCAGAAAATTAATTGTGGTAACAGGTACGGATGATTACCTGCTTACGAAGAATATGCTAGTCTACTTTATCATAATAATAATTACGCGCTTCTCTTTTTTCTATATTAATCAAGCCTTTCTTAGCTAAAACTTTACTACCCCAAATTGCAACCTTTTGAATATTACATCCTACAGCAGCACTAATTTCTGCCGCTGACATTGCATCTTCTTTACTTAATGTTGCAATTATTCCCAAAATTTTCACTTCAACTTCTGTATAATTTCCATCAGAAATTGGTACATCTTTATGTATAATTTCTTCAAGTTTTTCATCACATTCAAAACATCTTTTTACTTTTACTTGAGCAACCTCTTTTTCATCATAAATCCTATTACAAACTGGACATTTATAACTTTTTATCCTATCTTTCAAAAAATAACAATCATATGCCTGAAAAACTGAATCATAAATGAATCTTATAGCTGTAAATTCATCTTTTTGATTAGCGTATATTATACTATTGTCATTACATATATCGTAATCTATTGCATATAAAACATAATTTCCGCCGCACTTTGATGCTCTACTATCTTCTAAACAATGCACCATAAAATTTTCACAAAATATATTCAAGTACTTTTTTCTAATTGGGTCTATCATAAAATGGCTAGCTGGCCTATTAGAATCCTTTGATTTTTCATCTAAAGCTCTCTTTAAAAGACTATTCCACATATCCATATAAAAACCCGGTATAACTTTCTTTTGAACAGCACCCTGAAATTGTTTAAAATATATTTTTCGTGTTTCTCTTATTCCAACATTTATATCACTCAATTGAATAAATTTTTCATTTCTAACTTCTGCCTGTGTAAGTGCATTTTGCAAAATCAATCCAATAGTCCTAGGTACGCCCATTGCCTCTCTACTTATTCTACGCAAAATTTCACTCTTGTTTCCTTTAAAGATATCATTCATTGTGAGTTCCCCTGCAAAACTTTCCAGACGCTTTTGTAAAAGTTTTTCTGTATAATTTATGAGTTCTTTACTCGCGGCTACAATACCTCCATATCTTTCTACAAAATCACTCAAATCCAAGTATATTGGATATATATCCCTTCCTATAATAATATCTTTACCAAAATAAAATCTATCCGTTATTGTCCCTACCTTAAAAAATACATTATTCTTTGAACCTAATAATTTTTTAAGTAAATTTGAAAATTTTTCCTGCTCATCATCTGTCAAATCTGAAAATTCATCCACGAAAATATATATTGCATCTAAACCACTTCTCTGCCTTATTTTACCTAAGCATCCTAAAAACTGCTGTACATTATAGCCTCTTGCTTCATCAAGTTCATAATTTATATTTTTTTCATCAATTATATTTCTATTTCCCTTAACGACTGCATCTTTTAAAGAAACCGAACCCTCTATTTTTTCTGCTGTACTATTTTTTCTTTCCTGTGTTATGTTTCTTTTCTCAACCTTGAGTAAAATTCCTTCTTTAATAGCCTCTGAAAAGCTATCAAATTCCTCTAATTTTGAAAAATCTTTTTTCCCCACTTTAAATTTTGTTAATTGAAAAATAATTTCTAACTGATTTTTTATTTCTTCAACAATTTTTACAATAAAACTGTGTTCCAAATTCTCACAATTCTGCAAAAACATTTCTTTACATTGACTTAAATCAATATATATTGGCAATATCTTTTTATTATATAACAAATGACTATCTTCTTTAATAATCGGTGAAATAGTCTTCATACATTCATAATATGCTCTCATTAATAATGTCGTTTTACCTGTACCTCTTCTACCATTTATAAAACTATCTTGATTTTGCAAGACTTTAGGTAATAAATTAAAAAAATCTACATAATAATCATTCAAACTTTCTAATTGCTTTATATCTGATATCGAAATATAATCTGCACGTAATATCGACTGAAATGTATCCCTAACTGTTTGCACCTGATCTGTTCGCATTTTATTATACCCCTTTCATCTTTTCATATACTGTTCATCTGTATCTTTCTTCTATTTTTACAATAAAAATAGAGTAGGAGGGAAAATTAAATAAATTTTCTGGACCTCTCACATCACCGTGTGTACCGTTCGGTACACGGCGGTTCAATTAAATTAACAAGTAACACACCTTGCGGTATAGTAATCTAGCATTGAAACTCATCCAAATCAGGTTAGTCTTTCTTTGTTTATTGCAAAATTCATAACTCTTCGCTGACACACATCAGCGATTCGACTACCTGTGTATGCATCGCCTCAATATTAATTTGGTTAAAATGAACAACTTAAAATGTTTTTCAAACATCCTCTAGCCCTATAGACTTAAATAATAACAAAAATTATTTTCTTTTTAATTCCTGATAACTATCTAAAACTGTCATAATATTACTTGTCTTTATCCTGTAGTCTCTTCCAGAAAGCCTATGTACATCAACTTTCGTAATCAAATTATTTTTCTTAAATTTCGTTGACTCATTCTTTTTTTGACTATTATCTACCCTCTTTCCTATATATACCTGTTCTACATCTTTACAAAACCATATGAAATCATATCCTCTATCAGCGCAGTACTTCTTAACTGTTTTTAAAAAAGTTAAATCTTCGCTTTTATTGTCATATTCATCACAATCAAAACAATATATTACCTTAGATTTATTACCCTTAGATGCCTTACTATACTGAGAAATCAAACTTTTTACTTCCTTCTCTTTTTGCTTATATTTTCCCTTTCCATCCATATACACTGGGCTAAGTTTCAATCCTGTCCGATTATATTCATAAAAATAATCTATCGTACTTTTAATATATATCTAATCTGACTTACATGACTTATTGGCTTCAACAACGAATATTAACTGAACTCCCACTATTCATCCTCCTCTCCCGAACCAAATATGCCAATAAAATCAATCGAATCTATATTAAAGGGAGAACCCTCAATCATCCCATTACGGTATAATTTAGATGGAGAATAATTTCCACTTGTCGTCCATGAATAAATCTCATGATCTTCAGACAAAAAGTCAATTGATTTTTTATGATGTTTTAAAACATCCATTGGACCAACATTATGTGTCGTAAAACAAAGCTGACCCTTTCCATATTCCATCAAATATTCTAATAATGCACATAAATAGACATCATGAATATTCGAATCAAATTCATCAATGAATACGATTCCACCTTCAACCATTTCATTTAAATAAGCAAATAGCTGAATAAGCTTTTTAATACCAGTACTCTCATATTCAGCATGAATTTTATACGAATCATAAACCATTACTAAATCACAAACCCATTTGTCACGATTCTCCTTTTTATCAATTTCTATTCCCTGTAAATCGGATTTAAAAATTTTTAAAAATTCATATAACTTATTAACCATTTTCTCAAAAGTTTTATAAACTTCTTTTGATATATAATTATGGGTAATTGAAATTACATCCAGCCAGTCGTTATCTGCTCTCAAAAGATTACTTATTATATAATTAATTTCATTTTTATTTCTTTCTGTCCCTTCAGGACATTGTAAAGCATTCTTAGCAACATATTCTCTATGATTATCAGACTGATCCAAATATACATGTATCTTCATTCCAAAAGAGAAAAGTTGAAACAAGCATTCCCTGACAAAAGAGTATTCATCTATATTTATTACAGAAAGTAAAAATTTTTCAACAAACAAAGAACAAGCAGAAGACGTTAACAACAAATTTTTAGTTTTATTAATAAAATCATTATGAAACTTCTGCCGACCTGTTTCTTCTATAAGCGTTATTATTTCTCCGTTATCTACTTCGAATATTGTATGCATAGCATCACTTCTTGAAGTAGCTTTCTTAGTAAATAAACCTTCATGAGAAATTATATATCTTCCTGTTGCTCCCTTTAATAATGTTACGTTATATCGATAAAATCCGATTACTTCTTGATCTCTCTTGATTATATAATCTGCTTCCATAAACAACTCTGATGTTTTTTTATTAATAATTGCATCTAGATTTTGCTGAACAATAGGATTATTTAAATAATCTGAATCGATAAGTAAACTTTTTAATATTTCAACAGATGTTATAATACCGGATTTACCTGACCCATTCATTCCGTAAATTCCTTTTATATTATATGCCTGTGTATCTGCATTTTTAGGAATTATCTTCTTATAAAAAGATAAAGAAACTAATTGATCAATTGCTTTTATACCTTTAACAGAATACTTAATTAAATGTATGTCCGCCATTTTTAGATTCCTCCTTCTTTCTATATAATATACCACAACGTAGTAAAAAATACATACAAAATGTATTTTTATTGCATCAAAAAGACATCTGAAGGGTGAATCAGGTGGATAATTCTTCTCTATTATACATTAACTATCTACAACTTACGTCATATATATACAAGCTGTAAAATCTTCCATCAAAAATAATATCTTTCTTTTTCTTAGTTGATTTCTTTTCTGTTCTGGCATATAATGAGCATAGCTAAAGAATGCGGTAAATTCCCATAGGCAAAACGAAAACCCTCAGAGTTGCAGCTCTGGGGGTTTTCTTGTTCGTCACGGTGAACTACTCCGTTTAGGCTGTAGCTGCCTATTTATCCCTATCCAGCCATTTGCATATGTAGTAGCTAACTACACCTGCTATGACAAAGATGTTAATCTAATCACTTCCAGGCAATAAAGCAGGGATTTATCTCTGCTTTCCCATTTTCTTCTCTATTTCTTCCGGAACTCTGATCAAGCCAAATCGCCATAGTATCGGATAAATGTATGAAACTCCTCTAATATCTCCAAGTGCCTTTGGCTTCTTCACTTCTTCTGAAACCCTCTTACTATTTTCAAATGCCAGCACCACACTACTCCAGGCAAGACTCTTACTTTTCTCTCTTCGGTCTATCAGCAGCTCTCTGTTATACTCTCCGTTTTTACCAACCTTTAATTTATACCGAAATGGTAATCCTGTTGCTGTTTTACATGGATACTCCTGAAATGCAATAACAGCCTGCCACAGATTTTCCACTGATGGTATTTCCTTTAGAAGCCGAACCTGCTCTTGTCGAATCTTATATGTCCTGCATCTCTCCGCATTTAGACTTATCTCTGCTGCATTATAAAGCCCCTTAGTGTAGGGCAAATAGGAATGAACCGATGCTCTGGAAAGACCTGTGAGTTTCATAATCTCCGGAATCTTTTTTCCTGACTGATGCAGATCATTGATTTCTGTACATATATCTGATGTGAATACATCTGCAGTAATAAGTAGCTTACGGAGTTTAAGCAGACTAATATTTAACTCATCTGCCAGTGATCTTAAAGAATCTGCTTCTTCATAGGCATCCCTTAACTCTTGAAGAAAATGATTAAATTGAAGTTCTGGATTATATTCTGGTTTCTTTTTTGGTCTTCCTGTCATTTCTAAGTCCTATTTCCATGTGAATCCAATCGTCTTGCACCTAAAACAGAGGATTCCCTTCTATTCCCACACTACTAAGCATCTTCCAAATCCCCCATCCTACTAGCATCCCCACCGTATTTGTAACCACATCATCCAACTGACAGTATCCTCGCTGTGTAATAAGCTGACTTAACTCAATTCCACATGAACACAAGAATCCTATGAACACGCAGAATCTCACTTTTCTCATCCGCTCAAATACCATTGGTGCTAAAAGTCCAAACGGAATAAACATAATAATATTCTCTATAAAATAAGCATGAGCTATCGCTGTTTGACCCCATGTTCCAAATAAATTCAAGTCTATCTGCTGTCGACTTCCTGATTCACGTGAAAAAAAAGCTGTCTGCATGAGAATCTCTATGTAAATTATGAATAGAATACAGGAAAATCGAATTCTCCCTTTTCCTTTTTTGTATATTTTAAAAACGAGAACGCCTGCCATAGTGATGATTATGGCAGGAAACAAATAACTTATAGGTTGTCTAAAGTCCATTATTATATTATTCCATATATTTTCTGTTGAATAATTAATCTTAAACACTCCTTAATGATATTTACTCTTATCTTTTGTGCCATCCTCCCCACCTATAGGAGGAGAATGGCACCATCAAACTTTTATCATCAAACGGATAATAAAAAAGTTTTTTCTCCTTCTACATTTTTTCTTCTACAGCTCTCGCCAATTTTCCCTCAACTACCTGTGCCTCTTCTTTCGTTGTTGCACTAACAGAAATATAGGCCTTCAATTTCGGCTCAGTTCCTGAAGGGCGAACTACGATAGAACAGTTATCTTCTAAAAAGAATTTAAGAACATCTGATTTCGGAAGTCCGTCAATTCCCTCACTATAATCAAGGCATTTAAGAACTTTTTTCCCTGCGAATTCTGTAATGGATTTACGGAAAGATACCATAATATTCTGCATTTTTTCGAAACCGGCAGAACCTTCAAATGTATAAGAATGAAGTGTATTGAGGCAGTAGCCATATTCTGCATAGAGTTCATTTAGCTTTTCAAATAATCCAATTCCCTGAGAAGCATAGTAAGTGAACATTTCGCAGATGAGAAATGCTGCGTTTACACCATCTTTATCTCGTACATAGCTGCCGGATAAATAGCCGTAACTTTCTTCCATTCCAAAGATATAAGAGTCTTCTTTTCCCTGCTTTTCGAGAAATCCGATCTGCTCTCCGATAAACTTAAATCCAGTAAGGACGTTGATTGTTTTCACACCATATTTTGCAGCAATGCGTTCTGCCATATCAATAGTTACGATGGTTTTTACAGTGACAGGGTCTTGTGGCATTGTCTTCATCTGGGTACGGCGGGAACAGATATAATCTAATAATAACATTCCGGTTTCATTTCCAGAAAGAAGAACATATTCTCCCTGTGTATTTTTTACTGCTATACCAACACGATCACAGTCTGGATCAGTTGCTAAAAGTAAGTCTGCATTGTTTTTCTTTGCATACTCTATTCCAAGTTCCATTGCTTCTTTTACTTCTGGGTTAGGATATGGACAGGTTGGGAAATTACCATCTGGCTGTTCCTGTTCTTTTACGACAGTTATATTTGTATAACCAGATTCTTTTAATGTACGAATGACGGGCTTTAAGCCTGTACCATTTAAAGGAGAATAAACAATCGCAACATCTTTGTTGACCTGTGTGTCTCCTAATACAGATTCTTTTTTTACCTCTTCTATAAATGCAGTATAAACTTCTTCTGATATATAAGAAATTTTTCCGGCTTCAAATCCCTCTTCAAAAGATATCCTTTTTACATCATCAAAAATATCTAGTTTTTCTATTTCTGCAAGAATTTCTGCTGCTGCTTCAGTTGTAATCTGGCAGCCATCTGCCCCATATACTTTATATCCATTATATTTGGCTGGGTTATGAGAAGCAGTTACCATAACACCAGCTGCACATCCCAGATAACGTACTGCAAAAGAAAGACAAGGTGTTGGCATCAGTTCAGAATAGATTGCTACTTTAATTCCGTTTGCTGCAAATACTCCTGCTGCTACTTTGGCAAATACATCGGATTTGATACGAGAATCAAAGCTAATCGCAATCTTTCTTTTCTCTGAAACAAAATTTTTAATAACATAATCTGCAAGTCCCTGAGAAGCTTTTGCAACCGTATGTACATTCAAACGGTTTGTTCCAGCACCAATAACACCTCTTAAACCACCAGTTCCAAATGTTAAATCTTTATAAAAAGCATCTTCTATCTTCTCTTCATTTCCTGCAATATCTTTTAATTCATTTATCACATCAACATCAGCAATTGCTCGTTCTGTCCAACGTTGATAGTTATTTAAAATTGCATCATTCATGATAAATTCTCCTATCTCTCTGCCAGTTTTACAGTGCTAATTCAAATTTTTCCTTATCATGTACACTGATATCTTTGCCCATCTGCACTTCTATTACCTGTAATTCCGTATCTGCAACAATTGTGTGCTTACAGCCAGCAGGCATTCTAAGTACATCTCCCGGTCTTACAATCTGTTTCTGTCCATCAATTATTGTGTAACCTGTACCAGAAACAACTGTCCATACTTCGTCCCTGTTTGTATGGCTGTGATAATTCATCTTGTGTCCCGGATTTAAGGTAACTTTAATTGTAAGGCTTTCTTTCTCCACATCTAATACGCGGAAACTTCCCCAGGATTTTTCTGCAAACATAACCTGTTTATTAAATGTCTCTACAAATGGTTTAATGTAACTGGACTGTTCTTTATCGGAAACAAGGATTCCTTCCGGGCTTGCAGATACAACAACATCTTTTAATCCCATACAAAGTACTGGCATATTTAATTCATTTACTACATGAACATTTTCACATTTTTCATTAAAAAGCGCTTCTCCAACATTGTTGCTGTCCATCGCTTCTGTCAAAGTATTCCATGTACCAAGGTCTTTCCATGTGCCAGAGAAACGCATTACTTCGATTAATGGCTCATGCTCTACTACTGCATAGTCGAAACTGATTTTTTTCAGTGTATTATATTTTGCAAATAAATCATCATAGTTTTTAAAGTCGATTAATTCATGCGCACGCTTTAATACATAACCAAGCCTAAACGCAAATACTCCGCCATTCCACAATGCGCCCTGAGAAATGTAGCCTTCTGCTACTTCTGCCGTTGGCTTTTCCTTAAACATAGAAACTTCGCTGATGTTTTCTTTACTTTTTGGAATGATATATCCATATTTTTCACTTGGATATGTAGGTTCGATTCCCATTAAAACAAGATTTGCTTCACTTTCTGCTGCTCTGTTTCCTAATGCTTCAATTGTTTTGAAATAATCATCTTCTACATATGGGTCTACCGGACAGATAACAACAGCTTCTTCTTCCCCTACATGCTGCACATCTTTTAAATATGCTGCTGCTAATGCAATCGCTGGAAAAGTATCTCTTCTGCAAGGTTCTACGCTGATTCCGACATTTTCCCCTAACTGATTATGAATCGCAGACACCTGAGACTTAGAAGTTGCGATTGTAACGGTAGCATCTGTATCTACTGTACGAATCTGTCGGTACACACGCTGCACCATAGATTCTAACTCACCATCTTCTTTATGAAAAATCTTAATAAACTGTTTTGAACGAATCTCATTGGATAAAGGCCATAAACGCTGACCTGAACCACCAGATAATAATACAATATTCATCTATTCTTTCCCCTTATATTCTTACAATTTTATAGTTATTATTAAAAATTTCATTACTAATTGTTTTTATAAAAAAGTATTACATTTATTCAAAATCACTTTTCACAACACATTCGTAACATTCATTTTTTGCTTATATAATTATTAAAGTTACTAAAAAAGGCCACCGCCCGACTGGGGCAAGCGGCCTGTCTATTATATCTATCTTTCAGCTCTCATTGGGTTATTTAAGAAATCCTCATAAGATAAGCGGATACCTTCTTCTAACTCTGTCTTGTAAGTCCATCCAAGATTTGTTGCCTTAGAAACATCTAATAACTTACGTGGTGTACCGTTTGGCTTACTGGAATCCCACTTAATCTCACCTTCGTAACCAATCACCTTAGCTACTAACTCTGTAAGTTCTTTGATTGTCAATTCCTTACCTGTACCAGCATTTACAGTCTCATCTCCGCTGTAGTTATTCATTAAGAATACACAGAGATTTGCAAGGTCATCAACATATAAGAACTCACGTAATGGTGAACCATCTCCCCAACATGTAACTTCTTTTAATCCATTTACCTTTGCCTCGTGGAAACGACGGATTAAAGCAGGAAGTACATGGCTGTGCGTTGGATGATAGTTGTCATTTGGTCCATAAAGGTTTGTAGGCATTACAGAAATATAATCTGTTCCGTACTGTTTATTTAAGAACTCGCAGTATTTTAATCCGGAAATCTTAGCTAATGCATATGCTTCATTTGTCTTTTCAAGCTCAGAAGTAAGCAGGCAGCTTTCCTTCATTGGCTGTGGAGCCATACGAGGGTAAATGCATGAAGAACCAAGGAATTCTAACTTCTTACATCCATTCTTCCATGCAGAATGAATTACATTCATCTCTAATACCATGTTTTCATACATGAAATCAGCTAATGCTTCCTGATTTGCAACAATACCGCCAACCTTAGCTGCCGCAAGGAAAACATACTCTGGCTTTTCTGCTGCAAAAAACTCTTCTACCGCATCCTGGCGGCAAAGATCTAACTCTTTATGTGTACGGGTAATAATATTTGTATATCCCTGACGCTCTAATTCACGAACGATAGCAGAACCTACCATTCCTCTGTGACCAGCAACATAAATCTTTGCATTTTTCTCCATCATCGTTATCTATCTCCAATCCTTTATCTAAAACACGTTTAATTATGCGTTTTTCATGGCAGCTTCTTTTTTTGCAAGCGCTCTGTCATGTTTTGCCATAATCTCAACTAACTCTTCATAACTTGTTTTCTGTGGGTTCCAGCCAAGAACAGTCTTAGCCTTTGTAGGATCTCCCCAAAGATTATCTACATCTGTAGGGCGGAACCACTGTGGATTAACACATACAAGCATCTTACCTGTCTCTGCATCGTAACCCTTCTCATTAATACCTTCGCCTTCCCAACGGATTGTAATACCATTAGCTGCAAAAGCTTTCTCTGTAAAGTCACGAACAGTATGCTGCTCACCTGTAGCAATAACGAAATCTTCCGGTGTGTCATGCTGAAGGATCATCCACATACATTCTACATAATCCTTTGCGTAACCCCAGTCACGTAAAGAATCCATATTTCCAAGCTCTAAGTGATCCTGAAGACCTTCTGCGATACGTCCTGCTGCAAGAGTAATCTTACGAGTAACGAAGTTCTCTCCACGACGCTCAGATTCATGGTTGAATAAAATACCATTTACAGCAAACATTCCATAAGCTTCACGGTATTCCTTTGTAATCCAGAAACCATACTGTTTTGCAACTGCGTATGGGCTGTATGGGTGGAATGGAGTAGTCTCACGCTGTGGAACTTCCTCTACCTTTCCATAAAGTTCAGAAGTAGATGCCTGATAAACCTTTGTCTTCTTCTCAAGACCTAAGATACGGCAAGCCTCTAAAATACGAAGAACACCAAGTGCATCTACATCTCCTGAATACTCAGGTACATCAAAAGATACCTGAACATGAGACTGTGCAGCAAGGTTGTAAATCTCATCTGGCTGAACCATACTGATAATACGGATCAAAGAAGAAGAATCAGATAAATCTCCATCGTGTAATGTAATCTTATCAATGATGTGATCAATACGTGCAGTATTTGAAATAGAAGCACGACGAGTAATACCGTGAACCTCATATCCCTTCTCTAATAAAAATTCTGCTAAATAAGAACCATCCTGTCCTGTAATACCTGTAATAAGAGCTTTTTTCATATATTGTTCCTAACCTTTCTTTATGAATTATATATCTGTTCTCAGTGATAATAACCTTATCACCGTACTTTTCTGTGACGGATACCATTGTAAATGATTTCAAACAAGAAAAAAATGGCATATAAAAAATAAAACTAGCACAATATTGGTTTTTAACTAATGTTGTGCCAGTTTTCTCTACCACTGCTTCCTGTATTCTCTTGGACTAATTCCCTCTATCTTCTTAAACATCCGACTAAAATAATTCCCTCCGTTCATCCCAACCGCAATCGCAATCTCCTCCAATGTCATATCTGTAAAACGAAGCATCTGCTTCGCTCTTGTAATCCTTTTCGCAATAATATAGCTGTTAATTGTCGTTCCATACGTCTCTTTAAAAATCTTCGTGAGATAATATTTATTAATAAAAAAGTGTATTGACAGTTCATCCAGCGAAATTTTCTCCGTATAATGTTCATCCAGATACTCTTTTAACTTTGTAAGTTCCATACGCTTCTTTGAAACCATGCTGTCTTCCGGATGCCAGGATTCCTCCATCAGCATCGTAAGAAGCATACTCAGCTTCTCATTCAACCGCATATCCCGAATATAGTCCGAGGAAGAAGCAAGTAAATACACTTCTGAAAAAAGTTCCCGGAACTTTGCCAAATTCTTTGGATGGAATACCGGTCTTCCTCCTCGCTCCTTATACTTCTCGTAAACTGCCGGAAGAAATGGGGCATAAAAATGACACCACTGCAATGACCACAATTTATTTATCTTTTCAGTATCGGCTGAATCTGCCACTCCTGTCCGGTGACTGTATGCCTTTCGGCAATCAATAAATACACAATCTCCTTTTTTTAAAAAATATGTATTTCCCTCATAAGCCAGTTCTCCACATCCATCTAATACTACGAAGCAAAGAAAAGAAACCAAATCCTTTCTGGAAGAAGTATGTGCCGATATTGCCTTTAATGAACCAACTTCCTGTAAATGAAGAAGAGAAGAACGTGCAAAAGTCGATGGTGTATAAAGAATACGCTCTGACTCAACCGAAGGTGTATTATCTGAAAAAAGATCCTGCATTATCCCATCATCCCCCTTATACTTCATTTATATCCTATTCTCATGACTTATATTTTTCGAAAAATACTTATTTCTTTCTATTTCTCCTAGTGCTGATTTAATTCTCTAAATATTTAACATCCTAGCCACTCTCAAAATCCCATGTGCCGAACTATTACAGCATATCTCGTTATTCATAACCATCTCAATTGCCTTTTCAAACGGAACCACAATAACCTCCACATCTTCCGTCGCATCAAGATGCTGCTCACTGACCTTCTTACAATGATTTGCAAAATAAATATGCATATAGTTAGTAAGCTTCGCTGAACTTTCCACTGTAGCCCCTAAATACTGCCACTCATCCGACTCATAGCCTGTTTCTTCTAATAGCTCACGCTTTGCAACTGCTAAACCATCTGTCTCATCTTCCTCAAAAGTTCCTGCCGGAACTTCGATTAAGTCTCTATCGTAACAGTAACGATATTCCTTCTTCAGAATACAGTTACCATCTTCATCAATCGCTACAATCGCTGCTGCGTTGTTAATCGTAATCACATAGAAATCATCAATCTTCTGCTCATTCGGAAGAACTACACTATCCTTCCGAATCTTCACCCAATGATTATCAACTAAACTCTCTGACTTTGTTGTTGTCCACTTGTCCACAATTGTTCCTCCGTGATTTTTCTAGTATTGATTATAATAAAACTATGCCACTATAAAGGCAATTATAAAAAGACAAATGCTAAATGCATCAATAAACATTGATTTATTAAACATATTATATTTATATACTGCAATTTCACTGTTAATAATTATCTCTGTAATAAAATCTTCATATAATTTCTTCTCATTTTCTTTAATCTTAAGATTATATCTACCTTTCAACGCATTTAAATACATATCTGTGTCTTTGATTTTAGCTATATCGTTATAAAATAATAAATTAAATTCATCTATATTTTCTCCTTCCTTGTTATTTATTTTATTTCTCAGATTTGAAAAAAAAGAAAAGAAACATATTAATGTCGAAAGAGAAAATAGAATACATATGACAGCCTGCATCTCCAAAGGAATCTTATCTATCTGAGCAACTACGGCTATAATCGCTATGTTAAATGCAACCAATACACCATTCTTTGTTTCTGCAAAAGATAACCAATAGTTAGTTCTTTCCAATTGTTGTTCTAAAAAAATTTTCATTATATTTTAGGCCTTTCTATTCAAAATATGAATTAAAATTATTAAATACTGTTCTTAATGTATTATCAAAATCTTGTATTGCATTGTTTTTATATGTATCTATTTCATCTTCTCCAATCCATTTTATCTTATCATGTGATTTTTCAGCCCTAAATTCATCACTCTCTATTGCATTTTTTACTTTTGCAACAAAAATAACTCCTTTTTTTAAGTTATTTCCACTTTGCAGTTCATATACTGCTAATGGTACAGGCTGTTTTTCGTTTCGCGTTTTATCTACAACCAATTCTATTTCCACACCATATGTATTCTTATAATAATTCTCTATTGAATCTATCATTTTTTTATCACTTGCTAACTTTGCACAACCAAATTCCCATTTTCCAGGATTTGTTGAATGATACATTCCTCTGTGTGTAATCATTACCTTGCGTTCATGAATATTACAACAAACTACTGCACAATGTACTTCCAACGGCTCTGCATATGGTTTACTTTCTATTCTTAATATTCCTTTTGATAGAAGTTTCTCAAAATATGCAATTTTATTTTGCAAATTTCTATCTAATATTATTTTTTTTAACGCTGTGTCAACTTTATACATACTATCAGCTAATATATATCCCTGTTTCCCCACATCATGTTTTCTATTTTTTTGTTTCTTACCCCTTTCAAAATACTGACTTACAATTCTGTTATCATCCGTTTCATCATATCGAAAACTACCTGCAAACGTGTATTGATGCATCTTATCATCTATATTTCCATATATATTTTTAGCCGTTTCAGCATTGTGAAACCAAATAATAGGATATAATGAATTATTCCAAACCCCTTTAAGTCGCACATAATCCATTATATATAATTCTTTTTTCTTTCCCAGACACTCAAGAATATATGCCAGTTCAAAACTAACAACTAATCTTCTATCCTGAGTATATCCTTTGAGCCGAAATCCTGCATCTATATCTCTCCCCAAATACTCCGTAATTATTTGATTCTGAGGACTTGCAGAATAATTAAATTTTATACATTCATACGGCGACTCAATTTTTTCATTTATAATTGCAATCCATGCTGCTGATTTTACCGATAATGGAGTTTGGATTTTTAATAATTCTAAGTCCTGTCTTTGTATGGTCTGTCCCTCTAATGTTTCAAAAAATTTTCCAGTTTTTAAGAGTTTTGATACTTTTTGAGTAACTTCAAAAATACTTTCAACTGCCAAACCTAACTCTTCTTTTGTGTCTATCATCATTACAAATACCATTTCATCCCCGATTACTCTCCACAGATTACATGAAGATAAATCCTGCATCTTAAAAACTCTCGCTCGTATGTCTTCTAATAACCCCCTTATTACTACTGGCCAATTACCTGTCATTGTTTTATACATCGTTGAATTTACTATATCAAAAGAAAAGAACAGACCCACTCTAGCAAAGTGGCTCTGTCCTTTATTCTCCTCAGAAGTAGCTTCCGAACTATATTGAGCTTCAACAATTGCTTCTGGTTTTTCTAAATCATCAAATAAAAGCTCCATTTTATCCATATTTTGTGCTTCACTCATTTTTCACCCCATTATGCTAAATAACCCAAAAACTTTCCTCTATTTATTGCGGCAGATAAGGATACCTTAAAATATTTCGCAACTTCATTCATATTCACTTTATTGCCCCTTGAATGTTCATCCAGAATATCTTTATATATATTCTCTGGCATTAATAATGCAGCTGCAAACTCATTAGCTTGGTACTCTTGCTCTGATGTTCCAAAACGTCCATAAACCTTCTCATCTTGTGTATTCCACAATTTTCTATCTGTCATAAATCCCATATGCAAAAACAAATGCCCTAACTCATGAGCAATTGTAAAGTTTTTTCTCTGATTATTTTGATATGGAGAAATTGTAATTTTAAAATTACTTTTACCAGACTTTTGTATTGTTCCATCACATAAATCATCAAAATCACTCTTTTCTTCAATCGTCCCGCCCAAACGCTGAACTATTGATTCCATATCTACGATTGGAGTTTTTATGTTATAAACATCCATAACACGTTGTGCAAGTTCGCTTATATATTTTCTTGTTAATCCATCCATATTACAACCCCCTCCATAATCTTTTTAGTATATATATAATATCTCATTTGTCAAGATGTTTCAACTTGTATTCAGTATTATAATATATTACATTTAACATATTAGCAATTTTCTTTGGAGAGTCTACCTCTTTTCCCGCAAAATCAAACCTGAAACTTTCCGTTTTAAAATTATTTTACGATACATTTTATCATCCCTCACAGATATACACAACCTATTTTTACATTATTTTACTTTGAAAGTTTCTCTGTTTATCTTCTTGTTCTGGTTAGATATTTTATAACAATATATTTTTCACTATCATCCTCTTTTTCACGATAATCATAAATCCATCCATTCTTCTTTAACTCCGCAAATATATGTGTTGTATATGAATTTTTATCATATGCTCTTGTAAAGCTATTCCTTTTTGTAAATATATTTTTTAATTCAGGAAAACCGAGTTCATCAAAATGTTTCTTACATGTTTCTTCATCTAATCCTGGAAGTACTTTTGCCCATAAAGAAATTCTATCATCTGTACTACAGTTCCTATTTTGTAAAAGTTTAGATAATAATATATCATCGAGTACTATAGATGAATCTAAAATGACATTATCTATCCTTGAAGCAGCAACAGCACATATCGCCTGCTGAATAATCTCATTATATTTCGAAAAATAATTATACAATTCGTTTTCATCATGTATATCAAAGTTATTTTCAATAATATATGCCATAATATAATCCGAATAATTCTTTCCAATTATTGATACAGGCTCTCTTGTTAACTTCAGTAATAATACTTTTTTAACATCTTCTATATCCATATCTAATACATGTAGCATTTCTTTATAATCAAAATTAGCAGATGATATAATGTCTAAATATTTTTCTATGTTGTAATCTATATACATTAAAATATGATTGCTATAATAACTTCGGATATATTCCAGACCTGCTTCATTCATTTCTATAATATTATTCTTAATAAGGATATCCATCCTGTCATCTGAAATTTTATCAGTCTCATATGAATCGAAAATATATCCCATACTGCATAATATATTCTCATATTTTTCTATATCTATATCGTCATTATTTGCAACTGCATCAAAAAACTTTCTCGCTATTTCATTTCCAAAATCCTTTTCAACTAATGAATAATCCATGTCCACATCACATTCATTTATGAACTTAATCAATCCTTTACTTAGGGAATATTCCTCATAATAATAAATTATGTTAGGTACCGTCTTTTGAACAATCCCTTCTTCAAGCATCGTTTCCCAGAATCTTGTATCCTTTATACTCGAAATATCAGAAATAATTGTAGTTAAATACTCTACATATTGCCTTTGTTTGTTACCCCCAATTGCTAGGGTATTAACAAGTTCAATTGCATATTCTTCTGAATCTTCAATAATATCACCACAATTTTCTAAAATTTCATTTATATATTTCTCGATATTTTTTGCTACATATAACGCCAAAGGAGATTCCGGATCTGCCTGAATAATTGTATAATTTCTATGTTCTATACTATACAAGTTATTTTCTTTATATTTTGACATAATCATTAATTTAATATTTTCAAATGTCAATTCATATAAATCATTTTCATATACTCTTGTAAATAATTCCATATTTGCTTTGTTATACGCAATTGTCTTAAACTTAATGCCAAGAGATATAAAGCTCGAAATTAATTTCCCAACATCTGGTTTCTGAATGTTTAGATAGTCATCTTGATTTGATATATAATTTGTAAGACAATTATCAATATTAACATTTTGTATTATTTCTTTATCTGACATGTTTATTGTATCTAATGAAAATCTTCTTATTTGCTCTGATGGTAATCCCTTAGTACATTCAACATAAGAAAAAAAATCTGGCCACAATTCATTCAACTTCACTATAAATTGCATATCAAATTTCAGACTGTCATAAAACCTTGATATAAAATCCAAATATTTCTTATCCTTCATTTGCTTTATTAATACAGATAAGTACTCTTGATATCTAGAGTTCTGTAAATTTCCAAGAAGCCCATTCAATAAATCGAAATTTAATGTTTCTTCTTCATAAAAGTCCACAATTCTTAAAATCGGAGAAGAAAGTACTTTCTCAACATCTTTTATCTTATAGTCATAATCCGCACCTTTTTTATCCGTAATTCTCCTCAAAAATACTTTATCCTGAGCAGATAAACTATCTTCGTAAAAATATGTCATGTAATCATTATATGTTTCGTCTATATACCCATTGCTGATAAGAAATTTTAATAACTCAAAATAATCACTACTTTTAATTTCTTTATATTCGTTCTCCTCTCCTATTGGATTAATGCTTTTAATCATAAAAACAGTATCTGCATTATGTCTTGTTATTAACTCACTTAATAACTTTGTTCTGGCAGTAGATATTTGGTAATCCAACTTAGAAAGCTTCTTTTCGTATTCCGAAATCTTACCGTTGTTTCTGTCCTCAATTGTCTCTCTTCTCCTAGCTTTTTCTTTTTCTAATTTTTCTTTCTTTTTTTCAGATTCACTTGTTAACCCACCACGATACCAGTCTCGAGGTAAATTTTCATATTTTGCTTTATATGCATCTTCCAACTCCTGCACACTATTTAAATTCTCATTATTAATATAATCTATTTTCTCTTGGAAGTGTTGTCTTTCTTCCTCAAGCTGCTCTACTTCTTCCTTACTAATATTATCTTTGCTTTGAAAAAGCTCATGAACATATCCCCTATTCAATTGGAGGTCACAAAAATCTCTCGGAAATATATTTTTATACACAATAATGGCCAACATCTTATCCCAGTTAAGATCTGTATTATTCAGTCTATTTATGTATACGAGTAGTTCATTATATATATTTTTGAGGACTCTCATATCATCTATATACAATGATAATCTTTGCAAAAAGACAAAATCAAACTTCTCATATATTTTTCCTCTCTTTAAATGTCTTATAAACTGATCATAGGAATTCGAACCGTCCAATACTGGTACAATCGGAATAATATAATCAAAAAATTTTGTTCTATCTTTCGTAACAAAAATATCATCTCGCAACAAATAAAAAAATCTTATCGGCTTATATTTAATAATATTTCTGTTCAATATTCTATTAATTAATTTGATACATTTTTTATTGCTTACCTTACGAAATTTATTGTATTTCTGTACATTAGTTAGATTGTTTACTTCTCTCAGTCTTTCGAAAATGATATTAGAATCAAACCTGTCTATATCTTCAAATACAATGCCCTCTACATCTACCTGCTCAAAAAGATATAACACCTCATTTAAATACTTATCAAAATACGAATCATCTTTATCTTCAAATATCTCAATTGAATTGCCCTGTACTGTAACTTTATGAAATAGCTTTTTATACTCCTGTATTTTTACAATATTATACACGCATATAAAAACACTAACAATAAGCACACTCGCAGCAAAAATAACAGCATTCTTATCTGTTATAAAACCTAATACTTTTTTCAAATTACTCTTAGACAAACTTTTTACAAAACTCTGGATTTTACCTGAAAATGATATAAATACAAGACTTCCAATCATCAAGTAAAAAAGTACTGCAATTTTAAAGATATGTAGTTTACTGATTTCCTTTTTAACCCGAAAATTTGTCTGTGGTATCTTCGAAACCGGAATTTGATGTATTAGCTGATTTAATATTTTTCCCTCAATCATTGTTTCATCTATAACATCTGTCTCATCTTTGATGTCAGAAGATTCAAAATGTGCCAAAGAAATATGCATAAACTTTTTATCAGTATGTTTTTTCTTGTAAGATTCTATCACACTGCTTTTACCAGCACCATAAGCACCCGAAATCGCTATATTAGTAATATCTGAATTGTCAAAAACGAACTCCATTGCTTCATCATAAACTGATATATCTACTTCATCATTAGGCGTTAACTTTTCAAAAAAATATTCTTTTTGTTCCATGTGTACTCCTTGCTGAAAAATTTTATATGTCATACCCATAAGCAGAATCATAGTAAGTGGCAGATAGCGAGTACCTTGACTAAATTTTGACCGCCTTTTGGCGGTCTTATTTTTTCCCTGGTTTTCTGCACTTTTCAGGAAGACTTGTTGACCACGGTAACAGGTTTTCACAGAAGTTCAAGTCTGTATCTTCCATGTGCTGTGGTATTTCTTCCAGTAAATATTCAAAATACTCATATGGTTTCAGGTTGTTTGCCTTTGCTGTTTCTGCAATGCTATAAATGATGGCACTCGATTGTGCTCCACGTATCGTATCTATAATCAGCCAGTTTTTCCGGCCAATGCAAAAGTTCTTGATTGCTCTTTCAGCTGCATTATTGTCCATCGGCACATTTCCATCTTCCAGAAATACTTTTAAATATTTTTCCTGATTGATTGAATAACTCAATCCTCTTCCTGTCTTACTCTTTTCTGAGATCCTTCCATCTGCTTTTTTCTCTTTTACTCACAAGTCTTTTCAAACCAATCATCGCTAAAAGTTATTGGCTATAAGGTCTTTATAATTCACTGTCATCTTCCTTTTGTCGTTTTATCTCTTTTCTATATTTATATTTGCAAAAATTTTTACAGTTTTTATCTTTTCCATTACATTTTTCACAGTTTTTATGGTAAATCACTCTGTTATATAAAACTAATGTTCTGAACGTCCTATGCGCATTAATAATACAAATAAGCACTATGCTACCAAAAACTAATGTACATCCCCATCTTTGCACTAAATACTGTCTAAATGAGTGAATAAAAAACTCATTTTCAGTAAACTGACATATGCAGACCCCCACTACAAAGGCTAAACTGATTCCTACCCCTATTGAACCATTAGAATGCAACTGATTTAATCTGTTTTTATGCCAATTTAAAATTTCACTCGATTCAAGATCAGCACTCTTTCTATGCATTAATGACAATTTAACTTCTAATATTTTGGTCTGGCCCCACATTCGAGAGCATTTCCATTTTTCATCCAAATCTTTTTCAAATTCTTGTAAAGATTCTTCTGTAAAAATCCTCCTATGTATATCAAAACATAAACTATAAATCATCATCCACATCTGATTGACAATATACCCCAATGGTATCGCCGATGCTGCAATTATGATACTGCACATAACCTGAGAAAATGTTCCATATTCCTTACTTGCTGACATCACATTACCTATATCAATAAAACTTAATAATACAAAAACTATAAATTCCCCACCCAGCAAAAATGTATTTGTCATCTTCTTCTCCTTTTGTATTTTTTATCCAGATATTTTCCCACTTTAAATTTATATGTTAATTTGTTATTTAAAACAGAGGATATCCCGCTGTCATATACCATGAAACATCCCCTGCTTTATACTTTTTATTATTCTATATTAACTATTCTACCTTAACATTAACAATTCCATATGTAGTCCAGTCCGGATCAATCTGAATTTTAAGCCTATCCGTTCCAGTAACATCTAACTCGAAGGACATAAGACTCTTTTCCGCATCCAAATCATATTTTTTAGGATTCCCCTCATCTTTAATAAGCAATAATTTACCATCGTTGATAGGGCATTCATCTACCCTACCCACATCAAAAGATATATGTTTATACTTCTTTTTTAAGTTCACATACACACAACCAGATTCTGCATTGCCAATAGTTACCCCTGAGTAGTAATCCTCACCTGCAATTTTGAAACTACCTTCATCATTGTCTAAGCTATATACTGTCCGTGCTTCTCCATCACCAAATAAATCCATCACCTCCGCATCTGTACTTGCCTTCGTATCATTATCCGAATTATCCGTTGTAGAACTAGTATCCTGTCCAACTGTTGCTTCAGAAGAAGAATTACTTACTTTAAGACCGGCATTCTCTTCCTTAAGCTTTATTATCTCATCATTTTTTTTAGACAACTCTTTATCCTTCTCTTTTAATTGATTAATTAATTCATAAACAATTCCTTCTATTGAGCCCGTATTATTAGTTATATTAATAGTTTTTGAATTGTCAATCAACTTATTTAACCTGACATTAACAGATATTCTATATACAGCTGCTCCACCTACCGCAGCTGTAATCAACACTACTATTTTTATTAAAAGCTTGAGTACGTTCTTTTTAACACCCTTAGACTGCTTCCCTTCTGTCTTTTTCATGGCCACTCCTCCTTCGAAAATAAGACAACAAAACAATAAATTATATTTATATTAAAATGCTTATTATAATAAGCACCTTGCTTTCACAATTTGCATCTTTATCTTTAAATTCAGCTTACTACATCTTCTAAAAAAGAGCAAGTATTTTTTGTGCATTTTATGTTGTTTCTACATTTTTTCATTTTATATTTTATGCAAAATACTGGTATATTTTTACATTTAATCTATATGCACAAAAATATCACTTTATTTTCAGCACTATTACCTATTTTTTTGTGCTATTATACTATTGAGCCCAAAAATAAATTCTTATTTTTATACACACTTTCTTTTTACGAATTAAAAAAGGAGATTTTTTATATGAAGAATAATAATACTAAAAAAACAGAATATATTACTTACAGTCAGAAAATATTAGAACGAATCAAAATTGAATTAACTAGGCAAAAAATATCGCAAAAAACACTGGCGCAGTTATATAACGTATCCCAGCCTACGATATCCAAATTATTAAAAGGTGACTCTCCTCTGACATTAGAATTTATTTACAAGGTATCTGAGAAACTAGATATACCTATCGAAACACTACTCTCAACATCTGATACATTAACCGATAAGTTAACAGAAATACAAACAAATATACAAGATGAGATTTATGATAACTTTCATAATGATAATGAAGCTATTGTATCAGATCCTGCCTTATATCCTTTTCGGGGCATAACAGGAAAGTATTACTTCTACTGTAATCCTACGATATCTTCCGAATCCGAACTTCTGAAAGGAACTTTACACCTCTTACCTTCCAAAAGAGCAGAAAAATCATTCTGTTCTTGTCAATTAACTTTATATACTGGAAAGTATGATAGTGAAGGGAAAAAAGAGAAAAAATTATATACTGGGATGATGCTTATCAGCCTTCCTATGCAGTCCTGCTACTGCATCTTATCCTGTGATGAATCGGCAGAGTATGTTTTTCTGCTATTCCACCATATGTTTTTAACTAAAGCTAATTTAGAATGTAGAATCGCTGCAGTCCTCACAACATCAGCAGGTTCCTATCGAAGACCAACTATGGAAAAATGCATTATTTCCAGAACCAGTCTATCTTCGGAAGACTTAAGTGAAATAGAAGGACAATTAAAAATGAATTGTTCTAATATACAAATAACAGAAAAGGATTTTCAAGAACATATATTAAAAGACTTCCCAGAAGATTTCCCTAAGGTCACTATCACACATGAAACAATATATAGTATTGAAGAAGCTTTCATTCAAAAATCTTCTCTTCCGGAAAATGCACGTACTGAGCTAATTAATAAATTGAGAAAATATTCTATAGACAGACGTTATACAAAAATAAGCACGCATGCAGATGATATTCTGTATAACTTTATAATAGATAAAAAAAGGAAAAAGAATGTTTCCTCTGAAGATACCTCCGAATCTAAAAGCTGAATATTCAGCTTTTAGATTCAGAGATGTAATAAGATAATAAATTATTTCAAATCTTCAAATAAATTCTTCTGATATACACCAGCTTCTATCAGTTTGGCAAATGACTTCACTACATAGTCTTTATCCTCTTTATAGGTTACTCCGAACCACTTGTCATTCGTATCTAACACTTTTACAGAAACTCTGCCTGCCTGAAGAAGTTCGTCTATGTAGATTGGCAGTAAATATTCTGCTTTCAGAATATCTTTGTCTCCCATATTTGCAAAGAATTCTTTAAAACCATCTTCTAAAGTCTGCATAAATTCCGGTGTGAGTCCCCACATATTCATGGATGCGTAGGATTCTGCATTAATTGAAGTAAGCTGTCCATCGTTATCTACTGCTGCACCTTCTGGAGTCTTGACAATATTGGAGGTTTCATGTACTGCTGTGAGATAGCCTTCTTCATTTGTCTCGCAGATACCTCTGGTAACGGCTCCATTCTCACTTAAAGTATTCTTTAAAATGAAACCTGCCATACAGAACTGATTCGCTTTTTCTGGTGTATAGCCTACAAGGAAATTATGAAGCTTAACAAATGCTTCTTTTCCATAGTAATCATCTGCATTGATAACTGCAAATGATTCATATTCTTTTTTCTCTTATATTCTTTCATAAAATAAAATTGTAAGGTACAGGGCATTATTCAAATCAATCACGATTTATCTTCAATTAAGTGTAATTCACTTGATAAATCATATGTCATATCATTAATACTCCCAACTGGATTACTGTTTAAATAATTCACCAGCGGAATGCACAACTGCTGGATTTTTTCTCGATCCTCTGGTTTATTTTTGTCTAAACCTAATTTATCGATAAAACTATCTATTTGCGAATTTATAATTGTAAGTTTTTTAGCATCAAGATCTTGGCGTGCATTTTCATTTTCAATTTGTTTTGTTTCCTCTTCTAATTTTTTTAATCTAATATCAGAAGGTAAAAACGCAAAAGATCTTATAGCTGATACAAGAGCATCTACAATATCCTTGATACAAGAAAGCTCAATTTCTTTACTTGCCAACACAACTCTCAAAGAACCATTTTCTATTTTTCTTGTAAAAATTATTCGGGAAGTTCCTGGTGCCTTAATCATTTCAAATTGGGTTAGAAATTTAGATAAATTTTGTATATCATCAGAATATGTCATAAAATCGTAACTCTCTTTAGCAGATTTTATTTCTAGAAGATTAATTTCATTTTCTCCAACACCTTTCGGCAAAGGTTCATATAAAGATTGTTCAATATATGTAACATGATCACATAATAAAACAATATATTTATGATGAGCCAAAAAAGTTGTGAGTGCATCTAATAAATCATTACATGCGCCGCTTTTTTTAAAATCTCCTAGCTGTAATTCAATAATTTTACATATTATATCCATAACTACATTTATTGAATCTATAAATTCTGAGCATTCATCAACTAAAGCTTGGTTAGATATCGGCTTATTTTCTAACAAAGCAGTACATTTATATAATTCTCTCGATTGAGCATTCAAATGTAAAACCGCATTATAAACAGACTCCATACACCCAGAAATATTATTAACTAAATTAGAAGTCGGATTGCTTGCTGTACCATTAAAATAAGTAGTAGTAGAACTTTTAAGCCTCCGAGAATATGTTGATACTATATTCTCGGATTGTTCTATAGCCTCCGAAATATTATCAATAATCGCTTTTACCTCTATATATTCTTTAACAATATCATTTAATGTCATACTTAACCTCTTCTTTCATTCGGTCTAAATCCAATAACAATTTAACTTAATTTTAGGTAAGCATTCAATGATGTATTAGTATTATAATACTACCATTCTTGTTCCGTGATTTCCATTACTACCAGGTATTAGAGAAATCTGTATTTGTTCAGTTTTATGTGTTTTAACTGCTTCTCTTATAATATCTAAATTTACAATTTTAGCCGACTCAAGCTCAACTCTTACAATCAAGTCAGTAATCCTTTGTCCTAATATCGTAATGCTTGCTGTTTCTTTAAAGTCTAAACGCGGCTCACTATGTATATCAGCTTTTCCATCTTTCATCTTTACAACAACTTGGTACCCTTGTGGTAAAGTCTTGCTCTTGCTCTGCCTTAAAAGTACATTTGAAATTGAATCCAGTGTTATTTTTAAGTCCTCTGGATTATCTTTTATATGACTGATGGCTATTGCTGGATTTTCAACCTTTATTATTGAATCCTGATATATATTTCCATTCTTCACAGTATCGATTTGGATATTATTCTGTTTTCTGTTTTTTTGAAAGAACCTTTTTACTTTCTTGAGTACATAATTCAGCATGATGTGTTTCCTTACTCTTCTACATCCTGTTTAATTGTACCAGTTACTATTCCTACCTTTATACTATTTGACTTTTTTACTTTTTCATCCACTGCATCTAAAGCCCTTTTTTATGAACATCCTGAATAATTGATTCCACTTTTTCAGCCTCAATACTATTTTTCTTATCAATTTTTTTTTGAAATTTCATACCAAGTAAAAAAGAGGGTACAATTCCAGCTAATAAACTAATTAAAAATGCCCCCAGTGCTGTAGACGGATCAAGCAAATTCTGAAATTGTTCTACCAAAATCATATATAATTTCTCCTTCAAACCTTACTGTATTTTGCTCATATTTTAGCCACTATATCAGCGTTACCTACTACTTATTACGGAGCGGTGTGGAGAGCCTGCTACTCCTAGTATGTTACAAATCGCTAAACAAGTCGGCTTTATACACACCTTTCTCCAACATCTTCTTGAAGCTATCCTTTACTGCTGCGACATCCTCATGGTAGGTCATACCATACCAAGTGTCGTCGGTTTTCAGAACTTTCACAGACATCTTGCCTTCACTCAGTAATTCTCCAATGAAAATCGGGATTAGGTACTCCGCTTTCAGCGGACTTTCCGGTACTTCCTTCTTGAAAAACTCTTTGAATCCATTCTCCAGGATGTCCAAGAACTCTGGAGTTAATCCCCACATGTTCATAGAAACTAAGGAATTAATATCAACAGCTATGCCATCTGCCTCCGCTCCGTTCACAGTCTTTACAATATTCTTGGTTTCCACAATCTCCGTCAGATTATTCTGCTCGTCCATCTTGCAGATGCCACGGGTCACACCACCGTTATCGGACAGAGTGTTCTTCAGCACAAAACCTGCCATGCATGATTTTCCGCCATTTACCAGATACTCATGAACAGCCTTGAAGCCTTCCTTACCATAGTAATCATCTGCATTAATCACAATAAACGGGGTATTGATAATCTTCTTTGCTGCAAGTACAGCCTGACCAGTTCCCCACGGCTTTGTACGTCCTTCCGGCAGAGTACCCGGAATATCGTTAAGATCCTGAAAAGCGTAGTCTACAGTTACATCATAAGTGGAGCAAATAGCTGCGATCCGATTGCCAATCACCTCTTTGAACTCTTTCTCAATATCCTTACGGATAATAAATACTACGTGGTTAAAACCTGCCTCAATTGCATCATGAATTGAGTAGTCCATAATAATATGAGTTGAAGCATCCACCGGCTCCAACTGTTTGATTCCTTTTCCAAAACGGCTACCGATTCCGGCCGCCATAATAAGTAATGTTGTATTCATAATTTTTTCATACCCTTTTTAACAATATTCTTTTACCATAGGTTTCGTTCTTCACATCTCAGCCGATCAAAATGAATCGTTGCCTGCTGCTCACCACGAAGAGGTGTGTGAACTTTTGAGCAGCTACCGTGTTTAAATTCACACGGCTTTATTTTGCCTAATACAGACGCTAATTCGACAGTATTCGACTTTTTTGTCATATTTTGTTCGTTTTGCGTTTACAATTTAGTACCCGGGTCTGGCACCCGGTACTTCATTAATTTTCTATGTTTCAAAGATTTCCCAGTATGAATCCAAATCAGTATTTTCTAATTCGTCTATAAACTCTTTCTATTCCAAGTTTAAAGCTTCTCTTAAAAACATTAATCAATCCATATTCTCCATATTTCTTAGCCATAAAATCAAAATCTTTTTTTAAATATGAATCCCAAAATTCTTCTCTATCCTCTGGCTTTGAAAATGGTCTTTGCATAGTAGACATCATACATTTTTCTACTGTACTAGTTTGGTAGATTAAATCTTTTTTTATCAAGTCAAAAACTTTTTCGCCTTTTTCATTATTAATCAAAACCAAGGAAACGCCTTTATCATCATTAAATCCCGGAATTGCACTATCTATTTTCCAAAAATCAGCAATTGTTATATCTGCAGGATGCATAATATCCTTATAGGGACATTTATAGCAACTTGGCCTAATAGTATAATGGGAATAGAACATATTTTTAAATACTTCACTATGAAAGCACTTAACTTTTCCTCTATAGTCTTTTAACTGTAACGTTTCTTTATGTGCCGCCCATCCAAACTTTTTTTTGTTTCTAAAATCAACCCCTATACATTTTGACTTATATTTCTGCTCCGCCCACTCTAAATAATCTTTCCATACTTTTGGGCTCGGTACTCCATGGCATATTATATCTACCAAAATTAAATTAGAATAATCCTTTTGTAAAACTGCTTTTAAAGCTGCGATTTGACAAGACGTTCCAGAAAAAAGTACTGTATATCCATCCTTTAAATCATCCCTAACACGATTATAGCAATCTCCAATCTCACTTTGAATATATTTAGAACCTCGCATTTTATCGCGCTCTGTTTTCGTTGTAGCTCTGCAATGTTGCGCCTTACTGTTATCACTATTTAAACTACATCCATATACAACACCATTATTTTCTAATACATAATCTGATATTGCGGTAAAAAAGCCTCCTGATCGCGACTCTAGTCTAATAGATTCATCTTTGTGTTTTACGCCATAAACTTGTGGTAAACTAAACATTTTCTATTTTCCTTCCGTGTAATATAATTGATAGATTAAAAACCTTTTTCTGCTTGATTCGTTTTAAAAACACAAGTTTTAATGCATTTTTTACACCCGATACATTTACAAAAGTCAATTTCAGGATACAAGAATCCTTCTTCGTCTGGAACCATAGTAATTGCATTAGCCGGACATACACTATAACAGGCAGAACAGCCACAACATTGAGCCTTTTCTATATACAAAACCATTTTTTCTTCCATAATTCACCATTTACCTTATTATTTTCTTTTTATAGTACGCCAAATCATTGATATTTTATTTTTAAAGAACCATCCAATCAGAATCGCAACAGCAATAATTATATAGCGAATTAAGGGATATCCGTATAATAGCATGACCGATAAACATAATACGGAAGTTACAAAACCAATAAGAAAATACCTTTTTCCATTAAAGAACACATCGATATTTTCCTTTTCTTTTACACGTTTTGACATATAGGTATAATGAAAGTATGTAAAAGCGGCAAAGCAAATTGCTGTTGTATATGCAGCTGCAATAAAACCAAAATACTTAATTCCAAAATAATTTAATACAACATTTATTGCCGCTCCGGCCATTGAAATATACATTGTATACTTGTTTTCTTCGTAAAAAAATTCAACATTTGCAAACAAGGAATACATAAAAGAAAACTGAAGTCCAATAATAATCGGAGGAATACAATATACTGCTTCTATATATTTTTTACCAGCTAAAACAGACATCATTTCAGGTGCAAGACAACAAAAAAGCATTGCACAAACAGAAACAATTAAACATATAACGCATGACATATTATCAACTTCTTTAAATTTTTTTTCTTCTAATTTTTCATATTGCCATGGTATAAACGCATTATTAACACTTTGGGTTACAATTCGCAGTACAGCAGCCGCATTGTATGCAACACTATAAATACCAGCTGATGCCATTCCAACCATCTTCTGAATCATCACTCTATCAAATTGATCCAATATATACTGAGACAAATAATGTAACAATAGTGGTATATTAAATTTAATTGCAAAAACGGCATAGGGCTTGTAAAAAATTCTTTTAGCTTTCATAATGTTATACACATATAACACTGAGCCAAATATTATATTTACGAACACACACGATAATATACGCGCATATCCCTTTTCATCACTTATAAGTACCGCCACTACCCCTAATACAGCGTTTGCTACAACCAGTAAAATAGACCGAATGACTACTGGGACGTAAATATACTCATATCTCTTTCTGATTGTCCAAAAATCTATCGCAGGTGTTACTAATAATTCTGCAAATATTGCAATCATAATAAACGTTGGTAATTCAACAATGGAATTGATAAAATCCCTAAAAATGATGTATAATACAAAAGTTATCAACGTTAAGACTGTTGTAATAGTCTGCATCGTAACTGTATAAACATCTCTATCCTCTTTATATTTACTCATTCCCTTGTTGAAAACGCCCCAATTCAGCCTCAACGTTGTAATAATTGTAAATATTTGAAGCCATGAATTGTATATACTAAATTGTCCATACTGATCTGGTGTCATTAGTCTCGTAAAAACTGGAGTTGTAATTAATGCCACGCATTTCTGAAGAACATTACAAAACACAAACCACAATGCTGCTTTAGCAGCAATCGGAATATCATTATACTTTTTCAATATTTTATTCATTGTTTTATCTCATTACTCCTGTCTTTACAAGCACTCTTTTTATAGATCTTTTTATCCCTCCCCAGTACTTATCTTTTAAGTATGCATAATTTGTTTTTCTGTGTACTGTACAGTCCATTGCCGACTTGATTCCTTTTCGTCTGTATACATTCCAAAACAATTCATACTTAGCGGATTTTTTAGCGGGTCCTTTTAATTGCCCATTACCATTAACTGCTTCGCAATTATCACGTTCTTCTAGGTACAACCCATCACATAATTCCAAAAGTTGTTTTCCCTTTTCAGTATTCACTAATAATACTGATACCCTACATTGTGGTCTGCTGAAAGACCGAACTTCACCTATCCCCCAAAAATCTCCAATTGTTAAATCAGATCCACGATTTGGAGTAGCATATGGGCACTGATAACATTTCTCGTTACTGAGAATGCCTTCTTGAAATGCTGTTAGATAATCGTCCTGAAATGATCGTCTTTTCCATATTACTTTATTTTGAGAATAAAGAACTAATTCCTCTCCTAATTCTGTTCGAAAGAGAAGTTTATCTATTACTTTATTACTTGCAATTACATCATTCACATATTCTTTAAAAATCTTCTGGGATGGGACACCATGGCAGATTAATTCAACCGTAGTTAAAAAATCTCCGTATCTTTCACCAGCTAATTTTCTTGCCGCATCACATTGACATGGTGTACCTATAAATAAGACTTGTTGCTTCAGCTTGAAGCAATCTTTAATCCCACTGAAAATCCCCTTACAATCTGCTTGCATATATTTACTTAGCTTGAACTTTTCCAAATACTCTGTCGTATTTGATAAAATCATTTTTGCTCTAAAATCTTCATCAAGTATAACTCCTGTCACATAATATCCTTGTTTGATTGCACAACTGTAAAGTTCTGCTGCTATACCACCAGAGCTACTTGTTTTAGTAGACTCTACGTCTTTCTTCCATGCTACATAAGTATTTTTTGTTTTGTATAAATGTGGCACTGAATTAGACGGACATTTTTCATGACACAAAGAACAATTAATACATTTTCTACTATCTACTTCTGGTACAAAATGCCCAGTTAGCTTTTTCTCTTTCATTGTTATTGCTTTTTGAGGACAGATATCTGCACATAAACCACAACCTGAACATTTTTCTTTAGGACATATATAGATCATTTCTTTTACCACTTTCTTGCATTTTTTCAATCTTTGTCAAAATTTCTTGATATATACTGCTTGACTGTTTTCTTCTAATCAACAGATTTTCCTCAAAAAGATTGTAATTTGGTTGTATATCTAATATTTTAATAAATCTCTCATATGTACAATTTACTCTATTAACCTGATTTGTCATACCGGTCCATGCTAATAAGTCTTTAACTTTTTTTGATTTGATATCGACATAACACCTTTTATGTTGTAAAAATGTAAAAATACTACCATGAAATGTCGTCGTATAAACACATTCTGCATCACGAATCAAACTTAAAAATTCTAACGGACTAACACATATATTTTTATCACACCAACCGTGTTGCATACATACTGCAACAGTTTTAAGCTTTTTTTCATGCGCATATCTTTTAATCCATTCAATATGTTCCTTAGAGATATCATATGAATAAATAAGCATATATTTTTCAGAAATGATTCTTTTATTTGGAACTGGATAATATGAAAATGGAATTAGCAAGGTAGGATCTACAACTAGTTTAGTCTTTTTATTCAAAAGCTTCTCTACTAATTCAACCGTACTTTGATCTCTTACTCCTATAATTTCAACTTGTGCCAATGAACAACAAACAGAATTGTACCTTTCTAGTTCAGCTCCATTGCCTGCACTTGGCGCATATGCACAAATCTTCGGAACATTGATTTCTCCATAAAATACAGGATTTTGAAATGTATTCACATTAATATTCCAAATTTCATCACTTCCTAAAATAGCGAGCTCCATTGCTGACAATTCATTCTCGTCAATTTCATGGAAAATGTCCAGTGCATCAGAAAAAACATGATACTTATGTGCATTATATTTATATTTCATAACATATTTAATCAAATTTTTAATAGAGTCCTTTTTTCCCAAAAAAAGTTGTTTTCTTTTCTTTGGGCTTCTCCACTTATAAAAAAATACGCTATGACCTAACTCCTCTAAAAAAATCTTGTTCGCTAATGCCTGAAGGTAAGCTCCGTAATTAGCAGAGTCATAAGGGGTTACAATTGTAATTTTCATCTAATAGTACTCTCCTTGTTCTTGCTTTACTAACTTTTGTTTTACTGTTAAGGTAGCAGCACATGCTACAAAGTATGGTATAAACATCTCCTTATCATATATCGGATTACCAGTTATACCATATAATAAAAAGAATGCTTGAATACAAAATGATGTAATTATCCATTTTTCATTTTTTTCAGATACTACAATTATTCTTTTTCTTTCTTTCAAAAATATAGATGTTGTTGTTACCAAAAAATAAAGAAACCATATCAAATAAAGACTAAAACCGACAATTCCTGTTTCACACAAAATTTGAACATATATATTGTGTGCATGCCATCCTCGCGGATTGATTTTTTGAAATTCACCCCATCCAATACCAAAAATGGGATGCTTTTTGAATTCTTCGATTGCAAGTGTCCAAAAAGCCGTTCTTCCTAACGTAACATCTCCTGATTCTGCGGCATCACCAAATCTCTGAATAAAAACTGCCAATGCTGGAACGTATAAAAAGATTAAATACCCAACAACAATCATTCCAACCAATAATGCAAGCATCTTAATAATTCTACTTCTTTGTCTATTAGATAAGTAAATGTAATATGCCATAACTATTGTTGCTAGTAAAAATATAATGTGTGCTCTTTTCCCTGTCAGCAAAATTGATATAATAAATATAATACTCATTACCAAACTGTTTTTATTATGTCTATTAATGAATTCTGCAATAAATATAATTGCACCAATAACCAATAACATTGCATTTGTCGAATAGTGATTTGTCATACCAGGAAATGCGTGCATACTATATTGATATCTTAATGTAGCAGCATTTGCAGGAAATACATTACACACAACATCTATCATATTACTCGACAAAGACATAGTAATTGTACATATCGCGTAAAACAAATATCCAATTTTAGCAATTTTGAAAAGTTTTTCAAACCAATCGTTGTATTTTTCAGCCGATATAGTAAATAATATTACTAATACATAAATCAAATTATATTTTAATATGCCTGAATCATTATTTGTAGAATTTCCAATCCAATACACTGTAATGAGTAAGATTGCGAGTGCTGATATTTTTTTTATATACCTAAAACCACCAATTCCATTCGTCAAAAATAAACTAACAAATAAAATAATCAAAAAAAGCAATTGAACAAATGTCGGAACAAGAAAAAACAAAGAACCGCCTACCATCCATAGAGCAATAATAAATGTTGTAATTACAGTTATAAATTCTTTACAACTTATTCCTTTTCTAAACATACTGTTTTTAACCTTTCTTGGAAAATATGCTTGCATTCTTCTCTTTTATTCTTCAAAATCTCATTCACTTTATCAAATGAAATATCCCTTTCCAGTCCTATAATTTGATTTATATTAGATAATTTTCGTTCTTCCATACCAATCAATTGAAGCAAACATTCTATTCTAGTTGAAAATTGCTCTGGATAAATTACTGAAAACGGTCTATTAAGATTTACCGAAAAAGCTGTTCCATGAAATGAATCCGTAATAACGTAATCAGCATTTGCAAACAGAGAAATAAATTCCTCAACCTTCGGCAAAACAATTTTCTTCCCCAGTTGAATGTCCGAGATTGAATAAGTGATTCTAATAATATCTAAGCCAAAACTTTCAGCTATTTTTCTCACCACCTCATTAAACACTACACCCTGATGTTTATCATAATGCAACTGATATACCAACAAATATGGTCTAGCAACACTTCTTTTCGTAGCCATTTTTTTCCAAAAACAACCTTCAATTAATAGTGTAGGGTCCATAGCGGTGTATGCACTAATACCATATTTTTTTAAAAGTAATTCTGCTGACTTTTCTCTCACTGAAATAAACGAATACTTCTTTATCAATCTTAATAATATTTCCTTATCTTTAATAGGAAATTCTGTCATACCGATGCTAGTACAAAAAGCAATCCTTGGTTTTTCTTGCGCATAATCCAAAAAAAAGCTCTTCTCAATTCCATTATTCCAAAATGAATTCCACATCTGATCACTACCTGTACAGTAAATATCAGCAAGCGGTGGATTTACTACCAGCTCTTCAAAAGAGCCATATGATATCTTTGACATTTTAATATTTCTATTTAAAAATCCACGAAATACTCTATAAGATTTCCCCAAAGAAATAATATCAAGAGCATCTTTGATTGGCTTTTTTATCATTTGCTTCAAATTATTTCTTTTAGAAAAGATTGTTTTCTTTACAATTTGCCCATATTTTTGATCCTTTCTTGAAAAATCAACAAACTCCGTATCAAAACCCATGTCACTTAGATACTTTTGAGTAGCGTAAGTTTGTAGTACAGAACCATAATTAATCGTATTTAAAACAGTAATTATACTAATCTTCATGTACGGTTATTCTCCTCATAATATTTATCAATTTTTTTCAATCTTACTCATACATGTCTCAGCATGGTATTAAACCATCCTATGTACACTAAAATCAAACACCTTCTCCGGAGATTTCAATTTCCATCATCCAGACTTCCTATTAACCAATGTATCATCCTCGTTCACTCTTTTACAATTCACGTGAAAACATCAATAAATCCTTCAAATAATTTAGTCGATATCTTCATTAAGTATATTGCTATTCTTCTTTTATATGAAATATATTCTCTGATGTCATAAATCGGCAATGCCTTTATTGTTAATATATATTTTTTCCATTCATCTTCATATGATTTTCTCAATTCACTTTTATGCATTAGCATAAGGACATAAAACATAGTAGTAATATAATTACTGCGAGCTATTTTTTCTAATTTTTCACTTTGTACATAGCACTCTTTATGCATTTTATCCGCAAAAAAAACAGCGTCAAACCATCTATCATCAAATCCAGAATGCGCCACTGACTCATCATGATAAATATAATTATATAATCCGTTATTTCGATATACTATACTCTTAGATCTCATAATGGCATGAAAACAAAAATACTTATCTTCATTCATGCGTTTTCCAACAGTAAAATCTAAATCTCGAATCAAATCATACAAAAATAATTTATTCCATGCTCCGGATTTAATTTTTCCACCTAATAATAAACTTTCTAAAGCCATTTCTTTATCGAGATATTCAATTTGACCACTCCAAATCTTATTTACGATATGAGTATTGTTTTCACTGTATTCATTTATACCGCAAACACTTATTTCGGAATCCGATTTTAATATATCCTCATATAAGCATTGAATCATATCGGATTGAAGTGTATCATCAGAATCTACAAAAATAATATATTTTCCAGTTGCATTCTTTTTCCCATTGTTTCTAGCAACGCTTACACCCGCATTCTTTTGATTGATACACCTGATTCTAGTATCCAATTCACAGAATTCATTACATATTAATAATGACGTATCAGTAGAACCATCATTAACAAGTATAATTTCAAGATTTGAGTATGTTTGTTTTAAAACAGATAATATACAATCTTTTAAATATTTTTCAGCATTAAAAATTGGAATAACTACACTAATTAAATCCACTTCTTACCTCCACTTACTTTCATGTGCTACAACAATATCTTCTTTTAAGATAGATATATCCGCTCTAGCCGTATTACTGTATCATCAATATCAAATCCAGCTTTCGTAATTTCCATACGTGTATTCTTTCGTTTGTATCCGTTATACCTTTCAATTACTTCGCACCACTTGGATGTTTTCTCATCTAAACCTATATATTCTACAGCATCTGTTATTTTTAACTCTTGCGTTATAGTATTAGACACGATCAAAGGCAATCCATTTGCCTGTGCTTCAACTCCTGCAACTGGTAATCCCTCATATAGAGAAGGCATTACAAAAACGTCTAACATATTCCAAAGCCGATTTACTTCATCTGATAGACCATGAAAAATAACAACTTCCTCTATTCCTAATCGCTTTACTTTTTCTTTTATTTGATTTTCTGTTTCTCCAATGCCAATCAAAAACAATCTTGCACTATTATCATGCTTATAGACTTCATAAAAGATATCAATCAGAAATTCATGATTTTTCTGTACATTAAACCTTCCCACATGGCCCAAAACAAAATTATTTTCTAATCCATATTTTTTTCGTAATTCAGTGCGAACTTCGGGCTTAAAACTGTGTTTATCATAATCTACGCCATTCTTGATAACGGTATAATTTTCCGCGTCAACGATTTTCTTCGGAAACATAAACCTTGCTGCTGCATCTGAGCATGATAAATAATCTGTAATCACAAAAGGCATAAACCACTTGAATACTTCTGATAATTTTACGAGTTTCTGACCAGGATAGTAGCTACTATTATGAGAGTGATAAATTATTTTTTTTGCACCTCCGATTTTTGCAGCAAATGCAACCAATACTTCATATGGTGTGGACGAATTTATATGTATTATTTTAATCTGCTCAGAATGAACTAATTTAATAATACCGAAAAATTTCTTCAAGCCTCTAACAATCGGATTTTTAACAGTTTGTAAATCCACTCGATAAATGGTACTATGTGCTTCTTTTGCCCTTTTAGAGGCCTGATCAAAAGTATCTTCAAATGTCAAATAATCAAACTGAACCTTTTCAGAATCAATTTTTTCGGACAATGTGAGAACGAGTTCTGTTATACCGCCCATGCGAATAGGAGCCATATGCAATACTCGAATTGGATTATTGCCATTAGTCTGCTGTTTCATTCTCACCACTCCTTCCCATAAATTCTCTTTGATACTTCTCTATGCTTTTCTTTTTATTATATAAAATTACTGCTTTTCCTATTGGGCCAGTATAACGAAGAGATCTTTTAACAATATCTCCAATAATCATTTTTAATGTAATCGGTGCATATTTATTTGTTAATTGTTCGTATGTCATTAACTCTCTATCATGAAAAAATGCTTCCCGATTTTCACTTTTCTTTGCCGATGCAATAAGCATGGAACCCTCTGTTAAAATCAACTCTTCGCTATCAACTGATTTTATTCTCATCTTATCTATTACATCCGGTTGCTCTAATAGTTTTTTACCTTTATCACTATGACATAAGATACTAGTTGTTCCTATATCATCATCCATATCTTTATTATAAGAACCTACTAATGCGCAATCAAATATGGTTATATCGCTTACACGATGTTTTGTTTTAAAAGCACATTCATAACACGATGGTCGCAATGTAATTCCCTTGAACATAAGCCTTGTAAAAGTTTTTATATCATTTCTACAATCAATTGTCTTTCCATTGGCAAAATAGACTTTAATATTGGTTGCTGAATACCCATATGTTTTATCTCTAAAGACAAAATTGGAAATTTTACCTTTATACTTATGCTCTAAGAACTGAATAAAATCCTTGAACACTCCTGGTGAAGGAACTCCATGGCAAGCTAAGTCCATTAAATATAAATTTTCTTTATTTCTTTTAATATAAGATTCAAGGCCAGCTACCTGACAGGGCATACCTATAAAAAGTACTTTTTTATCTGCATCTAACTGTTCTTTTATGCTTTTAAAGCAATCTCCCAGTTCGCTCTGAACATACTTTGAACCTTGAAATTTTCCCAGATCACTTATATCTGTCGCCATTGTATGTCTGCAAACTCTATCATCCGAAAACTCGCAGCCAAATACGACTCCACCGCATGAAATAACATATTCTGCAATTGCATTTACAGCCGCCCCTGATGTACTTTTTAATCTAATGGAGTCATTCTTATTCTGTACAATATAACCAGATGTGTTTTCTTCTCCTATTTTTCTTTTGTTTAATATAGGACATACACTATTGCATAACCCACATTCTACGCACCTATTTTTATCTACCCAGGGATATTTAAACCCTTCTTCATCAAGCTTCATTTCAATTGCACTCTGCGGGCAAACAGCATAGCAGGCTGTACATCCGCTACAATTCACTTTATCATTGATTTCAATCATTCTTCCCAAGCGCCTCTCTAATATAAGCAACCGATATGGCCTTTTCTTTTTCCAATCTTTCATCGACTCTGTCATAATCTATAGGCTTTTTCATTTGCTCCAACACATCACCAGTATATCTTCTAGATGACAGACCAGTTATATCACAAAGATTAGCTATTCTTGAATTACGTGACATCATTAAAGGATCACTATAACGATCAAATGCTAAAAATTGCTTATGATGCAGTATTGAAAAAACAGTACAATGGAACGAGTCGGTACATATATATTTTGCATAGCGAATTAAATTCACAAATTGCTCTGAATCTATATCATACAAGTGTTCCGCATTAAATTGCAGATCGTACGGAACAAATTCATCTATATGCGGCATATCATAAAGAGGAATACCTGTTTTCTTAGATAGTTCTTCCGCAACCTTTCGATGTTCGGAATTTGCTCCTAAAAAATAACAAAAGATATAATCATTTTCTAATACAGGTTTTACAGGAATTGCTTGTGCCCATTCTTCTTTATTCAGTAATAAAGTTGGATCTAGAACGACTACGGCTTTTCTTCCTGTTAATCGCTCAATGAGTTCTGCACCGCTTTTCTCGCGAACTCCAAGCATCTCTATTCTATTTAAATATTCGATTGTTCTTCTTTTCTGATAAAACGGCACCTCTGTAACACCAAAGCTAGTTGAATATGAAACACGTTTTACTTTTTCATCAGCAAACATCAAATTGAAAAAATTTGTTGGTAATCCAGCTGGAATCCACAGCTGATCGCCACCGGCAACTACAACATCATAGTTTTTACTTCCTGCCTTAAGTGCTTCAAAACCAATATATGGAGCTGATACTTTATCTTTCAAAAAATTCTCCAGAAATCTATCAAATGCTCTTTGGCGAATCGCATCTTTCATCTTAATATCAGGATGTTTCTTTAATTGAATCTTTTTTTCAATCAGGCGAAATTTTTCCTTCATAAGATACTTATTCAATAATCTGGGTAACCACTTGATTTTTTGAATCATATTAAGTTTTTTTCTATAGCACAAAAACTCACAGTCATAGCCCAATTCCACAAATTTCACATATGTTGCATAAGCTTGCAACATGCTGCCATAATTGTGATTATCATAACATGTACAAATACCAATTTTCATATACTTTTCCTCTTATACATCCATTAACAAGACTTGCTTATAAGCTTGTTCAATTCGATTTAAGTGTGCTTCTAACGAATATCCCTCTTTTACGATTTTCCAAGAAGCCTCCCCGAATGATTTTCTTTCTTTTCCATCTAGAAGTATCTTCGTAATTCTTTTCGCAAATCGATTAACATCACCCGGATCACAACAGTAACCATTCTCTCCATCATGTACAATCTTAGGGATTCCACCCACATTTGTACTTACAACTGGGAAACCATACCCCATTGCATCTAGCACTGACATCGGCATTCCCTCGTTATAAGATGGTAAAAAGAACACATCAGCCTCTCTGAGCAATTTATCCTTCGTATCTCCTCGAACCCATCCAGGAAACTCTACATTATCAGATACATTTTCTCTATCAATCAATTTTTTAATTGCTTTTTCATCCGCTTCTGAACCCGCTCCTGCCAAAACAAACTTAACATCAGGAACATCCTCTTTAACTTTTCTTATTACTTCCGGAATATCATAACAGCCTTTGCGTTTTCCAAGCTCTCCTAAAAATAATACGGTATTATTACATTCTCTTTCCAATCGCTGTTTTAAAGCATCTTCATGAAGAATACTATAATTCTCTATAACACTAATTTTACTTGGAGAAACAATTTGACTTAAACGCTCTTTCCATTCCTCAGACAAAGCAATCAGCACAGAACATTTCTCATATATCTTCTTAATTTTTTTCTTTTTACTTTCGGATGCATTAACATAAAATTCATCAAAGTCTGCCCCATGAATATGATTAACTATTGGAATTTTAGCCCACGATGCCATATATATAAAAGGCATTTTACGATAAAAGGAAGGTCCAAATGATGAATGAATATGTACAATGTCTGGTTTGTTTGTTAACAATACTTTTATAAACTGAATATATCCACTAATCCCCTTAAATAGCTTAGTTAATTTACTTCCATCTGTATAAGATTCAACATATGTAATATCGTAATCTTTTTCTAATTTAGAACCTCTATAACCATTAACAACAGAAGCAATACCACCTTTAACCATTCTATTTGGAACAATCATACATACTTTTTTCATCACTATTTACCCCTTATCATCGCATTCCAAATAAATTTTGTATTGGTATGAAAATATCTCTTAAACAATCTCTTCGGATCTTGCATAAGTCGATATAACCATTCCAGATTACTTTTCTGCATCCACATAGGAGCTCTTTTAATATTCTCTGCATAATAATCAAATCCGGCTCCTACACCAAGCATTAATCCATCTATTTTTCCCTGATGTTCCGCCATCCACTTTTCCTGCTTTGGAGCACCAAGGCCTATCCAGACAAAGTCTGGTTTTGTTTTATTGATATTCTCAATAATGTTTTTATCTTCTTCCTCTGTAAGAGGTCGAAATGGTGGACTATACATACCTGCAATCTGAATTCCCGGATAATTTGCCTGTAGCTTTTCTTCCAATAATTTCAGTGTCTCTTCCGTACTTCCGTAGAAATAATGGCGATATTCTTTCTCTGCTGAGATTTTAAAAATCTCTCCCATCAGACTTGGACCAGTTGTTCTGTCCATATCGGAATAGCCACGCTTTCTACCTACGGAAGAAAGCGGACCACCATCTGGAATAGCCATAAGTCCACCATTCTGAACTGCACAATACGCTGCATCCTCATAGCTGGTTACTGTTGTATGCACATTAGAAACACAAATATAGTCACCTTTAATATCGGAAAGATTTTCATCTATATATTTTAATAACCAATTCATATTAATGGCTGCGATATTCACACCCATAATATTACAGGTTGGAATAAGAGATTTATCTACTTTTCGTTGATATTCACTCTTTATATTTTCTTCCTTCATTTACTGTCTCCTCTACTCCCTACATCGATCCTTCTTTTTTGAATACCACCTGTACCGTCTTAAATAGAATCTTGATGTCAAGTCCCATTGTCCATTCGCTTATGTACTGTTTATCGAGTTTTACGACTTCTTCAAAGTCTGTGATGTTGCTTCGTCCGCTTACCTGCCACATTCCGGTAAGTCCCGGCTTGGTTGCGAGGCGGGCACGGTGATGAAGTTCGTATTTATCCCATTCGTCTACTGTTGGCGGGCGGGTACCGACTAAGGACATATCGCCTCCTGATGTAAAGGTAGAAACAACTTTTTTTCAAAGAAATTTTTTCATCACAGAACCATGCACTTACCCTCGAAAAATCGCACAAAAAAAGAACCTCCAATTTCTCAGAAGTCCTTATTTTACGCCATTTCTTTAAAATTCATCTGCTGCCTGCACTGTCGCCTGCTTCATATCAAATTCGACCAGATTATGCTCTATATGGCACATTCCAGTCAATCTGTATGTCTTTTCTTTATCCCAATTACATGTATTCCAGATCATCCGTAACATTGGCACACTACTGATCTTAAATTCCCAATTCTCCGGATTGTATTTAGGCACACGAAAACATTCTGCTTCCTTTCTGGCACATGCCTGTACCACTAAGCCTTTCTTATCAGGGTTAAAAAGGAACCGTATGTACCTCGGCTCTCCCAGTGCCACTATTGTTGAATGAAAAATTCTTATCTTTCCCCATTTTTGGCACAAAGAAATCCCTGGTATCATCATATTGTTTTCCTGCATATTGATACCTCCAATCTCAGAGCAGACTTTTCCCTGTCCTCATCTATTTTGGTGTTGTAAATTCCGCATATCCCTTCAGCATATTTATTTCCAAGGCTTTCCTATGTTCCTCTACTGGCAATCCAAAAGAATCTTTCCATTCTTTCGGATAAAAAGGTGTACGAGTCTTTTTATTTATTTCTTCAGTAAAAGTATTATCCTCTGATGCATTTGATAATGACGTTCCTTCTATATTATTGCTACTCTCTGCATTTTCCTGATTTTCTGCATTTTTCTTCTGACGTTTTCCCTTAGTATCCAGGTATATCTCTGTCTCCATCAGATCAAATACATATATTGTCTCACCTTCAAACGAAATCTTATGTCCTAAAATCTTATAACGGCAATCCAGATTCCACCCCATCATTTCATACATCATGGCAGAAAAGATTTTGTTTGTCATTTTCCTGCTTTTTCTTTTATCTGGTTTTGCCACGCACCAACGAAGTGCGTCTTTATCATTTTCTTCGCACTTTCGGACAACCATTCTTTTATTTTCCTGGTTTACAAGTATCTGTATATAAACTGCATCCTCCAATCCGGCAATGCAGGCTGTATTAAATGTTACGCTGTCTCTCCGGATCACAACAGCAGGCTCCCTTAAATGTGCAAACAACTCACGTCTGACAACCTGATAACCGTCATAACTGAAATCCTCTGCCAGCTCTACCGCTTTTTGATCAACAATCTCCTGTTCATCTGTGTAATTTGTTGTATCACTCATATGTAGCACACCTCATTCTATCAATTAGTTTCTCAGCCTCATCCATCAAATCGTCCAATATTTCTCTGGTTATAATTTCCATGCCTTCAACCGTCTTTGCCGGGCGTAGTATTTCCCAATTTCCTCTATATGCTATTCGTTGAAGAAAAACTGTTCTGTTTGTTGTTTCTCCAAAATTATGAATCCATGCTTTTGGATAAAGTACTTTCTTAACAGTCTTCATATTTTCAGATGGGGCTTCTACCGATGAGTCTATATGTTGTTCTTCAACATATTCTTGTACGAATACCTCTGGTTCTTCCAATTCAAATATCAATAGTTGTTCGTCTGAATTACCACAAAATTGTCCTCGTAATTTATATTTGCAATCGCTGTCCCAATTCATAAGTTCAAATAACGGTTCCGAGAAGCCTTTGCAGCTCTTAGGCAGAACCGCCCAACGTCCATTTCGTATAGTTCCCCATTTTATAGCATTTACATTACTTTTTTCACATGGACGAACAGCAATACATTTCTCTACTGAATTAAATAGCAACTCCACATATTCTACATTTTCAAATTTTTTCATACATGCAGTATTAAACGCAATCTTTCCAGAAGATATTGTAACTGCCGGATCAAATCTTGTTGAGAAAAACTGTGCTCTTACGATCTCATATCCGCTCAAGTCGAAAGTACTTTTGTTCATTTGCTCTGCATGAATCTCGTTCGAATCTTCGTCATATGCACTTAATGATGCTTTTTTATAATCATCAGTTGAAAATCCATTCCATGCCCGGTTTACCGGCACAAATCCCTTTAATGCTCCCTGATCAACTACTTGCAATGTAGGCAGAGGATACCCTTTTCTACTATACTTCCCTGCTTCTAACAGTTTTTGTGCCGCATTATAAATTTCTCTACTTACTATTGCTTCATGGTGATCTGCTTGCCTGTATTGATTTCTGTCATGGTTATTTTTCTTTGACTTATGATCCAGATAATTTGGTGTAAATGTTTTTCTGGACAAAACATCGCCACAATGCCTTTCATTGCGAAGAATATTTACAACTGCACTTCCTGTCCACTTTGTGTTTCCCAGTTTTGTTTTCCGTCCCAAATCCATTAATATCTCAGCTATTTCAGAAGTCGGAAAACCACTTAAAAACAGATAATAACACAGTCTGACTGTATCTGCTTCTGTTTCGTTAATAACAAGATTTCCATCCTCGTCTTTATCATATCCTAAAAGTTTTGGTGTCAGAAAAATCCCCCTTGAAAACCGTTGTTCAATAGAGATATTCATAATTTCACTTTTCGTGTGCGATTCTTCCTGTGCTGCTGCTGACAACACTGCAAGCATCATTTCACTTGTATTATCAAGCGTATAAATATGCTCTGTCTCAAAAAATACACCCACCTGCGGCTTCATATTTGCCAGTTCACGGACTTTAGCAATACAATCAACAATATTTCTGGCAAATCTGGATACACTTTTGGTAACTATCAAATCTATTTTTCTAGCTTGACAGTCTGTAATCATACGGTTAAATTCATCCCTATGTAATAAGGATGTTCCTGAAATACCTTCATCCGCATATATGCCAACAAGATTCCACCCTGCATGTTCTTTTATCATATCTTCATAATGATTTTTCTGCAGTTCATATGAAGATGTCTGATTAGCGTCATCCGTGGACACACGACAATATGCACACACTCTTTTTGCACCTGCATCCTCAAATAGTTTTTCTTTCTGTTTCGCTGGAATGAACTCCAATTCACTACGATCTACGCCCTTGTATCTTGCACGAATCTTCTCTTTTCGTTCTTCCTGGCTTACAGCATGTTTTTCTTGTTCATTCATATGCTGTCCCCCGCTTCCATATGCCAGTACCATATCTTGCCTTTTTTATATGCACTAATCTCCGCAATCTTCTTTGCTTCCTGTACCGTTCGCTTGGCAATACCATATTCTTTCATTTTTTCATAGATATATGTACTTGGCAGATCTTCCACCGCCAACAACGTTTGAAGATATTCAACCGCAACATCTTTTTTGGCGGTACTTTTCTCCACAGCCAGCAATTTCTCTATATTTATCTGACATTTTCCCATCCAGTGAAAACCTTTTTCTTTGTCCAGTTCAAATCCGATTGGTTCTCCTTCTGGTGCAAGGCTCGATTTCACCGGAAACATATATCTTTTCCATGGTTCTTCTTTGTCTCTTGATACCATAAGAATACTTCTCACTGTTGCGGCAATATCAATACTTCCTAATCCTCTATAAATCTGCTTTCCACCGCTACTTTTTGTCATGTGTCCCACCAGAACAATCGCACAGTTTGTTTCTTCTGCAACCTTGGATAGTTTTGACAGTGTTTCCCGCATTTTTACGGCATTGGTCATATTTCCATTATGTCCAATAAATGCCTGTATCGGATCAAGCACAACCATTTTTGCACCAATCTGGTTAATTGCAGTCTTTATACGTTCATCTTCCAGTGTCAGTTCTCCATTATCGTCTTTTATAAATGCAACTCTATTACAATCTGCTCCTGCCTGTTCAAGTCTTGGTTTTATCGTATCGCCTTTTCCATCTTCTGAACATTGATATATCACAATCTCTGGTTTTTTTATCTTTTGACCGTCCGGTAAATATCCGCCTTTTGTTAATATAGCTGCAATATGAATAATTAATGTTGATTTTCCTTCTCCCGGATCACCCTGTAACATTGTAATTTTCCCACAGGGAATATATGGATACCATATCCATTCCACCTCCGAGGTTTTCACGTTCGAATAAAATTCAACACCTGTAATTGTATCTTCCAAATTTGATACCCCCGGTGTTTTATGTATTCTTCTACTATATGTGAATAATTACACTAAAGTTCTACTTATATTTAATTATAATATATCTCTTTTAGGAATACAATAAGGAATATCAAATGTGTGTGGAGTTTCATCGCAAACATTAACTAATAGTCAAAGTCTAGGAGGTGACAGGTTTGGAAGTAGAAATTGATTATCTTGCTATTGGAAAGAGAATCCGCACTGCACGTCTGGCAAAAAAAATGACTCAGGAAACACTTTCAAATATGATTGACGTTGCCCCTACCTATGTCAGCAGTATCGAAAACGGACATACCAAGTTAAGTCTAGCTACTCTGTTAGGGATCGCACAGAGTCTTGATACAACCGTGGATCAGCTCTTGTATGATAACACCCCTGTACTGGTTTCCAAGTTCGATGCGGATATAAAAGAACTCACTTCTGATTGTAGCAATCAGGAAAAAGAATTCTTACTGGAAATTATAAAATCAACTAAAACTGCATTACGCAACTACAAGCCCGTCAAATAATTCAAGGATGCAGAAACTCTATTATTTCTGCATCCTTCTTTTATCCTTTTGCGGTCTTACTTCCTTGCGTACTTAATTATAACTTTATTCTTGATACAGCCAACGATCACCATCCCAATATGGCTGTGCTTCACTTCTGGAATTGTACATTTCATCAAAAAGATTGAAAGCTACTAATCTCGCTGTGTCAAAATCAGTGATCTTTTTCCTATGATAATTCCACCGCCATTCCCCTGCGTAGCAAACACCCCAGCCTGTGCCGTATTTGCTACGCATGATTGTAATGTTTTCGCCTTTATACTTTAATGTAAAATTCCCAGTTCTAACTACCTGACGCCATTCCTTTTTCATAAAATTCTTTTTTCGTTGTACTCGATTTTTCAAATCTCTTTCCCTTGCTTCCGGATTTTCGTAATCATCCGTCATATGGCAAGCACAAATACAACCTACTCTCAATTCTCCTGGGAATTCTGGATGTGTCATAATATGCACATATCGTATTTTCTCGTTACCACACATTTCACATCGTTCGTATTCTATATCTTCTCCAAATTCTGCTTCTTCCCCCAAATCTTCCATTCCTATTTCCGTCCATCCTTTGTGTGGAATGTCTTTCTTATCCCATCGCATTTTACCGCCTCCCGTCAATATTCATACTAAATATGCTAACATATTATTTACAAATATACAACATATAGGGGAGTTAGTGCCTATCTTTTTCAGCACAACTCCCCTATACCATACTTCAAATTTTAAATTTCCGAATCAAACATCGACAACCCTGCCAACATCATATCTTCATCCATATCCAGATTTTCATTATCTTCTGACTCCGCTTCTGGCTTATTCTGATCACCTGTCTCAGTCATAGATTTCTCAATTCTTGATAAAAAATCTTTGTCCTGCAACAATTGCTTTTTAATGTCTTCTATATTTATGCTTCCAGCGGAAGAAACCGTATTGACTGCTGTCTCTCCGTTTTTCATCCAGGCATGAACCAGTTCTGTCACAAGCGCCGTCTTGCACCTTTTCTTGGTCTTTAAATATTCTCCCGCTTCTCTTTGGCGTTCATCATCTTCATTGAAGATCAGCACGACCTTTATCTGTCCCATGAACCGAACCTCCTACCCTCTACGCAGGCGAGCTGCTGTCAATTTTTCATATCCGATAGCATTAGCACGCACATCATCAATAAATTCCACATATTTAAACTCTGAGGAATTTTCAATCTGCTTTCTCAACAACAAACTTCCACCACCAAGAAAAACAGCTGGATTAGTTCTGAAATCAGTCACATGCGTATGGAGTTTATTGATGATTCTCTGTAACCAGTTTTCTGCCATTCTCTGAATTTCCACAATTACTTCCTCATCCAGAATGGTTTCCTCCTGCATTAACACCTGTTCCACATCAGAAGAATCTAAGTGAATACCATAATTCTGCTGTATTGCATTGGAAATTTCCGACCTAAGAACTGCCATACCAGAACGATCACTGACACGAACCGATAAATCCGGTTTTCCATTTCTAATCACCAGAAGGTCAACCGTTCCGTCTCCAATATCAATGCAGTTTACTGTGCGGTATTTCTTTAAAAGACTTGCTTTAAAGCACATAACAGCCGCAAAGTTCTGAGGACTGACAAATACATCCTTCAAATAGAAACTTACAGTTTTTCCATTCATTTTAAATGTAATTCCATGTTTTGCATAATCTAAAAAATATTTCTTGAATGATGTTGCCTGCTGCCCATAATCTGCCGGAGGTAATCCTATTCCCAGTACTACATCTTTTCCCGTCAACGTAATTCCCTTATTCCGGGCTTCCATTGTAAGAGCATATAATGTCAAAATAAAATAATCATCATCTACTGTTTTGTCCGCCTTAAATGGCATTTTTGTATCAGACAACGTATAATAGGTTCCCTGGTATTCCAAAATATCCTCATTCATAAATCTTCCCGGTTCTGACACATATCGAACAAGTCCACATGGGAAACATACGCTTTCTCCCTTCATATTTCCGTTTCCATGGTCAATTCCAAAAATAATCTCTGCCATTGCTTTTCCTCCTGTTTTTTAACTGTACTTTAAGTAACATCAGCACATCTCTCAGTTTCAATTTTGCTAATATTTAAGTATCACTTATCTGTAATGTACCATCACTTTTGTATGTATTGTTCTACTTAAATATTACTTTTGTATGTGTTTTAAATATATACCATACATTTGTATGTGTCAATACATTTTTATATATTTTTGTGTATTTTATGATAGGAAATATGATATAATCCAGCTATGGAGCATTCCTGTTAAGTAACAAATAACCGGTTTGCAAAAAATGAGTGCCACCTATAGAATAATGATTGTTAACTGGCCGGTTGACAAATCATCGTTCAAAGGAGACACCCACAAATGAATTATAAGCAGAATGAAAAAATCAATCAAGTAAAAGAATCAACTTTGGTAGTTGGAATTGATATCGGAAGTACGACACAGTATGCCAGAGCATTTGACTGGAGAGGCATTGAACTTGGGAAAGTCTTTACATTCAGCAACAGCAGAGAAGGTTTTGAAGCCTTTAAAGCATGGATGCAGCGTTTACAGGACAAGTACAGAAAGTCAGATGTTATCGTAGGTATCGAGCCGACAGGTCATTACTGGTTTGATCTTGGCGCTTATCTTGAGGATGAGGGCATCCTCCTGGTTATGGTTAACCCTTATGCGGTAAAGCAGACCAAGGAACTGGATGACAACAGCCAAAGCAAGAATGACAGGAAGGATCCGAAGGTGATCGCAAAGCTGGTTACCGAGGGCCGGTATTCTGCACCGTATACACCGGATGGTGTGTATGCTGATTTAAGAATTATGGTGACCAATCGTAAGAGACTCATCAGGGAGATGACCCAGATCAAAAACAGATTTGCCAGATGGTTCGCCATATATTTCCCCGAGTACACAGATGTGTTTGGGGACTATGAAGCACAGAGCAGTATGCTGCTTCTAAAGAAAGTTTGTACTCCGGAAGCAATCGTGGAACTGGGAGCCGAGAAAATCAATCAAATCTGGCGAGATGCAAAGCTTAGGGCTGTAGGAATGAAAAGGGCAACGACCCTGTGTGAGACAGCAAAACGCAGCATTGGCTTAAAGAAAGGCTCTTCGGCTGCCCAGTATGAAATGAAGCTATTGCTCGAGGATTACGAATACAAAAAGGCACAGCTTGACGCCGTTATAGAGGAGATAGAAAAGTTGTGCAGGAAGATACCCGAAAGCGAGCAGATGCTTGCCATCAAAGGTATAGGAGTGATCACGGTAGCCGGATTTCTGGCAGAAGTGGGTGATGTGAGGCGTTTCGAATCACCCAGACAGATACAAAAGCTGGCAGGACTCTCATTACGGGAGAACAGCTCTGGAAAGCACAAAGGACAGACGACCATAAGTAAAAGAGGGCGGAGTAAGCTGCGGGCAGTACTGTTCAATGCAGCGATTCCGCTGATAGCTACGAATCCAGAGTTTAAGTCATTGCATGAGTATTACACGACAAGAGCGAACAATCCGCTCAAGAAGAAACAATCCGTGATTGCAATCAGCTGTAAGCTGATACGAGTCTTTTATGCCATCCTTGCAAATGGAGTGACCTATGATGCGCAGAAGATGCTTTCTGACATTCACAGGCAGCCACAGGCAGCATAAGAAGATCAACTGTGAGATTCAGGAGACGTCCGCCGCAAGGTGCTGAAAGAAACAGAAGAATTTCATAAACATAAAGAGCCAAGTCAGATTTTTTACCATCAGAGCAGAGACTCAGCAATGGAGCATCATGACACCCCTTTATGGATAAGCAGAACGAAGGAATTAAGGACCCTGAAGTTATAGGAGATCCCGTATGATATGGGAGGTTAGGCTGCCGTAAGGAGTTGGGGAAGAGAGGCCGATCATAGCAGAATAAGACGACGTCTTGTTTTGTGTACCCTAAACATCCGTATATCCATGATTTATGGCCAAGGGGAATGACATAGACTTAGAAGTAATCTCTATGAAAAAATGAAAATGTGAGAAAAAGCGAGTTAACAAGAGAAAAACAAAGATTATTATGGGAGGTAGCATAATGACTGTTGGTGAAAAAATTAAATATTTTAGAACTTTACATGGTTTTACCCAGGATCAGCTTATACAAGCTACTGGTCTAAGCATAAGTACATTGCAAAAATATGAATCTGATGAACGCAAACCTAAACCGGAACAGCTCTTAAAAATATCCCAGGCACTCGGTATCAGTATAAATGTTTTCATGGATTTTGATATTCATACCGTTTCTGATCTGCTCTCACTTATTTTCAAAATGAATGAGCAACTGGATTTAAACTTTAATTCTCAAAAAGACAGCAATGGGAATATTCTGCCCGATACCCTGATGCTTTCATTTGGAAATCCGGTAATTAACCAAAAACTTTCTACTTACGTTGCTTTTCTAAATAAAATGGCAGATTCAGAAAAGGAACAATATACCCAGGCGCTTCAGGAATTAGAGAACCAGCTTCTTGATGACAGTACAGATATTCAAAAAACAGCTCCGATCACGGAAGCATCTGCTCCAGCTTCTGATTCCGCTTTTTCCGATCCTTCCTATCAGAAAATACAGAACCTGTTATCTGATTGTACTTCACAGGAAATGGAATGGATTTTAAAATCTGTACAACTTATAAAAGAATGTATGCGTAATACTCCTGAGTAGCTATAATTTTCCGCAATCAAATACAAAATGAGAGGAAAACAGTTGTCATGCTGCATCCTCTCATTTTCGTACTATCATTTTTTCAAATCTTCTATGATCTTTTCCAGATTAATACCCATTCCATTAAATTGTGGCTGTAAAATCAAATACTCTTTCAACGGTGAAAGTTTACCAAGTATCTTCCTAACCCGACCACTTTTCTTTTCCAGCTCTAATTCCAGCTCCTTCAAGCACAACTTATAATATGGAACTGCAATATTTATTTCCTTCAAATAACCTTTCAGTGTTTCTATGCTTGAAGTGTCGTTCAAGCGTATGGCTGCATTTCCTAATATTATCAGAAAATCCATACAATCCACGCCCAATGTATTAAACTCGACATTTTCCAGATATTCTTTTAAATTCTTAATCTTATTTTGTTCTACCAGGCAATCCAACAAATAAATCTGTGCAAATGCGTTTTCTTCATATCCCAGACTTGTAGTAAAATGTTGCTCTGCCACTTCATAGTTTCCCAACTTCCAATTTACATAGGCTATGTCAGAAAAATATTTTGCCTTGCCAGAACTATTGAAATTATCAACCTTCATTTGCTTGCGGATCTCCAGAGCTTTATCGAGCCATTTTCTATCCGGCTCAAAATTATAATACATTTCATACATTTGAGCAGTTATATCCTGTGAATACAACTCAATTTCCGTATAAGGTACTCCTTTTTCCAATTTCTCAATCACTTCATCTGCAATCTTTTTTGCACCCTCATTATCGGATACTAACGAAAGCTGTATTGCCTTGTCAAATTGATATTTTAATTTCATCAGAGAATCCTCTGATTTTTCGATCAAAATATCATCTAATTTCAGCAACTTTGTCAACTCTCCTGTTGGTAATATTACTGACCGCAGTAATTCCAGCATTCTTTGATCTGTGTGTACATCGACTTTTATATTCTTTGCAATAGCTTCAATTTGTTCTGTGAATCTGCCATCTTCATTATTCAAATCATAATACAATAACTGGTAGTATTCGCATTCATTTTTCCATTCTTCTGCATCAACCAATTTTTTTATAGTCTCAAATCTTTCTCCCCAATTATCAGTATTTCCTTCCGGAATGCTGCAAAAAATGCGGTCTGCCAGTTCCGATAATGCGTTTATATCTTGATGAAGTATGAATTTCCCAATTGCCGGATTATCCTTTAAAATTCTATTTGTATGCTTCTTAACTTCCACCAGGTAATCCGTCAGCATAGCGATTGCTATGTAATATGCTTTTATATGATTTTTACTTTCAAGCTCCCTTTTATAATCCTCTATTTTCATTCCACTGAATGGTTTACAGCAAATCCCATATATTCGTCCTGATCCACAAAGACATTTTTCATCATCTAACATATTTCTTCTCTCCCTGTTTATGTACTGATTGATATTCTACCACATCTTCCTTCATCAAGAAATGGCAAAATAAAACCACAGGCTGTCAACCCGTGGTCATATTCTCTACCATATTATTCCTTTACATTCTTTTTCCGTTATATCTGGCCAGCATTCTGCTGATTGGGTAGCCTACTATGTACCATATCGCTCTGACTGCCAGACCTGCTGCAATCACACATCCAAATACGCCACCTACAATTACGCACAGGGCAACCATTCCAAGAATACCGGATAAATCCCAGTGCCATGGAACAATAATAAACATATGTGGTATTCCTACCGGAACCCCATACACCAACATAAGTCGGAACCAGTCAATTTCTCCATTCACCATATAAATATACTGTCCAAGCCAGCCGATCAGCAACAAACCTGTGAATGCTAAAACCCCTTTACATATAAAATTCTTAAATGTCATGCTTCTTTTTCCCCCTTCTAGTATTTTTCGATTGCCCGCATGAGAATATCCTCAAACTTAAACACAACCTCTATCCGTTTTTTATCGTACACATATACTGTATCAATCGTGGCATCAACCAGCTCCTGTGTAATTTTTTCATGCTGCATTTCTCCATCAAGCAACTCTATCGCAGACGCTACTTTGTTTTTATAAGCACTTTCCTCTACTGATAAGTGAGTAAGTCTTTCCATTTCCGTCTCATTGCGGTTGATTTTATCTGTAAGCTGCTGCTTCATAAGCAAATATTTATCTTTTGTTATAACGCCTTCTGCATACGATTCATACTGCCGTATTCTCTCACTTTTTAATATATTGCTTTCAGCCTCTAGCTGTTTTATCTTTTTTCTTCTGACGTTATCTAAATTAGTTGTCTTTTCTTCAAGCTCTAATTGTATAGCATCCAATATATAAAGAACACGTTTTAAGGCATACCAGACATGCCCTTCTATAATAGAAACAGAAAACATTTCGTCTGAACATTTAGCAAATTTCCCTGTTGTTTTCTTATGTGGACAATACATCTTATCATTCGACCCAGATTCCACTAACACCATTGCACGTTTGCAATTTCCACATCTGACTTTTCCTTTCAATGCAAATTTTCTTGCACCCCGGTAATCTGGTTTTTTCATAAATGCGATGGTTGCCTTTGCTATTTCATATTCTTCCTCTGACACGATTGCCGGATGAGTATCTTTTGTAATAACTACATCTTTATCTTTCGATTTTCTGGTTACTTTACTGCCAACTGCAATACTTTGTCTTTTCCCTTGTACCAGAGCACCTGTATATTCATACCTTCCAAGAATAGCACGAACCATCCCACAATTCCATAATACTTCAGATTCTGGTAATTTTTGATTGTATCCATAATGCGTCAAACCATTTTCTTTATTATATCTTCCCGGCGTGGGAATCTTTTGCTCATTCATGTAATATGAAATCTGAGAAGTATTACATCCCTCAATTGCTTTATCAAAAACCATTCTTACATACTTTCCAGCTACCGGATCTATCAGCCATTCCCCAGTTTCTTTATCTCGCAAATAACCAAAAGGCGGTTTTCCCCCAGTCCATTGACCATTTTTCCATTTCACTCTCAATGCACTTTTCATCTTTTTGGAAATATCTTTGCTATAAAGGTTATTGACCAGGTTATGAATTGCCATATCCATTCCCATAGTTTTTCCTAAATAATCATTGCTGTCATAATTATTGTTTAATGAGATAAAACGAATTCCCAGTATTGGAAGTATCTGCTCCAGATAATCTCCAACACCAATATAATCCCTTCCAAATCTGGAAAAGTCTTTTACAATAATCGTATCTATCTTTCCTGCCTTTGCATCTTCTATCATTCTTTTAAATTCCGGGCGTTCAAAATTTGTTCCCGTATAGCCGTCATCGACGTATTCTATATATTCGTCAGCCAGATCATCCCTGTCCTGCAAAAAGTTCACAAGAAGCGTTCTCTGATTTTCAATACTATTACTTTCATCTTTATTATTTTTTCCCAGATCACCATCTGCAAGTGACAATCTAAGATATAATGCGTTCTTCAGCACTCTTAACACCCTCTATCAATTCTATTATCTGATGGAATTTATCATCACATTTGAAGCATACATGAATGTTCCCATTTTTGTATACTTCCACATATTCTACAAGTTCCTGCACCAGCTTTTCATTGAAACTTCGTTCAGACAAATATGGCTCCAGATTATTTACCATATCCATATATCTGTCAGCCTTCTTTTCCAGCATTCTTTGTTTCTGTTTTGCAACTTGCAATTCATCCCTTAATTCCTGTAAGTTCTGAATGTACCGCTCCTTCATCATGTCAAAATCTTCTTTTTCAACAATACCACATACATAATTTTCATATAATGTTGCATTCTTTTCTTCTGCCTGCGATACCTTTCTTTCCAACATCCGCACATTTGCACCGGCTTCATAAAAAGCATTTTTTTCACTGGTATCGCTTTTCATTTTCTGTAACAACTTCTTCCTGTCGCATAAACTCTTTATAAGAATTTGAATCTGATCCATCACAAGCATTTTCAGTAAATTTTCTTCTATTTTCTGGTCACAATGATTTTTAGCATGATTTTGGGCGGAACACGTGTAATAAATTCCAACCTTCTCCATCGTTTTATAATTATGCGTATATCGAACGCAATACATCGTCCGACCGCAATCTCCACATCGTACCATTCCGGCAAAGTAATCTTTATATTTCTCCCGATCTTTCATATATTTCACACGCCAGTCCTTCGTTATTTTTTTCATTGCATTTGCTCTTTCCTGCAATTCTTCATAATCGTCTCTGGCAATCATAGGCTGATGCATATCTCTTTGAATATTCCAGTCTTCCGGACTTGTCTTATACTGTTTGACACCTTTATACAACGCTTGTTTCAATTTTCCTGTCACAATATCTCCGGCATATGTCGGATTATTCAAAATTTTATCTACACTGTCCCCACGCCATTTTGTCTTTTCCAGTGGAACTGTTAAATTTCCCATCTTCTCTCTTTGCCCTGGTGTTGCAATACCCATAAGATTTAATCTGTCTGCAATTTTAGGCTTACTGACTCCCATCATGTACCACTGAAATATCATTCTTACAAATGGAGCTGTCTCCTCATCCACAATCTGTCTGTGCCTGTCTTCTGAGCGAATATACCCAAACGCCACCTTACTCAATGTCACATTTCCATTTCTCCTCTGTGCATCCTTTGCAGCCAATATTTTCTTTGACATATCTTTTGCATACATGGCATTAACCATATTTTTCAGAGGTACACTGATATTCTCCTGATCTTCCTTTCTGGAACTGTCATAATCATCCGTAATTGCAATAAACCTTACATTCAGTCTTGGAAGAATGGTTTCCAGATAATATCCTGTTTCCAGATAATCCCTGCCAAAACGTGATAAGTCTTTTACAACAATACATTGAATTTTTCCTGTTTTCACATCTTCCATAAGTTTTATGAATCCAGGTCGATCAAAATTGGTTCCACTAAATCCATTATCACTATATGTACCTGCCAGTCGCAAGTCAGGATGTTCTTCAATATATTTTTCAACCAACATCTCTTGTACTACCAGCGTTTCATCTGTCTCATTTCCACCGTTCTCAACAGATAAACGAACATATGCTGCTGTATCTAACAGATTTTTATTTTTGACTATGTCCTGGGAAATATTTACTTCAGTACTTTTATTTCTTCTGCTTTTTCTCGCCATAAACTATTCCTCCAACCATTCTTCTGGAAAATAAGCTCTCCATCTCTGCATTGTCAAATACACATGCACCTCTTTGAAATTTGAAACAATTATCTTATCTACCCATTTCTTCACATGTTCAAATTCCAGATTTTCTGGAAGCTCCACCCGCTGAAACGTCTTTATCCATTCGTTTTCACTGCTGAATGCTTTCTTTATCTCAGCAAACCTCTCCATAAGTCCTTCAAAATCCATTTCATACATTTCTAGCTGTGACTGTATTTCTTCTTTTTTATTCAGATACTCTGTCTCTGTAAGCTCATTATTCTTGAATTTTTCATATATCGGAATACGATCTTTTTCTACCTGTTTCATTTCCTGAAATATCATCCAAGCCTTTTCTGAATATTGCTGTTGTTCTTTTTGTAACAGTTTCTGCATAGCTTCCGTTTCCAAATATCCAGTCATTTTTTCTGCCACATCCATTTCCGATTGAATTGCGTCTTTTACCATTCTTGTAATTACATCTACTTGTACATAAATTTTTTTGCTCTTTGGCAGCTCTTTTATCTTTGAATTCAATACAAATACAGACTCTCCGCTTTGAAAATTTCTTAAATACAGTGGTCTTCCTGTTTCTTCATCAAATACTTTATGAACATACGGTCCCGGTTTTCCGCCTTTGCGGTTTTTTGTCGTTGACCGGCTTTTTACAATTTCTTTTGCCTTATCAAATACGCCTTTTTCCAATATCGGAGTAATTGGAATTGTACAAAGTTTTCCATTGATTGTTTTCTTCCAATAGCCGTCATACGCTGTACAGTCTAAGATTCTCCGAAGCGATCCTTCACTCCATTTATTTTCATAATGTGGCCAATGCTTATGTCCCACCCTGGCATTATGTACCATAGGTGATTCAACACCTCTCTCATTCATAATATCGGCTATTTTTTTTACTGATACACCATCCAAAAGCATCTGAAACACTTCACGTACAATCGTAGCTGCTTCTTCTTCAACCAGTAACTCTTTCCGGTCTTCTGAAAGTATGTATCCATACTTTTCATCATGTACGTTATAATATCCTTCAATTTGCTCTCGCACAGCTAACTCCCGCATACTCTTTATCTGTACCGCAATTTTTTCTTTTCTGAAATATTCATCAATTTCTTCTCTGCTTTTTTCGATACTGCAAAAATCATCCTGTACTACTGAAAAATGGATTCCTGCCGGGAAGAATGTTTTTGCAAGGACATCTTCAGCACAGGAAATATATTTACCACAGCAATCAATGCTATTTACCACCACCATGTCAAACTTCCTGCTGATCCCATCCACCGTCATTTCTTCAAATGCAGTATTCTCGTTATCGTCCCTTTTTCTGTCACTGTATTTCGCAACCAGCTTCCAGTCATGCGATTGTATATATTTTTGAATCTGTTCATTCTGCTGCTGAATAATATCGGTCGGAATGCTTTCACTGGATTTGCATGATGTGGTTCTTGTATAACTTACGCACCGCATTTGAATCTACCTTCCTTTTCTTCTATTTCCCGAATATTTTGAGCTACCTCCGTCATTTCCTGTATTTCATCGGCATACTTAAACTGAATTTCCAGGCGGTCTTTTCCATAAACGATAATCTTATCAATTAATGTGACTACTGCTTTACGGTCAAGCTGTGTGATATTCTGGTAGCTTTTAAAATCTTCTATCCAGGGATGTTCCCTTTTCCCTTCCACTACTGCCTTTTCTTTCTTTTTTTCCAGTTCACGTTTTGCTTCTTCCGCATTATGCAACTTATCCGAAAATCTCTGGTTATACTCATGGTATTCTTCTCTGGTCACAATATTATCCAACATATCCTGATATAAACGAGTTTTTAAATCTTTATATCTTTCCACTTCCTCATGGAGAACAGTCAACTGTTTTTCCAGTGAATCAAATTCTGTTTTCTTATAATTTTCCATTCCACTGTCCCGGATAATGTTTTCCGCATCTACTAATAATGCAATCTGCTTCTGAATCGCTTCCAGCACAACTGCATGTACAATTTTTTCACTGATCAGATGTGAACTGCATCCATCTCCGTTTTTATATGTAGAGCAATGGTAATAATAATATCTCTTTCCTTTTTTAGATGTGCTTCTTTTTACCATGTTCTGTCCGCAATCTCCACAGCGTAAAAATCCCGAAAACAAATATACAGAATCTTCATCCGGTGCAGTACGGGTATCCAGTTCCAGCAGTGATTGTACATACTGAAATATTTCTTCTGCTATGATAGCTTCATGTGTTTTTTCAACTCGAATCCAGTTTTCTTCCGCTACTGGTCTGCACTCTTTTACTTTGTAATTGATCTTACGATTTTTTCCCTGAACCATCGTCCCGGTATAAAGCTCATTTGTCAAAATACGGTTCACTGTCGTAACTGCCCATTTTGGATTAGCTCCCGAACGAAATCCACTGTTATACTTCATTCCACGGCTTCGCTTATACTCCAGTGGTGGCAATACTCCCATTTCATTCAATTTTGTAGCAATCCTCTGAGAACTGTACCCGCCCATTTTCAGATTAAAAATAAACCGAACAATCTCTGCTGCATATTCATCTATGATAAGATGATTTTTATTCTCCGGGTCTTTCTGATACCCGTATCCTGCAAAGCTTCCTATAAACTGCCCATTTTTTCTTTTCACATCTAACTGACTTCGGATTTTAATTGAGATGTCCCTGCAATAAGCATCGTTTATCAGATTCTTAAAGGGAACTATGATCTGATCTGCATCATCCGATTCCGCAGCACTGTCATAATGGTCTGTAATGGCAATAAACCTGACTCCAAGAAATGGAAATATCTTTTCCAGGTATCGTCCTGTTTCGATATAGTTTCTTCCTAGTCTGGATAAGTCCTTAACGATGATACAGTTGATTTTCTTTTTCTTCACATCTTCGAGCAACCTTTTAAATGCTGGACGCTCAAAATTTGTTCCACTGTAACCATCATCAATATATTCATCGACCAGGGTAATGTCCGGGTGCTGTTTTACAAAATCGTTAATGAGACTTCTTTGATTGCGGATACTATCACTTTCCAGCTTGTCTCCATCTTCTCTGGAAAGTCTTAAATAGTCTGCCGCTAATATAGACTTTTGATTAAAATACATAAAGCCATCAACCTCCTAATTTACTATGCCATCCGGCAGTGTAAACCAAGAAATTCATGGCTTCTTGAATGCTTTTAAATTTTGACCCAACACCATATTAACATAACTTCTGGCTCACTGCTACACCTTTTTCATTCTTTTCCAAATTTCTTTCTGACCTGTTTTTTCGTTCTTCATAATGAAATACACCTGCTCAGACTTTCTTCCAGCGTACATTTCCCAGTAAAACTGATTTTCACTGCCACCCCATGAGAAATATAACAATATGGATTCTTAATCTGATGAATATAGTCTGCAATCCGTTCCTCCTGTGGCAACTCCGTTCTTATCTTTACCTGCTCTATATCAATCAGATTACTGGTATCTATATTTTTGAGGTCTACCTCTGCCATTGCCTGCATTTCCTCCGGTGTTGGTAATTCTTTTGCTGACATTCTTTTACACCTCCTGAAAATTTCCTTCTACCTATAAAGCCCGGCAGAGGTTATTTACCAACCCCTTTTTCAGATTTTTTTACTTTTTTCATTTTAGGGGTTTGTAAAACAGCTTTCTCACGCTTTATTAGTAGAGGGATTTCTTTCTTAGAGCAAGTTTCGCCTTGGCAGCCAAAAACTCGGATACCGAGTTTTGCCAGCAGGCAACTTGATGGGGATTTTGCTCCCCATACCCTCAAATACAATTAAAAATTGTCTCATTGGTTCCCATTTGCATGGTCACAGCGTAATAAAGTTTTATTACTTGCCTTTCACTGTAAACGTGAAATTTGCCTGTCTGTAAATCATCGGGAGATAACGAAGGAAGGAATAGAAATTATGACAAGACCAAAGAAAGAAAAAGAAATGTCCCGCAATCAGCGTATTACTGTCCGATTCACGGACACTGAATTTGCCATTATTGAAAATGCCGCAAAGCAAGCCAACCTGTCGCTGGCAGCTTATGTACGAACTCAAACCTTAAAGGGAAATGTATATACAAAAATCGAGATTGTTGCTGATGTTCCAGAAATTAAAAGCCTGCTTGCAGAGTTTGGTAAGATAGGCGGTAATCTCAACCAGATTGCAAAATATTTTAATCAGGGTGGAATTCTTTCACAGGAAATGCGTGGCGAAATAAATAAGCGTCTTCGGGATTTATATGAAATGAAATACAAGGTAATGGAAATGGCAGGTGATTTTCGTGGCAATACTGAAACATATCGCAAGTAAAAATGCTGATTACGGAGAAGCTGAGCGTTATCTGATTTTTCAGCATGACAAATATACACAAAAACCTATTCTTGATGATGAAGGGCATATGCTCATCCGTGAAGAATATTATCTTGACGGCTTAAACTGTGATCCGTTCAGTTTTGCTGCTGAGTGCATGGAAACAAATGCCTATTTTCATAAAAATCAGTCTTTTAACGAAATCAAATCTCATCATTATATTATCAGCTTCGATCCCAAAGACAGGGACGAACATGGTCTGACGGGTGAACAGGCTCAAAAGTTAGGATTGGAATATGCAAGAGAAAACTTTCCCGGTCATCAGGCTCTTGTCTGCACACATACTGACGGTCATAATGGAAGTGGCAATATCCATGTGCATATCGTAATCAACAGTATCCGCAAATATGACACTGAGCCTCAGCCATATATGGAATTTGACCGGGATTCAAAAGCTGGCTATAAACATCATCTTTCCGATAGATACCGAATCTATTTGAAACAAAAAGTCATGGATATGTGTACCGCCAATGGATTGAACCAGGTAGACCTTCTAACACCTGCGGAAAGGAAAATATCTGAAAAAGAGTACTGGGCAAAACGCAGAGGACAAAAAAAACTTGATAAACACAATGCAGAGCTTGAAAAGAAAGGGCTGACTCCAAGGCAGACTACTTTTCAAACCGAGAAGCAATATCTTCGTGATGCGATTGATACCGTTACTTCACAGGCAATATCACAAGAAGATTTTTCCAGATTGCTGTCTGAAAAATATAATATTACATTCAAAGTCAGTCGTGGCAGATACAGCTACCTGCATCCCAATCGCAGTAAATACATTACTGGAAGAAGCCTTGGTACGCTTTATGAAGAAAAACATCTTCTGCAAATATTTCAAGAAAATTCCACCTCACAGATTACTGAAAATCCGGTTCCTGATATTTCTCAAGTTGTTAATTCTTCAACTCCAACAGTTTCTGCCTACACTGCTACAACTACAGAAGCTCCACATACTTTCCTCTTTATAAAATCTGATTTACGGTTGGTAACAGATTTGCAGCATTGTATTAAAGCACAGCAAAGTCAGGCGTATGCTCAAAAATTAAAACTGTCTAACCTAAAAATGATGGCTCAGACAGTTGCCTATGTACAGGAACATGGCTTTCAATCCAAGGCAGATTTAGATGCAGCTCTTTCCGATGCCTCTGCTCAAAGCACTGATGCAAGAAATACACTAAAATCCACAGAGAATACTTTGAAGAATGTCAATGAACAGATTCATTATACCGGACAGTATCTTTCCAATAAATCTATATATTCTGATTACCGCAAAAGTCGGAACAAAGAAAAATTTTATGATGATCACCGGGCAGAACTTACACTCTATGAATCTTCCCTCCGAATACTCAAAGAAAAATCACAGGGCAATAAACTTCCTACATTAAAAATGCTGCGTGAAGAAAAGAATCGCTTAACAGAATTACAGACGATGCAACGTGAAGACTTTAACGCCCGACGGGAACATGAACGGGAACTCCGTACAGTGTGTTCCAATGTAGATATTATTCTTGGAACCTCACAAGTTCAAAATCGCCAGCGTGAACATACACAAGAAAAATCATAACCGATTTTTTTCATAAAAATAGAGGTTCTTCCTTAAATCCAGGAAAGCAAACCTCTATTTCTCTATTCTACTTTTTCTCCATCTACATGCAATATAAATTTTTCAGGATTGTGGATAATATCATATTCTTCATTTTCTTCCTCTGACGAATATTCTATCTCACAGAATTGCTTATTATCGTTAAGGTCTTTTTCTGTCTTATATACATTAATCTGTAATTCTGTCGGGTATACCATATCATAAGAAAACTTTATAGACTGAAAAGAATTTTCCCTGCACATTTTTATAATCTGTTTTGCCAGTTCCTTTTTATCAGCAATTTCCTCCTGATTTGCTACAACTGTTAAATGTTCCGTAGTGTTAAATCTCGTACTATTGACTGCATCAGGAATTTCCGAAAGCTCCTTCGACTGCACTCTATAAAATCCACTACATATACACAACACACATATGAAACAAACAACTACCAGTACAATTTCTTTTATCCTCTGCTTTTTCAATCCATCTCCTCCTCATTGATATGGGTTCCGAAAACAGAACCTTTGTTACTTTCTATCTTAACCCTATAATGAGGGAAAGACAAGAAAAAGGTGGAGATAGCCGTTGATTAAATATGATAAATTGTGGCTTACCATGCAGGAAAGAGGTATCACAAAATACACTCTTCACAAAGAATATCATTTCAGTAAGTCCCTGATACATCGTTTGCAGAATAATGAAGGTGTCAGTATGAACACCATCAACACTCTCTGTAATATTCTGGATTGTAAAATTGAAGATATTGCAACACACTATAAAGACTAGCCCTAACTGATTATTCGGCACTGGCCAGTCTTTTTCTATGCAAAAAAGAAGCCAGCCACAACTGTGACCAGCCTCTCATTTTTATTTTTTTGTACGCTCCACGTCTTGTCCCATTATCTGCTGCATTGCTTTCTGTCCACTACGCTTGGCAACTTCTTCCTTTTTCTCATTCAGCTTCGCAAGAACGGATTCTTTTGGACGCTTCTTTTTATCTTTCGGTGCAGAGTTATTTCTAAGTCCGTCAATCATATTATAATTTGCTTCCTCTGTAATTTCCGCACTTCTCAGGTATTCCCCATTTTCCAGATACTTCTGCCAGTTATCCAGTTTCGGTTTACTGTTTTCTGTCTGTTCCTGCACTGGCGGATGCAGAGAATCAAGAATTTTCTGTTTTACCGCATCATCAAATCCATTATATGTGCTATCTACAATCACTTTGCCGTCCTGGTTCAAGACTACATACGCAACATCTTTCCCATACTGCTCATGTTCCATAAGGAAATAATTCTTGCCTTCTACCAGCAGATAATCTATTACTTCCCATGTTCCGTCTTTTCCCTCTATTTCATAGCCAACCGTATCCTTCGTAAGTCCACCGTTTTCCGAAGATGCAACTTTCATAAAATCAGAAATCTCTATAAAAGCATCTTTATTTACATAGTAAACAGTCGTGATACCATTATCATTCAAGATCATCACGTCACTGGTACTGATTGCATGACCTTTATAATTATGTGGTTGTTTCTTCTCCAGCTCCTTTTTTATCTGCTCTGGCGTTTCTCCCGGTTTCATTGTTCCAAGATACACCTGTTCATAATTTTTCACCTGCACAGAAATCTGATCCTGTGCAAGTTCTTCATAGGTACGGAAAAGAAGGTTTCTCAATTCCGGCTTCTTTTTTAACTGATAAACTGCAAACTGACTTCTACTCATTCTCCATCCACCTCCAAGTCTGCTTTATAAATCTCTACGGTTCTTTCCAGCTCTTTGTATCCTTCATCGCTAAGATAATACAGCTTCTGGATTGTTGTAAATATCAGATACTTCATATCTTCATCCAGATAGGAAAAAATTTCATCCATAGCATTCATTGTCTGAATCCTGTCACCCGCATCAAAAATCGCAACAGCAATATATTCATCTTCCTCAAATCTTACCATCATAATGACACCTCTCCCTTCTTATGTGTTCTGGATTTTTCTTTCGTTGCAGTCTGTTCCTGCTCTTTTATTTTTGCCTGACGTTCCCGGAGTGCCTGAAGAACAGATTCTTTTCTGCTCTTTGGATGTGAAACATTTTCTTTCTGTATAGGCTTATCTCCAACTGCCTGTTCTGTTCTTTTTGTAAGTTCCTGCTTCCTGGCAAAATATTTTTCCACATCATCCATTGCTTTCTGAACTAACGGACTTTCCTTATAGTGTTTAATCATCTCCACACCTTCCCTGTCAACTTTTCCAAGTCGCATAAGATCATACGGTCCGTCATAATCACTTCCATCGTGCAGTTCAAATCCAACACCTTTTATCCCATTCATACGTTCAGCGGGAATGGTTTCATAAATGTGTAAGGCTTCTTCCAAAGTAAGATTTTCGTGGTACTCACCCATAACTGGAAATTCCATGCACTCTGCAACATAAAAAGTGATCGTGGCTTCTGTCTGCTCCTGCTCTAACGGTCTAGTAAGAATAGAGAGTGTTTCTGCATTTTCCAGACGTGAAAGTAATGACCGGGCAGTAATTACATCACTGTCTATATTCGATTCTTTTGACACCTCAGTCAGCCAGTCTTTTAAACCAGCTGTTTCCCTGTGCAAAATTTCTTCTGTGATTTTCTCGACCTGTTCGTCCCTATTTTCAACAGTATCCTTATATTCATAAGTATCATACTCGTAACTAAAATTATCCAAGTCCACTGCTAGTTTCTTGATTTCCTGCTGATCAAGATAAGCTTCTGATTCCTTTATGTACTCTGCCAGAGTAATCCTTTCTTCTGAAATTGGGTTAATATCTACTTTAATGCCTGCTATTGCCATACCATAGGAATTCAATTTGTCAAAAAAACTATCCTCTCTAAGATTTCCTCGATAAGAAAGCACCACATCAAGATCAGAATCTTCACGATACATATCATCTCTGCTTCTGGAGCCATACACTCTCGCCCCGATCAGCGTAACTTCATTTTCCAGTCCCATTTCTTCCAGAACCGCCCTTGTATGAGCCAGTACGTCATATTCCACTTCTGCCCGATTCATTCCATTCAGTGCTGCTTCGCATCTGCCAAGCTCAGATGTCTTTCTAGTAACGCCATTCTCCAATAATGCTTTTGCATTGCTGGTTAATTTTTCTCGGAACTCTGCATCATCTACTTTGACACATACCTCTTTCTCCATTCCTTCTTTTTTCAGGATTTCATAAGTTGCTTCCTGAATGGAATCATCCAGATGGTCATGTTCTCCACTGGCAACCTCATGCAAATCAGCATCATAAAAAATATAGGCATATCCTTCTTCTGTCGGCTGTACCGTCAAATATGTTTTTGCTTCCGCAAACTGTACAGTAATTCCTTCATAGTCTTTCATAGCTGCCTCCCTGTCATAGCCATCGAAAATAGATTCCGGGCAATTCTGTTCCAACAGTGTCTGCACGATATGCTCCTTTTCCGCATGTTCTGTCTTAACTTCCAGGGATTCATAGTTCATTACCTTTGCATCTTCTACCGAAAGTCCTTCCTCTTCTAAAATATTCTCCATTGCCTCTGAAATAGAGATAGTCGGATCATCATAAACACCGCCATCCAGTTCCAGATAATCCTTATCATAAAATGTATAATCGTAACCATCTTCTACTGTCTGAATTGTAAAATACCGCTCTCCAATCTGGTATGCTATCTCTGTATCATGCACTTCCAGACTGTTACCTATCTCTTTAAAAGTATTGTATATCTGCGGATTCAGCCATCCCTCCACTTTCTGACAATCATAGATCAGCGTATCTATTCCATTCTTGCACTGGATAAAATCAAGACTGCCTCGCAGCGGTGCTGTATTTTCAATTCCAAGAGCTTTCATTTTATGGTTTGGCAGAGAGTAATATGCTCCAAGGGCAGCTCCCAAATCCTTATATCGCTCAATCTTCAATCCACCTTTTACTGCCAGATCTTCAATCACATAATATTGGTCGATATAATGATTTTCTGGCATTTTCAGGTCAATGCCATTTTTTTCTCTGACTTTAT
>ERZ1673752.343-NODE-343-length-83154-cov-11.396082_pt1 | contig 83154 bp, 78 predicted proteins | sample MGYA00580195_ERZ1673752 | MGnify/ENA primary metagenome ERZ1673752 (study PRJEB41218, sample SAMN15661744) | gut metagenome | host: Homo sapiens | place: Canada: London | collected 2015-08-20/2019-03-30 | study: EMG produced TPA metagenomics assembly of...
AAAATGCTCTAAGTGATTGCTTCACTAACCATGACAAAATCATGATTAAGAAGTTACTTAGAGCATATATCACCCGCGGCTAATTTGAAAACCTTATATTGCCGGACAGCAACGCTGTCCGGTTTTCTGCGCTCTATGGATTCAAAGAGCAGATCGAGCGGAGACACATGCCCTTCATCTTCCTCGCGCACCTCCGCGTATTCCAGCACGCGCATGACCATGGAGAAATTTTGCTCGTACTCCGGGGCTTCCTGAAACAGCATGAGGATGATCGCCTGCAGGAGCGCGGTTTCGGCCTTGGTCCAGAACGGATCGGACTCGTGGCTGCCCTTCGGGGTGGTTGACTGGATCAGGTTGTTGACCAGCTTCAGCACGTCCTTTTCGTCGCGCAGATAGTGAAACGGATTGTAGCCGTCCGACTGCTCCAAATTCACAAGGTTCAGGACGCGCACGTCGTAGCCTTGCTCTTTGAGGTAGCTGCCCGTGGCAAGCAGGACTTCGGATTTCGGGTCCGTAATGACGTAGTTCGTGTTTGCGGTCAGGATATTCGGTAGCACAAAGCTGCGCGTTTTTGCCGCGCCGCTGCCGCCGATGACCAGCACGTTTAGAGAGCGGCGGTGCTTGTGCGTATCCAAACCGAGCCGGACGTGCTGGGTCAGCGGGATGCTGTCCTTCTGCGCAAACTGCGCGTTGACGGATGCAGGCGTAGCCCACGCCGCAGAGCCGTGTTCCTCACCGTCGCGGGTTCTGCCCTGATTCGTCCGATAAAGCAAAACTGCCATGCCGTAAGCAGCAAGGCAGATGAGGATCGTAGGCAGGCTTTTATCTGTCCACACGATATTCGTCGGCTGCTCTAATGCGACTGTCAGATTCCGCAGCAGCTCCGGCAAACCGCCGCCCAAGGACTGCGCCAACAGGAGGGCAAGCCAGACGATGGGGATTATGCCAATGAGATAAAACAGGGTGTCGTTCGATTTTCGGATAGGCATCACCTCGGAAAATGTTTGCAACTAAAATCAGTTGCAAAATTGTTTTGACCGTGCTATACTGATCATAGAAATGAGGGATAGACTTGGGTCAGAAAGAGAAACTAATCAAAAGATTAAAAACCAAGCCGCGTGATTTTACATTTGATGAAGCCGAAACATTGCTGGGGTATTTGACGTACTCTCGCTCCAACAAAGGAAAGACGAGCGGTTCGCGTGTCATGTTTACCAGCGAACAGCATGCGCCGATCTTGCTGCACAAGCCGCATCCGCGGAAAGAGCTTTTGGAGTATCAAGTCAAGCAACTGCTTGAGGTGCTGGAACAGGAGGGATTGATTTGAACAATACAATGCAATATAAAGGCTATGTCGGAAGTGTTGAGTTTTCCGAAGCGGATGGTCTGTTTTTCGGAAAGGTTCTCGGTATCCGCGCATTGATCTCCTATGAGGGGACGAATGCCGCCGAGCTTGTGGCTGATTTTCATGGCGCGGTAGACGATTATCTGTCGCTGTGCGAAGCAGAGAACAGCGAGCCGGAAAAAGCCTACAAGGGCAGTTTTAACATCCGGGTATCACCGGAGCTGCACAAGCAAGCTGCGATTTGCGCAATGGCGCAGCAGGTCAGCTTGAATACGCTGGTCGAGGATGCTCTGCGAGAGTACGTTGCAGAGCGGAAAGAAGCCGTATAATAATAAATCGATGGCGCTGACGAAGCATACCGTCAGCGCCATTTTTATATTCTGTTACCGTTCAAAGCCGGTACTCCGTTTCAGATGCGTTTGCTCTGGCAGTCCTTTCTCCATGAACCGTTCCATGAGCACCTTTTTCTTTTCATAGCCGGTGAGAATGGAATCCACAAACGCGATGCTGTCGTCTTTCGCGTACAACTCTGCAATTTCTTCCCGGCTTGGCAGCAGGTCCATGTGGATGCGGCTGCGGTCGGTGACGAGCTTGAGCAGCTCTGCTTCGGTCTTACGGAAGCTGTTGACCGTGATCTCTGTGCAGTCACTGCGCTCCGGCAGGCGTGGGGCATCCCAGAACATCGAATTGCCGGAATCGAAGATCGGGGCCATCCGAATAAATTTCAGCGTCCGGCTGTCGCGGAGGACACCAAAGTTGTTGAGGTGCCGGTCCGTATTCGTCAGCACGAAATCTGTGAGGACCTGATATTCGAGGAATCCGCGCACTTCCTGCTCTGACAGACCATGCTCTGCGCAGACATAAATGAAATGCTCATAAGTGGAAACAGCATTGTCCTTTTTCTCGGAATCTACAACGTCAATCGCCGGAATGAATTCCAGCGTCTCCGACGCGAAATCCTCGCAGATACAGCCGTACTGCTCACTTGCGCTGCCGGTGAACTTGACCGGGCGATACCGCACATGGTTGGAAAAGCCCTGCTTTTCATGCAGCATGGATGCCAGCACTTCGTTGAGACTCTGTTGAGAGTTTGCGCCGCGATTGCCTTTGAGCAGGCAGCGCGTGTCGTCGACAATCACCCATTTCTTGATCAGGTCGCCTTGCAAAGCAGCCTCCGGCGAATAGAACTGCGCCGACGCAGTTTCTGACAGGTCGCCAAAAGCATTGGAGAATGGACTAACATCTTTCCACGTCAGGTCGCTCTTTTGCGGCCTGATCCAGTAATGGTCAGACAGGCTGAGACCGAGGTTCCGCACGAGCAGACTCTGCGTGGAGGGGATGCCCTCCTGCTGCAAAAGCGCGGCAATGTTGCCCTGACTGATAGGGACGGCACGGCGCAGCCACCATTTGCGCAGACTGTCCGCACCCTGACTGCCGCCGAGCGGCAGCAGCTCTGGACTCGCACTGGGTGTGACCTTGAGGATAGCGCCGGACAGATCGTCGAGCTGCAAGGACGCAACGACATCGTCTTTGTGCATCAGATCATATTCTTGCTCTGCCATACGCACCACCTCCCAGCTTTTTCTGCTTCGAGCATATCATAATTCTCTGCACAAATCCAGTTTGCGTTTACTTTGTAATCTCACTGTGTGTTTTTTCTCTGGTCGGGACGTGCGGTTCGACGCCAGACAGCTTTTCGCGGAAGGACTGAAGCTGCTCGCCAACCGACGGGCGGTCATTCTTCGAGTTCTTCCTGCTCGTAGGCGAGCTGCTGGCGATATCGTCCGAGGAGCGTTCCGACCGAGACTCTTTTTTTGGTGAGCGTTCCTCCTGCAGCTTTTCGAGCGAACCGAAAAGACGCTCGAAAATAACATTTGCCAGCTCCAGATCGGTCATCGGAATGACGAGATCAACAGGCGCGTCCGGCTGCTCCTTGTCCTGGATACCCGCGAATAGCACCTTGTCCTTCGCCTGACGGCTGAACTCGCGGTACTGCTCCGGTGTCAGAGAAAACGTGCGGATGTCGCGCGTCTGCTGGAGAATTTTCTTGAGACTAGTCCTGCCGTAGACTTTCTTATGATTGCGTGCTAACGCCAGCAGCATCGCCGCGGCATTCTTCGCCGCAGAACCTGCCAGCTTGACCGCCACCTCGCCGCCGGAGAGCATCATGTGAACGACCTGCTCGGCGGCTTCGCTGTTTCCTACGTTGATGGGGAATCACCTCCTATTCATGGGCGCGTGTTTGCGACGCTTCTTTCTCATGGTGGGATTTTTCCTGTGCAGCGACATCGCGCTGCATGACCGCTGCCGAGTCTGCAATCTCGCGGCACAGCTTGATCTTTTGCCGCTCGGCACGGATCTGCTTGTTGAGCTGTGCAAGCTGCTCGTAGATATCCGCTTTTTCTTTCGTGAGAGCTTGCCGTGAAAAACCACAGGCGTCCAGTACTGCTTTCGCTTCCGCATATTGCGCGTACTCGGATTCCATGCCGGAGATACCCTCCGCGTAGAGCGCTTTGCTTGCGGCAAGGGATTCTTCCGCCGCAAGCGCGTCAAAGAGTTTCTTCCGCTTTTTCTTGCGGACATTCAAAATCGTGCGCTGCTTGGCAAGCTGCGTGACCGTGCTTTCTGCCTGATGCATGCAGGCGGTCAGGTCATCCGCCGTGGAGATGCTATTCTCTTGCAGGAATTTCAGCCGCGCCTTATAGATTTCGGCTTTCATGATCTCCTGCCGAAGATGCGGCGTCATGCGCGGCGGATATTGTCGCTTTTCAATGCGGCCAAGCAGATAGCAGTAATGGTAGTATAGTGCAAGGAATCCCTTGTATTTTGGATGCGGGCGATATGGCTGGGGCTTTGGGCGCGGGAGGAACGCCGGTCTGGTGCCGGCTTCGATCTCTGCCAGATTGCCAGCAATGGCGCGCTCGATGTTTTCTTCCGAATATGCTGCGTTTTTGCGCTCCGGATACATGAAACGCTCCTGCCCGCACAAGCGGAAGCCAAGCCGGTTGCCGTGATGGATTTCGTAGCCCTTATGCTCCATGAGCAAGAAGAAGTGGCCGAGATCGTTCGCGTCGGCAATGGCATCGCGCAGGTCCGCTTCCAGCATGGAGCGGAACGTTGGTTGCCCTTTGGACTGCCGCAGCCATTCAATATAGCTGACCGCTTTGGAGGGCTTGCCCTCCATAATGACAGACAGCCCATGCTCCCGGCAGAGCTTATCCGAAATTGTGCGAATCTGCTGGTAGTAGCTTTTGGCGTTGCTGTGGTATTTTCGCCCCGTCACCAGATTCACAGAATTGAAAACCATGTGCGCATGGATATGTTCTTTGTCCACATGAACGCCAATGACGACCTCGTAGTCCGCGAGGTGTTCTTTTGCAAACGCCTGTGCAATTTCCAATGCCAGCGCTGGTGTGATCTCACCGGGCTTGAATGATTGGATGATGTGGTAATACTGAACGCCGTCACGGTTATTCTTCGCTTCCTTGGTTGCAAGCATCTGGTGGCAAGCATGCCCCTTGTCGCAGTTCAAATAAGCCGTCAGGACTTCCTCGTCTGTCTTGTCAGGGTTTACCGCATAATTGATTGCCAGATCCAATCTGGCATGCCGGGCGAGGATCTTGGTTACTGCCATGACTGCTGACTGAGCTGGTACATGAGTTCGTAAACACGGTCCAGCATCCGCAGTGCGCGTGTGACCTCATCACGGCTGGCAAACCCGGCGTTCGCTTTTCGGGCGAGCTGATTGATATTGTTGCCGATCTGGTGGATCTCCGTGCGCAGCCTGCGAAGTTCTTCTGAGGGTGCAGCTTGGATGCTTTCTCCGAGGATCAGCCTGCGCAGGTAGACCGACAGCGGCAGGCCGCTGGCTTGCAGCCCCTTTTCCAGCGCGGCGCGTTCGTCCTCATCCAGCCGGATATGCAGATTGTATTGATTCTTCCGCACGGCGCTCCTTTCTCCGCCCGCAGGCGGCATGTTGGGGTCAGGGTTCTCCCTGCAAGCCGCGTTTTGGTACCAAAACGCTATGCTTGCGCTCTTGCCGCGAGGCGGCGAGAGCCTGATGCCCCGCTTTTCAGCGGGGCGAGAGAGGAGAGAGATTTCAATTTTCTTTTCCTTATAGATGCCTTCGCGCTGCTTCGGCCATTCAAATTGGTTTTTGAATGGCGTAGTCGCTACATTAGTCGCTATGAAATTCAAAACTACTGATTTTTGCCGTTCGTAGTCGCTACATTAGTCGCTATGCAGCGTTCAATTCCGATTCCAGTCGCTTTCTGGCGAGGTCTGCATACACGTCCGTGACCTCGATGCCGGTCGCGTCATAGCCTTCCTTGACTGCAGCCAGAACTGTCGTGCCGGAGCCTGCAAAGGGGTCTAAGATATGACCGCCCGGTTCTGTGATCTTGACGAGATCCTGCATGAGCTGCAACGGCTTTTCGGTCAGGTGGATGCGGTTCTGCGGATTGCCGTATTTGAACACACCCGGCAAACACGGCACGGGGCGGCTGACCGGCATATCGCCGTTCGAGCCCCAAACGATATATTCTGCCTGCTGTCGGAATCGACCTTTCTGTGGACGAGAGTTTCCCTTGTCCCACACGGCAATGCCGCGCCAGATCCAGCCTGCCCACTGGAGCGCGTCGCTGGCACAAGGAAGCTGCCGCCAGTCAATAAACATACAAACCGGCGCGCCGGGTTTGGCTGCGCGTCTGGCAAGGTACAGCCACTCTGCCGCCCAGCGGGTCCACGACCGCTGATCCTTGGCGTCGCCGTCAAAATCAGGCGGCGCGTTGCCGCCCATGCTGGAATACTTCTTTGCGGTGGCTTTGGATTTCTCCGCCTGTGTGCGGCCACCGGACGCATACGGCGGATCTGTGATGACGGCGTCAAATGTGCTGGGAGGAAAGCTCTCCAGCACCGTAAGGCTGTCTCCGTGGATGATCTCCCATCTGGGCTTATCGCTCATGGGCATCCGCTCCCTTCATTTTTTGAGTATGTTGTCGATTCTGCACCCGTTCATGCGTCAGTTCAAAAACGCTGAGATATTCCGCAGTCGCGTTTGCCAACAACGTATAATCACGCGAACCAGGGCAGCAGGCATACCACTGCGGCGTTATCCCGTCGACCCAGATGTGCGGTTCCGTATTGCGAAGATTCGGATTTGTGCTGCGGCAGCTTCTGCTGACAACGTCCCCAATTTTCATCCGAACGCTGTCAATTTCACCTTTTGTGGGATTCAGAATCGAAACCGTCAGGTATGGGTACTGATTCGCAACGATATCTTTTGTAAATCGCGCTTTGACCCGCAGATCGCCAAGACTGCCGTAGCAGCATTCGCCAACGAATTGCGGGTCATGAATCACGCGCCCATCTCCATAGATCTTTCTCAGTTCTTCCAGAAAGAAATTTGTCATGATACCTCCGAAAGAAATAGGAGCGCCAGATCTCTCTGACGCTCCCGTAATTATGCTTTAGATATTATATTGTCGTTCTGTCGTGTTTCAATGCAGATGCTCTGCTTTGCGGAGCCCTTTTGTCGGCGCAGACAGAATACCATGTCCGGCGTGCGCTCAAAAAAGCCGGTCCCGCCCTTCCAACTCATGCCGCAGGAGCAATGCTGCAAGCCAATAAACTGCTGCTTCATTTTATGCCCGCAGCGAGGACACTTCTTATTATTCTTTCCCATCCGTATGGTTTAGCAGAAGAATCTAGCCTCGCCAAAAAATGACGTCCACTTTTGAATTACTTCTGCGCTTCTGGCTTCAATCACGTCCATGATGTTCCGGAGCACCCGGTCCGGGATTCTGGAATTGTTATTGCACAGGATGCAACCGCCAGCCCGTGTGATCCAGATCTTCGTCGCGTTGCCGTTCGGCGCGCCCTGACAGACATGGACATGCACCGGTTCCAGCGGATCGTTTTCATTTGCCCAGAAGTAGACCCAGTAAGAACCGACCTTAAAAACCTGCGGCATTTTCCAAGCCTCCCTCTGCGGCAAACCGCATGATCAGATGCGCCGTAGACGAGATGATTTCCTGATACTTCTGAATCTCCGCTTCAGAGAAGCCGGAAACATCTTCCCAGCGGTATTCTGGCAGAAAGCACGTCGCATAGTGAAAGCAATCCTTTTCGTCCGGCTTTTCCACATAGACCTTTACGCTGCCATCGTCCAGAAGCTGAGAATGCACGATCTCGGTTTGGTCATCCAACGTTAAAAAAGGATACATCATTGTCCGACACCTCCTGTAAAAATAATTTCCCTATTGGTATTTTACCAGCATTTTTGGATTTATGCAACTGCACAGTTCACGCCTATTTTTATATCGCCACCCCAATAATATGTTAGGCCGCTGCTTGCAAATCCTGTTCTCGGAACATTGCATCAATATCCGCAAACGTCTGGCTGCGGTTGAATTTCTCTGTGACCTTGCCAGGGACGATTTGCAGACGCATCATTTTTTGCCACAGATCCGGATGATGGTCGTACAAATGTCGCAGCTCGGACAGCTTGGCATTCGGGCAAAACCAGCAGCCGCCGCGGTCGGTAAACTCGTACACAGGGGAAAGCAGCCCCGCTTGTTTGCAGAGCTGCTTCGCGTCATCCTCGGTGTATCCGTATTTCTCCAGCAGCGATACCTGATTGCCGCCTAGCCGTGCCAGGCGCTGCGGTTCGTCCGTTGCAATGCCGATGTACTGCACGGTGTTGGACGGCAGCGTTTTCTGATACTGCCGGATCGGGTGCATTTTGCAGTCGCGCTGGACATAGCATTTCCCGCACATAGGAAAAGAGCGGATCATACCTTTCTTCGGCCCGCGTGTGACCTTCCCCATAAAAACAGAGGTGTAGGTTTTCTCGCTCCGAAGCACACGGACAGGTACGCCCAGTTTTTCAAGGGCGGGAATCGCTGCCTGATAGATAAACGCCTGATGTTCCGGCACTTCGCCTGAGGTGCTATTATCAAACATGACCTCACAGTACACCGCTTCGTCCAACAGTTCGCCATGCTCCAAGGCCAATAAGATCGTCGCAATGCTGTCTTTCCCGAAGGAACAGGATACGACATGCTTTGGACTCATGTGCGCTCGTCCTCCAGTTCCGCACAGGCCATCCGCAGCTTCTCTGCCTTGTCCGTCTGCTCCCATGCGGCCTGCGGGTGCATAAAGTGGCAGTTGTTGCAAACTTCTGCGAAGAACGGCTTGTCCAGATCCAGCGCGCGGATCATGCCAGTCGGAGTGAAATCAAAGACACGGCGGACGGCTTCCGTCAGGAATGCGTCGTCATAGTATCCACTCTCCTGCGTGTCGATCTCGACGGCAACCGGTTCTGCCTGCCCAATGGCATAGGCGAGGCTGACCGTACACACATCGGCAAGACCGGCTGCGACAATGTTCTTTGCCACATAGCGCGCCATATATGCGCCGCTGCGGTCGACCTTCGTGCCGTCCTTGCCGGAAAGCGCACCGCCGCCGTGGGGCGCAAGTCCGCCGTAAGTATCGACCATCAGCTTGCGTCCGGTGAGACCGGTGTCGGCTTCAAAGCCGCCCAGCACAAACCTGCCGGACGGATTGATGAGAATCTTCGTCTGCTCGTCGATGCGCACATCATGGCAGGCACGGGCAATGACCAGCCTGCGGAGTTCTTCGCGCAGCTCGGTAGGGTCTTTGTCCGCGTCGTGCTGGCAGGAGATCACAATGGTGTCCACGCGCTCCGGCACACCGAACGCATACTGCACGGACACCTGCGCTTTGCCGTCCGGCCCAATGCCAGAGATCAGCTTTTCTTCCCGGCAGGTAGTGAGCAGGCTCGTGATACGGTTCGCCAGCACAACCGGCGCGGGCAGCAGTTCAACCGTTTCCCAACAGGCATAGCCGTACATGATGCCCTGATCGCCCGCGCCGAGCGTTTCGCCATCGACCGCGTCCGCAATATCGGGGCTTTGTGTATGCAGCCGCACCTCTACATGATAATTACAGTCATATCCGGCTCTTTGAACCGTTTGTCGCACAATGGTCTCCACGTCAGGGCTTGCCGTCGTGCGGAGTTCTCCGGCAACAAGAATTTTGCCCGCCGTCGCCAGCACTTCACAGGCAACGCGGGCATTGGGATCTTCTTTGAGGCAGGTGTCCAGAATGCTGTCCGCAATCGTGTCGCAGAGTTTGTCCGGATGGCCTGCCGTGACGGACTCTGCCGTCAGGATGTATTTATCTTTCATGCGTCGATTTTCCTTTCTTCGGCTGATTGATCACCTTTCCATGCTGCATGACGAACAGCTTTTCACGGGAATACAGGCGCGTATAGGTCTGAATCTGCTTGTCGGTCAAAGAACAAAATTTCTCGCCGCTGCCTTGGGCGAGGAAGAACGTGCCGTGGATGATGTCATACGGTATGCCATTGCGATTCCGCAGGAAGCGGTTTTCTGGCAGACCGAGGAGCTTGGCTTCTTCGTTGCACACCAGCAGGACATTCGGATCATCAAACGGTTCGACGGCCTGAATGAAGCCACCCACAATAGCCTGCATGCTCGCCAAGCTGCCGTCGATCTCCTTAACATACGGATCTTTGGTCGGTTCCACGACCAGAATGCGCATGGGATCATCGCTCATAGTTATCCTTCTCCTTTCCGCGGCGGTTGTGATTGTAGTCGCCAATGTCTGTGATCGTCACATATTCCCCAATCAGGCACAGGGCTTCGCCGTAGCTGTGGCACTCGCCGCTGAAAATACGGTGGGTGAGTTCCTTTGCCTGATCCCGCAGCCCGGCCTCCCGCAGCGTTCTCGCTGCAATTCCGACAAGGTTAAAAATGTTGCCGTCTTGCCCAATCAGAGGACAGGACGGCTTTTCAACACCCAGTTCGGATTTCTCTAAAAAACCACCCAGACGGTTCGGCACATAATCACTGAGCCATGTCCCGCCAATCGTTCCGTATGTGGTAAGTCTCCACATGGCGAGTTTGCCGACATCAAGATCAACACCTTCAAAGTCAAACAGCATGTTGGTGTGACCGTCGTACTCAAACAGAGATGCCCGTTCAAACCGGCTGCCATTGCGCAGGATTCCGGCATCCGTGAGCATTTCGTTGATCCCTTCCAACCATTCCTGCGGATCGCCGCCACAGCCTTGCAGGATCAGCCCTTCCCGGTCGCTCATTTTGCGAAGATCACCGACCTGAATTCTCCGGATGGCGTTATCGCTCATGGCTGGCCTCCTTCCGCTGCGGCGGCTTGGTCTGCACTTTCTTTGGATACGGTTCAATGCCGCATTCCTTGAGGCAGTTCTTGAATGCATATTTGAGGCAGCCGACCGGCAGACCGTTCTGCTCGTAGCCCGCCTTGATACCGAGATAGTAGTCTCTTGGCGGCAGGGACGGTTTCAGATGCAGCTCTGGGTTCATAATATAAGCCATGACCGGGACGCGCTGCCCGTCAAACGTCCGCACCTCCAGTGTCTGCTTGATGTACAGACGCGGATAGCCTTCGTAGCGGTCGAGCGATGCTTCACATTTGTCAGTTAACTCCCACAAAAGGCCGTAGACGCAAGCACTTTCCTTGGGTTCGATCGTCGCAACGCCGCTGCCGCGAAAGCGCAGGTCGAAATTATCCAGAACTGCCTGCCCGTACACAGTCGCGTCCGGGCAGCGGTAGCGCATCTGCTCCAGATTGATATTGCTGCCGTAGGCAAAATACAGTGGTTTTTCCATCCTCATTCCTCCAGCAGCTCCAGCGCACCGATCTCACTCAATACGCGAATGAGCGCGGCAGCACGTTCTTCCGTGCTGCTTTCCGGCAGCTCGCAGGGCTGCTCCGTCATGCGGCGGATCGTGTTTTGCATATAGCGGATGTAGCCTTCCGTGCCGTCGAACGTGCCTGCATCAAAATGTAAGGCACGGAGCTGGGTTAAAATTTCAATGGGCGTCCCCTCGTATGTGGATTCTTCAATACAAATTTTCACTTATTCACCTCTCCTGTTCCTGTTGAGATGTTCGGTTTTTGTGGCTGCTTGCATAGCAGTCCTTGTCATATCGCCAAGCGCGATCACCCTCCAGATTGGCAAGCAGATGATCGCGCGTGTTCTTGAATTCATCGCCGTTGAGGCCCATTCGCACCAGCCAGACACGGAACGTAAACAGCTCGTTGTCGCTGACCGTCTTGCGCATGACGGTGCTGCGCTGCGAAATCGCCTGCGCGGACATGGCAAGGCATAAATTGACGTAGGCTTTTGCGCGACCAGCGTGCAGCGTAGAATTGAAGCAGCGCCATTCAATGGTGCCGCGGTAAAAGACAGAGTGAAGATTCAGCGCGTAATAGCGCGTCCAGTTGTAATGCTCGTGCGCAGAAATGCAGCCTTCGTACCAGATGTTCTCCAACTGCGTCAAATCTGTGGTTGGTTCATTGGACAGCCGCCTTGCCCGCTGCAGCATGGGTTCGCGCACACGCTGACACCAGCGGTTGACACGGGCGGGGTCCGTTTTCAGGGCTTTGAACAGCAGATCTTCCTTGGAATACATGATACTGAGCAGGTTCTTGAGACTCTGGCGGTTATGGTTGGAGGCGTCCACATGGACGTGCATCCCGCAGGAGTCGTTGACTTTCCCGCCTGCCTGCCGGATACGGCGCACGCACTCCTGAAATTTCTCCATTTCGTCATAGGTGAGTTTCGGCGTTACCATCTCCACGCGATATTCCGGATCGGTCGTTCTGCGATAGTGCCCATCGTCATTCCACTCTGCGCGGATACTGCCGTCGCTCATGATGCGCCACTGCTTGCCCTCCCGATCCGGTACATACCAGCTATCGTAATTATCATAGCTGCGCTGCGGCGTCGTTCCAAAATATGCGCCAAGCGCCTCTGCCGCTTCTGCTCGCGTAATGCCGGTCAGCTCGATTTCCACGCCGAAGCATTGATCTTTGATGCCAATCATCGCTCCGCTTCTTTCGGCTTATCGCCCTTTGTCTGCGGAAGAGTACGTTTCTCTGGCTCCTGATAAACGTAGGTATCTTTCTTTTCGTCGAACACCATGTTAAAATCGGCAGCTTCTGCGCCGTGAATCTGAAACGCCATCTCATAAGCCTCCCGGCTGCCGCCTTCCGGGATATTCCCGTCAATCGGCTCTCCGGCTAAAAGGACAACATGACCGACGTTGTGACCAATATCTTCATCCGCCCACTGCAGATCAACTTCCACCTCCGGGAACATCTGTGATAGCTTGTCTATGACCGGCATGGGTGTGTCCCATGCTGTCAGGAAGTGAATGCTCTGTGATTCCTGATCGAAGTGAATGTCATAAGCATTCCACTTTGTTCCCCAGTTCCGATTGCACCATCCGTACCAATCTCCGCAGCCATATTGCAGGAAGTTGGAGATCACGACCTGCCCCATGGCAATGACATCTGAAAAGGGCGTGTATTTGCTGGCTCTGGAAATCCGCTGTGCATCCAGCGTCATAAACTGCTCGCCTTTGCTTCGACCAACAATGCCGGCCAACTTCTGATATTCCTCACTGCTCAATTTGGGAACGCCCATGTCCGGTGTGGCTGGGTTCAGCGCCATCATGCAGACATACAGAGCCTCGTCTGTGCGGGAGCCAGCTTCAATGTTGAGGCTTTCCGGCATGGGGATGATTTTATTGAAGTCAACACTGCCAAAGCCGAGTTCATCACTTTTGATTTTGTCAAGCATGGCATGCACCTGTTCACTGTCACCCTTAAACTTCAAAATGTTTGTAATATGGTTTGGCATAGGTCACCTGCTTTCTTGTGCGTAGAGTTCCGCATCTGCTGCGCGGATGCGGCGGCCAATGGCTTCTATGACCGTCACGGTCACGCTGTTGCCAGCTTGCTTGTACGCCTGCGCATCGGAGTTGATGACGAGGATCTTGTCGATCTGATCCTCGCTGAACCCTTGTAATCGAAAACATTCCCGCGGCATCAGCCTGCGGACTCTGCCGCCGCGCATGACAATGCCATGCGTGTTTGCCGTGTCTACCGTGTGGGCAACGCCCGCAAACACACGGCCGCGGCGCGTATTGCTGCCCACGAAGCCGAGGTCGACGGAATCGCCTTCGTGCGCTTCCTTATAGCCTTTCTTCGTTGCTTCCTTAATGTAGAGAACGCCGGAATTCTGTCCCTTGAAATTGGTGAGGGAACCGTCCTGCCGGGTATTCAGGCAGCGGGCGTTCGGCGTGATCTTCGGATCGCCCTTGGTCAGATCCACAAAATAAAGGCCCGTGTGCGCCCCACCGCCGCCCTGCGCCGCAGTCAGGGTGCAGGCTAGTCCGTCTGCGTCGTAGACACGGGTTCCGTGGCGGCCGGGGACGATTTGTACAAGAGCTTTTGCATCTGTTCCAAAGACAGGAAGTATTTTTCCGGCGCATCGGGGATCAAGATATCCGATAAGGAACAGCCGCCGTCTTGATTGCGGGACTCCAAAATGTTTGCTGTTACACACAGTCCATTCGACATGATACCCCATGTCATAAAGCGCGGAGAGGATGACGCCAAACGTCCGGCCTCGGTCATGCGAAAGCAATCCTGGAACGTTTTCAAAGAAAAGATACGACGGTCGCTTTTCTTTAACCACTCTGGCCAGTTCAAAGAAGAGAGTACCTCTTGCATCTTCAAATCCTTTCCTCCTGCCAGCTGTAGAAAACGCCTGGCAGGGGAATCCCCCGCACAGGAGGTCAAAGTCGGGGAGTTCTTTGGGGTCAATGGTTCTTGCGTCGGGATAGTAGACTTCCTCCTTTCCGGGCGCGTGGATGGCGCGATAGCTGGCGTCTGCGTATTTGTCGATCTCGCAATGCCCAATACACTGAAATCCACCTGCCAAGTCTAACCCTGCCCGGAAACCGCCGACGCCCGCGAACATATCAAAATATCGGATTATACGTTCAGCTTTCTTCACCTTCTTCCTGCAGCGCGCGCAAAAAGCCGAGAACGTCATCGTCAACGCTCCCGGCTGGCTGCGGCCGCGAAATTGCTTGTGGATCGGAGCTGTTTTGCAGCTCCGTTTGGAGAATTGTTTTCAAGTCCTTCAGAAATTGCTTCCGCTGCGCCTGCTGGCACAGTGCCAGGCAAAGCCAGTTTGTGCGCTGCCCAGCCGGAATCGCAGACAGAAGCTCCCACGCCTGCCGGTGGAGTGGATTGTCCAGAAACAGCGTCGTACCAAAACGGGCCGTTTGCGGCTTATCCTGCATGGCCTGCTACCTGCGATGCCAGCCGCTCGTATGCCTGCGCGTTTAATTTGTCATCGTCCAAAATGACAGGACGCAGAACGCCGCCTTGCGGCAGGTATCGCTTCATAAGCCCGGCCCCGCCGCCGAGAAATACAACCGGCATGGCACGGCAGTCCAGACCAGCTTCGGCAATGGCAGAGAGAATGCGGCGGGCATAGATCCCGGCTTCCCGCTGGATGATGGCTTTCACGCGGTCATCCATACTGTCTGGGATGCCGCGCAGAACGTTTTCGATCTGCACACTGGTGAGCGACAAATTGAGGCTTCGGCGCACCTGCTCTGCGATCTCATCCAGACAGCGGATCATGCCCAGCTCCAAGCTGCGGCAGGAGGCTGCATTCGGGATGTGGTTGTCCAGCCGCATAATATCCACGGTCCACCCGCCAATATCCGCAAGGATCACGGAGGGTTCATTCAGCAGATCGCTGTGCTGGAGGATGGCAGCATAGCCCTGCGGGAACAGCTTCACATCCTGCACAGAAGTTTCATACGAAATTCCTTCATACGAAAAAGAGACCGGCTTGCCCTCGCGCAACAGATACGCCCGAAACGCTTTCTTCTCCCGCCCGAAGCTCGTCAGCGGCAAGCCCGCCGCGAGGATCACAGGCGTTGTAGTCGGCGCGTTCCGGTACGCGATCTCTTTGGCAATGGCCGCCAGTGTCAGCAGATAGTAGTTTTCGTCTGCCGTCTTATCCTTCTGGAGCGGCTGCCGTCCGCTGCCGACGACGTAGTATTTTCCGTCATAGCAGAGGACGTTTTTCTGCGTGTACGGTTCATGCTCGTATTCTGCCAAGCCGGAGGGAAACGAGCAATGCGCGGTTTTCATGGCCGCGTAGCCATGATCCACGCCAATCGTAATGGGTTCTGTCATCGTTCTTCCACCTTTTCTTTCCGTTTGTTCATATCCTTCTGCGGTGCGCGTTCCTCTGGGAGCAGTTTCTCAAAGCCCAGCTTACGCAGCGTCTTTTCATACAGCTTTTTCTCAAACGCCAGATACTCTGGAGATGTGTAATCGGTATGAAGCGAAACAGCTTCTTCATAGCACGGCGCGACGATCTCATACTCCACAGCGCCGAAACGGTCCGCGGTCAGGTATCGCAGCATCCCGTAACCGTCCATTTCCTCGAATTTTCCCATATTATCTTCCGTGGCAAACTCCGTGCTGATATGAAAGCGCGTCAACTCAGCAGCGCTTTTATAAAGCACAAATCCGCCCGGATCAAGGTAGGGCGCAACCGCCTTATAGAACCGCCGACAGTGTTCCCGGCTGTTCAGCCGCGGGACCAGCTTCACAAGGGCTGTTTCCAGTGCTTTGTTCTTTTGGGACAACTGCCTGTTACCGATTTGCAGATTATTATAAGCAATAGAGAGCTGAACCGCCGTGCGCTCTTGGGAGGCTTGCTGCTCGCGCATGGCCTCATATTGGATCTTCAGCGCGGGGTATTCTCGGATCGCAGTCAGTATTTCAGATAATCTCATCTGCGCTTCCTCCGGTACCGTGAAAACCGCTGCAGCACCTGCAAGCGGTTATCGATTTTACACGACGCCTGATCGACCGCTTCCATGTCCTTGTCCAGCTTCTTGTGGATGTGTTCCAGCGCGTCGCGGTCATTGCAGCAGTCCACCAGAACATAAGTGCTGCCGGTGGAGAACACCTCGCGCCTGCCGTATGGGTCGCGGAGACTGGCAATGAGACGCTGGCCGACCTTTTTCCGGTACGCAATTTGCAATGCTTCCGGTTCTCCGCAGACACCGTACCGCTTTAAGATCTGTGAGACCTCGTCGGAGGAGATCTGCTGGTGTGTCATCAGCTTCTCCAAGATCTCTGCGGCGGCGTCCTCCGGAACGCCGGAATAGCCGGAATAACCATCTAAATATGCCGTCATGTTTGGGTCTCCTTTCTGCGCGCAAACGGCCATCCCGCAATGGGATGGCCGCTTCGTTTGTTACGCTGCCGCAGGAAGCTCCGCAGCATCGTCCAGTTCTTTCCGGGGCGAGAGAAATTCTACCTCTGTCGCTTTGAGCAGGAAGCCGGGCTGCCGCTCCGGTTCCTCGGCAAAGGTGATCGTTTCAAAATCACCGCTGGCCGCGATCTTGCAGCCCTTTCTGGCAAACTCCGCGCAGCGTTCTGCGAGCACGCCGCGCACCTTGATCGAGATAAAATCGGTCAGTTTCTCGCCGTCCGGAGACTTGTAGCGGCGATCCGAGGCAATGCGCATGATGGCGTAGGGCTTGCCGGTTTCTTCGTTGGTCTTGAGGACGGGATCTCCCGTCAGGTTGCCGATGGCAATCATTTTCAGCATAGTAAAGTCCTTCTTTCGTTAGAATTACGCCCATTCGACAACGAACAGGACGCAGAGGATGTTGGCGTTTGTGACTGGCTGGGACAGGGCGCTGACAACTGCGTCATAGGTGAGCGTCAGGCTTTCTTCCTCGTTGATCTGCCACGGGGAAGTGAGTTCAAACTGCTCCGTGCTGCCGGTCTTGCTGGTCTGTGCGCTGTTGATCTTGAAGCCAATCTGGTTGCTGTCCACCTTGGCGTGGGACATATCCGAAGCATACGGCACCAGTGTCCAGCCATTTTCTGCCGTCAGGGTCACGGAGGACACCTGCACAGCGGCGGTGGAGTGGTTGACAATCTCCGCGTTGGAGACGTAGACCTTCCCGTTCTGATCGACCGTCACCGGCAGCACAGCCGGAACAATGACAGAGAACACGGTTGCTTCCTCCCAATGCGCATAGTAGGTGGTAGAAGCTACCTCTTTGAATACGGTGTTGCCATCTACCTGCGTGCCGCCGGTTTCCTGTGTGAACCAGCCGAGGAACGCATAGCCCCTGCGAGTCGGCTCTGTGGGCAGATTCAGCTTTTCACCATAGGTCTGGTTGGTGGTTTCCGTTTTGCCGGTACCGAGATCCCATGTGATCTTGTATTCTGCCGGGGCAAACTGCGCGTAGAATGTCCGCGCGGCCGTGATCGTGACCGTGCTGTATAACGTGCCGTTTGTCTTTTCCGTGTACCAGCCGGAGAATGTGTGACCTGCCTTGACCGGCGTGTAACCGGGGGCAACGGCGGTCTGGTTGGGCGCGACGGAGGTCGTCACGCTGTTCTTGCCGCCGACGCTGCCGCCGTTGGACGAGGCGTCCCACGTCACGATCAGCGCGACATTCGCGCCGCAATCATCGCAGACACCATCCGCATTGGAATCCCGATGGTCGCCATACTCATAGTCCGAATCGCTGCAGGCCGAACAGGTCTTTGTTCTGCGATGCTGCGTTTCGTCGTATTTTGACCAGTTCCCGTAGGAATAACTGTGATTGGCATAGTCATAGTCTGTCGCGCCGCAGCCGGAGCAGGTTTTCGAGCGTCGGTGCTGGGCATCAGAATACTTGCTCCACGAGCCCGTAGCATAAGAATGCGAACCGTAGTCCGTGGTACTGTATCCGCAGGTGCGGCAGGACACCGTCCGGCTGTGCTGACTGGAGGAATCGTTGCTCCAGCTTCCGTAGCTCAAGCTGTGCGACGCATAGTCATAGCTGGATGCACCGCAATTTCGGCAATAGCTTTCCCGGCGATGCTGGCTGCTGGAGTATTCCTCCCAAGAGCCGTAGCTATAGCTGTGACCGCTGGAGTAAATCGTTTCCGTTTTACTCTGGCCGCAGACACACGAATACGAACGATAACCGTTGCTGGTGCAGGTTGCGTCGCTTTGGTAGTCCAGCACCCATGTATGGCTGCCGCAGGAAGGGCAGGTCCAGGACCCATAGCTGCCGTCGCCGTGCTCCTTGTAAACGTAAGTGCCAAGATTTTTTACATAATGGCACTTATAACACTCGTAGTACTCCTGATGACCTCTGGATGTATGCGTCTGCTCGACGTAGGTGCCTTGCAAAGAATACTGCTTACAGCTTGGGCAGGTGCCGACAATGCCGGTGGACGCACGGGTGGAAACTTGTGCAGGCGCTTTCTTGATGCCGCCTGCGGTGGCGGCATCTGCGTTCTGATACACACCGTAAAGATCGTGGAAATATCGGTTGCTTCGATTGGATGCCATCCAGTCATAATCGTGGAAAGGCACAGAAGAATCCGGGTATCCAATGATGTACGCAACATAAAGCGTATCGCCGCTGTCGGTTTCACGCCAGAATGCATTTTCCCCAATGCTGTCCAGCGTATGCTCCCCGTAATAAATGGAGAGCTTCGTCAGCAGCGGACAGTTATAAAAGGCGTGTCTGCCGATGACTGGCGTGGTGCTGGGGATCTCGGCAGTCGTGAGATTGGTACAGTCCTCGAACCAGTAAGCGAGATCGGAGATCGCCAGACTCTCCATGTCGTCGAACCAAACCTGCGTGATCTGGCTGCGGTATTCTGCCCACGGTTGGTCGTCTTTGCTTGTAAAGGCGCTGCAGTCCCCGCTGCCGGAGATCGTCAACCAGCCCTTGTCGTCCAGCTTCCATGTGATCTTGCTGTCCTGGATCGTGCCGCTGGCAATGGCATCATCTGCCGCAAATGCCGAGATACTGAGCGAAAGGAGCATGCAGAGGGCAAGCAGGAGTGCTGTGAGTTTTCTTGTTTTCATAGCGGTTCCTCCCTCCTTTACGAATTGCCGGTTGCAGGCGCGATGGTGAAGATCAGCATTGCGGCATTCACTTTCTCCACCTTTTCAGCTGCCGTGACCTTCGCCGTGTATGCGATCCGCAGGTTTTTCCCTGCGTCAATGACCGGGAACGCGCCGTCAGCCAGCGTCAGTTTGCCTTCCTTGACCGTCTTGCAGCCATTGATGCTGAACGCGATCTTTCCGGCTTCGCTGCCGAAGTTCTCAAAATCGCCAATGGCAAACGCGCCGGGCTGCACATCGACGGCAACAACCTGCACCGCACCGCTCTGTGCGCGGTTTTCAATGACGGCGTTGGATGCCGTTACAACATAGCCGTCCAAAACCGTGACCGGCAGGCAGGCGGGGACGCTGACAGAGATAGGCGAAACAGAATTCACAACCGTCAGCACTACCGGAACGCTGGCCTGCGCGGTTTCTGCGGCAAAGGCAGAAACCGACAGCGAGCAGAGCATCAGAACAGCCAGCAGGAGAGAAAACAATTTCTTTGTTCTCATTTTGACATTACCTCCTTCGGCCACAGGTACGCTGTGTGCAGTGCGGTCTTGACTTCCAGTGTGCCGACCGTCTTGCCATCACGGGTGGCTGTGACCGTCGCGGTGCAGGCAGCGTTGCCGTATTCCGGCGCTTCTTTCAGCGTGATGGAACTGACCGACGCGCCCGCTGCAAGGGTGATAGGATCTGCAATGAGGCTGCCGTCGGAATCTCTGCGGATCTCGATGGTATAGGTGTCTGTTTTGCTGTTATTTTTCAGTACGGCAGATACCGTCTGCTCTCCGACGAGGGCGTACAGATGCGCGGGGATCTCTGCCTGAATGAGATTCTCGTCTACCATCTTATTGAGATCGCGCTGCGCATTCAGCAGATCGTCCATCGCGTAAAATACAATCTCTGTTTCCGGGAATTTGCCTGCGCGCTCGGTGATGCGGGTTTTGATTTTGTCGTAGACCAGCAGTGTAGATTCGCGGTCAAAAATGACCTTGACCGGCCCGTCCACACGGCAGGCAATGACTTCGGCTGCCCTTGTACCGTCATCGCAGTAAATTGCATCAACGCCGCCGCCCCAAACTACAAGGCGACCGGAGATTTTTACGTTAGACAGCGTGATCTTGCCGTCCGCAACGCCGTTTCCGATGATGAGATCGCCGTCAATGGACATGTCCTTCAATTCAACGTCCTTGGTACGGACGAGCAGATTGCCCTTGTAGTCCTTCGTATAGCTGCCGTTTTTGGTGATATAGGACTGGATGATGTTGAAATAGAGCTGCGCGAACTCCGCTCTCGTGATATTGGCCTGCGGGACAAGTCCCTGTGTGCGGCCATGCACATAACCGGCTGCGACCATTGCTTTCATGTACGGCAGCGCCCATCCGGACACTTCCTTCGCATCCGCAAACTTGGACAGATCCATCTTGGTGTAATCATCCAAATTAAGCTGCAAAGCTCTTGCCACAACCGCAATGGCTTCCTGACGGGTGATTGCCCGGCCTGGCTGCATGCTGCTGGCGGAAACGCCGTTATACGTTCCTATCTGGACGGCGAGGGCTACATCTTTGTAGTACCACTTGGATTTTGCAACGTCCTTATACGCAGAAATGTCCGCTGTTTTGTAACAGCCAAAGGAACGGTTTGTAATAGCCGCCATTTCCGCACGGGTCAAAAGACCGTTGGGGTCAAGCTGCGTCTTGGATTTGCCGTAAAGCAAGCCGTTATCTATAGCTGCGGACACGGCTTCGGCGTACCATGCTTTTGTGTCCACATCCTTAAAATCTGAAATGCTCGCCGCGGATGCGGAAACAGCGAGAGACAGGCAGGTCACGACAGCCAGAAACAGCGCAAGAATTCGTTTTGCGTTCAAAGTGAATCCCTCCTACAAGATAAAAACTGCCGGGGGAAGCAGGTTCCCCCGGCGATGGATGGATGCGGATCAGACCGCATCCCAGCAGATCACGAACAGAACGGACGCAACGGAAGCGTTGACGACAGCTTCGGAGACAGGGCTGACAATGGCGTCATAGCTGACCGCGATGGAGTTCGCAGTCTGGTCGCCGTTGCCGGACATGTAGCAGCCTTCGATGGCACCGTCGATGAGGGTCTGAGAAGCAGCGTTTTCCGCATTGGTGAGCTGCTCCACGCCGCCGCCCAGCGCGAGCTTGAAGCCGATCATATTGCTGTCCACCTTGACCTTGGCAAGGCTGTCCTTGCTGCCGAACGCGGTCAGCTTCCAGCCGGCACCGGCTTCGACCTTGACATTGTCGACCTTGACCGCGCCATAGGAATTGTTGGTGATGCGGATATCGGTAGCCGTCGTGACCGTGCCGTCCACGCCGACTGCGATGGGGAGGATGGTCGGGATCACAACATTCATCTTCGTGGCGGCGGGATCGCCGTCGAAGGTGCCATCCGAGGTGGAAGACAGGCTGACGCTGGAGGTGCCGGTGCCGCCGGAGACGTCCACTGTAGTGGGTTCGGCAGCGGACGCGCCAATGGCGAGACTTGCCATGAGGCAGACAGCGAGGAGCAGGGATACGAGTTTCTTCATGTTCTTCATAGTTGGTTCTCCTTTTTCGTTTTGTTAGTTTTGGATGGTGATATGGATGATGGCTCCGGCAACGCCCAAGGTTGCGCCGGAGTCAGGATCTAAGTTGGAAAAGTAGGCGGTACATTCGTACTCGCCCGCGGGCAGTTCCGCGTCGAGCTTTGCGCGCTCGATCTTACTGCCGACCGCAATGGCTTTGGACTCGTAGATCTTTTCGCCCGTGTCATTGCGATAGAACTCCACCTTCTGTGGATAGAGATTGTTCAGCTCATTGACCAGCATGACGTTGCCTTCACTTTTGCCGTCTTTGAAATACGGTGCGGTGTTGCAGCTGATGTTAATCATGCCCGCCTGCACCTTGTCGTTGAGGCGCTGCTCGATTTCCTCCTGCGAGAGCGTCTCCCAACCGCCTTCAATGGCAGAATCGTCATAGACAATGCCGCTCTGCGCGGCAGGCTCCTTCGGCTCGTCCTTTTTGACAGCGAACGTGACAATTACGGCAATGACCACCAGGATGGCCAGCGCAATGAGGCTGATGTGAATGGGGCTGAGCTTTGTTTTCCGTTTATACATGATGCTTCTCCTTTTCGTTTTTACATGATGCTTTTAGGCTGCGACTTCAAAATAGCTCTGCGGCTTGACCGCGCAGAGGAATTGTCGGATATCGGATACCTCTGTCAAGATCGGCATTTCCGGCAGCGCGTCCAATACATCCTGTCGGTAGCGGCCTTTGGCGCTGCATCGCTCATCCAAGATGGCAACCACGCAGGTGTCCGTTTCCGTGCGGATGGCGCGTCCAAAGCCCTGCTTGAGCTTGATCTGCATTTCCGGCACGATGACGCTCCGAATGAAATCATGCAGAGCGGGATAGTTTTTCTTTTCATGCTCGTGGATGGCGTCCGGGAATGCAAACGGCAGGCGTGGAATGATGAGCAGCGACACACAGTCGCCAGGGAAGTCCATGCCCTCCCACGCAGCGCCGGTTGCCAAGAGGACGGCTCCGGGGGTGCTCTTGAATTGCCGCAGTATCTGCGGGTGGTTCCTGCGCAGTGAGAAAATTGGGACTCTTGCTGTAGCCAGCCGCTCGTTGACAGCGGATAAATCTGCGTATGAGGTAAAGAGCACAAGCGCATGACCATTTGCTGTATATAGAAGCCGCAAAATTTCTGCTGCGATCTCATCGTAATACCGCTCGGAGCTGAGACGCACGGAATATCGGGGAAAGAACAACCGGCAGTTGTCTGCATAATTGAACGGCGAGACAGCAACGGATTCCATAACTCGCGGATTGCAGCATAGCCCGCATTCGTCCTGAAACCGGCGAAAGCTGCTGCCAATGGCAAGCGTTCCGGAGGTAAGTAGGAGTGGGATCTGTTTGCTCCAGACCGTGTGCTGCATTCTGGATGTGATGTCTGCCGGGACACTGCACAGCATGAGCTTGCCGTCGTCATCCTCTGCGGTGTAGCGGATGGCGTCTGTCTTGGGGCGAAGAAACAGCACGACTTTGTCGGTGAGCTGCTCCAGTGCCCGCTTTGTGGCAGGTTCCAGAAACGTGGACAGCTTCCTGCCGATCAAAAACAGCGTAGAAAGGACTCTGCTGAGATCATCATGGAGCAGCTCAAAAGGGTACTCCGGCGACAGCTCTGCCATCTTTTGCAGAAGCATAGAAGAAGCCGAAAACAGCCGGTCTGCTGCCAGCGCGTATCCGTCCTGCTTCAGCCGGACGACCGCGCTGCGGATCTCTCTGGCCACTAAGGTCGTGCCAAACATTTCCCGTGCCGTTTCCGGCAGCTTGTGTGCTTCATCCACAATGACCGTGCAGGCGTCTGGGAGGATGGGCTTCAAGCCGCTTTCCCGGTGCATACAGTCTGCCAGCCAGAGGTTCTGGTTGCAGATCTGGAACAAATACCGTTTCTGCCCGCACTCGGTCAAATGCCGACGATAGCGGCAGTCCGGGTGTTTGCAGTCACAAAACGGCGGAACGCAGACACGCTCGCGGTCAAAGCTGCTGAGTTTCTGCGTTTCATCTAAGTCCAGAACATTCCGCAGCGAGTAAAGGTCACGCTTCTGCGCGGCGTTTTTTCCATTTGGGCGCTGCTGCAGGTGCTGGCGCAGCCGCTCGTCACAGACATAGTGACTCTTGCCCTTGCGCAAGGCGGCAAGAATGGGTGTTGTGATATGCGGATCGTCCGACAGCGCATCCGACAGGAACGGCAGATACTCCCGCACAATGGCGTTCTGGAGGGCGATGCTGGAGGTTGCAATGATGACCGGCTGGAACGGAAGCCCGTCTACCAATCTGCTGTGGCTGTACACAATGGCAGCGGTCAGGTAGGCATACGTCTTGCCAATGCCGGTCCCGGCGTCGCTCAGTGCGATGCGGTTTTCAAACATGGCGTCCAGCATGGTGTGGCTGAGACGGATCTGCTCCGGCCGCTCTGTCATGCCGTGCGCGGGGAGAATGGTTTTGAAGATGTGGTCGAGTTCGGTATGTGCGTTTTTTCTGGTAAGTTCGTTGATCATGATTCTTTCATCCTATCTTGAAAAGTTTGTTCCGCCGTATTTGCAGCTCGCACCCCGGCGATGGGGAACAGCGCAGACAGAGCCTGGCAGCTCTCACAGCCTGTGACTGGGGTCTCGACTGCTTTCAACCCCAGCGCATGGCAGCCTGTCTTACGTGCAGGCTAGACGTTGTGTGTCCAAACAGGTTGGGCGGCATGATGCAGCCTGCCAAGGCTGCCCACGGCGCGTTTCTCGCTCGCCGGAAGCTCGCTGCTTCCGGGTCGTCGCGCGCGCCGTGCGCGTTTCCCAACCTGCGGTGTGATCCGCGTTGCTGGTATTCACTTTTCAAGGTTCAGTGAGGGGTGTTTCGAATCCCCTCACTATCCCTCCCGAAAAAACGGTCAAGTGAATAACAGATTTTCAAAAATTTTTGAAATATTTTTTCTCACAGCATTTTTCGAAGCATTTTCAAGAGACGTTCCATCCGATAAACGACTGCGCGGGGATATACGCCAAGCCGCTTTGCGTACTCGCGCATCGACAGACCATCAAAAAACACCGCGTGGATCATTTCCCGATCTGCCGGGTCCAACGTTTCCAAGGCTGCGTTTAACCTTTTGACCAGCAGCTTGTCCGCAATCATGTCCTCCAGATTCTCTGCACTGCAGAGTGCAGCTTCGGAGTAGCCTTCCTCCAAAAGCGCATCCACGGACAACGGTTTGTCGTCGTTATCCCGTTCTTCCAGATACCGCTCCCGGCGATCCATGCTTGCGTAGGCTTCATAAACTTCATCTGAAACGGCGACTTCCTCGCCGTCAACGTAAATGATGTTGGCAATGACATTGCCGTTTTCGTCGCGGAAGCGTCTGTAATTCCGCGTATCTTTCCAGTTGTACATTCGTAAGCTCCAATCTCAAAATTTTGTAAAATTTCGAGATGGAGTTACGGATACTTCGCTGTGCTCTCAGACCATCTGCGCATGTATGCCCTTTCCGCTATTCAGCGAAAAGGGCATAAACGCAAAAAAAGAAGCCCTACGGAAAGCTGAACAGCTTACCGTAAGGCTCCGAACGCGGCGTTCCCACATTCTAAGGTGGGCGGTTGGTGCGCTTGACTGGTATCATAGTATTTGGTTTTTGAATTGCAGTTTAGATGATTACTTCAACCGGGCAGATTGCGATCCCGATTTGCTGCCCGCACTTCGGGCATTTGGAGAACCATTGCGCGCGGTCTGCCTGCTCCGGACGGAACAGCTGCAGACTACGCAGGTCTGTATGTTCGGCGGCGTTGAGAAGCCGTCCTCTTTGGCAGATTGGGCATCTGATCGCCCGATCTGCTTTCACTGCACAATTTACTGCTTGTTTCATGCGTACCTCTCTTTCCTGATTCCATGTTTGACTTCGATTCTGTATGCTGACAATCCTTTATTGGAACAGATCTGTCTGGAGAGGCTTCGACAGACACGCCCAAGGAGTGGAGGCGCGTGTTCCAGAGGTTATGGGATTGACGATGGTTTTATTATATAGACGCTATAAAGAACCGTCAATGACGCATTTGTAAACATATAAGAACATTTCATTGACAAGCATACCTGCGACGGCTATAATGAGAACATCCCAAATTGGAGGAATACATCATGACAACAGGAATGAAACACTTGGCTGCGTATCAGGCAAATCTGCTGGACTACAATGCGGCAAAAGACCGTGAGTGCAATTATATTGGCAACCAGATTCGTGCTGCGCGAAAAAGCATGAAATTGAGCTTGGAGCAGCTCAGTCAGATCTTAATGGGATATGGCGTGGACATTGGGCGCGTTGCGGTGAACAAGTGGGAAAAGGGTATATCGATTCCAAGTGCGTATCAGCTTCTGGCCGTCTGTGCTGCGCTGCATCTGGAGGATGGCTTTGATTATTTTGTGAGCAATACAAAACGCCCCCTGCTGAACGCAGAGGGGCGTCGAAAAGTGAAAGAGTATCGGGAGGATCTGATTGCATCCGGGAAGTATCGGGAGGTACCGCCAGTGCTGGAGATCCGCTATCTGGACATGCCGGTCAGCGACCTGCCGGTATCCGCTGGTACAGGCGCGTTTCTGGACGAGGGAAACTTCGAAATGGTCAGCTTCCCGGAGAGCAGCATCCCGGATGGTGCAGAGTTCGGGGTTCGGGTGTCCGGTGACAGTATGGAACCGGTTTATCACGACGGTCAGATCGTGTGGGTACAGCAATGTGAAACACTCCGTACCGGCGAAGTTGGTGTCATGATCTACGATGGGCAAGGCTACATTAAGGCATACGCCGAACAGGAATCGGATGATCCGGAAGCATATCTCAGCAGTGACGGCGTGCGGCGGATGCAGCCGGTTATGGTGTCTTACAACAAGGCATATGCACCGAAGCCAGCTTCACCGGAACTGGAGTTCCGAATCGTAGGCCGAGTTCTATAAGTCCTGTTTATTGGACAGTATTTGTGATATGATACTATCATCAAAAGTTTACCCTGCTTTTTTTGATAGGAGTGAAAGGACATTGAATACGCACGCACGATTGGATGAACTACTGCATGAGAGAAACATGACATTATATCAGCTATGCCAAAGCGGAAACATTCCCTACACGACGCTTCGTGTCTCTCGCTGCAGAGGCAGCCAGCTTTCTGTAGATACCATTGAACAAATTTGCAGGGTGCTTGGAATCTCAATGGCGGAGTTTTTTACTCCAAGCAACCAAGTCCGTACACATTGATAGCTATCGTGTATCTCTGTAGTCCAAATGGCATTTCCACAAAACTGCTTACTCTGCCAAGCCGTATTTGGTCTTGATCCGGTCGAGCTTTTCGAGCATGGGTTCGGCAATCAACCACAGGAAGAAAAACGTGGCAATGGCGCGCACCAGATCGACCGGAAGGCCGGTGACGTAGTAGCTCAAAATAATTTTCCAGTTGATTGTATTCGACCACATGAGCGCCGATGCGGGATTCATAATGCCGCCATACACGATGGTCGAGCAGATCACGCCGAAGATACAAAGGCTCAGCCGCCCGCGCCGCAGAACGCCCTTGCGGTACAAGACACCTGCCAGCCAGCCGATAATCCCCATCGAGAACATCTGCCACGGCGTCCAAGGTCCTTGTGAAAACAGCATATTCGAGACAAGCATCGTCATTGCGCCAACTAAGAATCCCGTTTCGCCGCCAAAGGCCACGCCTGCCAGAATCGTCATGGCAACGACCGGCTTGAACTCCGGCAACATGAAGAACGCAGCGCGTCCTGCCACATTCAGCGCGACGAGCACGGCAATGAGCACTAGCTCCCGCGCCTGCGGCTTTCTGCCCTCGAAAATCAGGAAGAATGGCAGCATACATTCGAGCAATATCAGCAGTGAAATGAAGTAATATTTCCGTCCTGCGAAGTAGTACACGCCGACAAACAGCGTCAGAGGAATCAAAAGCAGGATGAGCAGCGTGGCAGTCACGGTGCGCTTTTGGAGCTTTCGCTTTTCCAGCGGCGTCTGCACCAGGTAATCCGGCCTGTCTGCTTTGCGGCTGATCGAGAGCGCAAAGACAAGCAAGGAAACAAGCAGAATCCCATAGAGCTTCAGCTGGCCGCCTGCAAGACCTGTCAATCCGCCCGCGTCCACGAGCTTTGTCAGGTCGGTCACGCCGATGGTCTGCACGATGAGCGCCAGCGAAGCGGCACCGGACACGGCGGCAAGAATCTTTCGCCAGACCGGGAGCTTTTTCATCGCCCGTGATTCTTTTTCCGGTGCGGGCGGGATGCGCTGGTATTCCGGTAAAGCCGCTCCCGGTTCGACTGTGCCGCCGCAGGCGGCGATCACATCCTCGGGCGTGACCGCTTCGGGCAGAAGCTCTCGCGCGATACGGTTTGCGGCGGTCGTATAGAAGCTGTTGCCGGAGAAGAACGTTCTTGGTTCGGCTTCGGTGACGATGTTGCCGTCAAAGAACAGGGCGCAGCGGTCGGCGTACTTTGCACAGAACTCGATGTCGTGGCTGACCATGAGGATCGCCACGCCGGATGCTTGCAGCGTCCGGAGGATCTGCCCGAAAACCTGTTTGAACTCCGCGTCCAGACCTTTTGTCGGTTCGTCAAGGAGCAGAATGTCCGGGTTCAGAAGCAGGATTTTTGCCAGCGCCGCGCGCTGCTGTTCACCGCCGGAAAGGTCATACGGATGGCGGTCCAGCAGCTCCGCCAGCTTGCAGAGGGAAACGACTTGTGCAAGCCGCTCGGTTTTGCGTTCGGATTTTGGTAAAATCTCCAACAAATCCGCGCGCACCGTGGATTTCACAAACAATGCCTGCGGATTCTGCGGCAGCATCCCAACCGTGCCGGTGATGGCAAGCTCGCCGCGATAAGCTTTTTTCAGGTTTGCCAGCAGCTTGAGCGTGGTCGTTTTGCCCGTGCCGTTGCCGCCGAGCAGCGCCAGAAATTCGCCCTTGTGCAGCTCCAAGGACAAGCCTTTGACCACGTCGGGCAAGTCTTTTTCATATTTGAACCAGAGTTCCTGCGCCGAGACAACGGTTTCGCCGTTCGGCGTGTTTTTCTTTTCTTCCGGAACAGGTCGCAACTCATGCGTTTTCGCATAATCGAGCAGCCAGTTTCGGCCGTTGCAGACGGAGATGGGGCAAGTCGCTTTGGAATCCGACGCTGCCCAGATGCGCATGGCGGCGGGCATGGCGAGGAACATCGCGTTCCCACTGCTTTTCAGCTCCGCGCCCACTTCGGCGGGCGTGCCGGTGCAAAGGAGCTTGCCGCCGTCCATGACCGCGACACGCGACGCAAAGGAGAACGCTTCTTCCAGACGATGTTCGGTCAGGAGGATGGTCGTTCCCAATTCGCGGTTGATCTTGCCAAGCGTCGCAAGAAAATCCGACGCGGCAATCGGGTCGAGCTGGCTCGTCGGCTCGTCGAGAATCAAAACTTTCGGCTGGAGCACCATAACGGATGCGAGATTCAAGAGCTGCTTTTGCCCACCGGACAGCTCCGTAACGGATTTGTAAAACCATTCCTGAATTCCGAAAAACGATGCCATTTCCGCAACTCTGCGGCGAATCGTCGGCGTATCGTAGCCGAGGGATTCCAAGCCGAACGCCAGCTCGTGCCAGACCTTGTCGGTCGCGATCTGATTCTCCGGACTTTGCTGCACAAAGCCAATCTTCTCGGCCTGTTCGCGTTGGTCTAGGGAATCAAGATTTCTGCCATCGAACAGGATCTCGCCGCTTCTGCGGCCATGCGGCGCGAGAACGGTTTTGAGCTGCCGCAGCAGCGTACTTTTGCCGCACCCGGAGGGGCCGCAGAGCACCAGAAACTCCCCCGGTCGGACAGACAGTGTGAGGTCAGAGATTGCCTGTTTTTCCTGCTCCGGGTATGCAAAACTCAGATGGTTGATTGTAAAGAGTTCCACTGTCTGTCCTCCTTCCGATCAAGAATCACCGGCGTCAGCACCAGTGCGAGATAAACACACATGAAGCTCACGGTCATGGGGGTAAGCACAACGCTTTTCACGGTCGGATAGTAGCGGAAATACGTGCCGCCTGCCATCCAGCCGGAAACGAGATACGTGCCGCAGAAGATCAGCCACGCAAGCGCGGCTTTATCACGCTCATCGAAACGATAAATCGAGAACGCCGTGCGTCCGGGCAATCCGTAGCCGCGCGAACGCATGGAATCTGCGGTTTCAATCGCGTTCTCTAAGCTCCATGTGACCATGATGGAGAAGATTTTGACGGCGTTCCCGACTCTTTGGAACACGCTACCGTTTTTCGTGTCGCGCCCGATGCACGCCTGCGCCTCGGAAACGACCTGCATCTGCGCCTTGAACTTCGGGATAAAGCGCAGCGCCATGGAGAGCACAAGAGACAGCGCCGGGATCACGCGCCCGAACAGGTACACGAACTTATCTGACGTCATCACCTCGTTGTAGCTGGAAAACCAGAGAACAACGCTTGCCAGCATGACGGCCGCAGCCACGCCGTACAGCATGGATTCCATTGTCAGCGGATTACCGGAGGGCAGATAGGTCAAAATCGTTTGACCTTCGTGATTGAACGCCGGGTTGACGAGCGCGGCAAGCGCCGCCATGGGAAGCAGTCCCATGACGGCAAAGCGCACCGCTTTTCTGCCCTTGAGATAGATGTCATACGCCAGCGCACCGGTCAGAGAAATTGCCAGATAGACCGGGTGCATCAGGCACATCGAAAAGAGAAGAACGAGCGCGTAGTATAAAAAATTGATCGTCGGATGGTAGCCTGAAAAGGCGTCTTTGTTTCTCATTCGCTTCCAGTCGCGTAGCCGCCGCCCACATCATCTCCGAGGTCACAGGTATAGACCCACTCAATCACGTCGCCGTTTTGCAGCTGATACCGGCTGCATCCGTAATTGGGGAACCAGCCGTTGACCTTGTACATCCAACCGGAAGTGTTACCAACGTCAAACTCATAGAGATTATTGATTCCTTCGATATAGGCGGAATTGTAGATCGGCGTGTTCTCAAATTCCATGTGGATCTTCTGCTGTTTGCAGGTGCGCTGTAGGATGTTAAAAACGCTCTCACCCTCATAAAATGTGACGGTCATCGGTTTCAGAATCCAGCCGTCCTCCGGCACCAGCTCACGCTTTTCCTTATTACAAAGGTCCATATTGTCAAGGATTGTCGCGCAGGAGATGGAGAGGGTGCAGGTGTATTCCGCATCGCCAATTTCCACGTCCTCCGGCTCGACTGGAATTGGCTTGCCCTCCGGCACGGGGTCGGTCTGGTACTTGTCCTTGCCCGTGCCGGTGTCGATCATCATGCCGCCCACTTCTTCATATTCGCCGGTTGCACTTGCCTGGATTTCCTCCGGCGAAAGATACTCTGGCGGCTCGGTGTCAGTCCGTGCGGGTTTGTCTGCCTGCGGGTCGTCAGACGGCTCTGAGACGTTTTCTGTGGGCGTCTGCGTCGGTTCTGTCTCAACCTTGTCTGGCGTATTTGATTCCGCCGCGTTCTGCGCCGGTGTCTCCACCGGGGCAGCAACGGTCGGCTGTGCCAATGGGTCTTTCTGCTTCGGCATATTCCGGTCGCCAAAAATGAACGCCGCCGCCAGCACCAGTACGATCAGTACCGGCGCAAGGATTTTCCATTTGTGTTTCTGCCAAAATGTCATATCAGATCAACTCCGCAGCGCTCAGCATATTGTAAAGCATCTGTGCGATCTCGCAGCGCAGAATCGCTTTTGTGGGTTCAATATTGAGGTCACTCTGGTCGAGGATATTGACGGAGTAGCAGAACGCCATCGGTTTCTTCGCCCAGGATGCCACGCTGCGGTAATCTCCGAACTGTGCCAGCATATCCTTTGTCGCTGCTTCGTCCATCGATGGATCAAGGCCACACAGTTTTGCGGCACGGGCGACCATCGCGGCAGCCTCCTGCCGGGTGATGGTGCCGTCCGGATTAAACTTGCCGCTGCCAACGCCGTTGACAATGCCGCTGCTGTTGGCTGTGCCGATGTAACCGGCGTACCATTTGGAGCTGGGAACGTCCGTAAAGGCTTTCGTGTCCTTTGCCGCCAGACCGAGGGCGCGTGTGACGATAGCGGCAAATTCCGCGCGGGTCATGGTCTTATTCGGGGCAAACGTGCCCTTGCCCATGCCATTGATGATGCCGCGCGAGGCAAGTTCTTCGATAGCAGCTTTGTTTGCGTGATTCTTGATGTCCGAGAACGTTGTACCGGGGGCGGTCACACCGGGGACACTCACAGAAGCGTCTACATTGCCCTTGCTGACGCTCGTGGCGGGTTTTGAGGTGTTCTTCGCCACGTCGCTCATGCGGTACAGACTGTTTTGACCGTTTGCTGCGCGGTCAATAGCAACGAGGGCATAGAACCCCTGTTCCGAGGACATTTGATTGTTGCCGTCCGAACCGTCGAGGACGTGATAGAAGCCGCCGTTAGACTGCCGGAACGAGAGAAGATTTTCCGTCAGCGTGTGACCGCTTTTCACAAAGCGGCTGTCGTCCAGAGAAACCCCCAGCTCACAGAGCGCGACCACGACCTGCGCGACGGATTCGACGTTGGTCGTGCCCCACGATGCGTAGCCGCCCTTGCTGTCCTGCGCTTTGGAAAGGTAGGTCAGAGCCTTGTCTGTCGCGGTTTTGACCGCTTTCTGATCCTGATATTTTGCAAGTGCCTGCAATGCCATTGCGGAAATGTCCACGTCGGAATCTCCGGTGCCGGTCAGACTCCAGCCGCCGTCTTTCATCTGGCTATTCAGAATTTCATCGATGTAGAGTTGCCGGGTTGCCTGCGTTTTTGCGGCGGGATTTTTGGGAATCTCGTAATTGCCGGAATCCAGCGCGATCAATGCCCAAATGGGGCCGTTCAGACCCTGCCAGATGGTCTTTTCAAAATCGCCCAGCGGCATTAAAAGGTTGTAGCCCGCGACCTTGGACGGATCGCGTCCAATGGCGGTCAGCGCGAGGATGACGCGGGAATACTCGGTGTATTTTCTTTCATGCAGCACGCCGGAGCAGTTTTTGACGTACTTCTCGACGCGCGCATAGTAATCTTCATAGTAATTTGTGGGAACAGTGTAACCAGAACGGGCAAGACCGATAATTGCCCATTCGCCGCCAATGGAACCGACCTCCGGGGATTTGACTGCGGACACCATATAAGCGGCGCTGCCTTGTACTTCATTCTGGACGCCGGACGCCGCCAGCGCTGGAACGGTCAGCGTCAAAAGGATTGCAAGGGTCAGAATCCAAGCAGAAATTCGTTTGATTCTTCTCATTTGTATTTCCCCCTATAAATGCGGCAATCAGGGCTGCCCCCCAAAGGGGGCAGTCCTGTGCTGCAAGGTGTTATTTGGTGGTCGCTACATTTTCCACAAAGCGGTGGAGAATGGCTGCAACCTGTGCGCGGGTGGCGTTGCCGGTCGGCATGAGCTTACCTGCACTGCCGTTGACCAGCTTTTCGGCAACAGCCCATTCCAGCGAAGCCGTGGCATAGCCGGACACGCTTGCTTGGTCTGTAAAGCCATTCAAGCTGGAGCTTGCGGCGGTATTGTACTTCTTGTACTGCGCATAGCGGTACAGAATTGCCGCCATCTGTTCACGGGTGACATTTGCGTTCGGAGAGAACGTCGTGATGCTGGTGCCGTTGACGATGCCGTTGTCGGCTGCCCACGTCACAGCGTCCTCATAGTAGCTGTTGAACGTCACATCGGAGAATCCGCTTCTGCCGCTTACGGCAGGTTCACCCTCCAGTCGATACAGAACCGTGACGAGCATCGCGCGGGTCATGGCTGCATTCGGAGAGAACGTCGTATCGCTCGTTCCGGCAAACAAGCCTTCCTCATAGACGAACAGAACATCATTGTAGAACCAATCGGTTTCATGTACGTCTGTGAACGGCAGCTTGCCATCCGTAAACTCAACTTCGATTCTGGTCGATACCGTGAGCTTGTCAATGGTATAGGTCTTGACTGCGCCGACAGACTTGCCGTTGACCTTGACGTCCTTGACCTTGTAACCGGTATCCGGCTTGAATGTGAAGGTGACAGACTTGCCGATATGCTGGAATGTCAGCTTTGGCTCGACCGTGCCGTTCTTGCCAACCTTCAAAATCTTGCCCAGCAGATCATTGACATACTGTTCGGGGCTGATGTCCGCAGCGCGGAGCCAGCTATTGTAGTAGCTGCCGTCGCCAAGAGACGGATACTGAGAATCGTTGAACCAGTCGGCAACTTCGCAGCTATAGTCATTGACATAGTGCCAAATGACTACATCGCCGTCGTTCAGTGTCCAATTCTTCAAGCCCTGATTCGGGTGCTTACCGTTGACGGTATACATCCAGCCAGATTTCTTGCCGTTGGTGAACTCGCTCAAGGCGTATCCGCCAAGGCAGGACGGGGCATAGATGGTGCTGACATAGTTGCTTTCCGCACCGATGTAGCGCAAGCCTGCATCGCTCATGGCTTCGGTAAAGAGGTCATAAACCGTAGCGTTCTCTTGCAGCGCATACGTTTTGGTGGGAACCCACGTGACGTATTCGGGCAGATAGCTGTCGGTCGTCAGGTCAACATCCTGCGTTGCTTCGAGCGCGCCGATGAGACGGAATGTGACTTCAATATCACCCGGTTTTACAGCATCGAGATCAGTAATAGCTTTTTCATAGATGGCCGTGACACGCTCACAGGATTCCGCAGCGTTCATATCCGTCTGTGCCTGCTGGAGAATGCTTGCGAGTTTCTTCTTTGCGGCGGTACCGTACTTCTTGGTTTTGTCGTTCAGAAGATCATCATAGTGCGCTTTTAATGCCTTGTACTGATCTATCTGCTTCTGCTTCAGAATTGCCTTGTACGAAGTTTCGGCAGCGGTCAGGGTATTGTAGTTTTCTACCTTTGCCTTGTCAGCAGCAGAGAGCTTGTTGTAGGCATTGCGCGCTTCGGCAATGGCGTTGTAGCTGCCTTCACCGACCGGACCGATGGCTGCGATCAAATTGATAACGGCCTGTGCGTCCGCGTTCTCACGCTTTGTCACGTCGGACATATCGTACAGACGCTTGCTTCCGTTTACATAGCGGTCATACGCAACGAGCGTGTAGGCTGCCTGCTCGGATGCCATCTGATTGACCGTGCTGTTCGGCTGCTTGTCGTGCAGGAAGCCCTTGGAGTTGGGGTCCGCATAGCTCAGGAAGTTGGACAAAACGCTGATGCCGTTATGCTGGAATCTGCTGTCGGTCTTTGCATCAATGCCAAGCGCGGACAGCGCGACAATGACCTGTGCGGCGGATTCGGAGCTGCCATAATCGCCGGTTTTCTGGTATTCAGCAGACAGCCATTTCACCGCCTTATCTACCGCATCTTTGACGTTGGCATTTGTGCTGCAATACGGAGCCAATGCCTGTACGACCATTGCCGTCATATCAACGTTGGAGCCGGGGAAATCTGCATCGATGCCCCAAGAGCCATCGCTGATCTGCGCGTCAAGCAAGCTATTGATCCACGCATTGCGTGCAGTTGTGCCGGTCGCATTGTCGTAATAGTTGCCGGAATCCAGTGCAATCAGTGCAAATGCCGTGCCGTTGTTGCCCTGCTCGGAAACACGGTAGGTGCTGCCGTTCTTCTCAAACAGCGGTTCAACAAGGTTGTAGACCGTGCCGTTGGAGCCGGTGAACTTCGTCGCATCCTCACCGAGCGAGGTCAGCGCCAGAATGACGCGGGAATATTCGGTGTGCTTGGTCTGCGTACTGGTGTTATCGAGCTTGCCGTTCTTAGAAGCAACGGTCGTTGCCATGTTCGACAGGTACTTGTCGTACCAGACCGATGCGCTGACATTGCCTCTGGCTTCGGCCAGAACCGCCCACTCGCCATAGGTCGAGCCGAGAGACGGATTGTACGTCTCCGCTTTGACGTATTCGAGCACATTGTTGAGGTACTCCTCATAAATCGCGGTCTTGCCGAGATTTTCAAGAGCTTCTTCCGCATCGGTCAGTCTCTTATAGTTGCTGACCTGCTTTTTCTGCGCTTCGGTCAGGTTGTTGTATGCGGTGCGCGCAGCATCGATTCTTGCACGGTCCTGTGCTGTCACAGTGTCCTTTGCGGGGAGTGCTGCAATCAGGCCAGTTACATAACCGACTTCCAGCGTAGAAACGGCGGAAACCGCATTGTTCAGCTTGTTGACCTCACGCTGCGTCAGATAATCCTTCTGCTCATCCGTCAGCTTGTTGTAGGCTTCTTCCGCAGAGCGGATCGCGCCAATGTCATCGACGGTCGCCGTTGCGGGCAGGGCCGCAATCGCGTCGGAGACGAGCTTCGCCGCCTCCAGATTCGTAATGACATCGTTGCACTTCTTCAGCTTGTCCTTCAGTGCGTCAGAGATTTTCGTTTTCTGCGCATTGGTCAGGAGATCGAATTGTGCTTTTGCCGTGCGCACATCCGAAGCATTTGCCAGCGTGATCTTGCCCGGAGACGGGAGCTTGTTGATGAGCTTCTCCACGTCCGAGACACTGCCTTTTTGCACGACGGTGATGGTATAGCGGGTCGTCGTGTAGTTGGATGCCTTGTTCATGGTGGGCCAGCTCTTGTCACCAACGCCAACATAGATCACATCGCCGGACGAAACGGCCATAATGTCGCCGTTTGCATAGTAGGCGTTATCGCTGCCGTAGGTGTTCAGATAAGCTCTGGTCTGGAAGTTCTTGTTTGCGGCGGAGTAGTTGATGCGCGTGCCAATCTGCTCGTCGGGAATGACCAGAAGATAATCGGTGGTCGCACCGCTGAACGCCGGGGTCAGCTCGCCGCTGCTGAATTGCAGGCTGGAGAGTGTGGTTTCGTTGTTTGCCCACGAACTGCCGAGATCCTCGCCAAGATTCATGGTATACATGACGTGGATCACATCACCAGACTTCAAGCCGCCATTCTTGACCGTGAAACCGGCGAATCCCTGATTGACCATCCAATCATTCTTCGTACCCATCCAGCCAGCACCGGCCGCGCCTTCTTTTTCAGCCAGCGATTTATCGCCCTGATCGATGGATGCGATGTAGGTGGTCTTGGTGTAGGAGTCCGTTGTCCAATCCATATTGCCGTTCCATGTGAATTTGCCGAGTTCCAACGCCTGAAGCACCATTGTCATCATGCTGTCGTTTTCGCCAAGCACATACTCACCAGAAACGAGCGTACCGGTAATTGGAGCACCGTCCTTCTCTTTCCACGTCGTGTTTTCAACAATGACCGTGACCGAGCCGACCGTATCACCGGAGGTATAATGGGTCTTGTCCGTCGGAATGATATTCGACTTTGCTTTCGGAACAGCCTTGATCGTTGCGACGGCATTATCACGGGCAGCTTTGATTTCAGCTTCCGTGCCCGCTGCATTGATGTTCTCCTTGCCGGTATTCAATGCAGCCGTCAAAGCGTCGATGCCGGCTGCATCGTATTCACTCTGTTTGCAGGCATCGAACGCAGCTTCGACAACCGCGATAGCCGCATTTCTCAGCTTGGCAATTTCATCTTCATCGACCACATCCAGTGCATCGTAGGTAGCCTTATCTATCATTTTCAGATAGACTGTGAACTCGCTGCCATCCTCAGCCGTTTCTGGAATGGTAATATCCGAAATGTAGTAATCCGGGTATGCACCGCCGTGAATATCATAGAGCGTGGTTTTTGTCAGCGCGTGCCATGTGGTTTCATCCGTTGACCAAGCGGGCCAGTACAGAGTATTCGAGGTTTTCAGATAACGCCAGATCGACAGAACATCGCCGGGGTGTGCCGGCTGCTCCCATGTGCTGGTAGACGGCTGATACCCCTCATCGTACCGATAGCAATAGCCGCTTGCATTTGTGTCCTTGTGACCATCACGGTAGGTATGTGTGATCTTGTTCTGATTCGGTTTGCCATACTGTGCGGCTCCCGTATCAGAGGTGACTGCTAGGAAATCTCCCTGCGGAACCAGCTTCACCGTGACTTTGCTCTGTGCCGTGAGATTTGCGGCATCCAGCTTGAAAATCCGCTCCAGTATGGTAGTTTCGTTTGTGGTCAAGAGCGTCTTTTCGTATGCGTTGGTGCGAACGCTGCTATAAGCCGTCTGAATCGCTTCGACCAGTTCACGGTCGCCCGTGTTCACGTCATTCAGATTCTCCGGCATATAGGACAGCTTTTCACGCAACGCGGAAATAACTGCCGCGTGGTCGATGGCCTTTGCACCGGCTGTCTGCAAGGCTGCAAAATCTTCATCGAACTGATCCATCAGCTCTTTGAACGTTACCGCAGATTGCAGGTGCGATTTCAGCGTTTCATAGGCAGATTTCAGCGCAGCATAATCGTCAGCGGTGAAATCATAGTCATGGAACTGCTCATAATACGTCTTGGCCTGTGCCAGATTTTCCGTGCGATACTGCGCCATGACTGCGGCGGGATCGTCCGCCTCGGCCACATAAATGAGCGCATAGTCACCGGCATAGAGCGAATGATATTCACCCGCAGTTACCGCATTGTAGACCGTGGTGGTGCCGTAATCATCCGGTTCAACATTGTATGCGGCAACGGTATAATAGCCGGGTTCACGGAATACATATTGCAGATTGCCGCTTTCGTCCGTTGCCGCCGTTGTCTGGTAGATCGGTTGGGAAAGAGTTTCTTCCTTGGACGGGGCGCTGATAAAGAGCGTGACATTCTTCGGATTCAGCGTCTTGCCAAGGTTCGTCGCGTTCGCACCGGTAACAGTTGCAGAAACAGCCGTTTTTGCACCGACCTTGGAGGTCGCGGGCGCGGTCATATCGATCTTGGCAATACTGTCGCGGTAGTGTTCCTCATTAAAGGTCTTATCGAGGGTAACAGCGGTAGAATCGTAACCAGTGGAAGATTCAATCAACTGGAGCGGCTGGCAGATACGGACAAGCCGTACCACATCGCCATCATGGAGCTGAACAACCTGATAGTCGTTGAGCAGCCGCTCCTGAAGCAATCCATAGTTATTGCCATTGACGAACAGCATAAACCAAGGAGCGGTATCGCTGTTGTTATAAGCACCACCGGGCAGCGTCCGATCGTCGTGCTTGTCGAGCACCAACCCCGCCGCTTCGATCGCGTCGGCCAAGGTAGCCTTTCCTTTTGTCAGCCCTAATTCCGCATTGACATACAGATTTGTTCCATTCTCGCGGAACTTCTCAAACTGCGCAGAGAAGTTATTGAGGTAGGTAAACGAAATCGTAATGTCCTTGTCGCTGACAAGCTGCTTGCGGGTGTTTTTCAGTGCTTCGACGTGCTGCGTGAAATCCTTCAGCATCGCGTAATCCTCGGTGCTGCCGCCAACGATGCGGTAGTCCAGATCAGCTTTCAGCGCCGCATGAGCGTCTGTAAAGGCTTTCCACGATTCTGCGCTATAATTTTCCGCAGTCAGCTTTTCCGGGTCATACTGCTCAACCAGCGTTTCGGCCTCGGCCTTGCCACTCTGATAGGCTTCGTAGGCAGAGTTGTAGGCATCCATGTTGACCAGCTTATGCCCATCTGCCGCCGCTGCCGCTGCATTGACCTCATCGTTCCGGTCGGAGGTGTTCACACTCGTTGGATCGCCGTCAGTGTCATACAGTTCATCGAGAAGTGCTTGACCGTCAATCTTGGCCTGTTCGTAGGCATCCCACGTCAGCGCTGTGCAGTTGTCTGCGCTGACCGGCGTACCAGTTCCAAGTCGAAGTTCATTGTAGTACCAGCGCCAATCCGCATGGAGCGCTTCATAGAGCGCCGTAGCATTGACATTTTCAAGCGGGATCAGATTTGCTATCGCTTCTGGAAGTGCTGCGGTCAGCGTAGCCAGAGCAGCATCGACCTGATCCTGCGTGGCTGCTTCATCGTCACAAACATCTTGCGCTATCCTTACAATGTCATTGAGGTCTTGCCAGAACCCCTTTGCGCTTTTACTCGTAATTTTGCCGTTCCAGCGGTCATTTTCTGTATAATAACCACTTGTAGGTAACGCCGAGTCAATAGCTTCTTCGAGTTCTGTTTTTGTTACAGGTTCTTCTGGTTCACCTGATACCGGAATCTGAACATATATGATATTTCCTTGTTGTGAGGCACCGGAATCATCGAAATCATATACAACAAAACCCGTGACATTTTCAGTAGGCAATACAAAGCCATCATTGAAATGGACGGCGTTAGAAAAGACACCGTTGCCGACACGCAAGAACTCTTCTCCTGTCAGCATATCACCGATAATGCTAGTATCATTTTCAATGATAGTTGAACTCGGCATTGAGCTGTCAGACGTTTTGGTGTAATAATACGGGATTTTCAGGCCATTATCGTCCACGGAGTATGCGGTGTAATAAGCGATGATCTGATATGGTGCTGCCCCTTCGGGGAGTGCTGCTAAATAAACTTTGCCAGATGTTCCATCGCCCATCGCAATCATAGTATCTGCCGAATCAGAAAACGTACCGATTTCTGTAAGCGTAGCTTCAACTATTTCACCGTTTATCTTATATTTTACGACAGAAGCATTATCACCATTTTCTGCAAAAATGGTGGGACAACATCCTATAAAGATGCTGAAACAAACTATAAAGGCAACTACCCGAAATAATATCGAGCGACTTTTGACATTCATGTTCCTCCTAAAATGCAGGAGACGGGAGGAATCTCCCGTCTCCTGCATTTTCTATAAATGATTTACAACACTACAAGGATTTAAACAATGACAAACATATACGGACTCATTTCGCCATTCTGAACGATTACACGAAGGTACTGACCAGCGGCAGGTGTGGAAATAGCTCCAGTGAATACGCCGGAACTACTTTCAGTTAAGCAAGTATTGTTAATATAGACCGTAGAACCGCTGGGCGCGTTTACGGTAACATTCACTGCTTCTGCATCACCAGCTCTGGTACGAATATCAGAAATCTTTGTGACGGTGTTACCTGTTGCAGGAACTTGGCCGGGGAGAATGATGCTGGCACCTTTTCCTTCTGCTTGGAATGCCAGTCTTGTCGGTTTTCCTGTTCTTGAAACTGTGGCGTCCGATTTGTTTGCAGTCGTGAAGATGCCGCAAACCTCGGCGGAGGTTTCACCGAATGTACCATTGTCCAAAACCGCGGTGTAAACGCGGACGTAATGGAAGTTCATGCCGGTCACGTCAATCGGCAACCCGGTCGTAATATCGACAGCCCATTCCAGATCAAAGCCGTCGCCGCCAGTCTTGCTAGAGGTGTACGGGGTGTAGGGGTTGACTGCATCACCGTACTTGGCAGGGCTGCCGTTCGGCGTTACATCAGCGTAACCAAAGGCGTAATCCGCCGTGGTATCGGAATCCGGGATCATGGTCAGGCCGCTGAACATCAGAGCGGAATCGCTGTGGCTGACCTGAATATTGGAGCCGGTGTTGCTGTACGAACCATTCATCGGATAACCCTTTGCCACGGTCGGCCACCAGCCGTAGCTTGTAACCAGCGGATCGGCTGTCATTGTCGTGCCGCTCGCGGTCACAGTTGCGCTGATCTTGCTGCTGGTGCCGGTGTAGTTGACAGTAGCATTGTTCAGCGTACCAGTATAGGCTTTGGAGAATTTATTCGTGACTTTCGTACCCGTGAAGTTGAAATCGCCGTCATAGTATCTGGAACCGGCCAGCTCATACCACGTCTTTCCGTCCTCGGAAACCTGAACCGCCGCAGCCTCCGGGTTTCCCGCGAAGGCATTGCCGTAAACTACGAAATCAACACCATAGGGGTTTTCTGGATCGTTCGTGATACCATCATCGAATTTGAACTCAATGTAGCCGCCAAACGCACCAAGGGAAACGCCGGTGCTGTCCAGTTCTTCCTTGCCAACGAACTTGTCCGCAGAGGTGCCCCAACTGCTGCCCTGTGCAAACTGACCGATTGGCAGATAGCTGACAATCGAGCTGGGAGCTTTACCGGATGCAGTTGCCTGCTTCGGGCCGCAAGTAATCGTGTAGGTTACGCCGCCGGTAGTAGCGACGATCGTGGTGTCGCCGCTGTCCTTCGGGGAAATGGTGAAGGCATAGTTGCCGGCGCTGCTATAATCGTTTGTTACCGTGCTGCCATCAACCGTGATCGTGCTGGCACCCTCGACCCAAAGAGTGAAGCTGCTGGGGATTCTGCTGGAACCATCGCGGCCGGCCACGGTGCCGTTGTTGCCATCCCAAGCAATGAACACCGGGTCGCCGGTGGAAATGCTGACAGGATACGGCATATAATAGTGGAACACATAGGTATCGAATTTACCAAAGCTCGTTTGAATATTCTTGTGGACGTAGGCTCTGGCAAGTGCGGTGCCCTCATTTACCGTTGCGGTATAATCATCTGCACGCTGCGCCCAAATGATCTGCTGCCCCTGCGGAGGATTCGCAACCACCGGAACTCTGGAAATCACGCAGTCGGTAGGTTCTCCAGCGGCCTTGGTAAAGTGCATCGAAACAATCGTGCCGTCAGCCGTCGCTTCATTCAGTGCGATGTAGTAATCGTAGACTGTACCGTTGTTATTTGTGCTGGTGGTATAGTCCGGCTCATAGAAATCTGCGCCATCGATCGTGATAGACGCAACGTTCGTGCCGTGGCCGGTCAGCGACCACGAGGTTGCAGCCGACGCACCGATGGTGAACATCGCGAGCGTCATTGCCAGCACAAGGATCAGTGCCAGCGCGCGGGAGTTGAAAATCTTTTTCATGCTTGACTTCCTTTCTGTCCGCATAAAATTCGTTCCTCGCGGTTAAGCCGACGCAGCCGAGGAACTGCTCTGCATCAGCATTGGGTCTTTTATGTTACAGCAAAAGCTGCTGCAAACAACAAATTCATGCTTCACACCACAGATACGATGCCGGTTCCTGCGCTCCCGCCCGCCGCGACGTAGACCGCGTTTTCTGCCCGTTGGCGCGCTCGTTTCATCGCGTCGCTTCGCCGGGGCAATATTCTCTCTCGCTGTGGCTATTCAGTTGTCGGCGCGTATCGCCTTATTGAGACGGGCGAAGGCCCGCTGGGTTTGTTTTGAGATCCCCCGGTTCCGCGTTCCCATTCGGAACCGGGGATTTCTGCGCGTCAGGGGGTGACACGCTGGCAGCTTGATCTCAGGGGGATGAGATCAGGTCTATGTGCAAATCCGTTCCCAATACGGATTGTGCAAATAAATTATTGTGCGCTTTCCTCCGCAGCCGGTTCCTGCCGTTCGGCTTGCCGTGCTACGCGCTTGGCTTCCTTTTCTGCCGCCTGCTCCTGCCGGAACTTTGTGAGCTGCCGCTGGTACTCGGCTTTGAACTCCTGCGTTTTCCGCACGTTCTTATTCTGCGGGCATTTGAACCCTTGCAATTCAAGCGCGTACATCGTTCTTCCAGTGATTTTCTCATCCAGAAGAAGATCCGCGCGGAATCGGCGGCCTTTGCCTTGAATCTGTGGCTTCTCTTTGGCTTTATTTTGCTTTTTGGCTTCAGCCTTGGCTGCTTTGTCTAGCTCCCGCTGTGTATTGAACTCCGCCTGAAACAGCGCCGTTTTTTCCAGCGCGGGCGTACTGCGCTTTGCCGCAAGCTCTCTGCTAACGCCGATCGCTTCAAGCGCATTTACCCATCCGCGGAACCGCAGTTCAATAAAATCGCCGCCAATTATTTCTGTCCTGCCGGGGATATGCCGCAGCTCCGCCTGCTGCCGCCGCAAATATGCAGCCAATTCCTGCAATGACGCATTTTGATATTTCAGAACAAACTCGATGTTCCTGTGAGACAGCGCCGTATAGGTGCGTTGGGTCAAAACTTTTTTAAGCGCCGCCATATTTTCCTCATACGTTCTGTTCGGATTCATCGCTGCACCTCCCGTTCAGAAGATGCCGCGTTCTTTGCTGCAAGCCGCCTCAATTCGATCTCGCATAAATCCTGAACGATCTTGCGGTCACGAAAATGTGGCGGGTTTTTGATGTTTGTGATTTTTCCGGCATAAAAAGATCGGATCGCGGCTTGCCATGAGCCGAAACGATATATGATGTAGTCCGCACCGATCACCTCGACCGGCGCAGGAGGATGCCCGATGTCCTCCATGCAGCTCTGCAAGTATGCCGAGAGCTGCTCCAAAGTGTCATTTTGATGCTCAAGGATGAACTGCACGTTTTTGTAGGCGATCACACGCTCAATGCGGCCATAGTTGATCTGGTCCAGATATGCTTGCCGTTGCTGCTCATTCATCGCAGATAATCCTCCTATCGATTTTTCCGCAAAAAACAAATCATTCCGCTGACGCGAGATGATCCGATTGCTTCAAAAACAAAAAACACCGATTTACTTCAACTTTAGAAGCAAATCGGAGCCCTGTTCCGAATTACCGATAGGATCATCGTGCTATCTACCCTTTGTTTGCCAACTTCTGCACGTAACGAGATCATAAAACAGGCAGCATCTCATGCAGGCAAAGAAAAGCGATTCTCCTGACTTGGACTATGGACGCAGGTCGCGTCCGCGCTCTGTTTCCTACCTTCTCACGGGATTTTCTCCCGCAATGGCGACCTTTCGGCCACATAGCTTGTTGGTGTAACGCTGTCTTTCGTTTCCTCCAAGCTACTTTAGAAACTTGCTCATCCTCACAGTTCCGGGCGAGTAGATTCATTGCTCTTTCATTGCAGACTATAAAGCGAGAGATAACCTGCAATTACAATTCTTCGTTGGCAAACATATTAAATTGTCAAGATTCTTCCATTCTCCGTATGTGCCAGCATAGATGCGACATACTATCTGCACATACAAAACATGACGGTTTCGGCTTCATAAAGTTCTGCAAATTTACGAAGTCTCAAAAACGCAATAATCTTCTGTTTCTGACACCATTATACAATAGCACAGCAAAAAGTCAATGCGGTTCGGTATCAAAATATTGATTATTTGCGTCGTTTCCGTAAAGATCAATCGGTATCAGACGATGCAGAATACTATTGTGCGAACATCGTATCTGTATTCGCAGTCAGAACAGCCGTCAAAAGGAGGGTGCCGTTTGCCAAAAACAGGTGAGAACATTTATAAGCGAAAAGACGGACGTTGGGAAGCGCGCTTTATCAGTGGCAGGAAACCGGATGGATGCGCAAAATACACTTCTGTCTATGCGCGCACCTATGCCGCAGCAAAGGCCAAGCTGGCGGACCGAAAACGGATGATCGTGTCACGACCTGCCGGGAGCTGCCGCCTGACGGTAAAAGAGCTTTTTGTATGGTATCTGTCACAGGCAGAGATCAAGCCATCTACACGCGCCAGATATGTTTTTCTGATCGAGCATCATATCCTTCCGGCGCTTGGTTCAATCTTCGTTGTTTCTTTGACGGCGAATCAGCTTTCTGACTTCCTGAACCAAAAGCGTAAAAGTGGTCGGCTGCATGGCGGTGAGTTATCTGCCAAAAGCGTCCGTGACATCGGTGTTCTAATAAAAGCTGCGCTCCGGTTTGCCAGCGCAGAATACCATTTTTATTGTGATGCGCTAAACGCAAAGCTGCCGAAAGCAAAACAGCGGGAAATCGAGCCGTTTTCAGCATGGGAGCTTGAACAGCTCAAAAAAGGTCTATCGCCGTCACCCAATCACAAGGACGCTGGAATCCTGCTTTCCGCAAACGGAGGATTGAGGCTTGGTGAGGTTTGTGTTCTGCGGGTTTCGGATATTGACTTTCAAAACGGCACCGTCAGCATTGAGCGCGCTGTTCAGCGTGTCCGTCAGAATGGGAAAACGAAGCTCATCATCCAGACACCAAAGAGCGAAAAATCTGTGCGCGTTATTCCACTTCCAAATGATATGATGGCGTATTTGAAAAAAGCTGTTTCTGGTCTGTCACAAAATGCGTATATCCTGACAGGCCGAACGGATAAGCCAATGGAGCCACGCACCTATCAATATTATTTTGAATCTGTTCTGCGTCGGTGTGGTATCCGGAAGCGTAGCTATCACACACTTCGTCACACTTATGCGACCCGCTGTATTGAAAATGGGATTGACATTAAAAGCGTCAGTGAAATGCTGGGCCACGCGGACATTACGACGACGCTGCGGCTGTATGTGCATCCGTCAATGGACAGCAAGCGTCAGGCCGTTCAGAAAATCAGCTTCCTCGGCGGTGTCGCTTAAAAGCCTGTTCGCCGTCAAAATTTCCGTCACCCAAAACGCGGAAATGCCGATGATCTCAAGGGAGATTTGACGTTCCATCGTAAATTTGCAGAAATTTACGAAGTCTTTTCTATGCTCATTATAGCAAAGGACAGTGTGCTGACACATCAGACTTCCACGCAGGAGTATGTCGTTTTCAATGTGTCCGGGTGGATCATCAGCATGGGGCGGTGCAATTCTCTCGCATAAGAAATCGCCTTATCGGTATCATCCCCACGCGCAGATGCCGGATCGTAGACCGCCAGCACCATGTCAGACTGCCGGATGATTGTTCGGTAGGCTTCAAGCTGTGCATCCGGCTGTTTATGAAGACTAGCAGCCGTCATGTGTGTGCATTTTATCAGCATATCGAAATAGCGTTCGCGCAGTTCCGGTGTCCACTTTGTCGCCTGTTCTTCGTATGGCGTAACACAAAACAGCATCAGTTCCGGATCATTGTCGCGCAGAACGTTAATGAGTTCGGCGGCGTAAAGCCCCACGCCGTAGTCGCAGGCCACGGAAAAATGCGTCACTCCCTGCTGCCGCAGCACCATGATCTGCTGGGCCAGCTCCATCTTCATATCGTGACACTCCACGGCTTCTTCATCAAATCCCCATGCAAACCGCATAGGGCTGTGTCCGAGGATCGCGCAGCTTTTCGTTCCGCACATCTTGTATCACCTCACATGTAGTCTAATGGCTTATATTTCGTATTCTATCAGTCGCTATTTTCTGCGTCAAGAAAAATGTAAGCTTATAGGGAACGAATTTGCCTCAATCAGCATACAGGTGGGGAGAATCAGATGGATAAAAAGTTGCTGGGAAAACGAATCAACACCGCGCGAAAGGATAGGGGCTGGACAAGTGAACGGCTGTCCGAAGCCTGCAACATCAATGCGACATATCTCAGGCAAATAGAGTCTGGCGCAAAAACACCCAGCCTGCAGGTTTTCGTAACGCTTTGCAGCACGTTGAATGTTTCACCAACATATTTGCTTGCGGACAACCTGAACCTGACAGAGTCGCAGGATTTGGATTCCCTGCTTGCTCTGTGCCGCTCGGCCACACCAAAACAGATTAACATGATCGTCGCAATGGTCCGCAGTGCGCTTGAATCGGTCGAATAGTTTTTTCAAGCCCCTTGCTGTTTGGCTTTAAGCTGCCATATCATGCGCCACTAGTGCCGTGTAATAGCTGTTCATCGTACTCGGCGCGTTGAACAGCGCAGTCAGCAGATATTGCCGGATATTCCGAATCCGTGTTGTGTTCTGCTTCAGGCAGTCCATGACAAATCGGATATGCTCGCCATTCAGCTTCAGCAGCTTCGACCGCACGACCTCGGCTGGGTAGTCATTACCTGCAACGCGAATTCGGCTGCGCGTGCTGCAAACTGTCTCCTGCACCAGGTCGACGATTTCGTCAAGCTGCTCCCGGTCAACGTGAGGATCGCTTGCCAGAACGTCGTAGTCGATGTTCTCCAAGATCAAGTCCCGGTAGTGTTCAAACGATTCCTTCGCTTCTGTTCGCTTCTGCGCGGGAGACTCCGGGAAACCGGAAGGGAAAGGAATCGAATCGGTAATTGATTGATCTGTATTTTGTTTTTCTTTATTTTTTCCTTTAGTTTAATTGCATTGGATTTTCCAACGTAGGGAAATCCAACATAGGCTTTTCCAATGTTGGATTCTCCGACGCAGGCAAAGCCTGCGTCGGTTCTTCCGGCGTTGGCTCCGTGTGCGGCTGCTCATAGATCGTGTAGACAGTCCCTCGCAGGCAGCCGCGCTCATCGCGTTCGCGGCTGCGCCTGATGTAACCGGCACGTTCCAGCTCGCGCACAGCTTCGCGGATGGCATCGATGCTCTCTTTGTTGATCTGCGCAAGCCCCTGCAGCGTGTAATCCCAATCGTCCGGCAGCGACAGCATCTGCGAGAGCAGACCCTTTGCCTTGAGAGACAGCGTATGGTTGCGGAGATGGTGGTTGGACATGACCGTGTAACCTTTGGTTTTCTCAACACGGAATACAGACATTTTTGTGACCTCCTTCGTCTGGGGTTCAGAATTTAAGAAAAGAAAAAAGCGGCGTTTCAACCCTCTTTTCATAAGAGAGCGAAACGCCGCTTCATTTTGTGTATTGATTTGTGATTCAATATTTCGGCACAATGCGCATAGACCGGTACTGCATCTTGTGGTATGATTGCCGCGTTTGTTGTGTGAACATCGTAGAGGAGGGCAATCACCATGCAGTACACCGATAACGAAGCCGCATTGATCGGCGGCCTGATTTCAAACTATTTCTTCCAGCCGTCCGTGGACGCAAGGCTCCGCGAATCCTATCGCCGGGTGCTGCGCCATCTGCACGAGAATACGCTCTCCGCATCTGATCTGAGCCGCATTCAGAACGCGCTGACGTTTCTCTCGCCGCTCTGCCGCGATACCCGCGAAGCCCACAAAGACATGATGGGCGTGACATTAAAAACCGATGCTCTGCTGAGAGCCAGCAGATAAACGACCTCCCGTTGCCAGCGCAACGGGAGGTTTGCTTTCTCGCGTCCCAGCATCGCCAATACGCTGTGATTTCGTCCTGAAGCGGGTGGAGGCTTGCCTGCGGTCTTAACGTCTGAAACGTCGCACAGCTGGCTAACGCGCTGGTATCTGTGCTTGGAGTGAGTGTTCGGCAAGACCAACAAAAACGCCGGTCGAAATTCTACATTTTGCCGAGAGCAAAAAAGAGCCGCTTTCCCGAAAAATTCCCGGAAAAGCGGCCCAAAATCGCGTGGGTAAAGGTTCAAGTCCACTGATTTTGCCAAAACCCTTTTTGATATCTTTTTTTCCAACTTCAAAAAATGGGCGCAAAAAAACCCGGAAGCCGTTGAAACTTCTGGGTTTTTCGCGTAGATATCTTTTTTGGTTCTACTAGATGGTTGCGGGAGAGGGATTTGAACCCCCGACCTCCGGGTTATGAGCCCGACGAGCTACCGAACTGCTCTATCCCGCGATATAAAGCTCTCACAGAGCCTTATTATAATAACAGAAAGCGGTCCGGTTGTCAAGGGGATTCCCAGAATTTTTTATCCCGGATATTCCGACAGCGGGAGGCGCATCGGGATCTGCACCGCACACAGAAAAGCCAGCGTGAGCGCGCCGAAGATCATCCACGCGCGCATGGACTTTTTGCCGGTCAGGTGGGTATAGAGCGCGCAGCCGCAGCCGGCGAGCAGCACGCACACGAGCCACGTACTCTGCACGCGCAGCGGCGTGAGACCGAAGCAGTCGATATACAGCGCCAGCTTGGAGACCGCGACCACCGCAAACAGCATGCTTTCGATCAGAAGCGCGGCCGCCATCCAGCGGACGGGCTTGCTCTCCTGCCGCCCGGTGCGCGTGACGAGCCAGAAGAGCGTCAGGTTGATCGCCATGACGCGGCACAGCTCAAAGAAGCCCTGACGCGCGTATTGGGCAACGGTGAAGCTCTCCGGCAGCGTCCGCGTGAACGCGCCGAACAGATACCGGCCCTGCACGAAAAAGAACACAAGATAGACCGCGCTGAACATTCCAAGCGCCGCAATCCAGATGGTCTCCGGCACGGTCCGCAGCTTCGGCAGCGCGCCAAGGGCGCGGTCTCCGCGCGCACGCATGTCCTCTGGCGTCTCACGGCCAAGGCCTGCCAGCAATCCGAACAGATACGCGCCGACCGGCAGAGAGACAAGAAACCGATAAAACCACGGCTGGTCAAGATCCGGCGTCAGCGCCCGCTGGATATCGCCGAGCAGTTCGCTGAACGTGTCGTCCGCGGCGGACAGCTGTGTCATCGCCAGCACGAGCAGCACCAGCGCAGCAAACGCCGCGAGCACCGCGCCCGCGATCGCACCCGCATTGACGGCGCGCTCCTTTTTGGGCTTCAAAGCATAAATGACGCAGCGGATGCGCAGGAAGAGGTTTTTGAACGGAATGACGATGAACGCAAGCAGCGCGTCAAGCGGCAGCAGATGGCCGCTTTCGCCGCCGGTCAGCCGTCCGGCGCGGCACAGAAGCCAGTAGACGGCGAGGATATGCAGCGCGAGGAAGGCCAGCCCCGAGGGGATAGCATACTCTCGTACAAGCTGCTCGGTCAGACGTGAATCGAATCGATCCGGATGCAGCTCCCGCCATGTAAGGCAGCCCACGATCATCACCACGCAAAGAAGCCAGACCCAACTCTCATGCGGGCGCTTCACATCCCGGAACTGGTATTCCGCCGCCGCGATGAACCCGGCAGCAAACAGCGGCAGCACCCACCACTGCGAGCCCAGATACACATACGCCAGCAGATACAGCAGAAACGCGAGGACGCATTCCTTCCGGCTGGCCGCAAACGGCGGTTTGACCGGCGCAAGCGTCTCCTTTGCCCAATCGGGCGCTTCCTGCGGGTGCAGAGCTTCGTTTTTATGTTGTTCTTCCATTGGAAACCTCCTGTTCATCGTCCACGAACTCCAGCAGATCGCCCGGCTGGCAGCGGAGCTCATGGCACAGGGCCATGAGCGTAGAGAAGCGGATGGCCTTGGCCTTGTTATTTTTGAGGATGGAGAGATTCGCGGGCGTGATGCCGATGCGTTCGGCCAGCTCGCCGGCGGAAATTTTGCGCTTGGCCATCATGACGTCCAGATTCACGAGAATTTCCATGCCGCACCTCCTAGATCGTAAGATCCAGCTCGGATTTCATGTCGATGGCCTGCTGGAAAATATTCTTGACGATGCGCACGATGAGCGCCATAAAGCCCGCCGCGATGGCGACCGCGATAAACGGCAGATAATACAGGCAGCTGACCAGACACACCGCGCCCGCGCCGACGCAGCACCAGCTGACCTGCCGCAGCAGGCGCACATTGCGTGCGTCAAAGACGAGCTGCGCGCGGATATTCTGCAGCAGCTGCCACAGCCGCACGAGCAGCACCCAGCCGAAGCCGCTGCAGAGATAGATCGTGGCCATCATCAGGAACATATAATCCCGGTCCATCAGCCGCAGCCGGGTAAACCACCCGACCGCCCAATAGCAGCCGATATCGAGGGCGGCCAGAAGGATCATAAATAAGATCACACAAGCTCTTGAAAGCTCGATCGAGCTGTTTTTGGACCAGTTCATATTCCGCACATCCTTTCTATAGCTGCAGGATACCACAGTGCAGATCGTTTGTCAATGAAAAATTATCGAAAAACAATAAATATTTCTTAAGAAACGATACTGCCGTGTTCCTCCGGAGGCCCTATCTTTTCCGCCTTGCCGGAAAAGATAGGGGAGAAAAGGGGCGCCGGATGCGGTTGGGTACATGCTGCGGTGCGGTTTAAGTAAAAAACTAATTTGAGAGCTTTTGCAATCGCGTCAAGTCACCTTACGGGCACTTCGGTACGCGCCGCCCGTTGGTGTGGGCATCAGATTTGTTGGCTAGTTCCTTTGAATGGGCGCATTCAATAGAAACTGCTGTCAAAATTTGTGGATTTGTACGTATTCGCCCAGGCCCTTGGCTCTCCCTCTGGGAGAGCTGTCGCCGCAGGCGACTGAGAGGGGGTGGCAGCCACGTTCAGCGTGTACCCTCTCCGTCTTCGCTTCGCTCAGCCACCTCTCCCAAAGGGAGAGGCAAGCAGCGCGAAAAACCCGCCCTCTCCTTTCGGAAAGGACGGGAGCCTTCGGTATGGATAAAATCACCCACGGTCAAAGCCAAGGAATCTTGTTCCCTGGAACGTCAATTTGCCGTGGTCGCCCTCGACGAGATAGCCGTAGTCGCTGCCGGAGACGGTCAGCTCCATGCGGTCGCCGCTCTCGACCTGAAACGTCGCATAGTACCACGTGGAGGAGCTGGTCATGTGCGTGTCGGAATTGTGGTGATGCGACACCTCCATCCGCTTGGAGACGACGGTCGCCGGGACGGTCAGGCGCGGGGAATTGTTATTCTTGTGCCACCGGCCGATGCCGCGCACGGCGGTGACAATGAACATGGCGAAAATGCCGACGAACATGACCGTGAAGATCACGGGAAACACCGAGTCAATAAATCCGAAGCCGAACATATTTGGCCCTCTCTTTCTGTTTGTGTCTACAGTATATCAGACGCAGAAATTTCCCGCAAGTTCCCGTGTAAAAAACCCCTTTGCATTTTCTGCCGGGACATGCTATAATTCAGGCGTTGTGTAGCAGCTTTGCGTAAGTCCAAACGGACTTACGCAATTTTTTTATTTTTGGGAGGTTTTTATGGAAGAAAAACAAAATGCCGTGCTGGGCACCGCCCCGCTCGGGAAGCTCATGGTGAAATTCGCGCTGCCGTGCACGATCTCGCTGCTGGTGGGCGCGCTGTATAACATTGTCGATCAGATCTTCATCGGCTGGGGCGTCGGGTATCTGGGCAACGGCGCGACGAACGTCGTCTTTCCGCTGACCGTTCTGGCGCTGGGTCTTGCCGTGATGATCGGCGACGGTGCGTGCAGCTATGTCTCGATCTGCTTCGGCAAGGGACAGGCGGAAAACGCCAACCGCGCCGTCGGCAGTGCGGTGACGCTGAGCGTGCTCGTGGGCCTCGTGGTCGCGGTGCTCTACGGTGTGTTCCAGGCGCCGATCCTTGCCATGTTCGGCGCAACAGAGGCGAATTTCGCCTATGCAAAGGAGTATTTCACCTATATCACGGTCGGCATTCCGATCTACGTCTTCGGGCAGGCGGTCAATCCTATCATCCGCTCGGACGGCAGTCCGCGGTTCGCCATGCTCTCGATGCTGGCCGGGGCGATCGCCAACTGCATCCTCGACCCGATCGCGATCTTTGTGCTGCACTGGGGCGTGATGGGTGCGGCCGTCGCCACGGTGGCCGGGCAGGTCATCACGGCCGCGATGGGCGTATGGTACCTCTGCCATACCAAGGCGCTGCGGCTCAAAAAAGACGATTTTAAGCTCCGCGGGAAGATCCTTGCGGCCTATCTGCCGCTCGGCCTGTGCAGCTTTCTGGCGCAGATCTCACTCGTCATCGCCATGGCGGCGACCAACAACATGCTGGTGCAGTACGGCGCGGGCAGCAAATATGGCGCGGATATCCCGCTGACGGTCCTCGGCATCGTCATGAAGGTCTTTCAGATCATCATCTCCATCACCATCGGCATGTCGGCCGGCTGCATCCCGATCGTGGGCTATAACTACGGCGCGGAAAAGCTCGGCCGCTGCCGCGGGATCCTGTGGCGGCTGATGGGTGCGGAGGCGCTGCTGGGCGTCCTTGCGCTTCTGATCACGCAGCTGTTTCCGCTGCAGCTCATCTCGCTGTTCGGCTCGGAATCGGCGCTTTACAACGAGTTTGCCGTCATCACCTTCCGCGTATACCTGTGCATGCTGCCGCTCGCGACAGTCAACAAGGCTGCATTCATCTTCATGCAGGCGCTTGGGAAACCGGCGGAGTCGGCGGGGCTGTCCTTTTTCCGCGAGGTTCTGTTGGCGGTACCGCTCGTAATGCTGCTGCCGAAGGCGTTCGGGCTGATGGGCGTGCTCTACTCCATGCCGGCGGCGGATATCATCACGTTTATCGCCTCTGTCGTCGTCCTCCTGCGGGCCGACCGGCAGCTGCGGAAATAATCCTTGCATTTTTTCGCTTCTGTGTTATACTTTGTATGAAAAGTCATACCAAGTATAACTTGTATCAGGAGGAGATCTTATGGCGATGCAGTTCCCGAAGGGGAAATTTATCAGTCTGGTCAAGGTCGGCGAAAAGGGGCAGATCGTCATTCCCAAGGGGGCGCGCGAGCTGTTTAATATTCAGCCGGGCGACCAGCTGCTGCTGATGGCCGATAAAAAGCGCGGCATTGCGCTGGTCGGCATGGACGACCTGAACGTTCCGGACTCGCTGTTCCGGCTGGCAAAGGAGGCGGAGGACGATGGAAATTCTGAGACTTGACGGCCTTTGCAAGCAGTATCCGGCCTTCCGGCTGGATCATGTGTCGTTCGCGATGGAGGCCGGGACGATCATGGGTCTCATCGGCCGCAACGGCGCGGGCAAGACGACCACGCTCAAATCCATGCTCCATCTCGTCCACCCGGACGAGGGGCGCATCACGATCTGCGGGCTGGACATGGACCGCGACGAGCGCGAGATCCGCTCGCGCATCGGCTTCGTCTCCGGCGGCGCGTCCTATTACCAGCGCAGGCGCCTGCGCGAGCTGACCGCGGTCACGAAGACGTTCTATCCCGGCTGGGACGATGCGCGGTACGCGCGGCTCGTGAGCCGGTTCTCGCTGGACGAGAGCAAACGTGTCTGCGAGCTGTCCGAGGGCATGAAGGTCAAGTATCAGCTGGCCGTCGCCATGTCGCACCGGGCAGAGCTGCTGATCCTCGACGAGCCGACGTCCGGGCTGGACCCGGTCTCGCGTGACGAGCTGCTGCAGACGTTCCTGGCGCTCTGCGAGCAGGAAGGTGTGTCGGTTCTCTTCTCCACGCATATCACCTCCGACCTTGACGCCTGCGCGGATACGATCACGTATATCCAGAATGGCCGCGTGGCCGTCAGCGCGGACAAAAAGACGCTCACCGGCGCGTATCTGTCCCTGCAGGGAGAGGACGGCGCGTGCAGCGCGGCGCTCCGTGCCAGGCTCATCGGCGCGCGCAGCCACAAGGGCGAGCTGGAGGCGCTCCTTCGCAAAGAAGACGCCGCGCTGGCCGGCGGCTTCACGCTCGCACCGGCCAATCTGGAGCAGATCATGGTGCATCTGGAACGGGAGGCGGAAGTATGAAGCTGCTAATGAAAAAAGAATGGAAGCTGACCGTCACGCCGGTGCCGCTGCTGTTTCTGCTGCTGAGCGGGCTGGTGCTCGTGCCGAGCTATCCGTATTACGTGACGTTTTTCTATAACGCCCTCGGCATTTTCCTCATGCTGCAGGCCGCGCGGGAAAACCGCGACGTGTATTACATGGCGCTGCTGCCGCTGACAAAGCGCGATCTGGTCAAGGCACGCTTCTCCACGATCATCACGCTTCAGCTGCTGCAGATCATCGTGTGCATCCCGTTCATGCTTATCCGCAGGAGCTACGCGGAGATCAACAATCCGGTCGGCATCGAGGCGAATCTGGCGTTCCTCGGCTTCGGCTTTGTGCTGATGGGGCTGTTTGACCTTGTATTTCTGCCGATGCACTATAAAAACGGGTATGATCTCGGCAAGCCCTTCGTCGTGTCGAGCATCGTGCTGTTTTTTGCCATTGTACTGCTCGAGGCGCTCGATCATATCGTGCCGTATATGAAGACCGTCTGTGAGAGCTATGCGTCCGCCGATCTTGTCCGACAGCTGCCGGTGCTCTTTGGCGGCATGGCCGTGTATGCGCTTGAGACGTGGCTGGCCTACCGCACATCGTGCAGGCGGTTTGAGGCTGTCGATCTGTAACCGAATATCCTGAACCTGCCGCCCGGATGGGCGGCAGGTTTTCTGTTCTTTACAAATAGAACAAATATGATATAATGGAAGCAGATCATTATTGTCACATTGCACAACGCGTGCAGAACAGGAGGCTTCTTTATGCGGCTTGCAGTTCCCTACGACCATGGGGAGGTCTTCGGCCATTTTGGCCGGACGTCCCAGTTCAAGCTCTATGATATTACAGACGGGCGGGTGGTTTCCTCCGCGATCGTCGATACGATGGGCAGCGGCCACGGCGCGCTGGCCGGATTTCTGAAGGCGTATGCCGTTGACGCCGTGATCTGCGGCGGACTTGGCGGCGGCGCGCGGATGGCGCTGACCGAGGCCGGGATTGGGCTTTATGCCGGGATCACCGGCCGCGCAGACGAGGCCGTGCAGGCACTGCTGGCCGGTACGCTCAGCTATCAGCCGGACTACTGCTGCCAGCATCACGCGGGCGACACAGCCAAAATCTGCGGCAGCCACACCTGCTCGGCTGCCTGTTACCACGAAAAAACGGAGGGCTAGGCATGGAACGCACATCCGAATTATATCAGAGCTTTCTGGATATTCTGCGCGAGGAGCTGGTCCCCGCCATGGGCTGCACGGAGCCGATCGCCATCGCCTATGCGGCGGCGCAGGCGCGTGCGGCGCTCGGCGCGCGCCCTACGCGGGTGAAGATCGAGGTCAGCGGGAATATCATCAAGAACGTCAAAAGCGTCGTCGTGCCGCACACAGGCTCCATGCACGGCATTGCGGCGGCGGCTGCCGCCGGTATCGTTGCCGGGCGCGAGGACAAGGAGCTGGAGGTCCTGAGCGAGGTCACGGATGCGCAGATCGCGGACATGCGCGCGTATCTCAAGACCACCGAATTTGATATCCGCCCCATCGATTCTCCGTTCATCTTCGATATCCGCATCACGGTCTATACGGACAGCGATCATGCCGCCGCGCGCATCGTCGGCAATCACACGAATCTCGTGCAGCTGCTCCACGGCACGACGCGCATCATCGACCGTCCGTGCAGCGAGACCGTCTCGGAGCGCCGCACCGACCGGAGCGTCCTGACCGTCGAGCGCATCGTGGACTTTGCCGATACGCTCTGTCCGGAGGACGTGCAGGAGATCTTTGAGCGGCAGATCTCGTACAACATGGCCATCGCCGAAGCGGGTCTGAATGGCTCCTACGGCGCAAACGTCGGCAAAACGCTGCGCGAGGCATACGGCGAGACGGTGCAGAACCGCGCCCGCTATATGGCTGCCGCGGCCAGCGACGCGCGCATGTCCGGCTGCGAGCTGCCGGTCATCATCAATTCCGGCTCCGGCAATCAGGGCATCACGGCGTCCGTACCGGTCATCGTCTACGCACAGGAGCTGGGCATCAGCCGGGAGAAGCTCTACCGCGCTCTGGCCGTTTCGAACCTCAGCACCATCCATATTAAAGCCCATATCGGCACGCTGTCGGCCTATTGCGGCGCGGTCTCCGCGGGCTGCGGGGCAGGCGCTGGCATTACCTATCTCCATGGCGGCGGGTATGAGCAGATCAAGCACACGCTCGTCAACGCTATGGCGATCACCTCCGGCATTATTTGCGACGGCGCGAAGCCCTCGTGCGCGGCGAAGATCGCGACAAGCGTGGACGCGGGGCTGCTCGGGTATCACATGTACCGCTGCGGGAACCAGTTCTATGCCGGAGACGGTATCGTGAAGTCCGGCATCGAGCACACGATCGAAGCCGTCGGTTCCCTCGCCCACAACGGCATGGCCGACACCGACCGGCAGATCATCCGGCTGATGATGGAGCCGTAAACATGCAAACGAACCGGGCTGCGGAGATTCCGCAGCCCGGTTTTCTTGATCTTTCCCGCAAAGACTGATACTCTTCTGCAAATTTGCGAGTGCGGCCCAGCATTTTCTTTTGCTTCTCCAAAAGAAAACGCTGGCAAAAGAAAACGAGCCCGGAGGGATTTCGATTTCCCTCCGGACCTCCTTGAACCGACCAAGAAAACCCCTTCGGTTTTCTTGGATCTTTCCCGCGAAGTTTGATAGATATGCGCCACGAATTTCCTTTCTCCGCATCCCTTCTTGCCTCTCCCTTTGGGAGAGGTGGCTGAGCGAAGCGAAGACGGAGAGGGTATACCACACCTGCCAAGGCCCTCTCAGTCACCTCCGGTGACAGCTCTCCCAGAGGGAGAGCCAAGGGGCTTCCCCTGCTTGGGGGAGATAGCGCAAATCTCTGCCGGGTATGAATCCGCTTATTCCATAATGCTCTTCGTCTGCTCCTCGCGGTACTGGCGCGTATAGAGCTGGTAATAGGCGCCCTTGGCCGCCATGAGCGAGCGGTGGGTGCCGCTTTCGATGATCTTGCCGTCGTGGACGACGAGGATCACATCCGCGCGGCGGATGGTCGACAGACGGTGGGCGATGATGAATGAGGTACGGCCCGCCATGACCTTTTCGATGGCGTTCTGGATGAGCCGCTCCGTCACAGTGTCGACCGAGCTGGTCGCCTCATCGAGGACGAAAATACGCGGGTCGGCCAGAAGCGCACGGGCAAAGGACAGCAGCTGCTTTTCGCCCGTGGAGAGCGTATTGCCGCCCTCGCCAATATCGGAGTTGTAGCCGTCCGGCAGGCGGGCGATGATCTGGTCGGCGGAAACGGCCTTGACCGCGGCCTCGATCTCAGCCATGGTCGCGTCCGGTCTGCCGTAGCGCAGGTTTTCCAGAACCGTGCCGGAGAACAGATGCGGCGTCTGCAGCACGTAGCCGATGTTCGAGTGCAGCCACAGCTGGCTGCGCTCGCGCGCGTCGCGGCCGTCGATCAGGACGCGGCCCTCGGTCGGCTCAAAGAAGCGGCAGACGAGATTGACGAGCGTCGATTTGCCCGCGCCGGTCTCGCCGACGATGGCGACGTTCGTGCCCTGCGGCACCTTGAGATCAAAATGCTCCAGCACGTTCTCACTGCCGTCCGGATAGCGGAAGGTGACGTCCTGAAATTCAATATCGCCGTACAGAGGCTCCCAGTTTTCCTTTTTCGGGTGGAAGGCGTCGCCGTATTTCGCTGTCACCTCCGGCGTGTCGCGCACGTCGGATTCGGTCTCCATGAGCTTTGTAAAGCGCTCGACGTTGACCTGCACGTTGACGAGCGAGGAAATGACCTGCACGAGCCACTGCACCGGCTCCATCATGCCCTGCGCGTAGTTCATGAACACGGAAAGCGTACCGATGAGGATGACGCCGTCTCTTGTGATGATGCCGCCGCGCCAGAGGACGATCGCCAGCGCAACAGACGCGGCGAAGGCCGTCGTGGACATGAAGACGCTGCGGAAGTGCATGGCGCGCACGCTCAGGCGCTTCATTTCGCCGGTCAGGCCGTCAAATTCCTGTTCGACTTTGTCCTCGATGACGAGCGTTTTGGTCGTCTTTGCGCCGGTGATGCCCTCGTTGAAGGCGCCTGTGATCTGCGAGTTCTGCTCGCGCACCTTGCGGTGGAAGAAGACGAGCTTTTTCTGGAAATACGCGCCGGAGATGACGAGCACCGGCACGATGACCATGACGCAGAGCGCGAGCTTCCAGTTGAGCACGAACATCATGACGACGGCTAGCAGGAGGTAGGCGACATACCACACGCCCTCCATCAGGCCCCAGGCCAGCGTGCTCGCGATGCGGTCGGTATCGGACATGACGCGCGCATGCACATAGCCTACGCTGTTCTGATTGAAATAGGAGAATGAAAGCGTCTGCAGGTGGTTGAAAGCCTCGCGCTTGAGGTCGCGGCCGATATAAAGCTCTACCTTGCACGCACCGTAGGCAGATATGTAGTTCGTGGCCGTCTGGATGATCATGACCAGAACATACAGGGCGATAAACCCTCCGATGCCGTCCATCGTGCGGTCCGCGATGAAATGGTCGATGGCGTGCTGCTGGAAGAGCGGAATGACAACGTCCATGCCGCTGCCGATCGCGCCCGTCAGGACCATCCAGAAAAACAGCATCCGGTACGGCTTCAGGTACGGAGCCAGCTTCGGAATGCCGAAGAAGGGCAGACCCTTTTTCGTTTCATCATGCTTCATGCCGGCTCCTCCTCTCCGATGGACATCTGCATGTCGTAGATCTGGCGGAACAGGCCGTCCTGCTGCAGCAGCGCTTGCGGCGTGCCGAGCTGAAGGACCTTGCCGTGCTCGAGAACCAGAATGTTGTCGCAGTCCATCAGGGTCGTGATGCGGTGGGAAATAATAATGCTGGTCGCACCGGCAAGATCGCGGTCCAGTGCTGCGCGGATCTTTTCGTCCGTCTGGGTATCGACGGCGGACAGAGAATCGTCAAAGATCATGACCGGCGTCCTCTTCGTCAGCATGCGGGCGATGGCCACGCGCTGCTTCTGGCCGCCGGAGAGCGTCACGCCGCGCTCGCCGACCATGGTCTGATAGCCGGCCGCGAACTGCTCGATATCGTCCGCAATGCAGGCCGTCTGCGCGGCCTTGCGCACGGTCTCGTGATCTGCGCCGCAGATGCCGATGTTCTCCTCGATCGTGCGGGAGAAGAGGAACGGCTCCTGCAGCACGACACCGATATGATCACGAACCCACGCCGCGGGCATGTCCGCGATATCCTGCCCACCGACCGTCACGCGGCCCTCGGACGGAGCATAGAGCCGGCAAAGCATTAAAATCAGGCTGCTCTTGCCGGAGCCGGTGCCGCCCAGAACGCCGAAGCTTGTCCCGGCGGGAATGGTGAACGACACGTCCGAGAGGACGTCCGGCCCGGTCTCATAGCGGAACGTGACGTGGTCAAAGGTGATATCGCCGTCCATGGGCGCGGGCTCCGCGCCCGGCTTGTCCTGCTCGCACGGAGCGTCCAGCACCTCGGAGATACGGGAGACGGAAACGCCCATCTTGCTCATCTCCGAGATCACACGGCCAAGGCGGCGGACGGGCGAAATGCTCATGGTATTATAGATCGCGAACGAGACGAACTCGCCCTCGGTCATTTCGCCGCGCACGCAGAGGAGGCTGCCAAGCACCACGACAAGCATCGTCTGGATGCAGGCCGTGGCGTCGCCGACGGCCCAGAAGTCCGAAAGCGTCCGGCAGAGCCGGACCCAGAGGGAGGTATAGTCCTCGTTCTGCTTTTCAAAGCGCTCGCGCTCATATTCCTCACGGCCGAACGCGCGCACGACGCGCACGCCGGTCAGATTCTCCTGCGCGATGGTCGACAGGACGCCCTCCGACTCGTCACAGGCCGTGAAGCGCTCACGGATGGAGTTATGGAACAGGAGCGAATAGACGATAATGATGGGGAACATGATCGCAGGCACGAGCGCCAGCTTCCAGTTCATGAGCGCCATGCACACGAGGGCAAACACGATCATGGCGAGCATGCGAAAGACGGGGACAAACTGCTCCTCAAAGAACGTCTTGATGCGCTCCACGTCGGACGTGCAGCGCTGGATGATATCGCCGGTCGGGTTCTCCATGTGCCATTTCCACGGCAGATGCTGGATATGGTGGTAGAGAAGATCGCGGCTCGTCTTGACGAGCGTCTCACCGGCCTTGGAGCTGTAGAGATTCACGCAGTAGCGCATCATGGACGACAGCAGGCCGAACCCCGCCATCATGACCGCCGGGATCCACAGATCGCGCCGCAGGCGCTCCACGCCGCCGAGCGCTGCCACGATAGGCCTTGCCGCCGCGACCTTGACCGGCGCGTCGCCGATCAGAGAGTCCACGCTCACGCGGATGATCTGCGGGATGACCAGCTCGCAGACCGTGAACAGAAGGCTCGCCGCGATGCAGGCGGCAAAATAGCGCCAGCTGCCCCGCAGCAGCCGCCGGAGCGTGCGGCCGTTCGTGTTCTTTTTGCGGTTGTTCAAGGGGATATCGCCTCACTTTCCTAAGACAGGCGGAGGGCGGAATTGGATGCTCCAATTCCGCCCTGTAAAGTTGAATGGTTATTTCCAGATCAGAAACAGGATCACAAGCAGGATTGCAAGGCCGATGAGATACGCACCGGCGATCACCAGAACCGCCTTCGCCGCACCGAGCATGGCCCAGAGGCGTTCTTTGCCCGTGTATTGGACAGGCTCGCCGGAGGGGTCAGTATGCGGCTTTTTGCGCAGGACATGGGGGCGGTCGTCATAGATGCCGCTCATGTCGGCGACGGTCCGGCCGTCGTCCTCAAAGGGTTCTTTGCGTCTCATTTGTCATACTGGTGGCAGACCACATAGTGACCCGGCTCGACCTCGCGCTGCTTCGGCGCTTCGCACTTGCAGCGCTCGGTGGCATACGGGCAGCGGGTGTGGAACTTGCAGCCGGATGGCGGGTTCGCCGGGGACGGGATCGAGCCCTGCAGGACGATCCGCTCGCGCTTGACGGTCGGATCCGGGATGGGGATGGCCGAGAACAGCGCCTTGGTATACGGATGCAGCGGATGATCGAAGATATCCTGCGTGTCGCCGTATTCGACCAGATTGCCGAGGTACATGACGCCGACGGTATCGGAGATATGCTCGACGACGGACAGGTCGTGCGAGATGAACAGGTACGTCAGCTTATACTTTTCCTGCAGCTCCTTCAGGAGGTTGATGATCTGCGCCTGAATAGACACGTCCAGCGCGGAGACCGGCTCGTCGCAGACGACGAACTCCGGGTTCATGGCCAGCGCGCGGGCGATGCAGATTCTCTGGCGCTGGCCGCCGGAAAATTCGTGCGGATAGCGCGTCTTGTGGTACGGCTGCAGGCCGCAGTTGTCCATGACCTGATCGATATAGTCGTCAAACTCGTTCTTCGGGACGAGATTGTGCTCGCGCACGGCCTCGCCGATGATCTCGCCGACGGGCAGACGCGGCGAAAGGCTGGAGAACGGATCCTGGAAGATGATCTGCATCTTCGGGCGCATGGCGCGCATCTCGGCGTCGGACAGGTCATAGACCTCCTTGCCGTTGAAGAGCACCTGGCCGCCGGTCTTTTCGCCGCACAGGCGGAGAATGGCGCGGCCGGTCGTCGATTTGCCGCAGCCGGATTCGCCGACAAGGCCCATCGTGCAGCCGCGTTTGAGATTGAACGTGACGCCGTCGACCGCCTTGACATGGCCGACCGTCTGGGACAGAAGGCCGCCCTTGATCGGGAAGTACTTCTTCAGGTGGTTGACCATCAGAATGTACTGCGGATCGTATGCAACGGGCTCAAACTCGTTGGAAATGATCTGTTTTTCCTTTGCCACGCTTACTCACCCGCCTTTCTGTTCTCTTCGTAATACCGGTAGCAGCTCACCTTGTGGGTCGGGCTGAGGCTGATCTCACAGGGATATTCGCCCTTGCAGCAGTCCAGCTGCATTTCGCAGCGGTCCTTGAAGTAGCAGTAGTCCGGCATGTTGACCGGGTTCGGCACCTTGCCGGGGATGGAATAGAGCTTGTCGACCTTCTTGCCGACGACCGGCTTGGAGGCCATCAGGCCGATGGTGTACGGATGGCTCGGGTGCGCGAAGATCTCTTCCGCCGTGCCCTTTTCCACGATGCGGCCCGCGTACATGACGACGACGTAATCCGCCATTTCGGCGATGACGCCGAGGTCGTGGGTGATGAGCATGATGGAGGAATTGATGCGGTCCTTCAGCTGCCGCAGAAGGTCGAGGATCTGTGCCTGAATGGTGACGTCAAGCGCGGTGGTCGGCTCGTCCGCGATGATGATCTTGGGGTTGCAGGCCAGCGCCATGGCGATCATGACACGCTGGCGCATGCCGCCGGACAGCTCATGCGGGTACATCTGATAGACGCCCTCACTGTTGGCAATGCCGACGGTCTCGAGCATTTCAATGGTGCGCTTTTTGATATCCTCGTCCGATTTGCCCTCGCCTTCGTGCAGGGCGATGACCTCGTCGATCTGCGCGCCGATGCGGAAGACGGGGTTCAGGCTGGTCATCGGCTCCTGGAAGATCATGGAGACAAAGTTACCGCGCAGCCCCTGCATCTTCTCGTTTGGGGTCTTGGCGATATCATACGCCTTGTCGCCGAGATTCAGGCGGATCTCGCCCTCGACGACCTGGCCCTGCGGCCGCTGCAGCAGCTGCATGAGAGACAGGCTCGTGACGGATTTACCGCAGCCGGACTCGCCGACGACGCCGACGGTCTTGCCGATGGGCACATCGAACGATACGCCGTCGACCGAGTGGACGACGCCCGTATCGGTGAAGAAATAGGTGTGCAGATTGTCAAACTCGACCGCGTTGCTGGGGTCGTGCATCTGGGTCAGATACTCGCTCTCCGGCACGTTTTTGCGCTTGCGGGTCTTTTCGAGCTTATCGGTGATCTTGCGGTTGGCGCGGGAGATCTTCCGCGATTCCTTGGCGGACAGGTAGCCTTCATTCTTATTTGCCATCGTAGCTTCCCTCCTTCTCAGCGCTTCATCTTCGGGTCAAACGCGTCGCGCAGACCGTCACCGACAAAGTTGAAGCCGAGGACGGTGAGCAGCAGGCAGACGCCGGCCGGGATCCAGATGAACAGATAGTTGGTCATAACGTAGGCATTGTTGACGTCGTTGATGATGTTGCCCCAGGAGGCGAACGGATACTTGACGCCGAGGCCGAGGAAGGACAGCGTCGCTTCGGTCAGGATGGTGGAGCCGAGGCTCATCGTGCAGATGACGATCAGCTGCGGGATGACGTTCGGGATCAGGTGGCGGAAAATGCGGTGCCAGGCGCGGATGCCGCCCGCTTCGGCCGCCAGCATGAACTCCTGCTCGCGCAGAGACAGGATCTGACCGCGGACCAGACGCGCGATGCTCGGCCAGCCGAGGAAGCCAAGGATGAGCATCAGATAGATCATACGCGTCCAGGAATCAATGCGCATGGCGTCCATTGCGGAACCGACGATGATGATAATCGGCATGGACGGGATACAGTAGAACACGTCGACGATACGCATGATGAGGTTATCGACCCAGCCGCCGAAGTAGCCGGACAGGCCGCCCATCAGAACACCGAGAGAGGTCTCCATGACGACGACGATGAAGCCGATGATCAGCGATACGCGGCCGCCGTACATGAGGCGGGTCAGCATATCCATGCCGTTCGTATCGGTGCCGAGGGGATGCGCCGCGCTCGGGGTCGCGTAGCGGTCATAGACGTAGGTGTCCTTCATCTGCTTGACGGACCAGACCTTCGTGCTGGCGTCAAAGACGATATCGTATTCGGCAGTCTCGCCGGCCTCGTCGGTGTAGACGAACTGCGCGGAGTCTGCGTTGATCGCCTCTTCCAGACGATCCTTGAAGTCACGCGTGACGACGATGGAGGAATCGGCCGCCTGCACGACGAAACGGCTGATGTAGCCAAGCGTCTCGCCGCCCTGCATGAGGTTGCCGGAGTCGTCAACGGAATACTCGGTGCCGTCGACGGTAAAATCGGCCTCACCCTTGGCGTGTGCAGTCAGTGCGCCGAGCTTGACATCAAACGTCAGCTCGCCCACGCCGTCCGCGGCGTTGATGATGTCGCGGCTGGCATAGCCCTGCACGGTGCCGTCCTGATAGACGATATAGAAATCGTCGGACAGAGCTTCGATGGTGTAATCGACGTCCTTATACGTAAATTCCGTATTGCCCTTTTTGTTGGCTTCGAGGGCCTTGCTCTGCGGAATGGAGCCGAAGCTTTGGCCGTCTGCCACGACGAAGCGCATGGCCTCGTTTCTGGTGACGCCGACGTATTCCTTCGACATCTGGGTATAGGTATAGAACTGCTCGTCCTGACCGTAGGGGCTGATGACGCCGCCGAGGAAGGAGAACAGGAACATGGCGACCAGAATGGACAGGCCGATGACGGCCAGCCGGTTGCGGAAAAAGCGCTTGGCGACGAGCGTACCCGGAGAGAGGACCTTGACGCGGCGGTCATCGTTCAGGGAATACTGCTCTTCCTGCTTGGGCGCGTTATTAGCGTTCTTGCCGGTGTTTTCAGACATGATGCAGTCCCCTTTCTTAAGAAATGCGCACGCGCGGGTCAACCACGCCGTACAGAATGTCGGTGAGGAGGTTGCTCAGAAGCGTCAGGATCGCCATGAACGACAGGTAGAACATCGAGAACGGGATATCGCCTGCGACCATGGACTGATACGACGTATAGCCGATGCCGGGGATGGAGAACAGCGTCTCGGTAATGAGCGCGCCGGAGAACAGGCCGGGCAGCGAGCCGCCGATGATCGTGACCAGCGGGATGAGCGTGTTGCGGAACGCATGCTTGTAGATGACCGTATGCTCAGACAGACCCTTGGCGCGGGCGGTCCGGATATAGTCAGCGTTCAGGACCTCGAGCATGTTCGTGCGCGTATAGCGCATGTATGAGCCGATGGAGACGATGACAAGCGTCAGAATCGGCAGGACAAGGTGATTTGCCTTGTCAAGGAACTGGTGCCAGCCATCCAGCTGGGCATAATTTCGTCCGACAAGGCCAAACAGATCAAACCAGCCGAGCTTGACGGAGAAGAACAGCTTCAGGAGCGTCGCGAAGAAGAACGTCGGCAGCGAAATACCGACCAGCGCGGCCGCCGTGATCACATAGTCTGTCCGGGAATACTGCTTCGTTGCAGCCAGAATGCCGAGAGGGACCGCGATGAGCAGCGACAGCACAAACGAAATACCGCCCATGATGACAGACAGGGGCACGACCTCCCAGAATTTCTGCGTGGCCGGGACATTCCACTTCCAGCTGTCACCGAAGTTGCCGACGATTGCTTTGGAAAGCCAGGTAAAGAAGCCGGGGATGATGTCCAGATCCAGACCGTAGGACGCATTGAGCTGGGCCAGCCACTCTTCATAGGGCTTGGCGCCGGGTGCCTGCGAAAGCTGGATTGCCATGGTCTGTGCAAACGAGCTGGGCAGACAGCGAATCAGGGCATAAATGATGAACATGACGCAGAACAGGATCAGGATGGCCTGCGCGATTCGCTTGATGATGTAATTTCGCACGAATTTTTTCGTTCCTTCCTTGCACGGCTGCGAGCCGCGTTTATGATTCCCTCTTTCCGGGAGAAATATCTATATCCAAATGCGCCGCAATATGGGCATCCCACCGCCTCGCGCCGCGAGGCGCTGGGACGGCCATATCCGACCTGAATCGACAAGAATCAGCCGCCCCAACGCAGCCCCGAAGGGCTGCGCCGGGTGCGGCCGCTCATTGCTAACCGCTGATGGGTCCTGCCGCAAAAGCCGCCGCAGAACGAACCAGTATAAATTACTTGACCTGGATCTGATCGATCTCAGCCAGGAAGGTCCAGTACGGGGTCATATCCTTGGGGATGGAATCGACGACCAGACGCTCGGAGGAGAAGATGGTCGCGTTGGAGCGCTGGTAGACCGGCAGCTCGACGCCCCAGTCAAGGATGATTTCCATAGCTTCCTTGTACATGGCCTTACGGGCTTCCTGATTGGTGGTCTGGCGGGCAGCCATGATGAGCTCGTCCAGATCAGCGTCGTTGATCTCGTAGTAGTTGGTGGAGCCGTTGGAATGATACAGCTGGTACATATCCGGGTCGTTGGTGGACTGCCATGCAGCAACCCAGCCCTCAGCCTCGCCGGACTGATAGGACGCGAACAGGTCGGAAGCGTTGGCCATATCGTTGACGGTCAGCGTGAAGCCGATGGTCTTGAGCGCCGCAGCAGCGTTGGTCAGCGTCTGGAAGGTCGGGTGGTCGCCGTTGCCGGAGCCGCCGATGTTGACGGTGTACTCGGTCTTGGCGCCTTCCGGAGCAGCCGTGATCTTGCCGTCCTCGACGGTGTAGCCGGCAGCCTCGAAGTAGCCCAGAGCAGCGTTCAGAGCAGCTTCATACTTGCTCTCGGTGGACATGTCGGCAGTGTAGATTGCATTGCCTTCCACGTCGGTGGAGTAAGCGATCTGATAGCCGTCGTCGGTGACCTGCGGAGCAGCCCAGGACGTGTTGGAGATCGGGTAGTTGATGACGGAAGCGGTCTCGCCGTAGTAGGAGTTGATGCCTTCGTCGCGGTAAGCGGAGATGACGGTCATGATGGCCTTACGCAGATCCTTGGAAGCTTCGGAAGCGGGGTCGTCGCCGACCTTGACGTTGCCGGCTGCCAGAGCCACGTAGCCGTAGCCGCGGTAGTCCATGAGACGGGTGGTGATGACAGCGCCGTCGTCGCCTTCTGCGCCGTTGATGTCAGCGATCTGGTTGGCAACTTCGAGGGAGAAGGACGGGTCGGAGATATCGAGAGCGCCGGACTGCACGCCGGTGATCTTATCAGCTTCCTGGGTCTCCTTCAGGCTGAGGTGGCCGTTCTTCGGAGCGCCCAGATAGTAGTTCGGGTTGGCGTCGACATAGAACACGCCGTCAGAGTAGTTGTTGAAGATGTACGGGCCAGCACCCATGGGAGCACCGGTGACCTCGCGGATCTTGCTGAGGTCGCCCTTCGGGAAGCCGAAGGAGTTGTTGTCGTAGTCGAACAGGCTCACATCACCGTAGTAGTGCAGCGGAGCGATCTCCATCTGGAGCTGATAGATCGCAGTGGTGGACAGCTCGGAGGTGGTCAGGGTCATGCTGTAGTCACCGGTCTTGACAATACCTTCGACATGGTCAGCGGATTCGCCGGTCTTGACACCGATGGCGTAGTCAGCCCAGCTGTCGCCGAGCTCCTCAGCGAGGAAGTCGGAGATGGAAGTGGTAGCAACTTCCTTGTTGATGCCGTCGTCGGAGATGTCGTAGCCGTAGGTCTCGACGATCTTGTTCCACAGGTCAGCGGCGTCGGTAGCTTCATAGCCCCACATGGCAACGGCAGTCGCGAAGTCTTCCGCGCCGTAGTTTTCCATAACGTAGTCCGCAATGGACTGTGCGAACTTTTCACCCGCAGTCTGGAACGCAGCCCAGAACGCGGTGTACTGCTCCTCGGTGTAGAGGTCGTTGGCGGTGTAGCCGTCGGGACCGGCAGCGAGGATGACGTTGACACGGGTGTCCATGCCGCCGCGGTACTCGTCGATGCCGACGATGGGCACAGAGTAGAAGGTAGCGGAGCCGTCATAGGTCGGGTCCATGTAGACGTACATGTTGAAGATGACGTCGTCGATGGTCATCGGGGTGCCGTCGGAGAACTTGATGTCGTCACGCAGGGTGATGGCATAGGTGACGGTACCGTCTTCGTTCTCGGTGACAACGCAGTCAGCCGGGCCATAGTAGGTGTAGTCCTTGCCGTTGTACTCGCGGGTCTCGCCCTCGATGCCGTTGAGGATCATCTCGCCGCGGCGGTCAGCACCCAGCAGAGCGATCTGCGTCAGAGCGTGCGCGTCCTGGTCGGGAGCGGAAGCTGCGAAGAACGGGCTGAACTTGCCTTCGAAGCCGGTCTCGGCGATGACGATGGTGCCATCGGGATTTGCTTCCTCGGTGGCCGGAGTCTCGGTCTCGTCGGTGGTGTCCGGAGTTTCGGGGGTTTCCGGAGTGGTCGTGTCCGCGCTGGTATCGGCGGGCGTCGTGTCGGTCTTGGCGCAGCCGGCAAGCAGGCCAAGGCAGAGAACGACAGCCAGAAGCAGCGCAAGGATCTGCTTGGTGTGTTTCATTTTCTAACCTCCTGAAATTTTCATTCACCAGCGAAGCGTCGTCCTGCAATGCAATTGCAGGACAAAAACGGGATATCCCGTTTTTGCGGTGGTCTTTCATCCGCGTACACTCACTGATTATGATTATGAATATGATACCGCAGAATGCACGTTAAGTCAACCGGCATTCTTTTGAGAATGTGGATTTTTCTTGTCTACTTTGACGAAATAACGTAAAAATGCAATAAAGTTTTTTCCTTTTACTCCCTGATATTTCCATGTGGCGTCCTTGTATCAAAAACAAATGCACGTGTAATATACACACGCATTTGTCCATCCGTTATTCCGTATCGAACTGCGCCTGCCGCATCTGCGCGAACGACACGCCGAAGCCCGCGGCGGCCAGCGCCACGGCCGCAAGATACAGGGCGCTCCACACCGTAAAGCGGCTCTCGCCCTGCAGGAGCCAGACGATATGCCCGACCGTTCCAAGCCCTGCAAGGATGGCCGCAGCGATCTCCAGCCCCGGCAGACGGCAGACCGTCTGCTCGCAGAGATACAGCCGCATCGGGTCGCCGGCCTTCGTCATGCGCGCGAGCGTATAGACGTTGACGCCCGCAAGGATCAGCGCAGCCACGAGCGGCAGCGCCGCATAGAACGGCTGCCCCGCCGTCTGTCCCGGCATGCAGCCCGCGGCCAGCAGCAGCGCGGCCGCGCCGCCGGTCGCCGCCCACATGTGCCGGAGGAACTGCTTCCGCGGCAGTGCGCCGGTGTAGGAGATATATGCGCCGTCATAGTGGTATTCGCCGTCCTCGCCGCGCTTGAAGTCGTCGAGATACTCCCGCCGCTTCGGGCCGCCCGGACGGACGCCGTCCGGGCGCATTTTGGGCTGATGCCCGCGGAAGGGCCACTGCATCACGCGATCCCCGTCAGGTCGTAGCTGTCGAGCCACGCCTTCGCCGTCTCGCAGACGCCGCGCAGGCAGGTCTCTTCAAACGGGCTGTCCAGATCCGCGTTCTTGAGAAGCTCGGTAAACACGCGGCTGCCGCCCTGCTTTGCATAGGCCATGTAATGCTTCCACGCGTTGTCTTTGTCCTTCTGGAGCATCGCCCAGAACTGCAGGCTGACGGTCTGCGCGAGGCAGTAATCAATATAGTAGAACGGGCTTTGGTAGATATGACCCTGCCGCTGCCAGCCCTCGCCGTCGCCGTAGAACGGGATATCGTCGCCGAGCTTCATCCACGGCATATACACGCCCAGCAGCTCCTTCCAGACCACGTGGCGCTCCGCCGGGGTCATATCCGGCTTTTCGTAGACGACATGCTGGAAGTGGTCGACCATCGTGCCGTACGGGATGAAGGTCAGCGCGCCCGCCAGATGACTGTAGAGGAATTTGCGGGTATCGCCGCCGAAGAAGCCCTCGGCCCACGGCCAGGCGAAGAACTCCATGGACATGGAGTGCACCTCGCACGCCTCGAGGCTCGGCCAGATGTAGGAATACGGGATGCGGTCGCGGTTGAGCCACGCGGCGAAGGCATGGCCGGCCTCGTGCGTCACGACCTCGACGTCATGCTGCGTGCCGTTGAAGTTGGCGAAGATAAACGGCACATGGTAGTCGCCCAGCGACGTGCAGTAGCCGCCCGCGCGCTTGCCGGGGGTCGAAAGGACGTCCAGCAGCTCGTTATCCAGCATGAGGTTGAAGAACTCGCCGGTCTCCGGCGACAGGGCTTCGTAGAACCGCTTGCCCTGCGCGAGAATTTCATCCGGCGTGCCGCACGGCTTCGGGTTGCCGCTGCGGAACATGAGGGCGTTGTCGGCGAAGTTCATGGGATAGGTCTTGCCGAGGCGGGCGGCCTGCTCTTTATAAACAGAGGCTGCCACCGGCACGACATATTTGACGACGGCCGCGCGGAACTGCTCCACGTCTTCCTTCGTATAGCAGTTGCGGCCCATGCGGTAATAGCCCAGCTGCGTATAGCCGCCGTAGCCCAGCTTGCGGCCCATCGTATCGCGCAGATGCACGAGCTTGTCATAGATCTCGTCCAGCTCCGGCTGGTGCGCCTTGTACCAGCCGCCTTCCGCCTTCCACGCGGCAAGTCTGCGCGCGTCGTCCGGGCTGTTTTTGAACGGGGACAGCTGCGAGATGGTGTAGGTGCCGCCCTCAAATTCGATCTGCGCGCTGGCGATGAGCTTGTCATAGGCCAGCACGAGCGTGTTTTCCTGCTTCAGCTCCTCGACGATCGCCGGGGAGAAGGTCTTGCGGGCCATTTCGGTGTTGATGAACATGAGGTCGCCGTACTGCGCGGCGAAGTCCTTGCGGAACGGGCTTTCGAGCATTGCGCCCTGCCAGGCGTCCTCATAGGCCTTCAGCTCCGGCAGCGCGGCATTCCAGAACTCCTCTTCCGCGTCATAGAACTTGTCGCGGGTATCGATGGAGTTGCGGACGCTGGAGAGCGTGGCCAGCGTCTCCAGGTGGATCATCAGCTTCTGCTGGGCAAGGAACGCCTCGTGCGCGGCGGCATAGTCCGGCGCATCCTTCAACTGCTGCGTCACGGTGCCAAGCTGCGCCTTCAGTTCTTCCAGATCCGGCCGGGTATACGGCATTTCAGAAAATTTCATGGGAGTCTCCCTTCATACTTGTGATTATGCGCTTTGATTATAACACACCCGCACGCAGCTTCGCAACGTCCGTGTCTTGCGTCCGCGGGCAAATCGTGCTAGGATAAAGAAAAATGTACGCACAGGAGGAACATCCGAATGACGAATCTGCAGAAATACGCCCAGCTGCACAAAATTCTGGAGGAGGCCGCCGTCTACCGCCGCGCGGTCGGCAAGCTGGAATTTGACATGCAGTGCTGCGCGCCGAAGGACGGCATGGAGCCGGCGGGCGCGGATATGGCCGTCTTATCCGACCGGCATTTCCGGCTGACGCACTCCAAGCGCTTTTCCGATCTTGTGACCGAGCTGTACGCGGACAGCGAGGGGCTGACGCCGGTGCAGAAGAAGGTCGTCGAGCATCTGTACGACAATTGGGAAAAGGAAAAAAACATCCCGGCAAAGCTCAACTATGAGGCGAGCCTCGCCTTCAACCGCGCGTACTCCAAATGGCTGAGCGCCAAGCAGGCGAATGATTTTTCCCTCTTCCGCGATTCGCTCGCCGAGGTCATCAGCTACACCCGCAAGGCCATCGACCTGCGCGATCACCAGCTCCCGACCTACTATGACGCCTGCCTGGACGACCACGAAAAGGGCGGCAGCATCCTGCAGCTGGCCACGTTCTTTGACGCGCTGCGCGCGCGGATCGTCCCGCTGCTGCGCCGCATCCGGACCGATGGCAAGCCGATCCGCACAGATTTCCTGTCCCGTCCCTGCCCTGCTGCGCAGCAGGAGGCGTTTTCCCGGTATCTGCTGGAGCTGGAGGGGCTGCGGCAGAGCGCGCTCGTCCTCATGACGACGGAGCATCCGTTCACGACGAACTTCGGCCCGCACGACGTGCGCGTGACCACACATTATTATGAGGAGAACTTCATCTCCAACATCTTCACCACGCTCCACGAGGGCGGCCACGCCCTGTTCATGCAGAACGAGCCGGAGGAATTTTACCGCGAATACGCGGCCGACTCCATGACGAACGGCATGCACGAATGCATCTCCCGCTTCTACGAGAATCTGATCGGCCGCAGCGAGGCGTTCATTCATTTTATCTATCCGAAGCTGCAGGAGATGAGCGGCGGCACGTTCGCCGACGTGACGGAGCGCGAGCTGTATGAGGCGGTGAACCTTGCCTCGCCCGGCCTGATCCGCTGTGACGCAGACGAGCTGACCTACTGCCTGCACATCCTCATCCGGTATGAGCTGGAAAAGGCGTTTATGAACGGCGAGATCACCGTCGACGAGATCCCGGCGCTCTGGAACGAAAAATACAAGGCTTATCTCGGCCTCGACGTGCCGGACGACGCGCAGGGCTGTCTGCAGGATGTCCACTGGACGATGCCGATCGGCTATTTCCCGTCCTACGCGCTCGGCTCCGCCTACGGCGTGCAGATCCTGCGCACGATGAAAAAGGAGCTTGACGTCTTCGGCTGCGCGGCAAAGGGCGATCTGCTCCCCATCCGCGACTGGCTGACACAGCACGTATTTTCCATCGCCTCCATTACGACCCCCGCCGAATGGATCCGCGCTATCACCGGCGAGCCGCTGAACCCGGCGTATTTCCTCGATTATCTCGAAGAAAAATTCTCCGCGATCTATCAGCTGCCGAAAAAGCAGTAACAAAAAAAGAAGCCCATATGGGCTTCTTTTTTATCGGTTCTGATTCATATCCAGAATATCCTGCAGTGTGATGCTGCTCAGGTATTCGCGGATCGTGCGCTCCAGCCCTTCCCACACCGGGAGCGTCAGACAGCTTTCCTTGCGCGGGCACAGGTTTTCCACACCGTCCAGACAGGCGACGGGCGCGAGTCCCCCCTCGGCGACCGTCAGGATCTCATAGACGGTATAATCCTCCGGCGCGCGGGCCAGCCGGTAGCCGCCCTGATAGCCGCGCGAGGTCTGGAGGATATCCGCGCGGTTCAGAAGCGGGATGATCTGTTCGAGATATTTTTTCGAGATCTCCTGCCGCTGTGCGATCTCCTTCAGCGATACGAAGCCCGCCTGCTGGTGCTGCGCGATATCCAGCATCAGCCGCAGCGCATAGCGGCCCTTGGTTGAAATCCTCATTCCGTTGGTCCCCCCTTGACTTGATTTTACAATATCATGAATGCCTCCGCGGCGCAAGGGGGACTGCCAAATTTGTGCAGGTCGCCAAGAGGGACTATTCGGTCGGCAGCTCGCGGCGGACCCGCTCGGCCTGCCGGCGGCGCGCCTCCAGACACTTGAACACGCCGGGGATCAGAAAGCAGTTCGCCAGCACCCACGCCAGCGGGTTTGCCATGCAGGCGGCGGCAAAGCCGAACTGCGGCACGGCCCAGACGCTGATAAAGATCCGCGCGACCATCTCCAGAACGCCGGACAGAAGGGACAACCGGCTGTAGCCCATGCCCTGAATGGACAGGCGCAGCACGTTGACCAGCATCAGAAATACGCCGAAGTACGCGTCCATCCGGCACATTTTCCACGCGAAGGGCAAAACTGCCTCCGCCTCCTCCGGGCGGATGAAGAGCAGGATCGCATACGGCGTGCCGAACTGCGCCAGCAGGAAATGCACCGCGCAGTAAACCACGCCCAGCAGACAGCAGGCGAAAATGCCCTGCCGGATGCGGTCATACTTACCCGCACCGAGGTTCTGTCCGACGAAGTTCGTCGCCGCCATGGCCAGCGCGTCATACGGGCAGCAGAACAGCTGAAACAGCTTCGTCGCCGCCGCGACGCCCGCCACGCAGATCGCGCCGAGCGAGTTGACCGCCGTCTGCAGAATAACGGAGCCGATCGCCGTGATGGAGCACTGCAGCCCCACCGGAACGCCCATGCCGAGCAGGCGGGACGCCTCCCGGCGGCGCAGCTGCCAGTCGTCCTTTTCCATCCGCAGAACCGGGAAGCGCCTGCGCATGTACCACACGCACAGAATGCCCGAGACCGCCTGCGACACCACCGTCGCGACCGCCGCGCCGCGCACGCCCCAATCAAGCACGCACACCGTCAGAAGATCGAGCACGATGTTGATGAGCGACGCAATGGCAAGGAACCACACCGGCGAGCGGCTGTCGCCCAGCGCGCGCAGCACGCACGCGCCCATGTTATAGAGGATGACGGCCGGGATGCCGATGAAGATGACGAAAATATAGTCAAACGCGTAGGACATTTCCTCCTCCGGCGTTCCCATCGCCGTCAGAAGCAGGCGGCAGGCGGGCAGCGTCAGCGCCAGCAATACCGCCGACACGATGACGCACAGCCACACGCAGTTGCCGATATACCGGCGCAGCTGCCGCACGTCGTTCGCGCCGAACGCCTGCGCCACCGGGATCGCCATACCGGTGCAGAGCCCCGTACAGAAGCCGATCACCAGATAGTTCACCGAGCTTGTCGCGCCCACGCCGCCAAGGGCCATCACGCCCAGCGCGTGCCCGACGATCGCCGTATCCACCACGGAATAGACCTGCTGCAAAAGTAACCCCAGCAGGACGGGAATTGTAAACTGTAATACCATTTTCAGCGGCTTGCCGCTGGTCAGGTCGTGCGTCATATTGGTCCGCCTCCTTTTTCGAGCTATTGTTATAGCACATATTTTGCGTTTGTCAATTCATTTTTGTTTATGTTTTACAGTTCCGTCATTAGTTTTTTGTATACTATGCTTCCTCCTGCGAATGGCAAAGCCGCGCGGCTCCGGGGGAGCCGCGCGGCAAACTTGATAAGCTTCTGTTGTTACTGGACGATGAAGTTGACGGATTCGTCGCCCTGCTTGTCTGCGCCGTAGACATAGTCCTTGCCGGGCATGATGGCGTTGAGGACGATGCCGACGATGGAGCCGACGGCCAGACCCGAGAGGCTGATCGCGCCGAGCTGGAGCGAGCCCGCGGAGGAATAGCTGATGCCGATGGACAGGACCAGAATGAGAGCCGCGACGAGCACGTTGCGGGACTTGGTGAAGTCGACCTTGTTCTCGACGACGTTGCGCACGCCGACCGCGGAGATCATACCGTAGAGCACGAGGCTGACGCCGCCGATGGTGCCGTTCGGCATGGAGGAGATGATGGCCGCGAACTTCGGGCTGAAGGAGAAGAGCATGGCCAGGACTGCTGCGATGCGGATGACGCGCGGGTCATAGATGCGGCTGAGCGCCAGAACGCCGGTGTTTTCGCCGTAGGTCGTGTTGGCGGGCGCGCCGAAGAGAGCTGCGAGTGTGGTCGCCAGACCGTCGCCCATCAGGGTGCGGTGCAGGCCGGGATCTTCAATGTAGTTGCGGTTGCAGGTGGAGGAGATGGCGGACACGTCGCCGATGTGCTCGACCATGGTAGCCAGCGACAGGGGGACGATGGTGATGACTGCGGTCAGGAGCATGTGGGTGTCGACGCTGCCGGAGCTGAGAAGGCCGAAGACAGTCTGCTCCATCTTGATGGGCAGGGCGAACCACTTGGCTGCGGAGACGTTGGCGACGAGCGCAGCGCGAGTATTGGCGTCGAAGATGACGGCCAGCACGTAGGAGCCGATGACGCCGAGGAGGATCGGGATGATCTTGATCATGCCCTTGCCCCAGATGTTCGCGGCGACGATGATGAGGATAGCCGCGATGGCGATCCACCAGTTGCCGGTGCAGTTATTGATGGCGGAGGAGGACAGGTTCAGGCCGATGGCGATGATGATGGGGCCGGTGACGATGGGCGGGAAGAAGCGCATGACCTTCTTGGCGCCGAACGCCTTGAACAGGGCCGCGAGGATGACATACACAAGACCTGCGCAGGCGACGCCGAAGCAGGCGTAGGGCAGCATCTCAAGGTTGGGCTTGCCGTCGACCATCGGGGCGATGGCTGCGTAGCCGCCGAGGAAGGCGAAGGACGAGCCGAGGAAGGCCGGGACCTTGCCGCCGGTGATGAGGTGGAACAGAAGCGTGCCGAGACCGGCAAACAGAAGGGTGTTCGAAACGTCGAGGCCCGTCAGGATGGGCACGAGGATTGTCGCGCCGAACATGGCGAACATGTGCTGGAAGCCCAGCAGCAGCATCCGGCCTGTGCCGAGCTGTCTGGCATCATAAATGCCGGTTTCCGGAATCTTGCTTTTTCCCATGGTTTTCTCCTTTCTCTTCTCCATCCCTGCCGGAGCCGCGCCGCACGCATAAAAAAAGAATTGTGAAATCCGGAAACACCGGTCTCACAATTCTTCATTTCAAAAACAAATACGGCGCCGGTGAAACGGGTTCCCCGGCAGAAACAAAAACGGGGGCACAGAGGCTGATACTTCCGGTTCGGACGATCATGCGGCGCACTCCCTTTCCTTAAACTCACTGGAGGGCATTATACCGGCTCGCTCCGCAAATTACAAGTGTGGGTTTTGTCGAAATTCCGCAGCCGTCCGCAGCCGCTTTTGGTCAGTTTCACCAGTTCATTCCAGCTCGTCCAGCGTCAGCCGGAAGCTGTCGAGGAAATGCGCCATGAAATAATCCAGGCACGGCAGATGCATGTCCGTCAGGGCCTGCCGCGTCTGCTTTTCCGCGGCTTCAAACTCGGAGTTTCCGGCCTTCAGCTCCTCGACGCACTTGATATAGGCAGAGAGCTTGTCCGCCGCCTTTACGATCTTCGCGACGGCCGGGTCGGATTCAAACAGCAAAGGCCGATAGCTCTCCTGCAGCTCCGGCGGCAGAAGCGCCAGCAGCTTTTCGCAGCTGACGGCCTCGATCTGCTTGTAGGCCTTTTTGATCTCGGGATTATAATACTTGATCGGCGTCGGCAGATCGCCCGTCAGGATCTCCGATGCGTCGTGGAACAGTGCCGCCGACGCGCAGCGGTCCGGTTCCGCGGGCTGCCCCAGAATATCGCGCTGGATCACGGCAAGGCCGTGCGCCAGCACGGCGACCATGTGGCTGTGCTCCTGAATGTTTTCCTCAAATGTGTTGCGCATCAGTCCCCAGCGGCCAATGTAGCGCATGCGGGAAATGAGCGCGAAAAAGCGGTGCTGCATATGCTCCTCCTTATGCGATCAGTGATTTTTCCTTCCACTTGCCGCGGAAGAAATGCGCGTAGCAGACGATGAGCGTCAGCGTCCACGCCATTGCCTGACTCCACCAGATCGCCGTATAGCCGAAAGCCGCCGTTTTGTGCAGGCTGTAGGCGAATACAACGCGAAGTCCCAGCGCCATGAGCGCGTAGAACGTCGCGTGGAAGCCCTCACCGACACCCTGGAACATGCCGTTGGCCGGGAAATAGACGGCGAAGATCGGGATAGCCACCGCGGACGCGAACAGGTGCTGGCGGCAGATCTCCGCCGCGGCCACATCCAGCCGGAACGCGCCGATGATGAGGGAGATCCCCGCGATCTGGCACAAGCACAAGGCAGCCGTCATGAGCAGCGACACCAGAACGCCCTGCCCGAGGCCGCGCGAGACGCGGTCCGGCAGCTTTGCGCCCATGTTCTGCCCGGCATAGGTCGCCATGGTGCTCTGGATGCCGATGATCGGGATCATGAGGATATTCTCCATCCGGCTGGCCACCGTGTACGACGCGATCATGCTCTCGCCGTAGAAGTTGACGAGCTTCTGCAGAAACAGAAAGCCGCACGAGACGATCGACTGCTGCAGTGCCATCGGCAGGCCGACGCGCAGGATCCGCCCGGCCACAGCCGCCTCCGGCCGCAGCTCACGCGCGGAAAAGCGCAGCAATTCGTATTTTCGGTGCATGTACCAGAAGCCGATCACGCAGGAGGCCAGCTGCGAAATGACCGTTGCGATCGCCGCACCGGCCACGCCCATGCCGCACACCGCCACAAACAGCAGATCGAGCACCACGTTGAGAACCGACGAGACCAGCAGGAAATATAATGTCGCCCGGCTGTCGCCCAGCGCGCGCAGAAGAGCCGCCGCAATGTTATACCCGAACTGGAACACCAGCCCCGCGGCATAGATGCGGAAATACAGAACGGCCTGCGGCAGCAGCGTCTCCGGCGTGCCGAGGAAGCCGCGCAGCAGAAGCTCCGCGCTCAGAAGCCCGATCACGCTCATCACAAGCCCCATCGCCAGCATCAGGACGATCGCCGTCGCGGCATACCGGCGCAGTTCCTCCGTCCGCCCGGCGCCAAAATACTGCGAGATGAGAACACCCGCGCCGATGGAGAAGCCCAGCGCCAGCGCCGTAAACAGGATCGTCAGCGACGCGCACGCGCCGACGGAGGAGAGCGCCTGCTGCCCCTCAAAATTGCCGACAATGATGGTGTCCGCCGTATTATAGAGCTGCTGCAGCAGGTTTCCCAGCATGATCGGCAGCGCGAACTGCAGAATAAGCTTCCAGGGCGTGCCCCGTGTCAGGTCTTTTGTCATGGTATCCCTCTTTGAATCAATAATCGATAACTTTTATATCATATCACAAAAAGAAATCCTTGTAAATCGCAGGATTCCGCTTGAAAAGCCTTTAACCTTGTAGTATAGTAGGTTATAAGAAAGCGAGGACAGGACACTATGATGATTTCCAGCAAGGGCCGTTATGCGCTGCGCGTGATGATCGATCTGGCCGAGCATCCGGACGAGGGCTATATCCCGCTGCAGACCATTGCCGCGCGGCAGGGTATTTCCGAAAAATATCTGGAGAGCATTCTGGCCGTACTGAGCAAGGCGAAGCTCCTCGACGCTCTGCGCGGCAAGGGCGGCGGCTACCGGCTGTCGCGGCCCGCGGACGGCTACACCGCGTTTGAGATCCTCTCGCTCACCGAGGGCACGCTCGCGCCCGTGACGTGTCTGGAAAGCGGCCAGCAGTGCGAAAACGCCGCCAACTGCCGCACGCTCCCCCTCTGGCAGGGTCTCGACCGCGTCATCGCCGAATACCTCGGCAGCTACACACTGGCCGATCTCGTCACAATGTGGAAAAAACCGTAACTCATGTCAAAACGGACGCGCCATCCGGCGCGTCCGTTTTGTTATTCTCCGCAGCCCTGGATCTCCAGAGAATCCAGCGCTTCCTGTCCTGCCGCGGTCAGCGCCATACTGCCGCGGATGGGATAGTCTTCATACTCGGCATAGTCGAAGCCCTGCAGCGGCAGGGCGAAATCGACGGAGATCAGGCGCTTGATCTGCAGCGCGAGGATCGCCGCGCTCACTGCCGCGCGCGAATCAAGCTTCGTCAGATAGACCGGCGTTTCACTCGTCCGGGTACAGGCCACAGGCAGAAAGGCCAGCTCACCGAACTGCCGCAGAAGCTGCATTTCCAGCTCCGTCAGCAGCAGCACATGGCTCCTGCAGCCGCCGCAGGCGCTGCCGCACCCGCCGCAGCCTCCGCATCCACTCATACAGCATCCCTCCTGTCTGATAGCATACCCAAAACCGGCCGGTTCGTCAATCGTAATTAAACGCCTGCAAAATGGAACACGATCCCGATCACGGCGGAAATGCCGATAAAGATGATCGGGTGCCATTTCTTCGTCGGCTTCACCCAGTTGGTCAGCACGACAAGTACCGCCGCCAGCAGGATCGCAGGCCACTTGATATCCTGTAAGAGCTGGCTGCTGACAGCCCCAGAATTAAGGAACGCCAGCGGCAGCACCGAAAGTCCCGCCGCCGCGATCAGCCCCGAGGACGCCGGGCGCAGCCCGTAGAACGCGTGCTCCACATAGGGATTGTGGCGGAATTTTTCCAGAATTTTTGCAACCATCAGGATGACAATGATCGACGGCGTGACCAGTCCGACCGTCGCAATGATCGAACCGGGGATCCCGGCTGTGGTAAAGCCTACATAGGTCGCCGTGTTGACGCCCATGGGGCCGGGCGTCGATTCGGCCACGGCCAGCATGTCTGCCAGCTGCGAAAGCGTGTACCAGCCGGTTCTGACCGCGATCTCCCGCAGAAACGGCAGCGTCGCCAGTCCGCCGCCGATGGCAAACAGACCGGCCTTGAAAAACTCATAGAAAAGACGCAGATAGATCACGGCTTTTTCACCTCCAGCTGCTTGATCACAAGGCCTGCAGCGGCCGCAAGGATCACGAACACGACCGGCGAAATGCCAAGCCCCAGCAGATCCGACGCGACAGAGCCGAGCATCACGATCAGGAAAACGATGAATGTCGGCACGTCGATGACCGATTTTTTAAGAAGCTTCAAAACCGCGTTCAGGATCAGCACGCAGACACAGACCTTGATCCCCGCAAACGCGTTCTGCACCACGGCCAGCTCCGCGAAATTGGAAATGAGCCCCGCCAGAATACAGATGATGACCAGCGACGGAAACACCACGCCGAGCGTAGCGACGATGCCGCCCGCGATGCCGCGGCGCTTCTGGCCGATAAAGGTCGCCGTATTGACGGCGATCACGCCCGGCGTGCACTGGCCGATGGCAAAATAGTCGACAAGCTCTTCCTCGCTTGCCCATTTCTTATTTTCCACGACCTCGCGCTGTAAGATCGGCAGCATGGCATAGCCGCCGCCGAAGGTCATCACGCCGACCTTTGCAAACGTGATGAACAGTTCCCATAGTTCCTTCAAGTTTGTCCCTCCCAGGAAAAAATATCGATATATTGATGATACCGGGCTATCATACCACAAAAGTTTTCCCTGTCAATCTCCGCTGCGCCGGAAATTGGCTTTCTTTTTGCTTTTCACGCTTGACTGTTGACATCTGTAACCACATCTGTTATGCTGTGTTTACAAACATAAACACTCTCGAAGGGAGTCCTCCCGTATGGAAAAGAAGCTCGATCTGACGCAGGCCGAATGGCTGCTGATGGAGAAGCTCTGGGCGCAGTCGCCGCAGACCGGGCGTGAGCTGACCTGCGCCATGCAGGCGCAGACCGGCTGGAGCCGCAGCACGACGCTGACGCTTCTGCGGCGGCTGACGGAAAAAGGTGCCGTCCGCTGCGACGCGCAGGGCAAAACAAACGTCTTCCTGCCCGCTGTCGCACGCGCAGACGCCGCAGCCCAGCAGACGCGCGACCTGCTCGGCCGCGTGTATCACGGAAGTCTCAGCCTGCTCGTCAGCGCCATGGCGCAGCAGCAGGCGCTGACGCAGGCTGAGATCGACGAACTCTATGCCCTGCTGCACGACATGGAGGAGAAACAGCGCCATGACTGAATGGTTCATCTCGTCCGCCGTTCTGACGGCAGCTCTCATCGCGCTCCACTATCTGCTGCGCGGCCGGATCGGCCCTCGGCTGCAGTATGCCCTGTGGCTGCTCGCGCTCATCCGGCTGCTCGTCCCGGTCTCCGTCGGGAAAACAGCCCTCAGCGTCGAAAATCTTCTGCCGCATACGCAGCCCGCGGCGCAGAGCGCCGTGCAGACCGTCCCGCCGTCTGCGCCCGGCCCGGCTGCACCGGCAGCCGCTTCGAAGCCTGCGCCGATATCCGTGTCCAACGCCGCCCCGGCGCAGAAGACCGCCGGTCGTGGGCAGATCCTGTTCGCCGTCTGGCTCACCGGCGCAGCGCTGATCGGCGGGTGGTTCGTCTTCTGCGATCTGCGCTGCCGCCTCAGGCTGCGCACCGGAAGCCAACAGCTGCGCCCCGCTGCGAAGGGCTGTCCGGAGATCCGGCTCGCCGGAACCGCCGCATCTCCGTGCCTGTTCGGCCTGTTCCCGCCGGTCATCTATGTGACGCCCGATTGCGCGCAGGATCCGGCGCTCCTGCGCCACTGCACCGCACACGAGACCGCGCATTACCGGCACGGGGATCACATCTGGGCCGCGCTGCGGGGGCTGTGTCTGGCGCTGCACTGGTTCGACCCCTTCGTCTGGTGGGCGGCGATTTTGTCACGGGAGGACGCAGAGCTGGCCTGCGACGAAGCGGCCATCCGCCTTCTGGGCGAGGACGCGCGCGCCGATTACGGCCGCTCGCTCATCCGCATGACCTGCCGGATGCAAGTCAGCCCGTTCTCGGCTGCGACCACGATGTCCGGCCGCGGCAGGCAGCTCAAGGCCCGCATCCGCTCCATCACGAAAAAGCCCCGGACGACCATCCCCGTCCTCATCGCCGTGCTGCTCCTCGCCCTGCTTGCTGCGGGCTGCACCATGACGGGTGCAAAGCCGCAGGAAGCCCCGGCGGCGGAGCCGTCCGCCGCGCAGCAGCCGGAAGCGGAACCGGAAACCGTACCGGAGCCGGAACCTGATCAGTTTCCCGACGAACAGCTCGCCTCCACTGTGGAACCGCTGGACATGATGATTGCCGCGAAGCTGGATCATGCCGCGGGCGCGGATGCGCTTTCACAGGACGCGGAGGACAGCTTCTGCGCGTATCTGCTCCGGAACTACGGCGCACTGGAGCAGCTTGGTCTGTTTGACGCCGAAGCCCATTGGACCGCCGAAGCGCTGAGCGCTACCTTTTTCTGCCTGACTCTGTACGCACCGGAGCAGGAGAATGCAGCAGACGAGCTTCTTTACCGCAGCGAGACCGGCCTTGTGACCGATACGCGCTTCCGCATCTTTGCCGCCGCATGCGGCGACAGCGCGCCGGAGGACGTGCGGGCGTATATCTTCCAGTGCCTTCTCAGCAGCGTCAGCCCGCTCTCGCCGCTGGACTACCTCGAGGCGTATCTGGATGGGCAGTATGACGAGCTTTCCGCCGCCGGGATCTGGGACTACAGTACAACATGGTCCATGATGCTGGCCGACCGTAGCCTGTTTCTGACGATCTCCGGCCTCCCGGACGGCGGCGAGCAGATCTTTGTCCTGGATCTGGATACGAATGCCGTAACGCCGACCGAGCTCATGGTCTGCAACTAAAAAAGAACCGGCGCCGCATAGACGGGTGTCCGTAAAACAGTTAATCCTCCGTATGGCTTAGACCATGCGGA
>ERZ1673752.344-NODE-344-length-83047-cov-8.810223_pt1 | contig 83047 bp, 76 predicted proteins | sample MGYA00580195_ERZ1673752 | MGnify/ENA primary metagenome ERZ1673752 (study PRJEB41218, sample SAMN15661744) | gut metagenome | host: Homo sapiens | place: Canada: London | collected 2015-08-20/2019-03-30 | study: EMG produced TPA metagenomics assembly of...
GACTATCAAGCTTGCCATCTTTTTTCTTATGATTTGCCACGCCAAACCCCCCTGCCTCAATGCTTGAAAAGCTCTCATCAAAAAACACAATTTCACCATTAAAATCAAGCAAATTTACAAAATGATTAATTCGTCTTCTCATCTCATCTTCGCTACTTCCACCAAGCGGGATACCAACAACGAGCTTTTTTACACTCCATTCATCAAGTATATATTTTACATCTTTTGCTGCTTGGTTTCTATTTTGTCTTAAAACTGCATTTATGGGGACTATAACACCATTTTTATACCCAAGAGCAATGCCAATTCTTTTAAGTCCGACATCTATACAAGCAATCATTTTTTAGCCTTTTTAAATACAATTGTTATTTTACAAGCACTTTTGTGCCTAAAATTTCAATCTTTCCATCAAACTCATATTCGTAAATTTTATCGCCAAATTTAGCGTAAATTTCATCAAAATTTGAGTTTGACTTTACAAAATTTATAAGCTCATCATCACCATTTTTTGAAATCTCACCGCCAAATTTTGCAACAAATTTATCAATATCATCTATTAAATTTGCTTTATTTTTTGCTAAAAGTTCATTTGTTCCCCTACTTTCATTTATGCGGTGTGGAAAAACAAACACGGGAATTCCCATCTCATTTGCAAGTCTTGCACTTTGAAGTGATCCACTTCTTAAATCAGCTTGAGCAACTATCAAAGCCTCACTAAGCCCAACAACTATGCGGTTTCTTTCTAAAAATTGATATCCTTTTGCTGGTGTATTTGGCTCATACTCGCTCAATGCAAGTGAGGAGTTATAAATTTGGTTTATTAAAGCTTCATTTGTTTTTGGATAAATTTGATTTAGGCCGTTTCCAAAAACAGCTATTGTGTTTGGAAAAGCTCCTTTGTGAGCGGCCGCATCACATCCCAAGGCACATCCACTTACTACACAAAAATCAATATTTTTAAGTTTTGAAGAGAGGTTTAAAATTAAATTTTTAGTGTAAATTGTCATTTTTCTAGATCCAACAATTGCAATTTTTCGTTTTTTTAAAAGTGATAAATCTCCTTTATAAAAAAGCTTATTAGGTGGATTTTTTACTTTTTTTAGGCATTTAAGTTCATCTAATGAGCTAATGAAGAGCTCCTTTGTATCAATACCTTTCATAAATATCCTTTAAATAAACAACTTCAACACCTTTTAAAATATCACCACTATTTTTTAAAACTTTTAAAGTCTGTTTTTTGGGATGACCTATGGCTATTGCAAAACCCCTTTTTTTAGCTATTTGGACAGCTTTTTTAAGCTCATTTTCAATATCTTTTAAATTTTGAGTATTGTCTAAAAACACATCTCTAAAAATATATTTTTGGTTTTTTGATTTTAACACTTCTTCTGCTTTTGAGTTAGATATAGTTTTTGAATCAACAAAAATAAAACCGTATTTATCAAGCGCATTTAATAGCTTTATAACGGCCTTTTTGTTTGAGGTAAATTTGCTTCCTGTGTGGTTGTTTATAAATTTTGCGTTTGGGAAATCTTTTCTAATTTTATAAATTTCTTTTGAAATTTCTTCAAAACTATCATTTACTTTTAAAGTTTTAATCGAATTTGAGTTGTATTTTAGTGCTTCAAGTGGCAAGTGAATCATATAAAAATCCAAATTTTTAGCTATTTTTGGAGTATTTGGAAAATCTTTACTTGCTGGCATTAAAGATGGAGTTAGTTTTAAATTTATTTTTTTTATCTCACTGATATGGTTATATGATGCAACATCATCAATTATAATAACTAATTTTGGAATTTTATCTCTAAATTCTCCAATTTGTGTATAATTATGCGTAAAATATTGTGTATTTTGGCTCTTTTCTTTACTTACTTGAATATTTTTAAAGCTTTCATCTGAACTATTTTTTGAAATTTCAGTTAAATTATTATCTATTGTTAAATTAGAGTTTATAGATATGTCTTCTTTATTTATCTTAATAGATGCAGAAACTACCTTTTGATGATTATTTGTTTCTTTTAAATTTTCGTTTTTATTTTCTAAATTAGATCTATTTTTTTGTAAATTTAAATTTTTTGCGTTATTGCTTTCTTTAATTTCTATGTTTGCTAAATTTGTAAGTTCGCTTTTTTTATCTACGCTATCTTTAAAAACAAAATCAAGCCCTTTATATGTGAAAAAACCAGCACAAAAACACATTATTAAGAGTATAAAAAGTCCTAAGAAAGGGCGATTTGAAGTTTTTTGCGTCTTGAAAGATTTCTTACTACTTCCAAAACGCTTTTTACTATTTTGCCCTATTTTTTTATTGCTATTTTTTTTCAAATTTTAAACTATTTTTTTAGTTTTTATCTTTATCAATAATCTTATTTTGAGATATCCAAGGCATCATATCTCTTAGCTCTTTACCTGTTTTTTCTATTAAAGAGTTTTTCATATTAAGCCTTTGGGCATTCATCTTTGTATATCCAGCTTTTCTTTCTAGGATAAAATCTTTTGCAAAAGAGCCATCTTGGATATTTTTTAAGATATCTTTCATAGCTTTTTTAGTTTCATATGTTATGATCTTTGGACCACTTATATAATCACCATATTCAGCTGTATTTGAAATAGAATATCTCATATCGGCAATTCCGCCTTGATATATTAAATCAATTATAAGCTTCATCTCATGTAAGCATTCAAAGTATGCCATTTCAGGCTCATATCCAGCCTCAACCAATGTCTCAAAACCAGCTTGAATCAAAGCTGTAACACCACCACACAAAACAGCTTGTTCACCAAATAAATCAGTTTCTGTTTCATCCTTAAATGTTGTTTCGATTATACCAGTTCTGCCTCCGCCTATCGCACTTGCATAGCTTAATGCAAGTTCTTTTGCATGACCACTTTCATCTTGGCTTACTGCTATTAAATCAGGAATTCCACCACCTTTTACAAACTCACTTCTTACAGTATGACCAGGAGCTTTTGGTGCTATCATAACGCAATCAACACCTTTTGGAGGAACTATTTGACCAAAATGTATATTAAAACCATGACCAAAAGCAATTGTATCGCCTTCGTTTAAATTTGGTCTTATTTCTGAGTAGAAGATATCTGATTGAAGCTCATCAGGAGTTAAAATCATTATAAGATCAGCTTCTTTTGTAGCATCTGCAACACTCATAACCTTAAAGCCTTTTGCTTCTGCTTTTTTCCAACTTCCGCCACCCTCTCTAAGACCTACGATAACTTGAACTCCACTATCTCTTAGGTTTTCTGCATGGGCGTGACCTTGACTTCCAAAACCTATCATAGCAACCCTTTTGCTTCTGATTAGGTTTAAATCACAATCTTTGTCATAATAAACATTTATTGCCATATAACATTCCTTTAAAAAAAATTAGGGTATTATACTAAAAATGAACTTAAAAGTTCCAAAATATAAAAATTTTAATAAAAAAGGTATGACTTTGAAACTATTTTTAGAACAACTCTTAAAAGGAATTCCAAAAAATGAGTTAAACTCAAAACAAAAAGAGTTAATTAGAAATTTAAAGATGTTAAATGCTGTAAATTTATACAAAGATCACTACCTTTTAAATGATGGATTTATTTGTGGAAAGCTAGATATTTCACTAAAAGGAACAGGCTATATTAGTGTATTTGACAAAAAATTTACCAGTGATGTTTTAGTGGAAAATAAAGATATTCAAGGTGCAAAGCAAGGAGATATAGTTTTAGCAAAACTTTTAAAAACAAAAAAATCGAGAAAAAAAGCTAAAATTTTAATGATGATTGAGCCAGCTTTTGCAACAAGTGTGGTTTACACAAAAAAAGTTGGCAAAGAAATTGTAGGTGTAAATATAAAAAGTGGGCTTACTTCAAAGCTAAAAGCAACACAAAAATCACTTAAAAGCCTAAGTCTTGGAACACTTTTAAAAATAGATAATAAAACCGATGAAATTGTAGAAGTTTTGGGAAGTATAGATGATGTTTGGGTTGATGAAAAAATCTCACTTGCACTATATGATAAAAACGATACTTTTTCAAGCACTTGCGAAGATGAAGCTAAAAGCTATGGCGATGCCGTAGATAAGTCAATGTATAAAGACAGAGTTGATTTAACAGAGCTAGATTTTTGCACCATTGATCCAGTTGATGCAAAAGACTTTGATGATGCTGTTTATTTTGATAGTAAAAATAGAACTTTATATGTAGCAATAGCTGATGTAAGCGAGTATGTAGCACCCTACTCAGCTATTGATAAAGAGGCTAAATTTAGAGGATTTTCTATCTATTTTCCACATAAAAGTGTGCCGATGTTGCCAAGAAATTTAAGTGAAAATATCTGTTCTTTAAAGCCAAATTTAGATCGTCTTGCATTTTGTTTTAAAATAACTTTGGATGAAAATTTTAGCGCCATAAAAGAAGAACTTTTTAAAGCTATAATTAACTCAAAAGTAAGATTTAACTACGATGAAGTTGATGAAATTTTAAAAACAAAAAAATATGAAAATAAAGATATTTTAAATATGCTTTTAAATTTGCATAAAACAACTTTAAATTTAAGAAAAATAAGGCTAAAAAAAGGTTTTGATTTTCACACAAAAGAACTTCGAATAACACTTGATAAAGATGGAAATTTAAAATCAACTAGATTTGAAACATCAACTCCAAGCCATGATTTAATAGAAGATTGCATGTTATTAGCAAATCAAGCTGCTGCCAAAAGAATAGAAAAAGGAATTTTTAGAAATCACGCAGCAATAGATAATAAAAAAATAGAATTTTTACTAATGGATTTAGCAAGCATTGGAATTGATGCAAAATTTGATAAAAATATAGTAAAGATGGTTTCAAATATACAAAATATAGCTGATGAGATGAAAATACGAGAAGAAGTCGATAAACTTATCATTAAAGCTCAAAAAAAAGCTGAATACGCCCCACTTCCAGAAGGACATTTTGGTCTTGGATTTGATGATTATACCCATTTTACAAGCCCAATTAGACGTTATAGCGATCTTATCTTACACAGACTTTTAAAAGCTGATTTAGAAAATGATAAAAAATTAATCAACTATTTGCTTTTAAATATTGATGAAACCTGCATTAGCTTAAATAAACTTGAAAGAGAAGCCGATAAAGTTGCGTATGATTTTATAGATCGTAAATTTGCGAGATGGGCAGTAGAAAATATCGGGCAAAATTTTATTTGCTATATTGATGAAAATACAAACATAACAACCGCAAGACTTGATGATAAGTTAAAAGGAGCTAGGATTTTTATCACAAATTATACTTGCGATGTTCTTACAAAAGTACTTGTTAAAATCACCGATGCTGATATAATATCTGCTAAAATTTATGGAAGAGTGGTAAAAAAACTAGATGTATAAAAGAGAATTTGATAGTTTAATAGCTTCAAAAAAAGCTCCGAATTTCTTTTTAATCAGAGGAAATGATGAGTTTTTAAATGCATTTTGTGCCAAACAACTACTAAATTTATGGAATAGTGAAAATGTTTTAGAGCAGTACTTTGAAGAGTATAATTTTAACGAGGCGATGAGTTTTTTAGAGCCATCACTGTTTGGTGATAAAAATATTATATATATTAAAAATGACAAAACCACATCAACAAAAGAGATAAAAGAGATTATTGAAAAATGTAAAAAAGATGAAAATAACTATGTTTTATATGAAATTTATGAATGTGGCAATAGGTTAAATAATGACTTTTTAAAAGCTTTTGGAACAAATTTTTTAAGAGTTTTTAAACCAAATTCCCAAAACGAAGCTTTGCAAATTTTAACTCAAATTTCTCAAATTTTAAAACTTTTTCCAAACAGCCTAGCGTTACTTGAAATTTACAAAATACACAATGAAAATTTAAGCCTTTGCGTGGCTGAACTTAAAAAATTTAAAAGTTTAAATTTGGAGCTAAATTTAGAAAATGTAAAAGAAAATGTTTCTGGCCTAAGTGAAGTTAGTTTTGAAGATCTTTTTGAAAAAATTATAAATTTAAAAGATTTTAGAGATGATTTTTTTACCTATACACAAAGTGGATCTTATAATGAAAGTGAACTCATAGGATATTTTTATTCATCAATCTTTAGGATTTTTAGCATACATACTTTTATAAAAATAAATGGCAAAATTGATTTTAGGCAGGTTTTGGGATATTTGCCTCCAATTCAAATTCAAAATAACCTAAAAACTTTAGCACTTCAATTTAGCACTGAAAAATTTAAAGAGATGTTTATTTCCCTAAACAAGACAGAATATAGCCTAAAAACAAAGACAAATATTAATAAAACTTATCTTCTTTTATCTGGACTTTTGGAATTTCAAAGGATATTATCCAAGAAATAATGAAACTTTAAGCAAATAATTAGTAAAATCATGAGTTGCTTAGTGCAATCCTTGCTTGTAGCCTTTAAAAGTGTCTATAAGCTATAAAACCATAAGGAGAATTTATGAAACATTACGAGGTTTTATTCATCTTAAAGCCAACTCTTACAGAAGATGAGATAAAAGAAAGAGTTGATTTTGTTAAAGAAATCATTACAAAAAACGGTGGCGAAGTTGCTTCTGTTATCGAAATGGGTGCTAGAAAACTAGCCTATACAATCGATAAATACGAAAGAGGAGTTTATTTTGTTATATACTTCACAGCTCCAACATCACTAATCGAAGAACTTGTTAGAAATTTAAGATACAATGAAGATGTTATTAGATTTTTAACTGTTAAATATGAGAATAAAAAAGAAGTTGCTGCATGGGAAAAATTAAGCAAAGGTATTAAATTTTCACCTGCAAAAACTCAAAGAAAACCAAGAAAACCAAGAGTTGAAGAAAATATAGAAGCCTCACAAAAAGAAGAGGAAGAAGTACAAGAGTAAAAGGATAGATTATGTTTAATAAAGTAATATTAGTAGGTAGACTTACAAGAGATATTGAGCTTAGATATTTAAACACAGGCTCTGCTTTGGGAAAAACAGGCATAGCTACAAACAGAAAATACACAGCAAATGGCGAAAAAAAAGAAGAAGTTTGCTTTATAGATATTACTTTTTGGGGAAAACTTGCTGAGATAGCAAACCAATATCTTAGAAAAGGTAGTCAAGTTTTAGTCGAGGGAAGACTTATGTTTGAAACTTGGCAAGATCAAAATGGCCAAAACAGAAGCAAACATAGCATAACAGTTGAAAATATGCAAATGCTTGGCGGAGCACCAAATCAAGATAATACTCACCAACAAAATAGTGGATATGGTCAAAACAACTATCAACAAAACAGTGGTGGTTACGGACAAAGCAATCGTCAGCAAAATTTCAAACCAAACAATAATCCTTACCAAAAACAACAATCACCTCAAAACAAAAATTTTCAACAAGATCAAAATAACTTCAATGATGATAGTTATGAAAATATACCAGATGTTGATATTGATGATATGGGGATGGATGGCGACGATGAGTTGCCGTTTTAAAATATAATTAATAAAGGAAAAAATATGGCAGAAAAAAGAAAATATGCAAGAAAATATTGCAGATATACAGAAGCAAAAATTGAGTTTATAGACTATAAAGATACACAACTTTTAAAATATTGTCTATCAGAAAGATTTAAAATTATGCCAAGAAGGCTAACAGGAACATCAAAAAGATATCAAGAAATGGTTGAAAAAGCTATAAAAAGAGCAAGACATGCAGCACTTATCCCTTATATAGTTGATAGAGAAAATGTTGCTGTAAATCCATTTGAAATTCTTTAATATACTTTAAATTTTCCGGTCTAAAACCGGAAAATTTTATCTTTTAACTTATACCATTTACAATTTTTTATTCTTTGTATTCTAAATTTAAAAATTGATGGCTAAATAACTACATTTATTTTTAATTCATATGTTTTTAAAATTTTGTAGTGCCTTAAAGCTTTTGATTGCAACCAAATAAAATATATGAAAAACTTAAATCTAAAAAAAATTTATAGCAGTAATAACTTTTTATCAACTATATTGAACAATTAAATATAAATAAATTCATTAAAAAAATAGTAAAATTTACTATCTAAATTTTACTATTTAAATTTTAAATTACTCAGATATTTTAAACTCAGTTTCACTAATTGGATTTGTACTTGCGTCAATAAATCTTGTGTAATTTTGTTGAAACATAACTTCCACAGTTCCTAAAGCGCCATTTCTATTTTTTCCTACTATTATCTCAGCTTTTTCCTCGTTCGCATTTTTTTGAAATTTTGGCTCATAGTTTTCAATAGCCTTGCCATCATTAAGCCATTTTTCTTTTCTTTCATCTTCTTCAATTTGTGCGTAGTGATCACCCCTATAAACAAATAAAATAATATCCGCATCTTGCTCTATAGCTCCACTTTCTCTTAAATCACTTAGCATTGGTCGTTTATTTGCCCTACTTTCCAAGCCTCTATTGAGTTGCGAAAGTGCTATAACAGGGATACTAAGCTCTCTTGCAAGAAGCTTTAGTCCTCTTGAAATTTCTGCAATTTGCAAATGTCTTTCAGTAAAACTACTACTACTCATCATAAGACCAATGTAGTCAATTACGCACAAACTTATCTCTTCATGTTTTGATTTTAATTTTCTAAGTTGGGTTCGTATCTGGTGGATATTTACATATGAGTTATCGTAAACAAAAAGCTTTTTACTCATCATATAATCACATGCATCACCAAAACGACTAAGTTCATCATCATCCATTTTTCCAGTTAAGATATTTGAAAGAGGTATTGAAGTTTTTGCACTTATCATTCTCATCATCAAATGACTTGCTGGCATTTCTAAAGAGAAAAATACAACTCCTTCATCAATATCAAGAGTATGTTGTATAACATTTAGTGCAAATGCTGTTTTTCCCATACCAGGGCGAGCAGCAATAATGATAAGCTCTCCTTCTTTAAAACCTTTTGTGTATTCGTTTAGATACCTAAAGCCAGTATCAAGCCCGACAATTTCTTTACCCTCATTTTCTTTTTGCTTTTTAATCTCTTCTAAAAGCTCATGGACTATTTGTGGAGATTCTTTTATTTCAGCACCACCTGTATTTTCAACTAAAGCATATAATTTAGAGCTTATCTCATCAACCATATCTTTTGAGTTGCTATCTTCATTTACTTTTTGAGGTATTTTATGAGCGATTTTAACTAGTGTTCTTTTTATGCTTTTTTCTTTTAATTCTTTTGCATATTTTACTATGTCAATGATAGAATTTGTTGCTAAAATTTCATTGTAAATTTGTTCATTGTATTTGTTTTCAAGCCTTTTTTTAATGAATGCACTATCTATTGGCTCGTCATTATTAACGCAATCTAAAATAGCTCTAAAAACATCACCATGTTGTTTTTGATAAAAATCATCCTCACTTATCATCCCATAAATTTCACTAAGACCATCTTCACTGTATAAAATAGAGCTTAAAATCGCTCTTTCCATATCCAAATCATATAAATTTGAAGGTATTAAATTATCTACTTCATTATTCATTGTGTTTTTTTACCTCGTCTTCAACTTCTTCTAAAAATCTCTCAACTAATTTATCCTCTTTTAGCTTTGCTACTACTTCGCCTTTTCTCATAACTAAGCCCTGCCCTTTGCCAAAAGCTATCGCCACATCAGCACCTTTTGCCTCACCAATAGCATTTACAACACATCCCATAACTGAGATATTTAAAGGTGTTTTTATATGCTTTGTTTTTTCCTCGACTATTTTTACAGCTTTAACTAAATCACTTTGAAGTCTGCCACAAGTTGGGCAACTTATGATATTTACTCCACTTCTTTGAACGCCTGAGTCTTGAAGTATGGCTTTTGCAACCTTAATCTCTTCTTCAAGCTCTCCTGTAATGCTAACTCTTAAAGTATCACCAATACCCTCAAGCAAAAGCCCTCCAAGTGCAATAGCGCTTTTTATAGTTGCGTGAAAAGTAGTTCCTGCTTCTGTAACGCCTAAATGAAACGGATAATCGCACTTACTTCTAAGTTTTCTATAAGCTTGCATTGTATTAAAAACATCACTACTTTTTAAAGAAATTGCAATATCTCTAAAATCAAAATCTTCTAATAACTTAAAGTTATATTCAGCAGAGGCTAGCATACCATCAACTGTTCTTCCATATTTTTTTTCAAACTCTTCTTCTAGGCTTCCTGAATTTACACCTATTCTAATTGGCAAATTCCTTTGCTTACACGCATCAACTACGGCTTTTATACGCTCCTTGCCTCCGATATTTCCAGGATTTATCCTTATAGCATCAACAAATGGTGCCACTCTTAAAGCGTGTTTATAGTTAAAGTGAATATCAGCAATTATTGGAAGCGGACTTTTTTCTTTAATTTCTTGTAAAGCAGTTGCATCCTCAACGCTTAAAACAGCACATCTTACGATATCACATCCCGCAAAATAAAGTCTATTAATTTGTTCAAGTGTAGCTTTTACATTATGTGTTTTTGAAAATGTCATAGACTGAACGCTAATCTTAGCATCGCCTCCAACTGCTACATTTCCAACATATAATTTTTTAGTTTTATATCTTTTATAAAATTCACTATTTTCTAACATAAACAACCTTTTAAATTTAAAAAAGTATTTTACAATAAATGTGTTTAAAAGTTTGTAAAATTAGATGTTTTATATGTTTTTTAAAAATCAAAAAAAATTAAAAGTATTTCTAAATCTTTTTTCTCATCATCTGTTTTTGCTAAATTTTCTAGCTCATTTTTTGCATTTTTTATATCTTTTATGTAAATTTTATCTTTGATTAAATCAAAATTATTATTTTTAATTTTATGTATTAAAATATATGATGATAATTTTAAAGAGGTTTTATTTTTTAGTCCATTTGGACTATGATAGTTTTTATTTTTTTCAAAAAGAGTGTGAAATTCGTTTGGAAAATTTACTTCATAATATCCAAAAAACTCATCTTTAATTTTTTGTAAATTTATAAGTTTTTGATGAAGCTTTTTATCATTTATGACTAAATTTAGCCCATCTTTGCTAAGTGTTCTACCATCAATATTCATCTGTAAATCCGCCACATAAATTCCAACTAAAATGTTAAATTTTTCAAGCAAAAAATTGGTTAGTTCATTTTCATAGCCATTTTTAATATATTCGTTTAAAATTTCTTTGTTTTTATTTATAAATTCAATGTTTAAATAAACATTTTCTAAAAAATCTTTTGCAAAGTTTTTTCCGTATTTAAAGGCTAAATTCCCATATCCACCATTTGTAGAGTAATTATATGGATTTACCTCAAATTCCACAAACCATAGTGATTTTATTGGCTCGTCAAATTTAAGTTTTTCCATACCTTTTTGATAAAGATAAATCATCGGCTTGTGAAATAAAACTAAAAATGGACTATCCATATCAAGAAATTTTACACCAAAATCATAATATTTACCAAAAGTTTTTGCACCAGCGTAGTATAAATTTGCATCTTTTAAATACCCATTTTTAACATGAGTTTTATAAAAACTAAAATACGAAATAGAAAAATCTAATGTAAAAATTAAAGCTAAAAATATTATAAATTTCTTTTTCATACGCGAAATTTCTTTTTATTTGGAAAATATATAAGTGAAAATATCCTATAATATCTGTGTTTTCATAAGCTTCATTTATGTAAATTTTATCACCAACTTTTAAAAATTTTATGATATCGCCAGTTGGAGCGCTTGAAGTAATGCTATAAATTTCCGCTTTTTTATCCACTAAATTTTCCCAATCTAAGGTTTTATCTATCCTAAAAATTTTATCATTTACACTCATATCGCCACCAAAATTTTCATCTTTTAAATTTATATTTTTTATGTATCCAACCGTGTGAGTTTGATTTAAATACACATTATAAAATAACAAAGATTTAATATACGAATAAGAAGCAACAAATAAAGATAAAATTACAAAATACAAAAATAGATTCAAAATTGTTTTAAAAGGATTGCTAAGTAAAGCATTTTTTATAAAAATAGTATAAATATTTTCTAGCATAAATTTCCTTTTAAATTTAAAAAGGTATTTTACAATAAATGTGTTTAAAGCTTTATTTATTTTAAAATTTTTATAAAATATTACACTTAAATTTAATAAAAATTAAATAAAGCTTTATATTATAAACTAATTTAAAAATTTAAAGGTTATTTATGAAAAAAATCATTTTGTTATTTTGTGCTGTTTTTTTAACTCAAATTTTTGCAAATCAAACCTGTAAAGCTGATAAGATTATAAATTTAAATGAAATTTTTGGAAAAAGTTGCAAAATAAATGATGAAAATGAAACTAAATTTTCATCAGATAATGAAAATTTAAATACTAAAATTTCAAAAACTGATGAAAAGATAAGTTTTAAAGATATTAATAAAACTGATAAAAATGATTTATTGGATTAAAGCCATGCCCTATTTTAAATGATTTTTCTATCGCATCAAATACATAATTTTTAGCACAAATTACTGAATTTTTAAGATCTTTGCCATTGGCTAAATTTGAAGCAATCGCACTTGATAGCGAACAACCTGAACCATGAGTATCATCAGTTTTAATTCTTTTTGTATTAAGTGGTAAAATCTCTTTTCCATCATAAAAAATATCAAGTGATTTACCCTCATAATCACCAACTTTTAAAAAAACACTTTTGCTTCCAAAATCAAGCAATTTTTTAGCTGAATTTAGTGCATCTTCATAAGTTTTAATTTCATTTTTAAGTATAACTTGTGCTTCAAATTTATTAGGTGTTATGATAGTTGCGAGTGGAAAAAGCTCTTTTACAATGTATTCTTTTGCCTCTCCTTCAAGCCAAATATCGCCATTTTTACACGCCATAACAGGATCAAGGACAACAGGAGGTAGATTTTTTATCTCACGCAAAGTTTTTGCAACCTCTTTTATAATTTCCACACTTGGCACAACGCCTATTTTTATAGCATTAACTTCTATATCATCAAAAATTGCCTTTATACCATCACTTATAATTTTTGGACTTATTAACTCCATTGCAAAAATACCTTTTGTATTTTGTGCTGTTGTAGAAGTAGCAACTCCCATGGCATAAACTTCGTGAGCTATAAATACTTTTAAATCAGCTATTAATCCAGCTCCACCGCTTGGATCAATCCCTGCTATACTTAAAACATTTTTCATAAAATTTTCCTTTTTTATATAAAGTTAGGCGTAATTATATCAAGTTATTTAAAATTAAGTTAAAAAAGCCTTAAATTTAATAATGAAATTTAAGGCTTTAATTGTTATATGAATATAGAGTTTTTAAATATTAAACTCTAAAAATTTTACTCTTCCTCTTTTGCAAAGCCATCTTTTGCATGAGCTTCTAAAAATCTCAAAATTCTAGCTTTTTCCTCATCATTTATCTTTGCAAAATACTGCATAGCTGATAGATATGCATCCCACTCATTCATTAGATGCTCAGCCGGGTGATGTCCTGCGTGACAGTTGGTACAAGTATCGTAGTAGATAAGCTCAACCTCTTCCCAAGATGGATACTCTCTATCTATCAAATCGCTACTTTTTATCAAAAATTTACTATCCTTTATAGCTTTGCCCTCTTTTAAATCTAAAAAGCTAACAAGTGGCATTTGCGTTGTATCGTCATTTTTATAGACTAAAACTTTTTCATCAAGATTTGAAATTTCCCCATTTACCTCTATTAAAGAGAGCTCGCCGCTGTTTTCTATGAGATTTACTGGCGTTCCTTCGTAAATTTGCCCTACTACCTCTTTTGTTTTTGGGTCTATAAGATCTGTTTTGATGTTATAAACCCACATATTTTTACCAAATCCAAATGTAACTAAAGCTACTAAAAATAAAAGTTTTTTCACAACATCTCCTTTACAACAGCCGCTTTTATGCCGCTATATGGTTTAACATCGACTTTTTTAATATTTGCAAGCGAGCTATTTACAGCAGTTGCTTGAGCCATAGATGATGTTGAAGTGTTGGTGGTTAGGACATTGACATGCCCTGCATTGCACCTTTTTTCGCTCTCATCTTCAGGATCATACCAAACACCCTCTTGTATCGATATAACGCCACTCATAATATCTTTAGTCACAACAGCGCCTGCAAGCACAGCACCTCTATCGTTAAAGACTTCAACAGTATCGCCATCTTTTATGCCAAGTTTTAGGGCATCGTCGCTATTTATCAAAACAGGCTCTCTATTGCCAACTTTATAGAGCTTTCTTACAAAGCAGTTATCAAGCTGTGAGTGAATTCTGTAAGTTGGGTGAGGGCTTAATACATGAAATGGAAACTTAGCAACCGCTTTGCTATTGCCAAGCCACTCAGTTGGCTCTTGCCAAATAGGATGACCTTTAAAATCATCAAGCTTATAACTTGCAAATTTATCTGAGTAAATTTGAATCTTTCCAGTTTCAGTTCTTAGTCTGTTATTTACTGGATCTTTTCTAAAATCGCTATGGCGGACATATTTATATGCATCTTCTGATGGCTCAAAATGAACATAGCCCTTTTCCCAAAACTCATCAAATTCCATATAGTTTGGACAATCACTTCTTTCATAAAAGTCTTTTATCCTCTCATCTTTTGTCTTTCCACCGCCTGTAAATCTTCTCCACTCTCTATCGCCTACTATTTTTGCCATCTCTTCAAAAACATCGTAGTCATTTCGCGACTCATATAGTGGCTCAATGACCTTTTTCATAGCATAAACATAGTCTTGAGAGTAGCTTCCGCCATAACTTATATCATCTCTTTCAAGTGTTGTAGTTGAAGGCAAAACGATATCCGCCATCTTAGCAGTTGGTGTCCACCAAGGCTCATGAACTATCACAGTATCAAGCGTTCTTAGAGCTTTTATTAAGGTATTTGAGTCTGGTTGATGACCTAAGGTATTGCAACCAACATTATAGAAAATCTTAATGTTTGGATAGACCATCTCCTCGCCCTTAAATTTGATCTTTTTGCCAGGATTTAGTATGGCATCGCTTACTCTTGAGGCTGGAATTTTAACTCTTACTTTGTTTTTACCTTGAGCAAGACCACCAGGTAACATAACGCCACTTGATGCCTGTCCGCCACCTGTGTAGTGCATAGAAAAGCCAAATCCACCACCAGGAAGTCCAACTTGACCGATAAATGAAGCAAGCACCATCAAAGTCCAGTCAGCTTGCTCGCCAAATTGCGCTCTTTGCATAGCCCAGTTTCCAGCCAAAAATGTTCTATTTTTTACAAAAGTATCAGCCAAAGACTTGATAACTTTTTCATCAATTCCTGTGATTTTACTTGCCCAAGATGGAGTTTTCTCAACCATATCTTCTGTTTTGCCAAGCAGATAAGGCAAGAACTTATCAAACCCGTAAGTATATTTTTCAATGAAATTTTTATCATATTGATTTGAAGTATAAAGATAGTGCATCATACCAAGCATTAAGGCAACATCGGTATTTGGGCGTATTTTTATCCACTGGGCATTTAGTTTTTTAGCAATAGGAGTATATTGTGGATCGATTGTTATAAATTTGATGTTTGACTTTGCATATTTGTCATAATAAGGATTGTTTCCACGATTTGCAACTTTAAAGTCTATTTGATTGCACTTTAGGATATCGGCTCCCCACATAACATAAACTTGTGTATTTTCTAAGATAACTTCATGAGCAGTTTGAAGTGAATAAACCTCCAAGTCGCCAACTATAGTAGTATTTACCTTTCAGCTGCACCGTTGCTATGCTCGCCGTCCATTGTAACCGCCCCACCAATAACAGTGTTAAAAAATCTTCCCGTAGTTGCAGCGCAGTTATGAAGTAGTCCTGGATGTCCCCAGCCACCATAACTAGCATTGTAAATTTCATCAGGCTTTACGCTTTGAAGCTTATCTAAAATTAGCTTAATTGCCTCATCCCAACTAACTCTTATAAACTCTTCTTTGCCACGAAGTTCAGGCTTTGAGTTTGCTTTTATGCCCTTTGCTTCAAGATAGCTTTTTCTAACACATGGATATTTAACTCTTGTATCGCTATAAACTCTATCTATCCAAGCCTCACTCCATGGAACTTTTGGATCTTTGTCTGATTCTTGCGGTCTAATCTTTACAATTTTGCCACTCTCATCGACATCTGCATAAAACGCTCCAACGTTTGAAGCTGTTGGAATGGTTTTAATATTTTTTTCTTTTGCTAAAAGAGAATTTGTTGATAAAACTGCTCCCACAACTCCTGCAGTTTTAATAAAATTTCTCCTTTTTTCATCTATTTTTACAGACATTTTTTCTCCTTAGATGTTAAGTTAAAAAATTATAACCATTTTCATCATTATATATTCATTTTTTAGCTTTTAGTTAGCTTAATTGTAGTAGAATATATAAAATTAAATAAAGGATTAAAAATTTTGAATAAATTTAAAAATTTAAATTTAATGCTTGCAACAAAAGATAAAGAACTCATTTCAAAAGCTAAAAAATCAATTAAATTATTCAAAAATCTATACATTCAAGATCGTGAAAGTTTTATAAGTGCGTATTTAAACTCAAATGTAGCAATTGATTTAATAGTGCTTGATTTAGATGATTGTGGTGATATTGATTTAAGCTCGATTATGTATATTCACCCAAATCAACAATTTATATTTTTAGCTTCAAAAAGACAAATTTATCTTAAATTTTTAGAAAATTTTAAAGGTGGAAAGTCAGCTGTTTTGTTTAAACCAATTAAATTTAGTGCAATTTTGGATAATTTGCTTTTAATGTTAAAAAACAAAGACCAAAAAGAGGAAAATTTACTAAATTTAACCAATGAAATAAGCATAAATTTAAAAAAAGAAAAAATTTATCAAAATGGTGAAGAGATTTTTTTAACTCCGATGATGCACAAACTCATACTTTTACTTTGTGCAAATTTAAATAACTTAGTAACTTTTGAAATGATAGAAAGTTCAGTTTATGAAAGTGTGCCAAACTCTCGCATAGTCGTGCAAAATTTAGTTGGAAATTTAAAAAGAAAATTTAATCTTGATATAAAAAGCATATACGCAAAAGGCTATGTTTTAAAAAGCCTTGAGGAATAATCATAGATAAAAGTTATTTTTTATCTATGATAAATTTTTGTTTTAACTCATTTCCAAGTTCTATATTGCTATCTTTAACATCAACTTTTTCTATATTTTTATCTGTAAATTCTAAGCTTACATTTCCAGCACCAAAGCTTTTTGCTAAAGTTTTTATCGTATCAGTTGCAGAGCTGTGAATTTTAGTTCCAAGATCATTAATTATTTGAACGGACATATTTTTAATCTCATCTTTTGCTTCGCCTATTAATTTGTTTTTTTCATTCTCATCAAAGCTTGGTCCAAATAAAGAATTTAGCGAATCAGGAAGCAAAAAAGGCATAAATTTAGAGTTTTTTTCATCATAAATTTTCATATCAGTTATTGAGAATTTATATTTGCAAGGTGGCATAATTACTTTAAAATCGTTATTTCCTAAATTTTCTATCTTAAAATCTTTGCTTTTTAAATCATATATAAAATCTATCTCAAACTCAAAAATAACTGCAATTTGCTTTTTTGTCATTGTCCAGCCTAATACGCTATCCCAAAGCCCACTAAATGGGCTATTTTTCTTAGTGACTATCTCTTTTGAGTAAATTTTAAAAACATTAAGTTCGCCAACACTTTTAAGTTTTATAATCTCAGTAGAAATATCAACAGATGGTTTTTCATTAACTTTTTTTAGTTTTTTGTTTTGTTTAAAAAGTATAAAAATAACTATACCTAAAACTAAAATTATCATCAAAGTTAAAAAATCCATCTTAAAATCCTTTTAAAAAATCTTTTTAAAAATATATCCATTTGAGCTTAATACTTCGCAAACTTCATCTTGATGAGCTTTGCCTTTTGTCTCAAGCGTGATAGTAATAACCGCATCACCATAATCAATCTGAGTTGAGAATCTATCATAATCAATCTTAACAATATTTGCATTTGCACTTTTTAAAGCTAAAGTAAGTCCCATTAAAGCACCAGGTTTATCAACAAGTGTAACACTAACTGTCATCTTTCTATGAGACTTTATAAGACCTTTTTCAATAATTATATTAAGCATTTGAACATCGATATTTCCACCACTTAAAATAATGCCAATTTTTGAATTTTTAGGATATTTAAATTTAGAACTCATTAACGCTGCAACTCCAACTGCTCCAGCACCCTCAACAACTATTTTTTGGCTTTCAAGTAAAAATAAAATCGCATTTGCTATCTCTTCATCATCAACTTGAACAAACTCATCAACATTTTCTAAAATATGTTTTAATGTAATAGGACTTGCATCTCTAACGCTTATGCCATCGGCAATTGTTTTTACGCTTTTTGAATTTACTACCTTTTTAGCTTTAAAGCTATTATACATAGCAGGAGCGCCCTTTGCACCAACTGCAATTATTTTAATATTTGGGTTAATTTGTTTTGCACAACTTGCAACTCCACTTATTAGCCCACCTCCACCAACAGGAGCTACTATATAGTCTAAATCAGGCACCGCATCAAGCATCTCAAGAGCAGTTGTACCTTGCCCTGCTTGAACAAAAACATTATCAAAAGGATGAACAAAAGTTAAAGAGTGCTCTTTTGCATATTCATTTGCATATTCATACGCTTCATCAAAATTATCACCTTTTAAAATAACTTCCGCACCTAAAGCCTTTGTGCCACTTACTTTTAAAAGAGGTGTTGCTTCTGGCATAACGATAACTGCACGAATTCCAAACTCTCTTGCGCTAATTGCAACGCCTTGAGCGTGATTTCCAGCACTTGCAGCAATTACACCTTTTGCTTTTTCTTCTTGGCTTAAATTTGAAATCATATTATAAGCACCGCGAATTTTATAAGCACCTGTTTTTTGTAAATTTTCTTCTTTTAGATAAACATTAGCGTTATAATTTTTGCTAAGCTTGTTAGAAACAGCAAATGGAGTCTCATCTACAAATCCTGATATTGTTCGTTTTGCTTGGATTATTTTATTTAAATCAACCATAAAATTCCTTGTTTTAGACTTTAAAAGTTTTATTATATCAAAATTTGCATTTTAAAGTGTAAAACTTATCTTATTCTAGGCTCTTAGCATTTTTGTTGCTATTTCTATCATCTCAATGGCGCTTTCTCTATAGTCAATCATCATATTATAAATTTCATCTTCGCTTAAAACTGCTCTTTTTAGATCTGTTGGGATATCCCCTTTTCTATCGGCTTCTAGGTCATCGTTTCTTTGCTTACCGTAGTAATAGTCCATAAGCTTTTGATACTCTTTTAAAGACTTTTTTAATGTTTTTAAAAGCTTGTTTAATTTCTCTAAAGTATCTATTTGAAACTCTAAATTTTTCTCAAAGACAGTTATATGAGCGAATTTTTCCTCATTTGAAATTTTCATTTTTTATCCTTTATATTTTAAATGTAGCAATTTTATTGCTTGTTATTAAGCAATCAAATGACTTGTAACCTTTTTTTAAGTCATATTTTTCTTTATTGTATTTACTTTTTTAGAAACTATTTTTTAATATTATAATTGTTTAATGTTTTTTCTTGTCATAAAATTCCCTTCTTAAAACACAAAGAACTAGATTTTTATTTACAATCATCTTTGTTTTAAATATAATAAATTTTTTTATTACATTTTATTTTTAAATTTTCAATACACTTATCCATGTAATCCCAATCAGGAGTTTTTTCATTTTTTACTGGAAGTAATATAGAAAAATCTTTTTTAATGTGCCTATTTAATTCATTTTCAAAAGCTTTATAATATAATTGTGATTCCTTAAAAATCATAGTTGCTATGAACATCTTACAATTAAATGAAATATTGCTTTTAGCTCTCAATACACTTACATTTTGACTTGTATAAAAGGGTTCTTTTTGTATAAAACAAGAGCCTAAATAATGCCCCCCAAGAGCTAGTGTCATATCACCTGCTTCATAGGGATCTAAATTTACAATCCTGTCAACCTTTGCAGCAATGCCATTGTTTAGATTAGATCTTCCTACAAAGTTAATAGTTGGTCTTATTTCCGTCATATTTTTCTTATCTAATTTATTTCCCGAAAATATTTCGAACAAGTTTTCATCATACAAATTAAATCTTCTAAACTTTTCTATATCAATTTTTATAGGCTCAGCTCTATTTAAATAGCTTGTAAGATTGCTTGTACTCTCTATCTCTCTCGTTTCAAGCCTTTTTATAAAACTTTCCATATAATCCCAATTTAATTCTCCATTTTTATCAATTGGTAATTTTACTTTAAGTTTTAAAGCATCGGCTCGTGCAAATTTGTTTACATAATCATAATTCATTAAAGAAGCTTTCTTCTTAAATATTGCTGTAAAAAATAATAAACTATATCTATTCCACTTTTCTATATTGGAAATTGGTTTTACTACTTGAACATGAGAATATCCTACAAAATCATTTGGTTGATAAAAAATGCTATCCGATGTTGTTGTATCACTAAATGTTATTACATTACCCTTTTCAGTGAGTTCGTAGTTAGTATAACCACCTATACCATTATTAAAACTAGAATTTACTATTACTGGATTCTCACCTTCATCTTGCATTAAATCTTTATTTGTCAATCGATGATATTTTGTAGGATTTATAGTAAATAATTCCTTAATTTCAAATTCTTTCCATTCAGTTATGTCAATTTTTTTCATTATTTCCACCTATATCTAACATGAGTTTTCCATCTTTATATTCTGATTTATACAAAACTTGATTTAAAAGTTTTTCATTAAATTCTTTTACATCAATTTTTTTTTCAAAAAGTATAAAATCTATAATGGTTTTTTTAAAATCTTCTTCATATATTTCAAAAGGTTTCTGTGGTTTTTGATATGACAAATATTCTTTTGAATCTATCCATTGATGTGTATTATATTTTGTATCTACTTTTGTTCTTGCAACTCCTAACCAATATTTTTCTATTTCTTGCCACTTATTTTTTATATCATGCCTACCTTGATTTTTAACCCTTTCAAGTCCATCATCTTCCATATAGCAAGCAAATATTTTTTTATCTTTTTGTGGTTTTCCAGTTTCAAAAACAAATACACTTGTTGTTACTCCAGCATCAAAAAGTTTTTCTGGTAATTTTATAATCATATCAAGTGTATGTCTTTTTAATAATGATTGCATTTTATCTTTTTCTAGTTTTTTATCTGGTAATATAAATGCACACTTTGTACCAGTAGGAACATTGTCTAGTACATTTGTAACTATTTTTTTACAACCGTATTTTTTCTCGTATGGAGGATTCATCAATACTTTAGTAATATTTTTAGATTTGATCCATTTGCAAGCTTCCTTTTCTCTTGTATCATATTGCTCCAAATTAGTCTTACCATCTTTGTGAATAAGCATATTGGCACAAGCTAGGGCAAAAATTTCTCTGTCAAACTCGATACCATAAAGCTTATTTTGTTTTATATCTTCTGCTTCTTTTGTATTAACACCTCCAACCTCTTTTATCATATTTGCCATTGCTTTTACTAAAAACGCTCCGCTGCCGCAGGTGGCGTCAAGTAGGCGGTCATTGTAGGTTATCTCTAGTAAATCATACATAAATGAAGTAATATGCTCAGGGGTAAATACTTGACCACTTTCGGACTTTTTCTTGTATCTATTAAATTCATTAAAGAAAATACCCATTACATCTTCGCCGTTCCAGTTATCTGAGTTTATGGACTCTGCAATTTCAATAATACAATCAATAAATGTATTGATATCTTCTTGATTTTCTACAATGTTCATTTTTATTTCGCTATACACCTCAAGTAAAATATCTATTTTAAGATTTTGTTTTCTATGGTCTTGAAGTGATTTTGCCAGAGTGTCATATATTTTGTTCCTAAATGGTTCATAGCCATTATCTTTAATTGCTTCAAGATTGCCACCAAATCTTTCTACTACTAAGGCTGAAGCTGTAAATATCATTCTGTGATATAAATTTTTAATTCCAAATTTAAAATGTAGTAAATCATTTATTCTTTTTGTTAAGGTGAAAATTTTGTTTTTGTCTATGTAGTTTTCTTTAAATAAATCAATATAGTATTGCTTATTTTGAAGTTTATTAGCTACTCTTATAAGTTCCTTGTTTTTATATATAGCAATTTCCTTACCATTGTACAAAATACCAATAGTTTTTTTATACTTGCTTGAAATTATATCTATATTTTTCATAAGTTCATCAATAAAAGCCTGTTTGTTGATATCTTTTTCTTCTGACTTTGTTTCAAGAATTATTGCAACATCATTCATATTTTTAGGTAAATACCAACCATCTGGCTTATCTGAATATCCCTTAAAGCCTAATTGATTAAAAGTAGTTATTTGACCGGTACCTTGGTTAATGTTTTCTTCAACATCACCAAAGCCTAGTACTTCTTTTGCATAACCTCTAACCTGGTCTTCTGTCTTTAAACTCATTTCCTAATCCTCGTTACTAAAATCATTTCAAAACTAATTGTATCATTAGGAGTAAAAGATAAAGCTTTGCACATTTTTTTTAAATTTTTAAATATAATAGACTTATCTTTACTCATTTGTGCCACCATAAACATCTGCTGTAAGCCCTGCATAGCTATTACATCTGTTTTATTTAAATTTTTTTACTGATTGCAACCACAAGAGTTTATATCTAAATGCCACAATACTCCTCTTTTTTATTTTTTTATTTTTTTATTTAATTTGCTTAATTATAGCAAAAACACTATATTAAATCTTTTAAGTTTTTTACATGCCTTTATTCATCTTTATAAAAGATAAAATGTCTATAAAGATATAAAAAATACAAAATTTAAATTTACTTCTTTTGTATAAATACTATACTCTTCACGTGATCTTCTTTGTCCAAACTTAGATTAATGTCATACTCTATAAGCAGAAACCTGAAAAGGACAGATTTTATTAAATATCTTTTTCTGTTTTCTTGCCATAAATTTTAATTTCCTCTATCAATTCATTAAGTAATATCTTCTTGTCGGTATCTTAAATGACTATATGAATGATATTAAAATTAAAAAAAATCTTATAGATGCTATCAGAGATTATTTTTTCTTCAAAGATTGCCTCTTGTTCTGCATATTCTAACTGGTCATAGCATCAAGTCTAAGATTTAAATAAGAAATTTAACTTATCTAGGACTACCATGAGGAAATATATTAATTCAGAAGTGCTCAAATTTTAAGTATTATAAAATTTTATAGGTTTTAATAAAAAAGAACGCCCTTATACAAGAGCATTATTCAAATAAAGAGCTATCTTTTGAACTTGGTGAGTATTGAAAAAACATGAAAATTATTATAAGAATGAGGTGGGGAGGTAGACTCTAATCAATTTCTAAAGTCTTTAAAATTGTATTTGCTAAATTTTTTGATAACTTTGGTGGCACAGCATTGCCAATTTGAATAAAAGCAGATGTCCTAGAAGATTCGAAATAATAACTATCTGGAAACCCTTGTATTCTCGCTGCCTCTCTTACACTTATTGATCTGTTTTGAGAGCTATCTGGATGTATATAGTAATGCCCATCTTTTGAAATATGAGCGACAACTGTATGTGAGACTGAGTTACCTTCTATAGCTTTATATCTGTCCAAAAATGATTTAGTATTAGTATGAGTAATTAATTCTTCTGGCAATTCATTATATTTTAGATTTAATCCTTGCTTCTTAGCGTCCGAAACTAATTTGTAAATTTTTAAATCATTCTCATTGTTTGACCTACTAATATGCTGTGTTAATACATCCGTCAAAATATCTCGATATTCTTGAGAGGCTTCAGATTCATCAATAGATTTCGAATATTCACTCTTAAACTCACCCGCTTTTAAGTTCGGCAAATCAGAAAATAATTCTTTTATTGTTGGTGCCTTAGACTGATAAGTTTTTAATATCTCAAAGAAATTTTTCTTTACTTCAATATCTTTTCTAAAACCTACTAAAAACAGCCTCTCTCTTCTTTGACAGACTCCATAATCTTCAGCATTTATAATTTCATATCTAACTTCATAACCAGCAGAATCAAATGCTTCTATAATTATTGGTAGCAAAGGATTATCTTTATAATCTTTAAACGAAAGTAATCCTTTGACATTTTCAAACACAAAGAACTTTGGTTTATACTTCTCTAAAAACTGAACATAATATTCATATAAATAAATTCTTTCATCTGTTTCTTTTTTGTGTTTATTATTAAACCTACCAATTGTAGAATAAGCTTGACATGGAGGTCCACCAATTATGCCATCTAAATGTTCTCCGTTGAGCCTTTTATCAATAAAAGCAAAAACATCTAAAATAGTTTCTTCATTAATCTCTAAGTTCAACACATCTTCTAAAATATAGCCTGGGATGACTTCCATGAGCTCTTGAAAATTTATTTCTTTTCTAAGATATTTGTTATATAACTCTAAATTGTTAAGTTCCTTTAAATAATAATAGATGTTTCTTAGCTTAAGAGTTAAGCATGCCGATGCTTCTTTTTCAATATGACAAATAAACTGGAATTCATCTATTCTAAATCCCTCACTTAATCCTCCTCCACCTGAAAAAATATCAATGATTTTCATTGTCAACCTCCTTTCTAAATATATATAATATTAATTAGTCTGCCAATAGTTTGTTTAAGATACTCTCTGTGTTAAATGATGGTTGTCCCTGCCTATGATAATAAGAACTAAATCTTGCAATTATATCTCTTTTAAAAACGTCTGTAATAACTCCTAATTTTTTTAAATTTCTATCCTTAAACTGATTCTTTTCATAATCATATTCTAAAGTTATTAACGAACGAAAATCAATAAATCCGCCCTCAAAAAAACTAACTTTAGGTAAGAAATGATACCTCATAGATTTTTGATCAGAATTTCTTGACCATTGTGCAATCTTATTTTTATTATTATTAGATATTACATTCCCATCTTTATTTAAGCACTTTTCTAATATATCACTAAAGTCTTGAACTTCATCATACTTTTTAATTTTAGCAAAAAGAATTTCTTTTGTTTTTGAATTTGCCAAGTCACACGCTGGTGTCAATACTAAAAACTTTTGTTTATTGTCACAATCTTCATATATATCGCAACTACACACCTGAGTAATAGGGTTTGGGAACATATACATTTCGATAGGTTCGACATCTAAATATTTTTCATTGAACATAAATTTGTTACTTAACCAACTAGAGATATAGCGAATCAATACAACTTCTTGCGTTTCTTTATTCAGTGCCATTAATTCTTCTTTTTTATTAGTGAAGCACTCTGGTATAATTTTCCAAAAAAATTCTTTTATATTATTATTAACTTTACCTCTAGAACCTATTAAACGGAAAATAGAGTCTTCATAGTAGTTAATTAATTCATTTATTACATCTTCAAAAGAGCTTTCATCTTTTGACTGAACTTTTATAATATTTGTATTAACATCGTCACTAATTTTTTGGCTAAAACCAGTTCTAACAATAATTGGAATAATTTCTCTATCAATAATATTCTTTAATAAAATATTACCTGATATTTGCTCATCGTCTTTACCTGTATCTTTTTGCGGTACCAACATTAAATCTACTATGACAGCCTCAAAATTATTCTGAAACAGTGCAATGGCAGCTTCTTCAGGTGTTGTGGCAACTTCAAAAGAAATTTCAATTTTATTTAATATATCAAATTCATCACTTATTTTTCCATCTTCTTGTAGTATTTTATATATCTCTTCTTTGTTTTCTAGCATCATCAACCTAGAAATATATTTTTGATCCTCGATAACACATTTATTTTTAAGTTCTTCTATAAATAACTTTTTATTATAATTATCAATAGTTTCCTGCAATTGTTCTCTTTGTTCGGAATCATCATCTACCAGTAATATCTTAAAATTGTCCATATCTTAGTTCCTATCCAATGTTATTCGAAAGCAAGCTCCTTTGCCTGCATCAATTACTTCTAATTTACCATTATTCCTTTGAACAGCTTCTCCCGCTATAGCTAATCCTAGTCCAGTTCCGTTATCTTCAATAACTCTTTTTTTAGCAGAATATCCTGGAGTAAAAATAATATCATCTACTAAATCATCAGTTGAAACTCCTAGTCCATTATCTGATATTTCGATAAATACTTTATCATCTTTATCAAAAATTGAAACTTCAATATTCATAGTAGCTTCACCCGTATACTTAACCCAAAATATTGCATTTTCAATAATATTTGTTAAAGCCATATATAAATCTTCTTCTATTATATTAATATGAAATTCATCAGATGATGTAAATTCCATTTTAATTCCTTCGTCATCTGATACTTCTTGGAAAAGTTCTAATACATTCTTGATTAGATTATTCAAGTTTGTTTTTTTACGTCTTCCTCTCTTATTAGATGCAAGCGGATCAAGGCGATTAAAAAATACACTTAGTCTTTTAGCTTCTGCACTTAATTTTTGCATGTCTTTCGATAGTTTTTCATAACTATATTTTCCTAACTCATCACTTTGATATGAATTTTTTAAATACTCCTCTATTGATGGAATTTTATTCGTATACCAAGATAAAGGCTTTCTGCCCTCGTGTAAAACTACACTAATAACATTCCCCAGAGTAGTGTGTTTTTGATAAATAGCAATCGTTTCTTTGACTTCTAAAAAATCCTCTTCTTTTTCTTTTTCTAAATTTATAATTTCTTGGCTTACTTCTTTATTTAATAATTTAAAAATTTCTTCTTGCTTCTCTGGACTTTTCTTCAATTGTTTTCTTGTTTTTTCAATTGATTTCTCTACATTTAACTTCACATTGCTAAAATCAAATAGTTTTTCCAAAGGTTTATCTTTCTTTTTAGGCTTGTTATCTCGTCTATACTTAAATCTTTCTTTTTCTAAAATACTTAATGCAAAATTAGCAATTTTCTGTAATGTCCAATAGCTATCATTTTCATAAAGTCCATCTCTTGCGCTTTTTTCTTTTAACCCAGACTTTTCTTCATCTTCAATGCTAATTCGACCATTAATCTGTTCCGAACCTATTGATAAACTAGGATTTTGAACACGCTGAGCATCTAAGTTTAACCAATCATATCCTTGGTCTCCATAAGGTCTAATTCTAAATCCATTTCTATATATACTAATACCTGACTGCTCCTTTAAAATATTCCTTATATCAGTTTTCGTATATCTTGCATCCTGTGTATTATTAATGAAGTTAGTAATTATTTCTATCCCTTCTGGATCCTTATCATAAACCCTATAATCAATCTTAACTTTACCGCATTTTTTTAACCTTTCTTTCAAAAATATATCAATTTGTCCATCAATAATCTTTTCTTCATCTAAGTAATAATTAAAATATTTTAATTCATAAGAAAAATCTTTATTTATCACACCAACTAACCTATAATGGCATGTGTCATAAAATTCGACTGGCTCTATCACTTTGCAAACATTTTTATTCAAATCATCAAAAAAGTTTTCATAGCAAACTTCTATATTGAAATCTGTTTTATCGTATAAAAGTCGTGAAAGTTCTATTTCAATTTTTTTTGTATCTTCATCTGATATCTTTTCAGATAAATCATTCCCAATCTCATTTGTAATATACAAAATAGTTCCTGATCCTTCATTAGTTTTCTCAGTTTCAATATAAACAGGAATATCAGACAACTTTTTATTAGTATTAAAATCACTCCAGTTAAAAAAAGCTATAGTTCGTATTCCATTATTTACAGTTGATAATTTTAATTTATTACCTAATAATGAAACAGCATATCGACCTATACCCTTTTTTCCCTGATATATTCTGCCTTTTGGACTGGTCTTCTTTCTTAATTTGTAATCAGTAGATGGAACCATCCAAGTTCCGATAACTGTATCTTTCGACATTCCATGACCATCATCTTTCACAATGATTTCTAATGAATCTTTATTTTTCCTATATGTTATTATCACATTTGTTGCATCAGCATCATAGGCATTTTTTACCAATTCAACTATAGCTGCTGGTAAATCTTTAATTAAATCTTTACCGATAGACATAATTAATCTTCCAGTAGGTTCAAAATAACTCTTCACTTTTATCTCCTCCAATAAATACACTTAAATTCCATAATCACTACTTTCTTCTGTAACCATCTTAGAATAATACAAATTACTTAAAAAAATAGATTTTCTATCTAGCTTATTGTCATTTATTAATTTATAATATTTATTGTTACTAATATTGTCTATATAGTAATAGTCAATCTTATCAATAATGCTTGCAAAGTCTAGATAACTTATAGAGGCATTGCTACCATAAATTAAATTTAAACTACCAAAGTCAATCAGGTTATTTGTATATTTTTCAAAAACTCCAACATTTTTTATTTCTTTTATTTTTTTTAACATTAACTATTCCTTTTTACATTATCATACTGTAAATTTATTTATATTTTTTAAGTATGACTATACTCTCCACATGTTTTGTATGTGGAAATTGATCAAATAGTGCAAATTTGACAACTTTATGAGTTTTGCAAATTTCATCTAAATTTTCTTTTAAAGTCAGGGGATTGCAAGAGACATAGATGATATTTTCATAGTTTTTTATAAATCTCACAACCTCTTTGCTAAGTCCAGCGCGAGGTGGATCAACCAAAATATGACTGATATCAAAATCGTTTAAATTTATATCTTTTAGTCTATTAAAACTTACTCCATTAAACGCACTCATCAAGTCATCACTATCCATTCGCAAAAACTCAATGTTTAAAGCGCCGTTTAACTCGCAGTTTTTAAGTGCGTTTTTTATGGCATTTTTGCTAATTTCATTTGCCAAGACGGCTCTAAATTTAAAGCTTAAAGGGATTGTAAAATTGCCATATCCACAATACATCTCTAAGAGGTCTTTTGGTCTATCAATGTTTTTTAAAACCCAGCTTATCATCTGTTCATTTACGCTTTTGTTTGGCTGGATAAAGGCACCACTTTCAAATGTGTATTTAAACTCACGACCATTTATAAGCAAGCTTTCGTTTAAATTTTCACTTCCAAAAACAAGCTTTTTGCCCCTACTTCTTGCTATCAAATTTACGCCTAAATTTTGACTTAAATTTAAAAGCTCATTTTGAATTTCTAAAATATTTCTGTGATATAACAAAATCACTAAAATATCATTTTTAGTTGCAATAAACTCAGCTCCAAAGACTTTAAATTTCAGTTTATCGCTATTTTTTAACTCATTTAAAAGATGTGGCATTAAATTTGCTATTTTACTATCAACTTTTAGGCACTCATCTATCTTTAAATGCCTTTGTTTTGTGCCATTCATCGTATAAAAAAGGTCGTTTTTTTCGTGATAAAGCCCAAACTCAGCTCTTATCCTATAGCCTGTTTTTGATGAACCAAAAAACTCAAAATCGCCGCTGTAAATTTGACCAAAAAGTTCTTTTATAAACTCTTTTTTATATGAAATTTGCTCATAATAGGGCAAGTTTAAAGTACAACTTCCACACTCACCTAAATGCTTGCAAAATCCCACTAATTAACTCTTTCATGGAAAAATCCAGCCCAAGTTTGGGTTGTCGCCATAACTTCAAGAGAGTTGATATTGACATTTTTTGGCAAAATTGCACAACTATAGATAATCTCGGCGATATTTTCAGCTGTTATAAACTCGGTATTTTCATAGACTTTATCGGCTTTTTCTTTGTCGCCTTTGAATCTAACAAGGCTAAACTCAGTCTTGCAAAGTCCAGGCTCGATGTTTGTCACTCTTATGCCGCTTCCTCTTATATCATTTCTTAAATTAAGACTAAATTGCTTAATAAATGCTTTTGTGCCACCATAAACGTTTGAGCCTTGATAGCTCCAGTTTCCAGCAACAGAGCCGATGTTGAAAATATATCCACCTTTATTAATAAGCGGTAAAACCGCCTTTGTAACATATAAAACACCTTTTATGTTTGTATCAACCATAGTTTCTAGATTGTCTAAATTTGCATCGCCAAATTTATCTTGTCCAAGAGCCAAACCTGCATTATTTACTAAAATATCGATGTTTTTAAACTCTTTTGGCAAGTTTTCAATGCTTTCAAAAATAGCTTTTTTATCCCTAACATCAGCACAAATCGTGTGAGCTTTTACGCCAAATTTAGCAATACTATCTTTTAGACTATCAAGTCTTTCTTTCCTTCTTGCAAGTAAAATAGTGTTATAGCCATTTTTTGCAAAAAGCAAAGTTGTTGCTTCACCAAATCCAGATGTTGCGCCTGTTATTAGTATATTTTTATTCATAATATTCTCCTAAAAAGTTATGTCTTTTAAGTCCTAAACTCTCCAAATATTTTAAAACTTCCAAGTCATTATTTTGCAGTGCAAAATCAGCTGCATTATAGCCCATATCATCAACTTCATTTATATTTGCACCATTTTGGATTAAAAGTTTGACAATATTTAAATTTGAATACTTTGCAGCGTGCATTAATAAGCTTTTTGAAGTGTGATTTAACGCACAAAGCTTAAACGGTAAAGATCCACTTGAACTAAGTGCTATTTTTTCATAATTTGAAATAATTTTTGCATTTACATCTGCACCATTTCGAATTAAAAAAGCAACTAGCTTTTCATCATTTAATTCGCAAGCATAAAAAATTGGTGTTTTTCCAAAACTATTTTTATAATTTATCATAGCGCCGTTTTTAAGTAAAAATTTTAAAATATCATAGTTTTTTAATGCGTAAAAAAGAGTATTTTCATGTCCAAAATTTAAATTTGCACCCCAATTTATTAAAGTTTGTATAAATTCTTTATCTTTATTAAGCAAAATAGAAGTTTTTAATGCGTTTGTAAGTTCTATTTCGGTTGGCTTATAAGTGTAGAGATGATTAATTAGTAAATTTATATCAAATTTTGTATTTAATAAAGATTTATTTAGCATATCGATTTGATAGCTTTTAACACTTCCAACAGCTGCTTTTAAATACTCATTAGCCACACGTGAGGCATAAAATATCGCACTTCCTTCATCATAACCTAAATCATCTTTATAATAATCCACAAGCATTGGAACAGCTACTTGATAAAGGGAGTTAAAAAGATTAAATTTTTCATAATTATCAAAACTTTGTAAAGCCCAAATTTGAAAATATTCCCTATTTTTATTTACTTCTAAATCGCTTGAATTTGCATCTTTTAAAGTAGTTTTATAAATTTCAGGTGTAAATAAAGCCTTATAAATAACAAATTGAAAATTTTGCCAAAAATTTATAGCTTCACTTCCATCACAATCAATGTCAAGCCCTCTAATTTTAGCACTTACTTCTCTTAATGGCTCCAAAGATTTAGCCATATAAAAGCAGTTTTCATCTTTTAAAAAAAAATCTTTATTTGAGCTATCTAAGAAAAATTCGTTTGGATTTTTTTTGATCTCATCGCAAATATTTGCATAAGAAAAAATACAAAAAATAGCAAATATTAAAATTTTTTTCATAAAAACTCCAAATCTAAGATATATAATTTTACCTAAATTTAGCGAAATTTAGGTAAAAAGTTACTTTAAAGTTTAAAATTTTCTTCTTCATTGAAGTTTAAATATTTATAAATTGATTTTTCTTTTCCTGCAAGTTTTTTTGGTACAATTTGCATATACTCTTTAACGCTTGGTATTCTTCCAAGGATTGCACAAACCGCAGCTAATTCAGCACTTCCAAGATATACTTTTGCTCCCATTCCCATTCTGTTATCGAAATTTCTAGTAGAAGTTGAAAAAACTACCGCACCATCTTTAACTCTTGCTTGGTTTCCCATACAAAGACTACACCCTGGAATTTCAGTTCTAGCTCCTGCTGCTGCATAAAGTGAGTAATATCCTTCTTCTTTTAGTGTTTTTTCATCCATTTTTGTTGGTGGAACAATCCAAAGTCTAGTTGGAATTTGACCCTCGCCTTTTAAAATTTCTCCCAAAGCTCTGTAATGACCGATATTAGTCATACAGCTTCCTACAAAAACCTCATCTATATTATGGACTCTATTTTTATCGGCTAAAATTTCACTAATTGTCGCTACATCATCAGGATCATTTGGGCAAGCTAAAATTGGTTCATTTACTTCATCTAAGTTAATCTCTAAAATTTCATCATACGAAGCGTCTTTATCAGCCCTTAAAAGGGTAGGATTTTCAAGCCATTTAAGCATTTTTTCTTTTCTTCTTAAAAGTGTAGTTTTACTTTCATAACCAGCCTCTATCATCGCATCTATCAAGCTTACATTTGATTTTATATATTCTTTAACTGGCTCAATATCCAAATTTACAACACAAGCTGCTGCACTTCTTTCAGCGCTTGCATCACTTAATTCAAAAGCTTGTTCGACTTTTAAATTTTCAAGTCCTTCTATTTCTATAATTTTTCCAGCAAAAATATTTTTCTTATTTTTTTTATCTACTGTTAAAAGTCCTTTTTTTATGGCTGCGTATGGAATTACATTTACTAAATCCCTTAAAGTAATACCATCTTTTAATTTTCCTTTAAACCTAACTAAAACTGATTTTGGAACATTTAAAGGCATTTTTCCAGTAACTGCTGCAAATGCCACAAGCCCACTTCCTGCTGGAAAGCTAATTCCAATTGGAAATCTTGTGTGTGAGTCAGCTCCTGTGCCAACACTATCTGGTAAAACCATTCTATTAAGCCATGAATGAATTACTCCATCGCCTGGCTTTAAAGCCACTCCGCCACGACTACTCATAAATTTAGGTAAAGTTTTATGAGTTATGGTATCGCTTGGTTTTGGATATGCTGCTGTATGACAAAAACTTTGAAGAACAAAATCAGCTCCAAAACCTAAACTAGCAAGTTCTTTTATCTCATCTTTTGTCATAGGTCCTGTAGTATCTTGACTTCCAACTGTTAGAGTGGTTGGTTCTATATACATTCCAGGAACAACACTTTCTAAATTACAGGCTTTTGCTAATATTTTTTGAGCCAAAGTTTGACCAAATTTATTTGATTTTGGTTGTATGGGTTTTATAAAAATATCTTCTTTTGGCATATTTAAAAACTCGCGTGATTTCTCACAAAGTCCTTTATAAATAATAAGTGGTATTCTTCCACCTGCTCTAACCTCGTCAAAAATAGTATTTGGGCTTAGGCTAAATTTAGCGACAACTTTTCCATCTTTTTTTATCTCTCCATCGTATGGATAAATTTCTATCTCATCACCTGTTTCTAAGCTAGTTACATCAGTTACTATTGGCATTGCGCCGCTGTCTTGGGCAGTATTATAAAAAATAGGAGCTATTGTTGAGCCGATAATAATCCCACCTGTTTTTTTATTAGGCACGGCATTAATATCTTTTCCAATATGCCACTGAAGAGAGTTTATACCACTTTTTCTACTGCTACCAGTTCCTACAACATCTCCAACATAGGCGATATCTTTACCAATTTTTTTTAACTCATTTATTTTTTCAATACTTCCAGGAAGTCTTCTTACAAGCATTGCATTTGCATGAAGTGGGATATCACTTCTTGTAAAAGCTTCACTTGCTGGACTTAAATCATCTGTATTTGTCTCACCAGGAACTTTAAAAACAATAGCTTCAATTTTTTTAGGAATTTCAGATTTTTTTAAAAACCATTTAGCATTTGCATAAGACTCAATCACGCTTTTAGCAAATCCATTGCCATGCTTTGCTAGATCTATGATATCATTAAAATAATCATGTAAAAATATGGTATTTTCTAATGCTTTGGCTGCAGCTTTTGCTATATTTTCATCATTAGATTTTAAACATTTTATTAAAACAACAACATTATATCCACCAAGCATGGTCTCAAGTATATTAATTGCATCAAATTTGGTAATTCCATCAATTTTTAAATCATGATTTATAATTTCATTTAAAAACTCAGCTTTTATCTTAGCCGCTTCATCAACACCAGGATTTACTCTATTTTTTAAAATTTGTATTAATTCATCTTGATTTTTATCACCATTTTTTAAAGAGTTAATTAAATCTTTTATCTCTTCTACATTTAAAGCAAGTGGCGGAACACCAAGAGCACTTCTTTCATCGGTATGTTTTTTATATTTGGTTAAAAAATCCATATTTATCCTTTTAAAAATTTAATTTTCCATATTTTTTTGTAATTGTAGCAAATTTAATGTAATATAATTATAAATAAAATTTCAAGGATAGAAGTGCAAAAAGTATATTTTAAGGCCAGTTTTATAAATTTAGAAATTTATGGTGATAACAATGGAATAAGTGAAATAAAATTTGTTAATTTTTATAAAAATTTATCAACAAATGATGAGAATTTAAAACTTTGTATAGATGAGCTAAACAGATACTTTAAAGGAGATCTTAAAAATTTTAGCGTTAAGTTAAATATAACTGGAACCAAGTTTGAAAAAGATGTTTATAACGCGCTTTTAAAAATCCCTTATGGAGAGGTTAAAACATACAAAGAAATTGCTAAGTCTATAAATCACCCAAAAGCTTATCGTGCAGTTGGAAATGCAAACTCTAAAAATAAAATTCCTATCATAATTCCTTGCCATAGAGTTGTATCAAATAGTGGAATTGGCGGATATACGGGTGGAATTAACATAAAGAAAAACCTTTTAAAAATAGAGAAATATTTATAAAATTTATATATTATAATCATTTAATTAATTTTATTAAATTTACCTAACATTAACCATTTTTGCCATATACTTTGTACTAGATTTTTTTTAGAAAGGATGTTTTTATGAAGAGAATATTTTTTATTATTTTGTTTGGTTTTTGTGTTTTATTCGCAAGAGATCTAGAAGAAATCAAATCTTCAAATGAGATAAAAATAGGCGTTAGAACTGATTTTCCACCATTTAGCCAAATAAAAGATGGTGAATTTACTGGTTTTGAAGTTGAACTTGCAAAAGCCATAGGAAATAAAATATTAGACAATAAAGGCAAAGTTGTATTAGTCGGAGTTGAAGCAAAAGATAGAATTCCAATGCTTAAAAATGATCAAATCGACTTAATGGTAGCAAACTTTACAATGACAGATGAAAGAAAAAAAGCAGTTGATTTTTCATTCCCCTACTTACTAGACTTTATGGGGATTTTAGCTCCAAGCAATTCACATTTAAATAAACTTTCAAGCTTCAATGGTAAAAAACTTTTAGTTATTCCAGGAACTACCTCAGATGAGTTTTTAAAAGACAACAAAACTAAATTTAAAAACATTGAAGTAGTTAGCTGTGAAAACCTATATGATTGCTTAACAAAACTTAAAAACAATGAAGGTGATGGATATTTTCACACAGTATTTTCACTAGCAAACATAGCTGTTATAGATAATACATTTACTATAACAAATAAAGCTGTTGGACATCCTGACTATATAGCTTGCGGTATAAAAAAAGGTAATTCATCTCTTTTGAATGCAGTAAATAACGCAATCGTAAAACTAAGCAAAGAAAATTTCTTTACAAAAGCTTATGATGAGACTTTTAAGATTCATTATAAAGGAACAATTGATAAAAAGTATTTCTTAGTAGATGATATTTATAGAGTTTTTGGTTAAAAATTAAAGCTTTGGTTTTTTACCAAAGCTTTAATCTAAGAGAATTTAATACAACACTAACTGAGCTAAAACTCATAGCAAGTGCAGCATAAACTGGACTTAGCAATAGTCCAAAACTAGCAAAAACCCCAGCTGCAAGAGGAATGCATAAAGCATTGTAAAAAAATGCCCAAAAAAGGTTTTGCTTTATTATATTCATAGACCTGTTTGATGCTTTAATAAGTTTCAAAATTCCATTTAAATCATTATTTATAAGTAAAATATCGCCAGAACTTTTAGCTATATCACTTCCACTATTCATGGCAATACCACAATCTGCCTCTTTTAGCGAAAGTGCATCATTTACACCATCACCAACAAAAACTGTAATTCCTTTTTCTTTTTGTTCTTTTACAATTTCAAATTTTTGTTCAGGTAAAATATCACTAAAAACTTCTTTTATATCTAAATTTGAAGCGATAAAATTTGCAACTTTTTTATTATCTCCTGTTAGCATTAATGTATTAATAAAAGAATTATTTAAATTATTTATAGTTTCTTTTGATTCAGTTTTAATTTTATCACTTAAAATGATATAGCCTTCATATTTTTTATTAAAAGCTACTAAAATAACACCAAATCCATTATCTAAAAATTCTTTAAAGTCATTTTTATTAAACTCTACTTTATTTCCTAAAAGTAAAGTCTCATTTCCAACTATTAAATCATCAGTCTTTAAACCTTTGCCAACTAAATTTTCAAACTCTTTATTAAATTTTTCAAATTTTATATTTTGATCTTTGGCAAAATTGATTATTGCTTTTGCTATTAGATGCTCACTCAAAGCCTCTAAAGAAGCAACTTTACTAAGCAAATCATCGCTTAAATTTGTTTTAAAAACTTCAATTTTTCCATAGGTTAAAGTTCCTGTTTTATCAAAAATAACATTTTTAGTATCTTTTAAAATTTCCAAAACCTCTGGATTTTTTACTAAAATTCCTTTTTTTGCAAGAGAAGAAATAGCACAAACTATGGCTATTGGTGTTGCAAGACCTAAAGCACATGGGCATGAGATAACCAAAACAGAAATTGCACAAACTACTGCATATCCTAAATTTCCAAGTAAAAACCAAACTAAAAAAGTAACTAATGATATTAAAATAACAATAGGAACAAAAATATTTGCTATTTTATCAGCAAACCTTGAAATAGGCATTTTCTTTGCACTTGCCTCGCTTAATAGTTTTGTCATTCGAAAAAGCAAGGTTTCGTGATTTTGTGTTGTTATCTTAATGCTTATTACACCATTTGTATTTAAAGACCCAGCATTTACGCTATCACCTACTTTTTTATAAATTGGCAAACTCTCCCCTGTTAAAATAGACGCATCAATCTCTGCACCGCCATCTACTATAACCCCATCTCTTGGAATTGTCATTCCATTTTTTACTAGTACCACATCGCCTATATTTAAAGTTGTAGCTAAGACTTCATCAGTTGTGCCATCTTCTTTTAACAAAATTGCCATTTTTGGTGTTAAATTTAAAAGTGATTTTATATAATCATCTGCTTTTGCTTTTGAGTTTTCTTCTAAAAATTTACCTAAACTAATGAAAGTTATGATCATTGCAGCTGATTCAAAATAAACATAATTAAGCTTGCTTGGTATTAAACTTGGAAATAAAAACGCAAAAGTTGAGTAAAAATATGCTGAAAAAACGCCCAAAGAAACTAAAACATTCATGTCAAAATTTCTATTTTTTAAAGCTCCAAAAGCATGTATAAAAAAATGTCTTCCGCAGTAAAATACAACAATTGTTGTTAAAATAAATTGCATTAATGAGTTTAAAAAACTATGTTTTAATCCCATGTGTAAAATCATAATAATAATAGTTAAAAAAATTGATAATAAAAGAGTATTTTTCATACGCTTCAATGCATTTTGTTTTTTTAATGCAAGCTCTTCATAATTTGTTGCTATTTCATAGCCTAATTTTTCTATCTTTTGTATTATTTTATCTTTAATATCATCATTTTCTATCTCAAATTCGCCTGAGTTTGCTGTAAAGCTTACATTAACATTTTTAACACCAGGTATTTTTTTAGTAACTCTTTCAACTGCGTTTGAGCAGTTTACACAAGTCATTCCTATGATATTTAGTTTAAAAATTTGAGACATTATTTTATCTCCTTAAGCACCTCAAAACCTAAATCCTTCATCTCATCGCAAAAATATTTTATTTTTTCATCATCTAAATCTAATGAAACTATGCCTTTTTCAACATCCACATCAACCTTGCCAAACTCATCTTCAAAATAATTTTTAATAGTATTTGCACAGTTTTGGCACTTTATATTTTTTACCTCAAAATTTTTCATAGAAATATCCTTTTTTTAAATAAGATTTTAATTAAGCAATTATAATGCTTGTTATTAAATTGTTTTTTAATATTTTTATATGCTAAAATCAACGAAATTTTAAGTTTTTATATGGTATAATTAAAACTTTAAATTTTAAAAAGGATTTATTTATGGGAAGAGCGTTTGAGTATAGAAGAGCCGCAAAAGAAGCAAGATGGGGTAAAATGAGTAGAATTTTTCCAAAACTTGGAAGATCTATAACAATAGCTGCAAAAGAAGGCGGACCAGATCCTGATATGAATCCAAAGTTAAGAACCGCAATCGCTGCTGCAAAAGCACAAAATATGCCTAAAAACAATATTGATGCAGCTATAAAAAGAGCTAGTGAAAAAGATAGTCCTAATATCCAAACTATCCATTATGATGGCAAAGGACCACATGGATGTCTTATAATAGTAGAGTGTGCTACTGAAAACACAACAAGAACAGTTGCAAACATAAAATCTATTTTTGGAAAAAATGGTGGAGAGTTTTTACCAAATGGTAGTTTATCATATATGTTCTCAAGAAAATCAGTTTTTGAAGTAAAAATGCCAAAAAGAGATTTAGAAAGCGTTGAGCTTGATTTAATAGACTATGGAATGACTGAGATGATTGTAAACGAAGATGAAGAAGATGGTGGCGAGACAACTTTAATAATTTATGGTGAATATGAAAGCTTTGGAGAGCTAAACAATGGTATAGAAAAACTTGGTCTTGAAATAATAAACGGAAGCTTAAAATATATTGCAAACAATAAACAAGAATTTAGCGATGATGAGCTTGAAGAGATAGAAGTTTTGATAGACAAACTCGAAGAAGATGACGATGTACAAGAGGTTTATACAAATATAGCGTAATAAAATAAAGGATAAAAATGGAAAAATTAAAAGTTTTTGATATAGATAAAGATGAATTAGCAAAATATAAATTTGCTCTAATTAAAACTGAAAAAGGCAATATTAAATGCGAACTTTATCCGGATGAAACACCACAAACTGTAATGAATTTTGCAAGCTTAGCAAAAAGTGGCTTTTATGATGGGCTAAATTTTCACAGAGTTATACCTAATTTTGTCATTCAAGGAGGTTGTCCTTTTGGCACTGGAACTGGTGGTCCAGGATATAGGATAAAGTGTGAGTGTGATAACCAAACTCACAAACACGAAAGAGGAACTCTTTCTATGGCTCATGCTGGACGCGATACTGGTGGAAGTCAGTTTTTTGTCTGTCACTCGGCTCAACCTCATCTTAATGGAGTACATACAGTTTTTGGAAAAGCCATTGATGAAGAGAGTTTAAAAGTACTTGATAGCATAAGAGTTGGCGATAAGATAAAAACTATCGAAATAAAAGAGAGTTTATAAATTCTAAATTTAAAGCTTTAAAATAATTAAAAAATAAAAAGAGCTACTTTAATTGTGGCTCTTTTTACCACATTAAGCTTTTTAAAAAATGTTTAAAATTCTTAATAAATGCCAATTTTACAAATATAAATTTTTAGAAGCATTATTTCAGCTCTTAAAAAAATAAAAAATATATCATAAATTAAATTTAATAATTAATGATTTTATGGTATTATTAACATATCTTAATGTTAGGTTTATAATATGAAAAAAGTTGTTACTATTTTACTTATTATTGGTTTTCTAATTATTGGGTATTTCTTTTTTCAAAAACAAAATTTGCTTAAAAACAGTGAGCTTATATTTTATGGAAATATTGACTCACAAACATCAACACTTTCGTTTAGATTTTTAGGTGAAATTTCAGAAATTTATAAAGATGAAGGAAATCTAGTTAAAACTGGAGATAAGCTTGCAGAACTTGATAAAAGCTATCTTTTAAATAAACTAGATGAGCTGAAATCTCAAATTTCATTAAATGAAATAAAACTTTCTAAGCTTCAAAAAGGTTTTAGACAAGAAGATATAGCTAAAGCAAAAGCAAATTTAGATATTTCAAAAGCAAATTTAAATGAAGCAAGGATAAGCTTTAATAGACAGGCAAAACTCATAAAACTAAAAGCAACATCACAAGATGCCTATACAAAAGCTAAATCAAACCTAGAAAGTCTCGAAGCAAATTTTGACCTTGCAAAAGCAGAATATGAAAAGTTAAAAAATGGCTATGAAAAAGAAGATATTGCATCTCAAATTGAACTTATAAACTCACTTAAAATAAATGCCGAAAAAATTAAACTAGATATACAAAACTATTCATTAACTTCACCAATTGATGGTATTATACAGACTAAATTTAAAGAAATTGGTGAAATTGCAAACCCAGGTGAACCCGTTTTTGAAATATCGAAAAAAGATAATTTTTTTGTTAGAGCATATATAGATGAGCCATACATGGGAAAAATCAAAATTGGAGATAAGGTTTTAGTGTATTCAGATATTAAAGATGAGCCATATAAAGGTCACATTAGCTTTATTTCAAATGTAGCTGAATTTACACCAAAAAATGTTCAAACTATAAAACTAAGAGCTGATTTGGTCTATAGATTTAAAGTAGATATTGATAAAAGCGATGATAAGCTAAAACAGGGAATGCCAGTACACATAAAACTAAAATGATAAAAGCTGTTAATTTAGAAAAGAAATTTAAAAATACAATTGCAATTAACAATATAAGCTTTGAAGCAAAAAGTGGTCTCATAACAGGCTTGGTAGGACCTGATGGAGCTGGAAAAACAACACTTTTAAGACTTCTTGTTGGTCTTATGAAACCAACTTCTGGAAACCTTGAAGTACTTGGCTTTAAAATGCCAAACTCAAGTCAAGAATTTTTATCAAGCATTGGATATATGCCTCAAAATTTTGGACTATACGAAGAGCTAAGCTGCTATGAAAACTTAAAGCTTTATGCTACTTTGCAAGATATTCAAAACCAAAATGATAGAATAAATGAACTTTTAGAATTTACAAAACTAGCTCCATTTAAAAATAGATTTGCTAAAAATTTAAGTGGTGGAATGAAACAAAAGCTTGCACTTTCTTGCGCTCTAATAAGAAAGCCAAAACTTCTTTTATTAGATGAGCCAGGAGTTGGAGTTGATCCAATAGCTAGAAAAGAGCTTTGGAAGATGGCAAAAGAACTTCAAAAAGATGGTATTACTGTAATTTGGGCAACATCATACCAAGATGAAGCAAATTTATGTGATGAGGTTATAATGCTAAATGAAGGTGAAATTTTACTTCATGAAAATCCACAAAACGCTAAAAAAATACTTAAAAATAGAGTATTTTTAATAAATATTGATGACAAAAAAACATATCTTGATACTCTAAAATCAAACCCAAATATATTGGATGCTTCTATTTTAGGAGATGATATAAAATTTAGTATTAAAAAAAATGCTAAATTTGAAATTCCAAAAAATGCTAAAACCATAGAACCAAGTTTTGAAGATCTTTTTTTAGATCTATTAAATCCAAAAAATATAAAAATTTCATCTTTAAAAACAGATATTTTAAAAAGCGATAAGCCAGTTATACAAGCCATAAATCTAACTAAGAAATTTGGTGATTTTACAGCTACAAATAATATAAATTTTAGTGTAAATAGTGGAGAAATTTTTGGGCTTTTGGGACCAAATGGAGCTGGTAAATCAACTACTTTTAAAATGCTTTGTGGGCTTTTAAAACCAACTAGTGGAAAAGCATTAGTTCTAGGTCAAGATTTATATGAAAAAGCTCAAGAAACTAAACAAAAAATTGGTTATATGGCACAAAAATTTTCTCTTTATCAAAATTTAAATCTAACTGATAATTTAGATTTTTTTGCGGGAATTTATGGCTTAAAAGGAAAACAAAAAAAAGAAAAAATTGATCAAATGATAGAAACTTTTGAGTTTAAAAAATATCTTAAATCAACTGTTTTAGAACTTCCTCTTGGTATAAAACAACGCCTTAGTTTAGCTTGTGCGATAATGCATGAACCATCAGTATTATTCTTAGATGAGCCTACTAGTGGAGTTGATAGTGTAACAAGGCGTGAGTTTTGGACACATATAAATACTCTTTCAAAAAATGGAGTAAGTGTTATGGTAACAACTCATTTAATGGATGAAGCCGAGCTTTGTGATAATATAATGATAATTTATAAAGGCAAAGATATAAAAACAGGCTCACCTAGTAAAATAAAAAGTGATATTAAAAACAATGCAACAATGGAGGAAGCTTTTATAAAGCTTGTAAAAGATTATGAAAATTAAAAATATTAAAGCAATTGCTTATAAAGAAACTTTGCAAGTTTTTAGAGATCCAAGCTCTATTTTAATTGCTTTTATCTTACCATTAATTTTGCTTTTTTTAATGGGGTATGCTGTTTCGCTTGATTCAAAAAATATTAAATTTGGTATAGTTTCTCATTCAAATCTCACAAATGATTTAATATCAAATTTTATGGCTTCAAAATTTTTTAATACCGAAGTTGGAAGTAATAAAGAAGAATTCATACAAAGAATTAAAAAAAATGATATAAAAGCACTTTTAATAATAGAAGATGATTTTTATAAAACACACAAAATTCAACTCTTATTAGATGGCAGTGAGCCAAATACAGCAGGACTTATAGCAAAATACTCAAGCCAAATCATAAAAAATTGGGAAATTCAAAATAAAATAACAAGTAAACTAGAAAAAATAAATCCTATAAACTTGCAAACTCAAATGAGATTTAACTCAGAAATTTCAAGTAGATATTTTATAATACCAGGTTCAATTGCAGTTATAATGACATTAATAAGCACGCTTTTAACCGCTTTAGTAATAACAAGAGAGTGGGAAAGAGGCACGATGGAGGCTCTTTTAGCAACACCAATTAGTATGAATGAAATAATAATTGCAAAACTTATTCCATATCTATTTTTAGCCTTAGGCTCCATGTTAATGTGCTTTTTAGTCGCATTTTTTTGGTATGATGTTCCTTTTAGGGGTAGTATTTTAATACTTATAATAATGAGTATTATATATCTTTTTCCATCTTTAACTATGGGACTTTTTATCTCATCTTTAACCAAAAGTCAATTTGTATCCGCTCAAGCTGCCATAATAGCTGGTTTTTTACCTGCTTTTTTAATTTCAGGAGCTATTTTTGAAATAAATAATATGCCTGAATTGCTTCAGTATTTTTCATATTTAATTCATGCAAGATATTTTGTTAGCTCACTTCAAACAATATTTTTAGTAGGAGATGTATATAAGATATTTATATTTGATATTATTGGGATGATTAGTGTTGGAGTGTTGTTTTTTATACTTGTGAAATTTAAACTAAAAAGGAGCTTGGATTGAGACTTCTTGCACTTATTAAAAAAGAGTTTTTATCCATAATTAAAGATAAGCAAAACTCAATTATTGTTTTTTTAGCTCCACTAATTCAGCTTTTAATTTTTTCTTTTTCAATCAATTTAGACATAAAAAATATAGACTTAGCTATTTTTAATCAAAGCAATAGCAAACAAACAAAAGAAATCTTATATAAATTTGAAGGCTCAAAATATATTAGAAATATCTATATGGTTAAAAGTTATGAAGAAGCAAATAAACTATTAGAGCTAAAAAAGGCTATTTCTATAGTTGTTTTTCCACCAAATTTTGGCATTAAAGATAATAATATACAGGTAATATCTGATGGACGCCGCTCAAATTCAGCTCAAATAGCAGAAAGCTATATTCTATCAATGACAAATAAAAACAATAATCTTGAAATTAGAAATTTATATAATCCAAATTTAAATAATTATTGGTGGATTTTGCCAAGTGTATTTGGCTCAGTTAGCCTAATATCAGCTTTTGCACTAACTGCTATGTCAATAGCAAGAGAAAGAGAACTTGGTACTTTTGATCAAATATTAGTCTCCCCTCTTTCGGCATTTCAAATAATGCTTGGAAAACTTATTCCTGCAATAATTATAAGTATTTTTAATGCTACTATTATACTTTTAATTGCATTTTTTGGTTTTCATATACCATTGGTTGGAGATTTATGGCTTTTATATCTTGGAGTGATAGTATTTTTATTTAGCGTTTGTGGTATTGGCCTTTTTGTCTCATCAATATCAAAAACACAACAACAAGCAATACTTTATACTTTTGTATTTTTACTACCTTCATTTTTATTATCAGGTTTTGCAACTCCTGTTGAAAATATGCCAAATTGGCTTGAGCCTTTTACAAATTTAGTAACTTTAAAATATTATTTGCTGTTTTTAAGGAGTATATTTTTAAAAGATATAAGTTTTATCGATAGTTTGGAGTACTTAATACCTATGTTTTTAATAGGTATAATCTCTTTTATATTTGCAATGCAGTTTTTTAAAAGAAAAAGTAGTTAAAAATTTAATTACTAATTTTGCTTTGGATTATACCTTGATAAAAAAATCATTTTATCAGGCTTTGAAACTGATATATGCATATTAAATTCATGATTTATATATTAATTCAAAATTTCTTTATTTAGCCACACAAAATCATTAAAAACCAATTTTTATCCTTTTAAAAATATTAATTAAAAGCTGAAATTTTATATAAAAATTCCTAAAAAATTTAATAAATATAAGTTATAATAATGATATTGATTTTTATAAAAAGGAAAAAATATGGAAAAGATAAAATTTAGCGATGGTGTTAGTGAGACTTTACTTATAAATTTATATTTTAGAAGTCTTGAAAATTTAGTTAAAAAGCCTATTTTAAAAGATGAGTTTTCAGGTGAAATTGTTAAACACCTAGACTATGATTTTTCTAAATTCGATAAAAGTAAATTGAGCCGTGTTGGAACAGTAATTAGAGCTAAATTTTTTGATGATGAAATTTTAAAAATAGCAAATGAAGATAAAAGCGAGAATAATGATTTAGTCATCATTCAAGTTGGAGCTGGGCTTGATACGCGCCCTTTAAGACTTGAAAGTAAAATTTCAAACGCTATTTTTTACGACCTTGACTTGTGTGATGTTATAAATTTGCGTGAAAAACTGGTAAAAAAAGCTAAAAATAATTTTTATATAACATCATCAATGTTTGAAACTTCTTGGATGGATGAGCTTGTTAGTAAGCATAAAAATGCTAAATTTATCTTTATATTAGAAGGCGTTACAATGTATTTTGAAAAGCCTAAATTAAAAGAGTTTTTTAAAAATTTACTTGATAGATTTCAGGGTGTTTTAATGGCTGATTTTTTAAATAAATTTGCTGCAAATTTCCCTCAAAGCCGCCATGATGCCATGAAATTTATAAAAAATGCAAAGTTTAAATTTGGAATTGATAGCGAAGATGAAATTTTAGAATTTGATGACAGGCTTAAATTTATTAAAAAAGGTGTAATGTTTGATATGTATAAAAATAGATGGGGAATTTTAGGTTTTATTTTAAGAAATTTCGCTCCAAAAGTTAAAAACTCATGCGATTTGTATATTTTTAAACTAAATTAAAAATATACAAATTATTAAAACAAGCAAAAGAGAGTGAACTTTTAACTCTCTTTTTTAAAAAAGCGATGAATTTTAGCATTTATTTTCAACCACTCTTTTAGTTCATATATTGGATGGCCAGCATATTGTTTAAAGCCTTCTAAATTCTTACTAACCCCACCTCTTGCTGCTATTTGAGCAAAATCTCCAACTTTCACATGTCCACCAGAGCCACTTTGTCCGCCCATTACAACATTTCTACCAAGTATTGTTGAGCCAGATATTCCTGTTTGTGAAACTATTAAGCAGTTATTTCCAAGTTCACAATTATGCCCTACTTGAACAAGATTATCTATTTTTGTGCCAGATTTTATTATAGTTGGTTTAAAAACTCCCCTATCTATCGTAGTTCCAGCCCCTATTTCAACATCATCTTCTATTATTACATTTCCATTATGATGAATTTTTACATGCTTTCCGTCTTTTGTATGAGCATATCCAAAACCATCACTTCCAACAACGCTATTTGCATGAATTATGCAATTATTTCCTATAATTGTGTCATTATAAATAACAACATTTGGATAAATAATGCAATTTTTACCTATCTTTACATTATCACCAATATAAGCTCCAGGCATTATTAAAGTACTTTCATCTATTGATGAGTCAAACCCAACATAAGCATTTTTCATTATTGTAGCTGTTTTATCGATATTTGCTACATTACCATGCCTAATTAATTCTTTTTTAAAATATTTACTTAAAATAGCAAAACTAAGATGTGGATTTTGGCAAACTAAAACTCTAATATGCCCTGGAACATGATTTAACATTTTTTCACTTACTAAAACAGCTCCTGCTTTAGTGTGTTCGAGAAATTTTATATTTTTTGCTCCATCACAATAACTAAGCTCATTTTCTAAAGCCAAATCAAGTGAATTTATAGCCTTTATGTCAAAATCATCACCACTAAACTCAATATTTAATATTTCACAAATTTTACTAAGCAGCATTTTACATCTCCATTATAACCGAACCACTTCTTACTATATCAATCGGATTATATTTTTTCATAGTTTTTACAAAACTATCTATTCTAAGCGAGTCATCACACGCCATAACTATTAAAATTTCATCGTCGCTATTTGCAACGCTTCCATTATATGATTTTAAAACAGCATCAAGTCCTGATAAATTTTCTAAAAGCGAAATTTTAACTAAAGCCATCTCTTTTTCTACAAATTCACCTTCTTCTATAACTTTGTAAATAGGAATTAATTTATAAAGTTGTTTAACTATTTGCTCAAACGCTTTACCATCACCACTTGTTACAATACTAACTCTTGAAAATTCCGTATTTGGAACAGGAGCAACAGTTAAGCTGTCTATGTTATATCCACGACCAGAAAAAAGACCTACTATCCTTGATAAAACACCGTGCTCGTTTAATACTATAACTGAAATTAATCTTCTTTTATCTTTCATTTTAAAACCTTATTTAAGTATCATATTATATAACGCACCACCAGCTGGAACCATAGGAACAACATTTTCAAATCTATCTATTCTTGCATCAATCAAAGTTGTCTTTTTACTTTTTATAGCTTCTTTAAGAGCGTTTCTAAACTCATCTTTTGTATTTGCAACAAAACCTTTTCCGCCAAAACTCTCAATTAATTTTACAAAATCAGGCTGATTGCTAATGTCAGTTGAAGCAAACCTTTCTTTGTAAAAAAGACTTTGCCACTGTCTTACCATTCCTAAAAATTTATTATTTAATACTATATTTATGATAGGAAGTTTGTTTTCACAAATAGTTTGAAATTCTTGTAAATTCATCAATACTCCACCATCTCCATTAAAATTTACTACAACACCATTTTTATTTGCCATCGCTGCTCCAAGAGCTGCTGGAAGACCATATCCCATGGTTCCTAAACCTCCACTTGTTAAAAGTGTTCTTGGGTTTTTAAAAGGATAGTATTGAGCCACCCACATTTGATGCTGCCCAACATCAGTTACTATAATAGCTTTTTCATCATCTATAATTTTAGCAGTTTCTTCTATTACCCACTGTGGTTTTAAAACTTCATCGCTATCATTAAATTTAAGAGGGTGAATCTTATCATAAGTTTTTAAGATGTTTCTCCACTCTTTAAAAGAGTTAGAATCTACTTCATTTTTTAATAATGGTATTAAATCCTCAAGCACATTTTTTATATCGCCAACTATAGGATAATCAGCATTTACAATCTTAGAAATTGAACTTGGATCTATGTCAATATGAATAATTTTTGCATTTTTTGCAAACTCGCTTAATTTTCCAGTTACCCTATCATCAAATCTTGCTCCAATACAAAATATCAAATCAGCTTCACTCATAGCCATATTTGCAGCATATTTGCCGTGCATTCCGACCATCCCAAGATTTAATTCATCATCACTTCTTAAAGTCCCAAGCGCCATTAGTGTTTCAACTGCAGGAATTTTTGAAATTTCTGATAGTTTTCTAATCTCATTTGTTGCATTTGAGCTAATTACTCCACCACCTAAATATAAAAGAGGTTTTTTTGATTTTGATATTAGATTTACAGCTTTTTTAATCTGTCTTTGATTTCCTTTATAGGTTGGTTTATATGTTTTCATTGAAATTTCTTCTGGATAGCAGAACTCACCAAGAGCGGCACTTATATCTTTTGGGATATCAATGTGTACTGGACCAGGTCTGCCACTTCTTGCAATATAAAAAGCCTCTTTTAATACTCTTGGAAGCTCTTCAATGGTTTTTACTAAATAATTATGTTTAACACATGGTCTTGAAATTCCAACAGCATCAATTTCTTGAAAAGCATCTGTTCCAATGAGTGAATTAGCTACTTGACCACTTATTAACACAAGTGGTATTGAATCCATATATGCAGTTGCAAGTCCTGTTATTGTATTTGTAAATCCAGGACCACTTGTTACTATGCAAACTCCAACTTTTCCAGTTACTCTTGCATATCCATCGGCTGCGTGGGCTGCAGCTTGCTCATGTCTAGTTAAAATAAGCTCAAAATCTTTCTCATCATAAGTTGCATCAAATATATTTAATGCTGCCCCTCCTGGATATCCAAAAACTACTTTTACGCCTTCGTTTTTTAGTGCTTGCATTATCATTTGCGAACCAGTAAGCTTTGACATTTTGTTTTTACCTTTAAAATAAAATGCAATATTGTATCAAAACAATATTAATTTAAAATGATAAATTTAGTTAAATTTTACAAATTTTTAGACTAAATTTGGCTAAATTTATATGCTTTTTATAAAATTATAACTACAATATATAAAAATAACAATTCAAAGGAGTTTTTATGAAAAATGGACTATTTATTTTAAGTAGCGATAATGTAAATAAAAGTGAGTCTAAAACCCTATCATTTATAAAAGAAATTTTTAGTACTAAATTTAAAAAAATAGCTATTTTTTCTCCACTTTATAATGAGCATATATCTTCAATAAGTTGTTTTTGCAAAGATGATTTGCAAAATTGTTTTTCAAATCAAAAAGAACTAAGGTTAAAAACAATAAAAAAATATGAAGAAATTTTAGAAAAAAATGACTTTGTTATCATCATAGGTGATAAAAATAAATTTAATACAAATTTAGCAAAAGATCTTAATTTGCCTATTTTGACAGAGTATTTAGATGATGATGAGGCAAAATTTGATGAGTTTAAAAGTGCTTTGGATTTTTCTTATAGTGTAGCTGATAAGATTTATTTTAACAAAAGTGATAAATTTGTTTCAACTAGTATTTTAGAGGTAAAACCTGAAATTTTCTTTGATGAGTTAGAAAATGCAAAAACAAATTTCAAAACTCCAATTAAATTTGAATATGAACTTTATAAAAAAGCAAAATCAAATTTAAAAACCGTAGTTTTACCTGAAAGCGAGGATGAGAGAATTTTAAAAGCGTCTGATATTTTGCTTAAAAAAGAGGCTGTAAATGTCATTTTACTAGGTGAGCCTGATGAGATAGATAAAAAAGCAAAAAATTTAAAGCTAAACCTCTCAAAAGCAACAATTATCAATCCTTTAAAAAGCGAGCTTTTAGATGAGTTTGTAGATGAGTTTTATGAGCTTAGAAAACATAAAGGCATAACTTTAGAAGATGCAAAAAAAATTATGCTTGATAAAAACTACTTTGCAACAATGCTTGTTTTAGTCGGAAAAGCTGATGCCATGATAAGTGGCGCTGTTGGAACTACGGCTGATACTATCCGCCCTGCTTTGCAACTTATTAAGACAAAAGAGGGAATTTCAACAGTTAGTGGGGCTTTTTTAATATGTTTAGAAGATGAGGTTTTAGTTTTTGGGGATTGTGCTGTGGTGCCTGAGCCAACTGCTAAAGAGCTTTGTGATATTGCCATATCCCTATCATCTACAGCAAAATCTTTTGGTATTGAGCCTAAAATCGCACTTCTTAGCTACTCAACTGGTGAAAGTGGCAAAGGAAAAAGTGTCGATAAAGTAAAAGAGGCTCTGAATTTAGCAAAAGAGAGTTTGGGCGAAGATGTCGATGGACCACTTCAATTTGACGCTGCAATTGATGAAAAAGTAGCGAAGAAAAAAATGCCAAACTCAAAAGTAGCAGGCAAAACAAATACCTTTGTCTTTCCAGATCTAAACTCAGGAAACATCACCTACAAAGCAGTTCAAAGACTTACAGGATGTGTTGCAATGGGACCGATTTTACAAGGACTAAAAAAACCAGTAAATGACTTAAGTAGAGGTGCGAGCGTGGAAGATATCGTAAATACAGTGCTAATTAGCGCAATTCAAGCAGGAAATTGATATGAAAATTTTAGTATTAAACTCAGGAAGTAGCTCAATCAAATTTAAACTTTTTGATATGAATGGGCGAAATGCCATTTTAGATGGCTTTATCGAAGAGATTGGAAGCGAGCACTCTAAAGTCAATATAAACTATGGCAATGAGCTTTTTGTAAAAGATGTCGCCATAAAAGACCACTTAGAGGGCATGGACTATCTAAATATTTTTTTTAAAAAGAGTAAAGTTTTAAAAGATTTTAGCGAACTTGATGGCATAGGCCACAGAGTTGTTCATGGGGGAAATAAATTTCAAGACTCAGTCATTATAGATGATGAAGTTATAAAAACTATCGATGAACTTTCAGAGCTTGCCCCACTTCACAACCCTGGGCATTTAGCAGGAATTAGAAGTGCTATGGCTGAAGCGCCAAATGTCCCGAATGTCGCGGTATTTGACACAGTTTTTCACCAAACAATGCCGCAATATGCTTATATGTATGCAATTCCGTATGAATATTACGAAAAATATGATGTTAGAAAATATGGCTTTCACGGAACTTCACACAAATATGTTACAGAGCAAGCGGCAAACTACATGGGAATAAGACTTGATGCCTTTAATGCCATCTCGCTTCACATTGGAAATGGCGCAAGTGTAACTGCCATAAAAGGTGGAAAGAGCATAGATACCTCAATGGGAATATCGCCACTTGAAGGACTTATGATGGGAACAAGAAGCGGAGATATCGATCCTGCAGCGCTCTATCATATCGCCAAAATAACAAACAAAAATCAAGCAGAAATTGACTATATGCTAAATAAGGAAAGCGGACTTTTAGGAATTTGTGGTATGAGTGACATTAGAAAAGTAAAGAGAATGATTTTAGATCATGATGATGAAAGAGCAAAGCTAGCTTACAATATGTACATGTATAGGATCACAAAATATATTGGCTCATACTTTGCCATAATGGGCAGAGTCGATGCTATCATCTTTACAGCTGGAGTTGGCGAAAACTACGCTCACTTAAGAGCTGATATCTGTAAGACGATAAATCACTTTGGCGTAAATATCGATGATGATTTAAATGAGTTAAAAAGCAACTCAATTAGATTTATAACCAAAAGAGACTCAGTTATAAGGGCTTTGGTAGTACCAACAAACGAAGAGCTTGCCATCGCACTAGAGGTTAGAAAACTTATCAAAAATAAGAATTTCATCTAAAGTAAAGGATAAATTATGCTAAAAGATATGCTTTATATAACAGCGGGTGGGTTTTTAACCATCAAAGACAGAGTTCAAAAAGAACTAAATGCTCTTGAAAATCGTGGCAAAATCACAAAAGAAGATAGTCAAGCTTTTGTAGACAGACTTTATGAAAGAGCTGAGGCCGAGCACAGACAAAATATGGAGTATTTTAAAGAAGTTGCTAGTGAGCTAAATTTGGCAAGCAAAGATGACATAGCAAGAGTTGAAAAAAAACTTGATGAGATTTTAAAAAAGATGAAAAGCTAGGTAAAAATGACAAAAAATCTCTATAGTCCGCTAAGAATCTATAAGATTTTTCATCTTTTACTAACATTTTATCTACTTATTAAAAGGCGTGAGAGCTTTTTGTTTATAAAGAGCATAAAAGCCGATAAAATTACCTCTTACATCAATTATCTTGGACCGAGCTTTATAAAAATGGCGCAAGTTTTAGCCACAAGAAGTGACTTTTTCCCGCCTAATTATCTAAATGAGCTTAAAAAAATACACGATAATTTGCCACCAATGAGCCAAAGTGAGCTAGAGAAAGTTTATGAAGACAAAGGTTTTATAAATTTTAACAAAACTCCAATAGCAAGTGCCTCTATTGGGCAAGTACATGAGGCTTTTTTAAAAGATGGTAGTAAAGTTGCCATAAAAATAAGGCGATATAATATCGAAAAAATAGTAAAAACTGATATAAAAATCATCTCTTTTTTAAATGTAATTTTTAAGCCACTTTTTTCGCACTATACAAAAAACTCAATAGAAGCTGTAATTAGCGAGTTTGCAAGCACTATTATAAAAGAAACTAGTATGAGAATAGAGCTTACAAATTTAAAGAAATTTTCTAAAATTTACCAAGATTCAAACATCATTTTTCCAAAATATTACGAAGAGCTTAGCAACGATAATATGCTTGTAATGAGCTTTGAGGAGGGATTTAGGTTTGATGATAGAAAAAATATTGAAGAGTTTAAAATTGATATTAAAAAAGCGATAAATGACCTAGTTTTGTTTTATGTAGAGCAAATGCTGATTCGGGGCTATTTTCACGCTGATCCTCATCCTGGAAATGTCTTTATAAATAAAAACTCGCAGATAATTTTGCTTGATTTTGGTATGGTAAAATCAGTCTCAAATGAGACTAGACTTAACATAATCTCGCTTTTAAAAGCTGCAAATGAGCAAAACTATGAAGAGTATATCGCCGCTTGCAAAAATCTTGGAATTAGTGCTTATGAAACGCCAACTACGATGCTTGCTGAGTTTGTGGAGCAAATTTTTGATATATTTTCAAATGACTCACTTAGCAAAACAACAATGCAAAATTTAGCCTTTGAAGTTATGGCAAATACCGCTAAATTTCCCTTCAAACTCCCTGCCGAAGCTATCTATATCCTAAGAGTAAGTGCCATTATAGAGGGTCTTGGCACTAGTTATTTAGAAAATTTTAACGGTATAAAAGATATACTTCCAATCTTAGTTAAAAATATCCCACGAGCAGTTGGTGCAAAAGAGACTTTAGTTGATACTATTTTTGATGAATTAAAGGAGCTTCCGCAAAACCTGCACTATATAAAAACAAGTTTTCACAAGATAAGCTCGGGACAGATAGAAACAAATATCTCTAAATCACAGCTTGAATACTTTAAAAAGGCGATTGATGAAAAGGTTAGCGAGCTTATTTTTGGACTAGTTTTAATCCTAACTTCATTTTTTATCCTGCTTTTAGATGATGGTTTTAAATTTATAGCCATTGCTTTTTTTATAGCTGGAGTTTTAAGGCTGATTTATAAAAGATAAATGCTTTGTATATTAAAATATTTATAACTTTTTGAAAGTTAGCTTATAAATAAAAAATTTGAAAATAAAAAACCTTTGCTGATAATTGAATGACAACCTTTATTATCTCTTCCTACCAAAAATTTTCTTTTTTATATTTTCATAAGCTTTTTTTGCTCTAGTTTTTGGATTATCTATTAAAAATTTAGTTGAGTTTTTATCATAATTTTCATTTATTATATCCTTTGCTAGAAAAACTTTTATAGTTTTTTTGCCATTTTCAAAAACTGGATTTATCCATAAAGGATTATAAAAAACATCGACTATTTTAGTGGAATTTTCATCTTTTGATATTAAAATTTCATAAGCAACGCTTTGCTCACTTTCTATATTACCAATCGTTTCAACCCTTTGATTTGATATGAAATTTCCGCAAGAATACGCTATAAAGCCATTTTGATTATACCACGCAATCTCTTGTGAAACATGAGGATGATTTCCAATGATAGCATTTGCACCAAAACTAATAATTTTTTTGGCTAAATTTTGCTGATTTTTGTTTGAATAACTTTGATACTCTATACCCCAATGTGGAAAAACAACAATAAAATCAGCCCCGTAATTTAAAAGTTTGTCAATATCACTTTTAATTTTTTCTTCATCCAAGAAATTTAATAAACTTTTTTCTTCAGAATTTAGCGAGTTTTCAAGCCCATTATAACCATACGAATAACTCAAAAGCCCTATTTTAACACCTTTTACTTCTAAAAGTTTAAATTTATTTCCTTTTCCTGTGCCAAAATTAAAAAGTCCGGCATTTTCTATAGCCTCATTTGTTGTTAAAATACCATCTATTCCACCATCAAGAGCGTGATTATTCGCTGTTGATAGAGCATGAAAACCAGTATCTTTTAAGGCTTTAAAAATTTCAGCTGGAGTATTAAAAAGTGGATATCCCTTATAAATTAAATTTGGATTTGATGAGCTTTCAAAATTTCCAATAACCAAATCACCACTTTTTAAAAATTCTTTAATATTACTAAATTGCGGCGAAAAATCAAACTCACTACTATTTCTATCATAAGCATAATCAAGCTGTGGCTTATGTGTCATAATATCACCAGTAACAATGATTTTAATAACACTTGCAAAAGTAAAATTTATAAATAAAATTAAACTTAAAAAAAATTTCAAATTTCAACCTTAAAAAAAATCGATAAATTATAACTATTATTCATTAAAACTAAGTTATTTTAAATTAAATTAATTTGCGATGTATTCAACAAATAAAATATGTGAACGTTGTACTATATTCACAACGATCAACAATAACTTAAAAGATTTCATATAAAACTTGGCGCGTCATTTGAAAACAGTATTAAATCCCCAGCTTTTGTTTTTTCGCTTAATGTTTTTATAAGATCGTTTTTGTCTTTTAAAATAAACAGTTTATTTTTATCACAAATTTCACTAAAAATCTTTGCATTTAATTCACCAGTTACGATAATTAAATCAAAAATTTCATTTATGATTTTTGCTAAGTTTTCATTCATCTGTTTTGTGACTTCTACTATTCCTGGAGTTACGATAACTTTATTTGCGTCGTATTCTCTAACAAGCTCATAGCTTGCACTCATGCCCTCAAAATTGCCATTAAAGCCATCATCTATTATAAATTTAGGTGTTTTTGATACGATTTGAAGACGGTGTTCTACACTTTTTAAATTTGAAATTTTTAATTTTATTTCATCTATTTTTAAACCTAAAAATTTCGCCACACATATACAAACTGCTAAATTTGAAGCATTAAAACTACCTAAAATTGGTGCATAAAATTTATAACTTTCATCAAATTTCATCTCAAAACTAATACCATCTAAATTCGCTTTGATATTTTGCAAACAATCATCATAAATAACTATTTTATCATCATCTTTTTTTAAGGTCGAGCTATGTAAAAAAGCCTTTTTAAGTCTTGCTGAGTTTAAAGCTTCAAGTTTTGTTTTTCTTATATTATCAACACTTTTAAAATATTCAATATGCTGACTTCCTATCTCACCTACAACAATAATTTGTGGTTTTAAAAATTTTGTTATCTCATCAATATCGCCATTTTTCCTAGCACCAGCCTCTGCTATGTAAATTTGCGCATCGCTATTTAAATTTTCATTTATGTCTTTTACTAGACCCATTAATGTATTTACACTTCTTGGGGTCTTATAACAATTAAATTTTTCATTTAAAATTTGATATAGAAAATTTTTAATACTTGTTTTTCCATAGCTTGCGGTAATTTGTATGATTGTTAAATTTGGCATACTTTCTAATTTTTTTTGTGCTTTTTGCATATAAATTTTTGCATTTAGCTTTTCAAAACAAAAACTTATAAAAAAAGATATAAAAAGAGGTGCAAAAACTGGAAGAACAAATGCTTTTTTAAATAAAATAATATCTAAAAACAGAGTTGTTAAAATTAAAATTAAAAAAAATCTTTTAACTCTTGAGGTAAAAACTAATTTTTTATCAAGTTTTTTATGCCAAATAATAAGACTTGGTAATAAAATAATATAAAAATATATGAAAAATAAATTCTCATTTACAAGTTTTAATCCAAAATAACAAACTATTGGAATAAATAAAAAAATCAGATGCCAAAGAGGTTTAGTAAAGTGAAAAAATACTCTTTCAAATTTATAAGAAAACCACTGAAGAGTTGTTATGAGGTAAAAACCTAGAGATAAAATTAATAAAAAATGTGTAAAAAATTTTAAAAAAATCATTTTTTATCCTCTTCTTTTTCAATTTCTTTTAAGGCTTTTTGAACTTTATATTTATAAATATCACTAAATCTAATCGCTCTTTTTTTACTTTTTTTTGGCTCATCTTGAGTTAAATCAATATTTTTTGTATCATTTTCCACACTTTTTTCAGATTTATTTTCTAAAATTTGTGTATCCTTATCTGCTTTATCTATGCTTTGTTTTTCGTTTTTAAAGTCATTATTTTCAACCTCTTTATAGTTTTCATCTTTTGGTGTTTTTTTATCTAAATTAGGCTTATTATCTATTTTTTTTCTTTTTACAACATCACTTACTAAAACTAAATCTTGCACAACTTCATCATCAGATAAATCATTTTCATCTTTTTCTGCATTATTTTCATTAATAACTATTTCATCTATTTTTTTATCATTATCATCGTTGTTGTTAGCTTCTTTTGCTTTGCTATTTTCTTTAAATTCATTTTCTTGGCTAAATTCTTTATTTTTTTCTAAATTTGTTGAAGTCTCTTTTTTTTCTACATCTTCATTTAATTTGCTATCTTTTTTTTGCCCTTCAGTAATATCTTCATTTTTTTTATCATCTTGATATTCTCGCTCATAAACCTCTAAGACCTCATAATCATCATCTAATTTATCATAGATAAATTTATTTCCAATAATCGGCCCTTGCATGGTTTGGCTATTTTTATCTTCTGTTTTAGTTTCATTTTTTGTATTTATTTCATCAAGGTTTTTTGTTTTATTAAAATCATTTGTTAAGATTAAATCTTTTTCATCTTTTTTTTGATTTAGCTCATCTGATTTTTTATTTTCATTGTCGTTTTTTACTATATCTTCATCTTTTTTTTGATTATTGGTTATTTTTTTATTGTTTGAATTTTTACTGTTTTTTTTAGGATCATTCGTTTCGTATTCTCTCTCATGAACTTCTAAAACCTCGTAATCATCATCAAATTCATCATAAATAAATTTTTTATCTTCACTTGATTTATCTATTTTTAATTCACTATTTTCATTTTTTTCATTAATATTTTTAAAACTATTTTCTATAGTATCTGAAATAAATTTAGAATGTATTAAAAAGAAAAAGTGATCTCCTGCAAGTGGAAAAAACTCACTATTTTTAATTAGCCTATTTATCGTTTTACCACTTTCAAGACTTACAGCTTTATCGCCCTCACCCCAAAAAATAAGCGTTTTAGCTCTAGTTTTTGAAAAAACCTCTCTAAAGTCTTCATCAACTACATTTTTTAAAGTATCGTACATAACTCTACTCATTCCTGCGACATCTTTTGTAGCAAAGAGTTTATAAAGTCCTGCAAAACCAAATATTTTTAAAAATTTATAAAGTTTTATTTTAAATTTTACAATAAAAGGCTTTTCTTCAACGATTCCAGCAGTACTTAAAAGAACTAAATTTTCTGGTCTTAAAAGAGTTGCTATCTTACCACCAAAGCTATGACCCATAATAATATCTGGCTTTAGTTTTAATGAGCTTAAAAAAACTTGAACAATTTTTGCATATTTTATAGAATCAAGCTCATAAAAAATATCGCTTCTCCCAAAACCTGGTAAATCTATATAAATTTGCTTAAACTCATTAAGGCAAGAGCTAAAAGCCTTTATCATTATCTCTTTATTTGCACCCCAACCATGAATTATTAAAATAGATTTTTCTTTATCTGGATTTTTAATTTCATAGCTGATTTTATAAGTTTTAGCCAAGTATGAAATTTCCCTAATCGCCATCTTTATGCCTTTTTTGTGAATAAACTATATCTAAAAGCTCAACAGCACGCTCTAGTCTTTCATACTCTTTTAGGCTAAGCATAACAGCTTCAAATTTATTATTTTTAACAATAACAGCTTTTTTAAGCTCACCATCACTGACTTTTGATAAAACCGCACTGAAATTCCTTACAACTTCAGTTGCGGTATAAATTTCATCTTGTTTAAAACTAGGCATTTGCAACCTTTACATAAAATTATATGTAAAATTTATCATATTTTTAGTTAAATTTTACTTATAAACAGAAATTGATTTTACATAATTATAATCTATCTCTATTTTTTTATAACTTGGCAAATTTCTAGCTAAATCATAAAGTCTATCTTCAAAGTTATCAAACAGATAATGAGCTAAACTTCCTGGATTTGTATTTATCTCATTTAGATAAATTTCATCATTAATTATAAAAAAATCACATCTTATAAGGCTTCCATCAAATCCGTATGAGTAAATTTTAGAAAAAGCTTTTCTTAATTTTTCTTTTAATTTTTCATCTAAATTAGCTTCTTTTATAGTCTTACTATCACTAAATCTCAAGTATTTTTGATCAAAATCTAAAAATTCATCTTTATTTGGCTCTTCTATCATAGAAAATTCCATCTTTGAGTCTGCTTTATAACCAGCTAAATTACACTCTCTAACACCTTCAAAAAAAGGCTCAACCAAAAGCGTATCATCAAACTCAAAGCTCTTATCAAGTGCATAAGTAATCTCGCTCTCATCTTTAACGATGCTTATACCGATACTACTTCCAAGAGTTGCTGGCTTTAAAATAAAAGGAGGTTTTATAGTTATTTCTTCATTTCTTTTTAAAATTTGATAATTAAGAGTTTTTACTCCTGTTATATTTGTTAAAAATTTAGTTAAAACTTTGTCATAACTTAAAATTGCTGGTTTTAGCCTTGTGCCTATAAATTTAACATCAAAAAACTCAAATAAAGATGCTATTTTTCCATCTTCTCCATCACATCCATGGATTAAATTTACATAAACTTGAACATCTATTTTTTTGCTACTAAAAGCACCTTCGCTAAAAAAACCACCATTTTTAAGTATAAGTTTTTTTGATTTTTTATACTCAAAGCTGCTAAAATATGTAGCTTTCATATTTTTTGGATCTATTAAGTAAAAATCTCTATCTTTATCACAAAAAATAAATTTAACCTCTTTTTTCAATACATCTTTTAAAGTTATAGCTGATACTATGCTTATTTCATGCTCATAACTTTGTCCACCAAATACAAGTCCTAAATTCACTATTTTTCTCCTTATTTATGCTAATTTTTTTAATGCTTCTTTTATAAGATCTGCTGTATTTTGAGCTTTGCAAGTTGGTAAAATTTTAAGAATTTTATCTCTTTTAAAGCCTAAACTTTCAAGTGCCATTATGCTTTCGCTTTTGTAACTTTCTAAGTTTTGGCTACTTATTAATTTTGCATCACTTAATTCTGCTATTATCTTTCTAGCAGTTTTAAGACCAATCCCAGGAACTGTTGTAAGAACCTTTGTATCGCCATTTATGACAGCACTTGCAAAATCACAATATTTTAAAGTAGAACAAACTGCCATCGCAGTGCTTGCACCAACACCACTTACTTTTAAAAGAATTTCAAACATCATCTTTTCATCACTATCTTTAAAGCCATATAATAAATTTGCATCTTCTCTAACGATTTGTTTTATTAATAAAGCTGTTTCTTCGCCCTTTATAAGGGTTGCTGAGCAATTTAATGAAATTATAATTCCATAGCTTATTCCGTTATTTAGCTTTATTACAGCCATGCCAGGTTCTAATTTAGTTAAAATACCTTCAATCTCAACTATCATTTTCTTCCTTTAAATTTCTATTTTATCTCTTTAATAAGCTTATTTAAGGCCTCATTTACTGAAATATCCATATATTTTAAAATTGTATCAGTTGAAGGATCTGGCACAAAAGTGTGGTTTTTAATAACACCAGATTTTAAAATTTCTGAGTTTTTAACAAGTTCATATCCCAAAATAACTTCAGCTTGATCAAAATTTACCTGTAAAGACAAAAGTGAAGTATTTAAAATTAACGCATCTTTTGTAGGTCTAAAAATTTGCTCAAATTCACACTCTGATGAAACTGCACTAACAATTCCTTTATAAACCATCTCACTTGGTGTTGTGATATATTTTGCATCATCAACATAAATTATATTATTTTTACCATCTACAATTAAAATATTTCTACTATCGGCTAAATTTAAAGCTTGTATATTTGCAACATAAATTCTTTTTGGATTTTGCGATTTATGTTTGCAAACTTCACCTTTATAGGTCATCTCATAATATCTTACTGGATTTGCTTTTTTACCTAAACAGCCACTTAATAAAACAGCCACGCAAGCTGTTAATAATATCTTTTTATACATTTTCTTCCTTTCATTTTAATCTAGTGTTTGAGATCTTTTTTGCTTTTGTGTATCTCTAAAAAAGAAATCGTATGGATCATCTTCTAGCCTAAACAAAGCATTTTGAAACTCTCGAAGCAGTTTTTTAAGCTCTATTAAAGTCAAAGATGTTTCATGTAAAGTAGGAGATAATATTTCTTTTATATCATAATTTCCATTTTTCAAATCAGAGTTTATCAAATTTAAGGTTTTATTTAAATTAAGAGCTGTTTTATTTGCATTTTTTGCAAAATTATCTGCATTTTTAACTAATTCATTAAAATTTTTTAAACTTTCATCGATGTCCGATTTATCGATCTTTGCTAAAATTTCATCAAGATTTTTTAAAATGGAATTTAACTTAGCAAAATTTTCAGCGTTGCTTAAATTTGAGGCTGTTAAATTTATAGAGCTTAATGTTTGTTTTAAATTTTGTAAATTTTCATCATCTAAAACTGAGTTTATTTTTTTAATTGCTTCACTAACTCCTGTTGTTATGGCTTTTGCCTCGGAGTTAAACTTACTTAAAAAACTTTTATCTAAGTATAAAATTGGCCTTTCATTTTTAGAAAAATTCTCACCATCTCCTTTTGATAAATTTAATGTAGTAAGTCCACTAAGGCCTTGAATTTCAGTGGTTGCAATACTGTTTTTCTTGATAGGAAAATCTTTTTGAACATCGATAGTTATCTCAATTACTCCATAATCGCTATCTTTTGCAAAATTTATATCTTTTACATATCCAGCTGGAACTCCTATATATTTTACTACTGAGCCTTCTTTTAGTCCGTTTGGAAGCTCTTTTGTGTGTATATAATAAGTTTTATAATGAACATTTGAATCAGATCTTGTAGTCATCCACCAAACAAAACAAATAGTTAAAATTCCTACCAATATAGTAAAAATTCCAACAATTGTAAAAGAGTTTTTATTTTCCATTAATTTTCCTTATTTTTGCTATCAAAAAGCTCTTTTAAAGGGTTATTTTCAAAATTTTTAACTTCTTCTATGTTTCCCTCAAAAGCCACTTTTTTATTATCAATTATTAAAAATCTATCAAGTATATTAAAAATAGAGTCACTATCATGAGTTACCATGCCAACTGTTATTCCTAAACTATCTCTTAAACTAACTATTAACTCATCCATTCTTCTAGCACTTACTGGATCAAGTCCTGAGTTTGGCTCATCTAAAAAAAGCACTCTTGGACTTAAAACTAAAGCTCTTGCAAGAGCAACTCTTTTTTTCATACCACCACTTAACTCACTTGGAAAAAGCTTTGCCGCATCTTCTTTTAAGCCTGATTTTTTAAGCCAAAACATAGAAATATCTCTAATATCGTTTTTGTTTAAAGAGCTATATTCTCTAAGTAAAACTCCAATATTATCAAGTACATTCATAGATGAATAAAGTGCACCAAACTGAAACATAACGCCTGTTTTAAGCTTTATCTTTTCTCTTTGTTTTATATTAAGAGACCATAAGTCTTTATCAAACATGTAGACTTTTCCTTGGCTTGGCTCTTTTAAATAAATTAAAGTTTTCATTAGGGTTGTTTTGCCACTACCGCTTCCACCTAAAAAGCCATAAATTTCACCCTCTTTTATATGAAAACTAGCATCTTTATGGATCACCTTATCACCATATTTTATAGTTAAATTTTTAGCTTCTATAAACATTATAAATCAACTTTAAGAAAAAATATAGCAAACAAACAATCAATTAAAATAACCCAAAATATCGCATTTACAACACTTTTTGTAGTAAGTTCTCCAATGCTTGATGTACTTCCAGTTACTTCAAAACCTCTTAAGCACCCTATTAAAGCTATTGCCATTCCAAAAAATGGCGCTTTTACAAGTCCAATGTAAAAATGCCTTATTTCAACTAAATTTTTAAGCCTATCAAAATAGGTTGAAAAATTAATTTCTAAATAATAATATGAAACTAGCATTTGACCCAAAATACTTGCCATATCTGCTAAAAAAACAATAAATGGCATAATAATAATCATAGCTAAAATACGCGGAATAACTAAATTTATAAATGGATCAAAACCCATTGTTTTCATCGCATCAATTTCTTCTGTTATTTTCATAACACCAATCTCTGCAGTAAAAGAAGATGCACTTCTTCCAGCAACTACGATAGCTGCGATTAATGGGCTTAATTCTCTAAAAGTAAGCATCCCCATAATTTCAACTATAAAAAGTGTTACTCCAAAACTTGAGAGCATTTCTGAGCCTATATAAATAAGCACAATTCCTATTAAAAATGAGGTTAAACAGACTATAAAAACTGCATTAATTCCCGCATCGTTACAGACATTTGAAATAGCCTTAAACCTAAGTTTTTTTAAATTTAAAAGATTATAAAAAGATTTTATACTAAGCTCTCCAAAAAAACTTAAAAAGCTTAAAAAGCTTAAATATGCACCATAAACTGAAATTCCAACTTCTTCAAAAAAATTTCTTTTTTTAAATTTATATGTTTTTTTAGGGATGTCATCTTTTATTAGTGAAAATATAGAATCAAATTTTTCATTTGAGTTTGCAAAATCAATTTTTAAATTATTTTTTAATGCAAATTTATAGATAATTATAGCAATAGCATAGTCTATACTCTTTAAATTTGAAAAATCAAAAGTAACTTTATCTTTACAATTTTTAATATCTTTTTTTATAAGAGAGACAGTTTTTTTGCTAATTTTATAATCCCAAATTCCATTTAAAAAAATAACTGAATTCTCAACACTAAAAGAGTTTTCTTGCAAATTTAACCTTAAATAAAAAAATAAGGTTAATTATACTATAATCTTTCTTTACTTTAAATTAATAAATAGGTAGTTAAATTTGGCTAAAAAAAGGGTTTTTGCAGGGTTTTTTACAAATAGCATAGGAATACTTGTTTCTAGAATTTTAGGGCTTTTTAGAGACCTTTTAACAGCTAGTGTTTTAGGTGCTGGAGTTTGGAGTGATATCTTTTTTATAGCATTTAAATTACCAAATTTATTTAGAAGACTTTTTGGCGAGGGTGCTTTCACACAAGCCTTTTTACCAGGATTTACTCAAGCTAAAAAAAAGGCAATTTTTGCAACAACTGTTTTAATAAAATTTACTGTTTTTATACTGTTTTTAACTCTTTTAGTTAATGTTTTTGCTCCACTTTTTACAAAATTTTTAGCCCTTGGATTTGATAAACAAACTATAAATTTAGCAGTTCCTTATGTAAGAATAAATTTTTGGTATTTAACTTTTATATTTTTAGTTACATTATTTGCTTCACTTTTACAATACAAAGACCATTTTGCAACAACAGCCTTTTCAACAGCACTGCTAAATATCTCAATGATAATATCTTTAATTTTAGCAAAAGGAAAAGATGATGAAACTATAGTATTATATCTTAGTATAGGCGTTGTAATTGGTGGGATAATGCAACTTCTTGTGCATTTATTTGCTTTAAAAAAACTAAATTTATTAAGATATTTTAGTGTTGGGATAACTGCATTAAAAAAAGGAAAAAAAGCTGATACAAAAGGCTTTTATAAAAACTTTTTTCACGGAGTAATTGGCTCAAGTGCAGCACAAATTGGGGCTTTTATAGATACTTGGTTTGCAAGTTTTTTAGCTTTTGGAAGTATAAGCTATCTATACTATGCAAATAGAATTTTCCAGCTTCCTCTTGCTCTTTTTGCTATTGCACTATCAACAGCACTTTTTCCAAAAATTGCAAAAGCAATAAGTAAAAATGATGATAAAACTGCCTTAATTTTACTTTCTAAAGCATTTCATCTACTTTTTGCCTTGCTTTTATTTTCTACAATTGGTGGTGTTATTTTAAGTAAAGAGATAATTTGGCTCTTGTTTGAAAGAGGTGCTTTTACAAGAAGTGATACTATAAACTCAATGTTTGTTTTAAGTATGTTTATGATTGGACTACTTCCTTTTGGACTAGCTAAAATTTTTTCGCTCTGGCTTTATGCAAAAAATAAACAAAATATAGCTGCAAAAATCGCAATTAAAAGCCTTATTTTAAATATAATAAGCTGTTTTTTACTTATAAAACCTTTAGGCGCAGCAGGCTTAGCACTAGCTAGCTCAATTGGTGGTTTTTACCTATTTATTATGAATTTAAAAGAGTTTGGCTTTAGAAATTTTTTAGATATAATAAGCCCTAAAAAAATCTTTATAATACTTGCTTTATGCTTAGTAGAGGTTTTATTGCTTTTAGTTTTTAAGGAAATAATTAATGATTATATTTGATAGTGTTATGAAAAAAAAGGTAAATTTTGAACCTATTGATAAAAATATTGTAAGAATTTATCTATGTGGTCCAACAGTTTATGATGATGCTCACTTAGGACATGCAAAAAGTGCGGTTAGTTTTGATCTATTAAGAAGAGTTTTTATAAATTTAGGTTACGAGGTTAAATTTGTAAGAAATTTTACTGATATAGATGATAAAATTTTAAATAAAATGAAAACTAGCGGCAAAAGCTTAGAAGATATCACAAATTTTTATATAAAAAGATATTTGGATGATATGGATAGCCTAAATGTTTTAAGGCCAGATTTAGAGCCAAAAGCCACTGAAAATTTAGAAAATATAATTAAATATATTTCAAAATTACTAGATAATGGCATGGCTTATAAAATAAAAGATGATGGCATTTATTTTGATACAAAAAAAGATAAGAAATATCTTAGTTTAAGCAAAAAAAACAGCGATGATGAGGCTATAGCAAGAGTAAAAAGTAATGAATTAAAAAAAGATCCAAAAGATTTTGTTTTATGGAAATTTGATGAGTTATGGTATGAAAGTCCTTTTGGAAAAGGGCGTCCTGGTTGGCATACAGAGTGCGTTGCTATGATAAAAGCTCATCTTGATTCAAACAATAAATTCTACTCAATTGACATTCATGCAGGCGGAATGGATCTACTTTTTCCACATCATGAAAATGAAGCTGCACAGTGTAGATGTGGTGAGTATAAAAATCTTTCAAAATACTGGATGCATAATGGCTTTGTTCAAATAGACAATCAAAAAATGAGCAAAAGTTTAAATAATAGCTTTTTTATAAAAGATGCCTTAAAATTAGTTCCTGGTGAGGCTTTAAGATTCTATCTTCTAAGCTCACATTATAGGGCAAATTTTAACTATAACTTAGAAGATTTAAAAGCCTCTAAAAAAAGACTTGATAAAATTTATAGACTTTTACAAAGAGTTGATAACTTTAAAATAGGAGAGTTAAATTTAGAGTTTAAAGATGAGATAATAAAAGCTTTAAGTGATGATTTAAACACTTCAAAAGCTTTTGCTGCAATTGATGATTTTGTGAATTTAAGTAATGATTTTTTAGATAAATTCCCAAAAGATAGATCTAAAAAAGGCGAAATTTTAGCAAATTTAGGGTTTATTAAAAATGTTTTTGGAATTTTAGAAGATAAGAATTACTTTAAATTTGGCGTAAGCAATGAACAAAAAAAAGAAATTGAAAATTTGATAAATCAAAGACATGGAGCTAAAAAAGAAAGAAATTTTATAAAAGCTGATGAGATAAGAGATAAATTATCAAAAAATGGAATTTCTATAATGGATACACCAAATGGCACAACTTGGGAGAAGATTTAAATGAAAAAAAGCGAATTAAATAAAGGTTTAAAAGAAGTTTTTAAAAGATTTTTGCCCTACATAAAAAACTATATACCACAATTTTGTTTTGCAATAATAGGTATGATTATGGCAGCAGCTGGAACATCACTAACTGCATGGCTTATAGAACCTGTTTTAAATAAAATTTTTATAGAAAAAAATGAAAATTTACTATACATTTTACCTTATGCAGTTATTTTTGTATATTTTATAAAAGGAGCTGGCGGGTATATGCAAAGATATTTTACCGTTTATATAGGTCAAGATATTATACGAGAATTTAGAGAAAAAATGGTAAAAAATCTAACTAATTTGGATATGAAATTTTTTAACGAAATACGCACAGGTGAACTAATAAGTAGAACTATAAATGACATTGATAGAATTAGAAATATAGTATCAAATATGATACCTGAGTTTTTTACAAATTTACTTACCATTATTGGTCTTTTAGGTGTTGTAATTTATCAAAGTCCAAAACTTGCTTTTTTTGCTTTAATCATACTTCCAGCAGCTATTTACCCACTAAGCTTATTAGCAAAAAAAATGAAAAAAATATCAAGACAGTCCCAAGAAAAAACATCAGATATAAGCTCAGTTTTAAGCGAAATTTACACAAATATAGAAATAATTAAAGCAAATAACACAGAAGAAAAAGAGCTAAATAGATTTAAAAAAGAAAATAATAATTTTTTTAAACTAAACTTAAAATCAGTTAAAATAAACGAGCTCGTAAGCCCATTGATGGAGACTTTGGGTTCAGTTGGAGTTGCAGTTGTTATAATAGTTGGTGGAAAAAGTGTTATTGATGGCACAATGAGTGTGGGAAGTTTCTTTTCGTTTTTAACAGCACTTTTTTTACTATATACCCCAATTAAAAAAATATCAAGTCTTTATAATAATATGCAAGATGCAGTAGCTGCAAGTGAAAGAACATTTGAGCTAATTGATAAAACACCTTCAATTGTTGGAGGAACGAAAGATTTTCCAGATGATGCAAAAAGCATAACATATCAAGATGTTTATTTAAAATATGGCGATAAAGACGTTTTAAAAGGCATTAGCTTTAGTGCTTATAAAGGTGAAATTGTAGCCTTAGTTGGTGGAAGTGGAGGCGGAAAAACATCTATTATAAACACACTTTTAAGATTTTATGACATTAATAGCGGAAATATTTTGGTAAATAATAGCGATTTATATGAGTTTAGCCTAAAAAGTCTAAGACAAAATATAGGTCTTGTTAGCCAAAGAGTTTATATTTTTAACGACACAATTGCAAATAATGTCGCATATAGCGGTGAATTTGATGAAAACAAAGTAATTAAAGCTTTGAAAATGGCAAATGCGTATGACTTTGTAATGAGCTTAGAAAATGGTATAAATACCATTTTAAATGAGTTTGGATCAAATTTAAGCGGTGGCCAAAGACAGCGTATCGCAATTGCTAGAATGCTTTATAAAGACCCACAAATAATAATTTTAGATGAAGCAACATCGGCACTTGATAACACAAGTGAAAATGCAATCACAGAAGTCATAGAAAATATCAAACAAGATAAAATTATATTTGTAGTTGCCCATAGACTTACAACCATAAAAAATGCAAATAATATCCTAGTTTTAAATGAAGGAAAAGTTGCAGGTTTTGGAAGTGAGGAAAAATTAAGCCTTGAATGTGATGAGTATAAAAAGCTTAAAGGCACTTTTAATTAAGAGAATTTAAAAGTAAGATTTGTTAGAATACCGTTTATTTAAAAAAGGAATAAATTTTGAAATATGAAACACTAAAAAAAATATTTTTTCAACTAGACCCTGAAAATGCACATTCCTTAGCTATAAAAGGGCTTAGATTTGCCAACAATAATCCATGGATTTTAAATGTAGTTGGTAGAAATTATTTACAAAATGATGAAATTTTAAAACAAAATTTATGGGGAATTAACTTTGATAATCCCATCGGTTTAGCTGGAGGGTTTGATAAAGATGGCGTTGCGCTAAAAGCTTTGCAAAGTCTTGGTTTTGGGCATATCGAGTTTGGAACAGTTACACCAAAACCACAACCTGGAAATGAAAAACCGCGTCTTTTTAGACTTGTAAAAAATGAAAGTATTCAAAATGCTATGGGCTTTAACAATGCAGGAATGGAAGTTGTTAAAAAAAATGTTTCAAAATTTTACCCACTAAATTCTGTAATAGTTGCAAATATAGGCAAAAATAAAATAACACCAAATGATGAAGCTTTAAATGATTATGAAATTCTTGTAAAAGAATTTGATGAAGTTTGTGATATGTTTGTTGTAAATTTAAGCTCACCAAATACTCCAAATTTAAGAGATTTACAAGAAAGTGAATATATAAAAAAATTTTTTGAAACTTTAAAGCCATTAACAAAAAAACCAATTTTACTTAAAATTTCACCAGATTTTACATATGATCAAGCTATTGAAATTTGCACCACAGCAGTAGAAAACAGAGCTGATGGGATAATAATAAACAATACAAGCATTGATTACTCTCTTTCACCAAATATAAAAGAACATAAAGGCGGAATTAGCGGAAAACTTATAACACATAAATCAAGAGAACTTTTAAAAGCTATTTCTAAAGAATTATTTGGAAAAACAACTCTAATAAGCTGTGGAGGTATAGATAATGCCGAGGAAGCTTATGAAAGAATTAAATATGGTGCAAGCTTGATTCAAATTTACACTTCTTTTATTTTTAAAGGTCCAACTATTGCAAGAGATATAAACGAAGGACTTATAAAACTTCTTAAAAAAGATGGTTTTTCAAACATAAAAGAAGCTATCGGTATAGAAATAAAAAAATAAGAAGGGATAAATTTGTTACCAAAATATAATAAATTTATATTAAAAAACGGACTTGAAATTTATCATGTCCCTATGAATTTAGGAAGTGATGTTATTAGTGTAAATGTTGTTTATAAAGTTGGTTCAAGAAATGAAACTATGGGTAAAAGTGGCATAGCCCACATGCTTGAACATCTAAATTTTAAATCAACCAAAAATAGAAAAGCTGGAGAATTTGATGCAACGGTTAAAAGTTTTGGTGGTATCAATAACGCCTCAACTGGCTTTGACTATACGCACTACTTTATAAAATGCTCAAATAAAAACTTAGAAAAATCACTTGAATTATATGCCGATATAATGGAAAATTTAAACTTAAATGATGAGGAATTTCAGCCTGAAAGAAATGTGGTTTTAGAAGAAAGGCTTTGGAGAACAGATAATAATCCTTTTGGATATCTATTTTTTAGACTTTTTAATAACGCATTTATATATCATCCTTATCACTGGACTCCAATTGGATTTAAAAATGATATTAAAAACTGGAGTATTGATGACATAAAAAGATTTCACTCCATATATTATCAGCCTAAGAATGCAACTTTACTAATAGTTGGTGATATAGATGAAAAAACTGTCTTTAACCTATCAAAAAAATACTTTGAAAATATAAAAAATAGATGTGAAATACCAAATTTGCACACTTATGAACCAGTTCAAGATGGAGAAAAATCATTTGTTATTCATAAACAAAGTGAAGTTGAAATTTTAGGACTTGCATATAAAATTCCACCATTTAAACACAAAGATAGAATCAAATTTGAAGCGATAAGTCAATATTTAAGTGGTGGTAAAAGCTCACTTTTAAATAGAGTTTTAGTTGATGAAAAAAACTTAGCAAACCAAATAGATACTTACAATCTTTCAAGTATTGATGAAAATTTATTTATAATTTTTGCAGTTTGCAATCCAGGAATTAGTGCAGATGAATTAAAAAATGAAATTTTAAAACTCATAGAGGAACAAAAAGAAAATTTAATTAAAGATGATGAGATAGAAAAATTAAAAAATAGTGTAAAATCTGATTTTGTTTACTCATTTGACAACACTAGTAAGGTTTCTTCAATATATGCAAACTATATAATGTGTGGTGATATAGATATGCTTTTTAGCTATCAAAACGATATAAACTCACTTAAAAAAGATGATATAAAAGAAGCTTTTAAAAAGTATTTTAATAAATCAAATTTGACAATTGGTGTTTTAAAAAACGGATAAAAGGAGTAAAAGATGGAAAAAGCTATATTAAGCGGTGCTATGACAGCACTTATTACACCACTTAAAAATGGTGCTTTAGATGAAAATGGCTATGCAAAACTTATAAAAAGACAGATTGAAAATGGCATAAATGCAGTAGTTCCAGTTGGCACAACTGGAGAAAGTGCAACACTAACTCATGATGAGCATAGAAGATGTATTGAAATAGCAGTTGATGTATGCAAAAATACAAGCGTTAAAGTTGTAGCTGGTGCTGGAAGTAACGCAACCCATGAAGCAGTTGGACTTGCAAAATTTGCTAAAGAGCACGGCGCGGATGCAATTTTATCAGTAGCGCCTTATTACAACAAACCAACCCAAGAAGGACTTTACTTACATTACAAAGAGTTAGCAGCTTCAGTTGATTTGCCTGTTCTTTTATATAATGTCCCAGGTCGTTGTGGAGTTGAAATTTCAACTGATACCATAATTAGACTTTTTAATGATTGTAAAAATATAATTGGTGTAAAAGAAGCAAGTGGCAATATAGATAAATGTGTTGATTTATTGGCTCATGAACCAAGGCTTTGTGTAATAAGCGGTGAAGATGCGATAAATTATCCAATTTTAAGCAATGGCGGAAAAGGAGTTATATCAGTTACTTCTAACCTGCTTCCTGATTACACTGCAAAATTAACCAAATTTGCATTAGATAATGAGTTTTTAAAAGCAAAAGCGATAAATGATGATTTATATAATATAAATAAAGTTATGTTTTGCGAAAGCAACCCAATCCCTATAAAAGCAGCAATGTTTATAGCAGGATTAATCGATAGTTTAGAATACAGACTTCCTCTTTGCAAACCAAGTAAAGAGAATTTATTAAAAATAGAAAAAATAATGAAACAATATGATATAAAAGGATTTTAATGGATAATTTTTTTAAAAATAAAACGCTGGTTATAAGTGGTGGAACAAGAGGTATTGGAAGAGCAATAGTTGAAGAGTTTGCACAAAATGGTGTAAATATAGCTTTTACATACAACTCAAACGAAGAGCTTGCAAAAGAAATAGAAAAAGAATTAACAGATAAATATGGTATAAAAGCTAAATCTTATCCTCTTAACATACTTGAGCCTGAAACATATAAAGAACTATTTTTAGAAATAGACAAAGACTTTGATAGAGTTGATTTTTTTATCTCAAATGCCATTATTTCTGGTCGTGCTGTAGTTGGTGGATATACTAAATTTATGAGATTAAAACCTCGTGGGATTAATAATATATTTACAGCAACAGTAAATGCCTTTGTAGTTGGTGCTCAAGAAGCAGCAAAAAGAATGCAAAAAAATGACGGCGGCTCAATTATCTCAATAAGTTCAACTGGAAATAGAGTATATATAGATAATTATTCAGGTCATGGAACATGTAAAGCAGCAGTTGAAGCTATGGTAAGATATGCAGCAACCGAACTTGGTGAGTTTAATATAAGAGTAAATGCAGTAAGTGGTGGACCAATAGAAACTGATGCTTTAAGAGCTTTTGTAAATTATGAAGAAGTTAGAGATAAAACAGCTGAGCTTAGTCCTCTTGGTAGAATGGGTCAGCCAACTGATTTAGCTGGGGCATGTTTATTTATCTGTTCAGATAAGGCTAGCTGGGTTACAGGACATACTTTTATAGTTGATGGTGGAACAACATTTAAATAATGATAAATTTACCAAATGCCTTAGCTATTATTAGGATATTCCTATCATTTTTATTTTTCTTTTTACTTGTAAATTTAGGTGAAATTTGCCCAAATTTACATACTAGTTGGATAAATTATTTTGCAGTCGTTGTTTTTTTACTAGCTTCGATTACTGATTTTTTTGATGGCTATATAGCAAGAAGCTGGAATCAAATAACCAAATTTGGTGAGATAATAGATCCTTTAGCTGATAAAATGCTAACTCTTGCTGGATTTATAGGGCTGATGTATTTAGGACGAGCAGATCCGTGGGCAATTTATCTAATACTTATAAGAGAGTTTTTTATAACTGGATTTAGAGTTATAATGGCAAGCGATGGGGTAAAAGTAAGTGCTGGAATGGCTGGAAAAGTTAAAACTGTTTTTCAAATGATAGCAATTATATTCTTAACGATGCAATGGCTTGGTGGCACAATTTTACTTTGGATAAGTGTGTTTTTAACACTTTATTCAGGGTTTTTATATATTTTTGGATACGTGAAAGAAATAAAGCAAAGGAAAAAAAATAATGGATAAAAAAAACTTAAACTTAGCCATTGTTTTGGTGTTTTTAGCCATAGCGCTATGGCATTGGGGACCACTTTTTTTTGTAACTATTTTAGTCATTTCATTCTTGATTTTTTTTCATGAGCTTGGGCATTTTTTAGCAGCAAAGCAACTTGGAGTTTGCGTAAATATTTTTAGCATCGGTTTTGGAGAAAAAATTTATACTAAAAAATTTGGCTCTACAACTTATGCATTAAGTGCGATTCCACTTGGTGGATATGTCCAGCTAAAAGGACAAGACGATGCCAACCCAGCACTTAAAAACTATGATAAAGATAGCTATAACACTCTAAGCCCTTGGGGGCGCATTTATATACTTCTTGCGGGACCATTTTTTAACCTTATTTTGGCGTTTTTTATCTATATTGCGCTTGGATTTATCGGTGTTGAAAAACTAGCCCCTGTAGTTGGGAAAGTTATGGAAAACTCGGCTGCCAAAAGTGCAAACATAATGCCAAATGATAAAATTTTAAGCATTGATGGCAAGCCTATAAAAGAGTGGGATGATATCTCAAAACTAGTTACATTACAAACCATGAATATAGAAATTTTAAGAGATAAAAAAGCCTTAAATTTAACTCTTACACCAAAAACAGGAGATGCCAAAACTTTGTTTGGAGAAGATATTAAAAAGCCACTAATTGGAATAACTCCAAAAGGCGATTTTATAAGAGTTTATCACAAAGGATTTAGCGCTATTCCATACGCTTTTAATGAAAGTTTAGAAGCCTCAAAGCTCATCATAGTAAGCCTTCAAAAGCTAGTAAGTGGCGTTGTTTCAGTAAAAGAGATGGGCGGAATAGTCGCAATTACTGATATCACAACAAAAGCAGCAAGCATAAGTTTATCGGTGCTTTTGGTATTGACAGCGCTTATTTCAGTAAATTTGGGTATTTTAAACCTCTTTCCAATACCTGTTCTTGATGGTGGACATATAGTTTTTAACATTTATGAGATCATCTTTAAAAAGCCCGTTAGCGATAGAGTTTTTGTAGGACTTAGTTACGCTGGAATGGCACTACTTTTCACGCTTATGGCATTTACTATCATAAATGATTTTTTAAGAATGTTTGGAGCATACAACTGATGAATTTAAACAAACTTTTAGATGAGATAAATGAGCTTTCAAATGGCAGAAAAGTTGGGCTCGTAGCAGTTAGCAAGTATGTTGGCTCAAAAGAGATTAAAGAGCTTTTTAACAAAGGTCAAATGAGCTTTGGAGAAAACAGAGTTCAAGATCTTGTTAAAAAAAGTGATGAGTTAAAAGAGCTAAATTTAAACTGGCATTTTATAGGCACTTTGCAGACAAATAAAATAAATGCCCTTTTACAAATCCGCCCTACTTTGTGGCAAAGTTGCAACTCCATAAAACTTGCGCAGGCTGTAGATAAAAGGCTTGATTATAAGCTCGATACTTTGCTTGAGATAAATGTAGCAGATGAAGATAGCAAAACTGGGCTTGATCTAGCTCTAGCAATTGAGAGCTATTGCGCCATAAAAGAGAGTTGCAAAAACCTAAATTTAAAAGGCATAATGTGCATTGGTGCCCATAGCGATGATGAGTTAGAGGTTGCAAAAAGTTTTGAAAAAGCTTATGTAATTTATGAAAGCTTGCAAAGTAAAGGTGCTGAAATTTGCTCAATGGGAATGAGTTCGGACTATAAAATAGCTATAAAATGTGGTTCAAATATGATAAGAGTTGGAAGTTTGCTGTTTAAGTAAAAAATTTTTAATATTTTTTAAATATTAATTAGGTAGAATCATATTGTAAAAAAGGATCACGATGAAAACAATAAAAATTATAATACCTATATGTTTAGTATGTTTTATTTTAAACGCAAATGATAATGCAGATGGAAGTTTTATATTCAATAAAGAACCCAGACAAGAATTACAGGAACCAACGATACAAGAAAACAATGTAATCTATGTAAAAAATATTACTGGCATAGGAGAAAGTTTAGAGAAAGCTAAAAACGATGCCATACAAAATGCTATGAAATTTGGTGTAGGCGAATATTTGATAACTAAAGAAGAGCTAAATAATGATGAATTAAATCTAGAAGTTGCAAACTACTCAAATGCTTATATCCTTGACTATAGGCAGATAAAAGAGACAAATGAAAATGGGATTTATAAAGTATCTGCAGATGTTACATTGGAAAAAAATAAAATTTTAGGAACATTAACTAAACTAAATATAAATCATATGGATTTTAGTTCTGGTGTATTAAAAAATTACGCTGCAGACACAGCAGAAAAAAAAGAAAATGCTAAAAAAATGATTGAAAATGAGATAATTAAGCCTTTAGAAAATGGACTTGCTTACGATAAAGAAATTATTGATATTCAGCCATTAAATAGAAGTGATTTGATACATGCAAGAGATGAAAAAGGAAGTAAGTTTATAGATACGTACGCATATGAAGATGCTATCGATATAATTGATGAGTTATATGTAGCAAAAGTAAGAATAAAAACAAATGAAAACTATATAAAAAAAGCAGAAAAAATTATAAGCCTATTTTCAAAAAAATTAAGTAAAGAAGATAATGATAAAGAAGCAAATTTTATAGTGGATAATCGCAAATATTTCATTATCGATAAATACATAAGAGAAGAAATTTTTATTAAAAAATTAAAAAATATTGGTATTTATGGTATTATTTTTAAAGTTATTGATGCTAATGATGAAACCTATATAACAAAATGTGCTCCAAGTAAAATTATAGGAATGATGTGTGCAAGCACCTATACTTGCTATAAACCTCATGAAAACTATAAACGAGAATTTATAACTAAAAAGTTATATTTCTTTTTTAATTTAAATAAAATAAGAAAATTTACAGAAGATGATAAAAAAAATAATATAAAATATTATTATAAATTTGATCATAATCCTTCTTCTATTAGTAGCAACAATAATATTTTAAATTTTTCGAAAACTATAAGTCCAAAAAATCAAGATCCATATGAATCAAAATATTTGAATTTTAAAACCAAAGAACAAGTGTTTTATATAATTATACAATTAGATAAACAGGATACAGATAACATGCAAAAACTTAAATTAGATTTTTTATATACTGAAATAAATGAATGCAATAAAAGGGAGGAGTAATAATGAAAAGGGTTTTATCAATTTGTGCAATTATCGCAGTAGCAAATGCGGGGGTAGATTCAGTTAATATTGACGAAAATGGCAATATTAAACTAAAAGCCGTAGCTGAAGACGTTATGAGAATAGGTGATGCAAGAGATAAACAATCTTGTTTTAAAAAAGCAGAATTAAAAGCGAAGGCTGATATAGCAAAATTTTTTAAGGAGCAAATAACCTCAAAAGAAGTCATTGATGAGTTATCACAACAAGCAGAAAAAACACAAATAAGTAATAACTCCGAATCTGATAATATCAATAGAGACGTAGTTATAAACGAAGCTACACACATACAGAATAATGCTGAAGCTGCACTTCGTGGCCTTGTTGTAATTGAAAAAGTAGCATCGATTGAAAATAAAGAATGTAGTGTAACAATTGGTTTTAATAGCAAAACTTTAAAAGCAGCAGAAACAATAAACAAAGCTATGCAACAGTCAATAGCCAAAGATAGTCAAGCAACTAAACAAAAAGATGAAGCTATGCAAAATAACAATAATAGCTCAAATAATGGTGGCGTGATAGAAAAAGTTAAAAACTCAACAAAAAGGTCATCAATGTATGATGAATTTTAATGAAAAATATTTTAATTTTATTTCTATTAATAACAATACCCAATGCCTCTAATTTAAAGGCATTGGATGAAGAGTTTTATCCTTCAGTTAAAGAAGGTATTATTGAACAAAACAACACCGTAATCATAGCAACTAAAATATCGATAAATGATGCAAGAGGCAGACAAACAGCCACTAAAAGAGCAAAGCTATTATTATTTAAATATCTTAAAAAAAATGATGAAAATTTAAAAAGTGTAGAAATTGCTGGTTTTAATAGCGGATACCATGAAAACGGATATATGTTTTCAGCTGTAAATAAAACCAATATAAAAAATATTTATACAATAGATGAAAACAATAAAAATTCTAACGACTTAAATGATATAAAAGACGCCTTAAAAGAACAAGCTATGGAGTTAGAAAAAGAAAATACAAAAAAAAGCCTACTACAAGCAAAAGATATATATCAAATGCAATTATTCGATATGGAAGGATATAATAGAGTTTCTAAAAAAATCATGCAACTAAAAACTAAACAAAATGGTGACTAAAACCACCATTTTTAGATTTATTTCACCCTTATTTTTATATTGTTTTCATCAGCATCTATTACTATCTCATCGCCACTTTTTATCTCATCTTTGAGTATCATCTCAGCTATCTCATCTTCAACCAACTCATACATTGCTCTTCTTAGCGGTCTTGCACCAAACTCAGCGTCATATCCAACACTTGCGATAAGCTTTTTAGCATTTTGAGTTAAGTTAGCTTTTATCTCCCTTTCTAATAGCTTACTTTGTAGCGACTTAAACATAATATCTACAATTTTTACTAAATTCTCCTCTTTTAAAGGATTAAATACAATAATATCATCAAGTCTATTTAAAAACTCGGGCTTAAAATAGCTTTTCAAAGCAGCCTTAACAAGTTCATCTCTTTTTTCTTTATCACCACTAAACTCCATAATTTCATTTGAGGCGATATTTGAAGTTAAGATTATAATTGTATTTTTAAAATCAACTGTAACACCCTTATTATCGGTTGCTCTACCATCATCTAAAATTCCAAGCAAGATATTAAAAACATCTTTATGAGCCTTTTCTATTTCATCAAAAAGCAAAACCGAATAAGGCTTTCTTCTAACAGCCTCGCTAAGTTGTCCGCCCTCATCATATCCAACATATCCAGGAGGTGCTCCAAGAAGTCTTGAGACACTATGACGCTCCATATATTCACTCATATCAAAGCGTATCATCGCCTTTTCATCATCAAACAAAAACTTAGCCAAAGCTTTTGCCGACTCAGTTTTTCCAACTCCAGTAGGTCCTAAAAACAAAAAGCTTCCAATCGGTCTATTGGCACTTGAAAGACCTGCTTTATTTCGCTTTATTGCTCTTGCTAATGCATGAAGTGCCTCATCTTGCCCTACAACACTCTCTTTTAAATGTTCTTCAATATTTAGGTATTTTTCTTTCTCACTAGTTAGCATTTTAGCTACACTAATTCCAGTCCATTTACTTAAAATTCCAGCTACTAAATTCTCATCAACCTCATTCTTTAAAAGTGTCCCGTTTTCTTGCATTTTTGCCCATTTTTCTTCAAGAGCTTTTATCTCATTTTCTTTAGCGGGAATTTTTCCATACTCTATCTCAGCAGCCTTATTTAGATCTCCATTTCGCCTAGCCATCTCAGCTTCATTTTTCAAACTATCGACGCTTTTTTTAGCATCACTTATAGAGCTAAATACCTTTTTTTCGTTTTCAAATTGCGAATTTAGGGCATTTTTCTTTTCATTTAAATTTGCTAGTTCTTTTTCTATCTCATTAAGCCTTGTTTCGTTCTTTTCTTTATCTTCCATTTTTAAGGCTTCTTTTTCAACCTGCAAAGTTACAATTTCTCGCTTTATTTTTGCTAACTCAAAAGGCTCACTTTCTATTTGCATTTTAAGCTCAGCTGCTGCCTCATCGATCAAATCTATAGCCTTATCTGGTAAAAATCTGCCTGAGATATAGCGATCACTTAACTTTGCAGCTGCAACCAATGCGCTATCAGTTATGCTAACATTGTGATGAACTTCAAGACGCTCTTTGATACCTCTTAAAATTTGCAAAGCTTCATTAACACTTGGCTCACCGACATTTACAGGCTGAAAACGGCGCTGCAATGCTGCATCTTTTTCAAAATATTTTCTATACTCTTTTAGTGTTGTTGCACCGATTGTGTGAAGCTCACCTCTTGCAAGAGCTGGTTTTAGTATATTTGCCGCGTCCATACTTCCTTCACTTGCACCTGCTCCTACAATTGTGTGGATTTCATCTATAAATAAAATGACATTTTTTGCTTTTACAACTTCATCAATAACCGCTTTTAGTCTATCTTCAAACTCTCCACGATACTTTGCACCTGCAATTAATGCACTCATATCAAGAGCAATTAATTTTTTGTTTGCAAGGCTTGTTGGAACATCATTTTTTACTATTTTTTGAGCTAGACTTTCAACAAGCGCAGTTTTTCCAACACCTGGCTCACCAAGTAAAATTGGGTTATTTTTAGTTTTTCTTATTAAAATTTGCATAACCCTTTGAAGTTCTTCATCGCGCCCAATAACAGGATCTAACTTACCCTCTCTTGCCCTAGCTGTTAAGTCGATACCGTATTTTGCCAAACTATCCATTGTCTCATCAGCAGTTTTTGAGTCAATCTTTTGCCCTGCTCTTAACTTTTCAAGCTCTTTTTTAAACTCATTTAAATCTACAAATTTACTTAAAATTTGTTTAATCGGATCATTTTCTAAATTTGCCAAAATCCAAGTATCAATAGCTATAAAACTATCTCCAAGTTTTGTCATTAGCCCTTTTGCGTTGTCTAATGAATTTATCAAATCCAAACTAATTTTAATATTATCTCTATTTACATTTGAACTTGTAGGCAAAGTTGAAATACGAGATTTTATCTCCAAATTTAATGCTTCATTCGAAACACCAAATTTATTTAAAATTTGATTTAATATCGAGCCTGTATCTGTGCTCATCGCCCAAAGCATGTGCAAGGGCTTTACTTCACTATTTTTTGAATGAAGTGCTAAAGAAAGCGAACTTTCAACTGTTTGCGTAAGTTGATCAGTTAAAATTTCAAATATATTATTCATCTTTTTTCCTTTTTATTTTTATAATAATAGTATTATATAACTTTAGTCTTTAATTGTCAAGTTTCCTAAATGAAATTTTTAAATTTATACTTTTTTACAAAAATGTGAATTATTTATCTAAATTTTATTGATTTATGCTAAAATTCCCACATAAAATTATATTTGGAGAATGGATTGAAACAAAGAAGTAAAATTTTAAGTTTTGGCATATTTTCTGCCATAGTCGCATCTGTTGTTATATCAACAAATTTAAATGCACAAACACCAAAAAAACCTGAAAAAGAAGAAACAAAGCTTGAAAGCTTAGCTAAATTTACAAGAGTTATTACAACTGTTGAGAGTAGTTATGCTGATGAACTTACTTTTTCAGAAATTATTAACAAAGCAATTTCTGGGCTTATGACAAACTTAGATGCACACTCTGGCTTTTTAGATGAAAAAGCATTTGAAGATACAAAGGTTCAAACTCAAGGAGAGTTTGGAGGACTTGGCATAACAGTTGGCATGAAAGATGGAGCTTTAACTGTAATATCACCTATTGAGGGAACTCCTGCTGATAAAGCTGGTGTAAAATCAAATGATGTTATATTAAGAATTGATGGAAATGCAACTTTGGGAATAACCCTAGAAGAAGCAGTTAGCAAAATGCGTGGAAAACCAAAAACTCCAATAACAATAACAATAGTAAGAAAAGGAGAGCCTCGTCCATTTGATATAAACATAATAAGAGATATTATAAAAGTTGATTCTGTTTATGCAAAAAATATAGAAAATGAAGATATTTTATACTTAAGAGTTACAAATTTTGATCAAAAAGTAACAAAAGAATCAGCTAAATTTATAAAAGAATTTGCTAAAAACAATAAAAATGCAAAAGGTATAATCTTAGATCTTAGAAATAATCCAGGTGGACTTTTAGATCAAGCAATTGGACTTACAAATTTATTTGTTGATAAAGGTGTGATAGTATCTCAAAAAGGAAGAGATGCAAAAGAAAATCTTGAATATAGCGCAAAAAAAGATGAAAAAATTACTGACTTACCTCTTGTTGTTTTGGTAAATAGCGGAAGCGCTAGTGCAAGTGAAATCGTAAGTGGAGCTTTGCAAGATTTAAAAAGAGCAGTTATAATAGGAGAAGAAACTTTTGGTAAAGGAAGTGTTCAAGTTATACTTCCATTAAATGAAAAAGAAGCTCTAAAAATGACAATTGCAAGATATTACCTACCAAGTGGACGAACTATACAAAATAAAGGCGTTACGCCAGATCTTGAGGTATTTTATGGAAAAGTTCCTAATGATGATAAAGCATTTAACATAAAAGAAACTGATCTAAAACAACATCTTGAAAACGAACTTCAAAAAATTGATGATAACAAAACAGAAAATAATAAAACTATAAACTTAGATCATAATAAAACAGATACTAAAGAAAAAGACAAAGAAAAAATAATAACAAAAAAAGATCTTTATGATGATATGCAACTTAAAACTGCTGTTGACACTATAAAGGTTTTAAATCTTACAAAGGATGGAAAATGACAAAAGACAAGCTAATCTATGAAGGAAAAGCTAAAAAGATGTGGAGTGTAAAAGAAGACGATGATCTTTTAATAGCTGAGTTTAAGGACTCTTTAACTGCATTTAATGGTGTTAAAAAAGCTGAAGAAAGTGGAAAAGGTGCATTAAACAATAAAATAAGCACTGAAATTTTTAAACTTTTGGAAAAACATGGCATCAAAACAGATTTAGTTAAAAAAATAGATGACACAAATCAAGTAGTTAAAAAATGTAAAATTATACCTCTTGAGGTTGTTGTTAGAAATATTGCAACAGGAAGTCTTACAAAAAGACTTGGTATAAAAGACGGCACAATTCTTCCTTTTACATTGGTTGAGTTTTGCTATAAAAACGATGAACTAAATGATCCTATTTTAAATGACGATCACTGCTTGCTTTTAGATGCTGTTAAAACAAAAGATGAGCTTGAAGTTTTAAAAGCAGAAGCTAAAAAAATAAATAAAATTTTAAAAGATTTTTTTGATAAAAAAGATTTAAAATTGGTTGATTTTAAAGTTGAGTTTGGAAAAACAAAAGATGGCGAAATTATCCTAGCTGATGAGATAAGCCCAGATAGTTGCAGATTTTGGGATAAAAATACAAACGAAAAACTTGATAAAGATAGATTTAGACAAGATCTTGGCAATGTCAAAGTTGCTTATGAAGAAGTTTTAAGAAGAATTTTAGGGTAAAAGTATGAAAGTAGTTGTAAATATAAAATTAAAAGATTTAGTTTTAGATCCTGCTGGCAAAGCCACGCAGGATGCTCTTTGCTCGCTTGACTTTAATGTTAAAAATGTAAGAATTGGCAAGCAAATTGTTTTTGATCTTGATAAAAAAAATGAAGATGAGGCAAGAAAAGAAGTTACTAAAATGTGTGAAGAGCTTCTTGCAAATACAGTTATTGAAGATTATGAGATAGTTTTATGAAAGTAGTAATTATAAAATTTCCAGGAACAAACTGCGATGAAGATACAAAATATGCTTTTGATAAACTCGGCTTTAAGTGTGAGATAATAAACCATAAGCAAGATAAATTTTGTGCTGATTTAGTTGTATTGCCTGGTGGATTTAGTTATGGGGATTACTTAAGAACAGCTGCTATTTCTAAATTTAGTCCAGCTATGAGTGAAGTTTTAAATCATGCAAAAAAAGGTGGTTATATTTTAGGAATTTGCAATGGCTTTCAAATGCTTTTAGAATTAAAACTTCTAGAAGGCGCAATGCTAAAAAATAAAAATTTAAATTTTATTTCTAAATTTCAAAATTTAAAAGTTATTTCAAATAACAATAAATTTCTTTCAAAATGCAGTAAAGATGAGGTTTTAAATATACCAATAGCTCATGGCGAGGGAAATTATTATGCTGATGAAAAAACTATTAAAAGCTTAGAAGAAAATGATCAAATTATTTTAAAATATTGTGATGAGCTTGGAAACATAACAAATGAATCAAACCCAAATGGTTCAGTTTTAAATATAGCAGGAATTTGTGATAAAAATAAAAAAATATTTGGTCTTATGCCACATCCAGAACGTGCTTGTGAGGAAATTTTAGGTGGTAGCGATGGCATTAAAATGCTAAAAGGCTTTCTTTGTTAAGAGTAGCTTTTTTACTCATTTTTACTAGTTTTGTTTTTGCACAAGACATTGATATAGAGTTTTTAAAAAGTGTAAAACCAGTTTCTTCAAATGAACTATTAGAAAAAAACTCAAACCAATCAGCAAAAACAACTGATGAAATTTTAAATAAAGATACTCTTACACTTGATGATTTAAAACAAATTGCTCCAAATGAAGATGGCAATTTAGAGCTTGATGATTCATTAATTTATCAAGAAGTAAGAGTGACTGATTTTTTACTATCAACTAGAAATGTTCCTAAAAGTGTCTATCAAAATCAAATTTTTAGCATAAATTTCAATGCAGATATTCAACAGAACATAAGTTTAGATCTAAATTTGACAGTTGATAAGACTCCAAATTTAGAGTGGCTAAATGAAGGAAAAATAAACTGGGATAAAGATATAAATGGCCTTTACTCAACTAAACTTTGGTTTGAAGCAAAAGAGACAAATGCAAGCTTGAGTAAAATTTCAATCATAGCAAAAAGAAATGGCGAATTTTTTCAAAAAGCAAACATAAGTCCAAAACTTCCTAAAATTCTACCTGTAGAAGAAAAGGATGGTTATGCTCATATCGTAGCCGATGAATTAAAGGTATTAAACTACAAAACGGCAAAATTTGATGAAAATTCAAATATTATGACTATTGAATTATCTTCAAAAAATGCAAATTTAAAAAGTTTTCATATAAATAGTCAAGATATCATAAGACAAGGTATAAATTCCACAAAAGGTGGATATCAAAACCAAAGAGGCTTT